>OCZT010000344.1_pt1 | contig 45223 bp, 41 predicted proteins | sample 1539031 | NCBI WGS metagenome assembly OCZT01 (sample SAMEA3539308, study PRJEB22396) | soil metagenome | biome: tundra; feature: field; material: soil | place: USA | collected 2010-05 | depth 0.15 m
ATCCACGCCTACACCAACGACCAGGTCATCCTGGACTTCCCGCACAAGGACCTGCGCCGGGCGCGGGCCGCGGCGCAGAACATCATCCCGACCACGACCGGGGCGGCGAAGGCGACCGCGCTGGTGCTGCCCGAGCTCAAGGGCAAGCTGGACGGGATGGCCATGCGGGTGCCGGTGCCGGACGGCTCGGTGACCGACCTGGTGGTCGAGCTGAACCGCGAGGTGACCAAGGACGAGGTCAACGCCGCGTTCCGCGCCGCCGCCGAGGGTCCGCTCAAGGGCTACCTGTACTACACCGAGGACCAGATCGTGTCCTCGGACATCGTGGGCTCGCCCGCGTCGTGCACGTTCGACGCCTCGCTGACGATGACGTTCGGCAGCACGGTCAAGGTCATCGGCTGGTACGACAACGAGTGGGGCTACGCCAGCCGGCTCGTCGACCTGACCGTGCTCGTCGCTTCGCGGCTGCGGTAATGCGGTCCATCGACGACCTGGAGGTCCTCGGCCGCCGCGTGCTGCTCCGGTCGGACCTGAACGTCCCGCTCGACCTGACCGGCACCGGGGAGATCACCGATGACGGCCGGATCCGGGCCAGCCTGCCGGTGATCAGCAAGCTGTCCGACCGTGGTGCGCGGGTCATCATCCTCGCGCACCTCGGCCGCCCCAAGGGCGTCACGTTCGACGAGCGGGCGGCGGGCGGCCCCTCGCTGCGGCCGGTGGCGGCGCGGCTAGGTGAACTGCTCGGCCGGCCCGTGTCGTTCGCGACCGACGTGGCCGGTCCCTCGGCCGAGGAGACCGTGTTCAGCCTCGGGGACGAGGATGTCGCGGTGCTGGAGAACGTGCGCTTCGAGCCCGCCGAGACCAGCAAGGATGACGGGGAGCGGGCCGCGCTCGCGCAGCGGCTCGCCCGTTTCGGCGAAGTGTACGTGGGCGACGGGTTCGGCGCCGTGCACCGCAAGCACGCGTCGGTCTACGACCTCCCCGGGCTGCTCCCGCACGCCGCCGGTGACCTGGTCCTGGCCGAGGTCGCGGTGCTCCGCCAGCTGACCTCGGACCCGGCCCGGCCCTTCGTGGTGGTGCTGGGCGGCAAGAAGCCGTCGGACAAGCTCGCCGTGATCGGCAACCTGCTGGGCCTGGCCGACCGCATCCTCATCGGCGGTGGCATGGGCTACACGTTCCTGGCCGCGCAAGGCTACGAGGTCGGGAACTCGGTGCTCGAGGCCGACCAGATTCCCGCCGTGCAGGCCGTCATGGCCGAGGCGCAGCGGCGCGGGGTGGAACTCGTCCTCCCGGTGGATCTGGTCGCCGCGACGCACTTCGCGCCCGACGCCGAGCATTCGGTGGTGCCGGTGACCGACTTCCCCGCCGACCGGGAAGGGGTGGACGCCGGGCCGCTGACCCGGGCCCTGTTCGCGGAAAAGCTCGCCGACGCCCGGACGGTTTTCTGGAACGGCCCGGTCGGGGTCTTCGAGTTCCCGGCGTTCGCCGCCGGCACCCGCGCGGTCGCCGAAGCCGTGGCCGCGGTCGACGGCCTGACCGTGGTGGGCGGCGGCGACTCCGCCGCGGCGGTCAGGGCGCTCGGCATCCCCGAGAAGTCGTTCGGGCACATCTCGACCGGCGGCGGTGCGAGCCTGGAGTACCTCGAAGGCAAGACGCTGCCCGGGCTGACCGCACTGGAGGATGGTTCGTGAAGGCCCGCGGCGCGGGCGGACGATTCCCGTTGATGGCGGGCAACTGGAAGATGCACGGGAATCACCTCGAGGCGATCGCGCTCGTCCAGAAGCTCGCGTTCACGCTTACCGATAAGGACTTCGACGCGGTCGACGTGGCCGTGCTGCCGCCGTTCACCGCGCTGCGCAGCGTGCAGACGCTGATCGACGGGGACAAGCTGCGGATCCGCTACGGCGCCCAGGACCTGTCCGGGCACGACTCGGGCGCCTACACCGGCGACATTTCCGGGCCGATGCTCGCCAAGCTGGGCTGCGACTACGTGCTGGCCGGGCATTCGGAGCGGCGGCAGTACCACGCGGAGTCCGACGAGTTGGTCAACGCCAAGGTGCAGGCGGCGCTGCGATCGGAACTGACGCCGATCCTGTGCGTGGGGGAGTCGCTTGAGGTCCGCCAGGCCGGGCAGCATGTCGAGTTCATCTTGGGCCAGCTCGACCGGTCCCTCAAGGGCATCCCGGCCGCCGCGGTCGCCGAGATGGTGGTGGCCTACGAGCCGGTGTGGGCCATCGGGACCGGCGAGGTGGCCACTCCGGAGGACGCGCAGGAGGCGGCCGCGGCCATTCGGTCGCGACTTTCCGATGTTTATGACGCCGAAACGGCGGGCCGTGTGCGTATCCTGTATGGCGGGTCCGTTAAGCCCGGCAGCATCGCGCCGATTATGGCGGAGCCGGACGTGGACGGCGCCCTTGTCGGCGGGGCCAGCCTCGACGCCGGGCAGTTCGCTCAGATCTGCCGGTATCGTGAACTGGCAGCGTAGGCTGGAGTCAGTGGCGCTCGTGTCAGCGGCGCTCGTGTCAGCGGCGCCGATGTCGACAGTGCCGATGTCAGAAGTGCAGGTATCAGCAGCGCCGGTATCAACAGCGCGAATGTCATCAGCGGGAGATGGATAACAGCGATGATCGTCGGGGTTTCCGTTATCCTGGTCATCACCAGTTTCGTGATGATCCTGCTCGTCCTGCTGCACAAAGGCAAGGGCGGCGGACTATCTGACTTGTTCGGCGGCGGGGTGTCCTCCACCCTCGGTTCCTCTTCCGTCGTCGAGCGGAACCTGGACCGGATCACGATCTTCTTCGGGGTCCTGTGGTTCATCTGCGTTATTGCCCTCAGCTGGCTGATCAACCACTAATCTGTACATCTATCCCGCACCGACGTTCTGGCTTCATAGCACTATGGCCTTCAAGGGGTGATCTGTGAGTAGTGGCAACGCCATCCGCGGCAGCAGGGTTGGCGCGGGGCCGATGGGCGAGGCCGAGCGCGGCGAGGCCGCGCCCCGTGTCTGGATATCGTTCTGGTGCGCGAACAAGCACGAGACACGCCCGAGCTTCGCGACGGATGCCGCGATCCCGGACACCTGGGAGTGCCCTCGGTGCGGCAACCCCGCGGGCCAGAATGAGCAGGCGCCGCCGAATCCGCCCAGGGTCGAGCCGTACAAGACCCATCTCGCCTACGTGAAAGAGCGCCGCAGCAACTCCGACGGCGAGGCCATCCTGGCCGAGGCGCTCGCCCGCCTCCGCGGGGCCTGAACCTGATCTCAACGACCGTGGGCCGCTACCTCCCTGATGGGGGAGCGGCCCACGGTCGTTCTGTCTAGGGCGTCCCCCTGCGTCCCGGGCCGTCCCGGGGTCAGAGGCCTTCGTTGATCAGGCGTCCCGCCTGCTCGTACTTGGCAGGCACCCGGCGCCTGAAGCAGAAGGCTGAGCCCACGCCGGCCACGACGGCCACGGCGTCAATCGGTCCCAGCCAGTTCGCGTAGTTGTACCCGCCGCCGAGGAACGAGATGTTGGTGAACAGCAGGTACACCACGTAGGCCTGGGAGCAGAACGAGATCAGCGGGGCGAGCCGGGTCTTCCACCAGTGCACCTCGTCGGCGTGGTAACGCTCGTAGTAGATCAGCACGCTGAGCGAGACCAGGGCCTGCACGGACAAGATGATGATCACGCCCATCACCGCCATCAGGCCGTACAGCTGCAGATAGGCCTGGGAGGTGGGGTCGCCGCTGCCGGTGAAGATGGCGAACAGCGCGATGATGACGGCGGCGATGACCGACTGGGTGACCGACGCGATGTGCGGGCTCTTCCACTTCGGGTGGGTCCTTCCGAGCGCCTTCGGCGCCAGCCCCTCCCGGCCGAGCGAGTACAGGTACCGCGCGGTGGTGTTGTGGAAGGCCATGCCGCAGGCGAACGAGCCGGTGATGATCAGGTAGCTCATCACCGAGGACACCCAGTGCCCGGCGTACCGGGTGGCCGGGGTGAGGAAGTAGCTGGCCGCGTTGGTCTGCGACGCCGCGATCGCGGCGTGCGTGCTTGGGTAACCGGCGAGCGAGGCGGTGGAGGTCATCGCGTAGAAGATGCCGAGCCCGACGGCGTGCTTGCGAAGCTTGGCGACATCCTGGCGCTGGGAGACGTCGTAGTCCTCAGCCGGGGTAGTAGCGCCGGTGACGGGAGGAACTTCGGGGACCTGGGGCATGAGTACACCTCCGGCGCATTTGCGGGGAGCGTAACAGCCGTCCGGATTCATGATCAAGAGTTCTGGTTGAGTTAATCTGCACGAAACACAACCTCTTGACATTAAACGGTCGGTTAGATACTGATTTGGTTTAGCCGAAGGCGTCCTATGGTTCTGGCGTCTGGAGGTGCGGCCAGGATGGAGGTGCGGCCAGGATGGAGGTGCGGCCAGGATGGAGGTGCGGCCAGGATGGAGGTGCCGGTGGCTGAGGCTGAGCTGGACGAGGCCTGCGGTGAGCCCGCGCCCGAGTTTCCGGTCACCGAAACGGTTAACCTTTCGGCGGACCACGACCTGTCGGGTGGCGGGGATGTCCTGGACCGGGTCCTGGGCTGCGCGCGGGACGCGCTGCGCGCCTACGGCGGGCATCCGGACGCGGCCATCGAGCTGCTCAACGTCTCCGAGAACGCCACCTTCCTGGTGTCCGATCCCGACGCCGGGCCGTCCGTGCTGCGCGTGCACCGGCTCGGCTACCACAGCGAGCAGGAGATCGCGTCCGAGCTGGCCTGGATGGACGCGCTGCGTGCCGAGGCCGGGGTGCGCACGCCGCGGGTACTGCCCGCCACCGACGGGCGGCGGGTCGTCACGGTGACCGAACGCGGCGGCGCGGACCCGTCTACGGCCCGGCACTGCGTGCACTTTGAGTTCCTGCCCGGCCGCGAGCCCGCGGGGGAGTCCGGTGGCGTGCTGAGCGGCGGGCACTTCGCCGAGCTCGGCGAGATCACCGCGCGGATGCACCAGCACGCCAGGCGATGGCCCCGGCCGGCCTGGTTCACCCGGTTCCACTGGGATTACCGGGCGGCGTTCGGCCCGGGGGCCCGGTGGGGGCGCTGGCAGGACGGCATCGGCGTCGGGCCTTCCGAACGCCAGGTGCTCACCCGGCTGGACAGCGTGCTCCGCTCCCGCCTGGCCGCGTTCGGCACCGGGCCGGAACGTTACGGGCTGGTCCACGCGGACACCCGGCTGGCCAACCTGCTGGTGCACGACGGAGCGGTGAGCGTCATCGACTTCGACGACTCGGGGTTCGGCTGGTACCTGTACGACCTGGGCACCTCGGTCAGCTTCTTCGAGCATGCGCCGGAGGTACCCGTGCTGGTGGACAGCTGGCTCGACGGGTACCACCGGTCCGGTGAACTGTCCGCGGCTGACCAGGCGGAAATCTGGACGTTCATCATGTTCCGGCGGCTGCTCCTGGTCGCCTGGATCGGCTCGCACCGGGGCGTCGACATCGCCGCCGAGCTCGGCGCCGGGTACACCCGCGGCAGCTGTGACCTGGCCGAATCCTATCTCGGCAGTCACTCCTGAGCACACTGAAGGGAAGGCGTCATGTTCACATCGATCGCCGGCCGGGCCGTGGTGGTGACCGGCGGCACCCGGGGGATCGGCAAGGGGATCGCCAGCGTGTTCGCCCGCAACGGCGCGCGGGTGCTGATCACCGGCCGGGATTCGCAGGCCGCCCGGACCGCCGCGGACGAGCTCAGCCGCCGGGCCGCCTCCGGCGGGCAGGGCGGGGAGGTCTCGTTCGTGCTGGCCGACGTGGCCAGCACCGAAGATTGCCGGCGGATGGCGGCGATCGCGCAGGAGCGGCTGGGCGGCATCGACGTGCTCTGCGCCAACGCCGGGATTTTCCCCGATGCCCGGCTGGAGGACCTGGCCGAGTCCGATCTGGACCAGGTGCTCGGGACCAACCTGAAGGGCACGATCCTCTCGGTCCAGGCGTGCCTGCCGGCCCTGAGTCGCTCAGGCCACGGCCGGGTCATCATCACGTCGTCCATCACCGGGCCGATCACCGGCTTCCCCGGCTGGACGCACTACGGGGCGAGCAAGGCCGGCCAGCTGGGCTTCATGCGAACCGCGGCGATCGAGCTGGCGCCCAAAGGCATCACGGTCAACGCGGTGCTGCCCGGCAACGTCGTCACCGAAGGGCTCGCCGACCTGGGTAAGGAGTACGCGAGCGGGATGACCGCCGCGATACCGCTGGGCCGGCTGGGTACCGTTGACGAGATCGGCTACGCGGCGCTGTTCTTCGCCACCGACGAGGCGGCCTACATCACCGGGCAGTCGATCGTGGTGGACGGCGGTCAGGTGCTCCCCGAGTCGCCCGATGCCATGGCGGCGATCGCGGAATGACCACAGGACCCGCGGCGGCCGGCCGGACGCCGGAGGAGGTCAGGCGCGCGCTGACCGAGCTGATCGGCAGCGGGCAGCTGCGCCCGGGCCAGCGGCTGGGCGCCGAGCGCGCGCTCGCGGCCGAGCTCGGGGTCAGCCGGGCTACCCTCCGCCAGGCGCTCGCGGTGCTCGAGGAAGGTGGCGTGGTCCGCCGGGTCCCTGGCCGCGGCGGGGGCACGTTCGTGGCCAAGGGCAAGATCGAGCGGGATATGTCCCGCATCGTCGGGGTGCCCGGGCTGCTGCGCAGCCAGGGCGTGGTGGCCGGCACGCGGGTGCTGAGCGCGCGGCTGGCCGAGGCCGATGAGCTCGCCGCGCAGGCGCTGCGCGCCCGCCCCGGCGAGCTGGTCGTGGATCTGGTGCGGATCAGGCTCGCGGACGGGAGCCCGTTCTCGATCGAGCACGCCAAGCTGCCCGCCCAGCGTTTTCCCGGGCTGCTCGAGCTGCCGCTCGGCGGGTCGGTGTACGAGCTTCTCGAGGAGCACTTCGGCACCAAGCCCGCCGGAGCCACCGAACGAATCGAGGTTGTCCTGGCCTCCTCCGACGAGGCCGCCATCCTGGACATCGAACCGGGGGCGCCGCTGATGGCGATCACCAGGACCACCACCGACGCTGACGGTGAGCCGATCGAGTTCTCCCGCGACCTGTTCCGCGCCGACCGAACCCGCATCGTCGTCCGCACCGACGGCAGCAGCGGGCGCGCCGTGACCGGCCGCCCCCGGGTCATCGAGCTCCGTGCCCAGGCGGCGGTATGACCGCCGAGAGGCCCGTCGGCCGGATTAGGTTCATGGACCGGCAGCGGGTCAACCTGGACGGGTTCGCCATCGAGGACCCCGAACTCGGGCTGACCGCGTTCGGCTCGCCGCACGACCCGGAGCCCAGCCTGGTCGTGGCACGAGATCGTCAGGCTGAGCGCCGGCGCCACCCCGGCCAAGCTGGCCCGCGTGCTGGCCCTGCTCCGCCCGCCCGAGCTGGTCATGGCCATGACCAAGCTGCGGGCCAGGCGCACACCGGGCAACCAGGCCCACGTCACCAGCCGGCTCGACGACCCGCTGCTGCTCGAGGCCGACGCGGCCACCGCGGCGGCGTTCGGGTTCCGTGAGATCGAGACCACCGTCCCGGGAGGAGGCGCTTGAGCTCGAGCTTGGCATGCGCGGCCTCACCTCCTACGCCGAGACCGTGTCGCTGTACGGCACCGAGCAGGTCTTCACGGACGGCGACGGCACGCCGTGGTCCAAGGCCTTCCTGACCTCGGCGTATGCCTCCCGCGGGATGAAGATGCGGGTGTCTTCCGGGGCCGGCGCCGAGGTGCTGATGGCCGGCGCGCAGGGCAAGTCGATGCTCTACCTGGAGGCGCGCTGCGTGGCGCTGGCCCGGGCCATCGGCGCCCAGGGCGTGCAGAACGGCGGTATCGACGGGGCCAGCGTCGCCGCCGCGGTACCGGGCGGTCTGCGTGAGCTGATGGCCGAGAACGTCATGGTGATGATGCGCAACCTGGAATCCTGCTCGGGCAACGGCGCGCTGATGAGCGAATCCGACATGCGCCGCACCTCCAGCACGCTGCCGATCGTGCTGGCCGGCTCGGACTTCGCGTTCAGCGGGTTCGGGTCGATCCAGCGCTATGACAACATGTTCGGCCCGAGCAACTTCAACGCCGAGGACATCGACGACTTCCTGGCCATGCAGCGGGACTGGGGCATCGACGGCGGGCTGCGCACCGTAGCGCCGGCCCGGCTCGGCGAGCTGCGCCGCGAAGCCGCCCAGGCGTGCCGGGCCGTCTACGCCCACCTAGGGCTGGCGGATTTCACCGACGAGCAGGTAGAGCTGGCGGTGGACGCGGCCGGGTCCAAGGACCTGGGGGAGACCGACACCCTGGCGGTCCTGGGCGCGGCGCACGCCATCCGCCAGCGCCGGCTGACGGTGCTTGACATCGTGGCCGCCCTGGACGAATGCGGCTATTGTCATGAGGCCGAACGGGCCGTGGCTTTTGTCCGCACCAGGCTGTCAGGGGATTATCTGCAGACGTCCGCCATCTTCGACGAGCACCTCGGAGTGCTCTCGCTCGTCACCGACCCGAACGATTACGCCGGTCCCGGCACCGGCCACCAGCCCTCGCCCGAACGGCAGCGGGAGATCGACGCGATCCGGCAGGCGCGCGGGGTGGCTGACCTGCGGGCGTCGCAGGCGCGTTTCGCGGTGCTACTCCGACGAGGCGATCGAAGCGCGCTACCACACCACCGTGATCGCCCTGATGGAACTGGAACGCCGCCGCATGCAGCCCGGCGCCCCTCCCGAACAGCTCTCCCTGGAGGGACTGCAGTGACCCCACACCAGCTTCCGCGTCCGCCACGCGCCTGCCAGGCCGGCCCGATGGAACATAGGGCCGGATACAACCGGCCCTATGTTCCATCGGTCCGGTTCGCTCTGCACGACTGACGTACGGGAGGCGGCTGCTGTGACTGATGGGGCTGGGATCCGGGCGCTGTCCGGCCGGCCGGTCGAGAGCCTGACCGTGGAGGCGCTGCGGGCGGGTGAGGTCGGCGTGGCGGACCTGCGCATTCACCCGGACACGCTGGAGCGGCAGGCCGTGGTGGCGGCGGAACACGGTAACCCGCAGCTGGCGGAGAACCTGCGCCGCGCGGCCGAGCTGACCCGGCTCCCCGACGAGGAGGTCCTGGCCGTGTACGAGGCGCTGCGGCCCGGCCGGTCCAGTCCTGCGCAGCTGACCGCGCTGGCCACCTCGCTCGCGCCCAGGGCCTGCCGCGCTGCGCGGCCCTGGTGACCGAGGCGGCGGAGGTCTACTCCCGCCGCGGGCTGTCCGGCTAAGGGGCGCTGACTGACCACGCCAACGCCGTGGTGGGCCTGCTGGCCGCGGCCCAGCGGACCCTTTGGGCCCGGCGCCGGGGCCGGTCGAGCCGTGGGTGATGACGGCGGACGGCGACCGCCTGACGCTGCGGGCCGCGTGCGCTCAGCTGGCCAGCTGGCCAGCCGGCATGGTCCGGGCTTTCGGGGGCCGCGGGGGCGATGCTAGCGAGGTCGATGACCTGTTCGCGGTGGATCTGGCCGCCGCGGCCGAAGCGGCCACCGCGCGGCAGGGTAGCACCGGCCGGGCGATCCTGGTCTCGTCGCTGAGCCAGGCCCGCGACGAGCGTGCGGACGCGGTCCTCGGCGGTCTGCTCGGCGTGCCCGTGCGCGTTCTGGTCACGGAGCCTGCCGCGGCCCGGGCCGGAGCCCTGACCACGCCCGGGGCGTGCGGTGACGCGGTGGTCGTCGACCTGGGGGCAGGCACGGTCGACGTGATCGGGCCGCGGGCCGCCATCGTGGCTGCGGGAGCGGGTGACCTGCTCACCGCCGCGGTAGCCGAGATGCTCGGCATTCCGCGGGCCGCGGCGGACTGGGTCAAGCGCGGTCCGTGCCTCCGGATCGACGGCAGCCAGAGGTTCGAGGCTGAAGACGGCACCCGCGGCTTCCTGGACGCCGTCGTGCCCGCCTCGGCGGCCGGGATGCTCGCGGTCGACGGGCCCGGCGGCTTGCTGCCGTTCGGCCGGCACCACGGGCCGGGCGAACGGCGGGCGATCAGGCTACGGCTCAAGATCGCGGTGCTGACCCGTAACCTCCTGCGCGCGCGGCCAGCGCTCGGGCCGCACCCGCGACAGGTTCTGGTGGTGGGCGGTCCCGCCGGTGACGAGGAGCTGCTCGGCGTGATCGCGCGTTCGCTGCCCGACGGCGGCGCTGTCGGCCGAGGCGAGGTCGGCGGCACGTGTGACCACGACCGGCTTGAGGTTCGCACACGCGGAGCACAGCACCCTCTCATCGCTTGTTCCCTACTGTGGGCCCATACGAAGGCAAAGCGCGACGCGCGGGACGGTGCTGGCGGCGGCAGCGGCAACTGTGCTGGTCACCGTGATGCAGGAGAACCGATCGTTCGACACCTACCGAACCCTAGCGGCGGCTGCACCCGGCCTTTCCACGACACGGCGGACATCAACGGAGGCGGCGCGGCCTAAGGCCATTGCTTGGCCACCAGGGTCAGCACGTCGTAGGTGGCTACCGACTTCCCGTCCTGGTTGGTCACGTCGGCGTCCCAGCGCACCTCGCCGTGCCCGGCGTCCTCGCGCGGGGTGATCTGCTTGCAGGTGAGCGTCACGGTCAGTTCGTCCCCTGGGGAGACCGGGGTGAGGAAGCGCAGGTTCTCCAGGCCGTAGTTGGCCAGGACGGGACCGGGGTCAGGCTGGACGAACAGGCCCGCGGCGAAGGAGACGATGAGATAGCCGTGAGCGACCCGCCCGTCGAAGAACGGGTTGGCCCGGGCGGCCTCTTCGTCCATGTGAGCGTAGAAAGTGTCGCCGGTGAACTCGGCGAAGTGCTCGATGTCGGCCAGTGTCACCGGGCGCGGACCCGCGACCACGGTGTCGCCGATCCGCAGCTCGGCGAGAGACTTGCGGAACGGGTGGCCGCGGTCGGCGTTCCGCTGCGCGCCGGGTACCCAGCGGCCCGTTACGGCGGACAGCACCCGCGGGCTGGCCTGCACCGCCGTGCGCTGCATGTGGTGCATCACGCCTCGGATGCCGCCCATCTCTTCCCCGCCGCCCGCTCGCCCGGGACCGCCATGGACCAGCATCGGCAGCGGTGAGCCGTGCCCGGTCGACTCGCCTGCGTCCTCGCGGTCCAGGATGAGCAGCCGGCCGTGCCAGGGAGCCAGGCCGAGGACCACGTCGCGGGCGAAGTCCGGGTCGGCCGTGACGACCGATCCGGCCAGGCTGCCCCGGCCGCGGGCCGCCAGTTTGATCACCTCGTCGGTGTCCCGGTAGCCGATCAGCGTGCTGACCGGGCCGAACGCTTCCACCTCATGCGGCTCCGGGCGGTCGCTATCGTCAGCGCGCAGGAGCAGCGGGGCGATGAAGGCGCCGCGCTCGGCGCTGGCCCCGACCACCTCCACGTGGTCGGGGTCGCCGGAAACGATCCTGGCCGCGGACAGCAGGGCCTTGACCGAGCGGCGGACCTCCTCGCGCTGCTCCAGGCTGGCCAGCGCGCCCATCCGCACGCCTTCAGCGGCCGGGCTGCCGACCACCACCTTGGCCAGCCGGTCCCGCACCGCCTCCGCCACCGAGTCGATCATCGTGACCGGGACGAAGGCGCGCCGGATCGCGGTGCATTTCTGGCCCGCCTTGGCCGTCATCTCGCTGACCAGCTGCTTGACGTACAGGTCGAATTCCGGGGTGCCCGGGGCCGCGTCCGGGCCGAGCACGGAGCAGTTCAGCGAGTCGGCTTCGGCGTTGAACCGGACCGACCGGGCCACGACCACCGGATGGGCCCGAAGCTGCCGCGCGGTCGAGGCTGATCCAGTGAACGAGACCAGGTCCTGCTCTGCGAGCTCGTCAAGCAGTCCGCTGGCGCTGGCGCAGGCCAGCTGCAGCGAACCGTCGGGCAGCAGACCGGACCCGACCATCAGCTCCACTAGCCTGGCCGTCAGGTATGCGGTCTGGGTGGCCGGCTTGATCAGGCTGGGTACCCCGGCGATGAAGGCCGGCGCGAACTTCTCCAGCGGACCCCAGACCGGGAAGTTGAACGCGTTGATCTGCACCGCGACCCCGTGCCGCGGGGTAAGGATGTGCTGGCCGACAAACGTGCCGCCCCGGCCGAGCGGCTCGACCGGGCCCTCGGGCAGGACCCTGTCGTTCGGCAGCTCACGTTTGGCCTTGCTGGCGTAGCTGAGCAGCACGCCGATGCCGCCGTCGACGTCGAACTTGGCGTCGCCGAGCGTCGCCCCCGTGCGGGCGGACAGGTCGTAAAGCTCGGGCCGGTGCTCGCGCAGCAGCAGGCCCAGGGATTTGAGCAGCGCGGCCCGCTGATGGAAGGTGAGCTCACGCAGCGCCGGGCCGCCGACCGAACGCCCGTATCCGAGGGCGGCGGCGTAATCGATCCCGGCCGATGACACCCGGGTGACCTCCTCGCCGGTCACCGCGTCCAGCACCGGGCGGCCCTCGTCCGCCGGGTCGATCCAGGCTCCGCCCGCAAAGCTGCGCAGCGCCGTCATGGTTAGCTCCTTCTCGGACCGCTATCTCCTCGCCTCACCGGCCCCAGGCCGGTTCTGCCCTCAGTGGGTGAAGGACTGGCGCTTGTGCTGGATCTCCGGTGGCGGCTGCGTCTGCGGATGATGCTCCAGGGTTCGTATGTGCAGCCGCATGTCGTCGAGCAGCAGGTCGGCTAGGTCCATGCTGAAGCCGTTCCTGACCACGATCCGCATCACCGCGGTGTCGGTCATGTCGTCGGGGAAGGTGTAGGCCGGCACCTGCCAGCCGCGCATCCGCAGCCGCTCGGACAGGTCGAACACCGAGTAGCCGGTGACGTCGTCGCGCAGCTTGAACGCGAACACCGGAAGGTCCTTGCCCTCGCTGAGCAGCTCGAACGGGCCCATCTTGGCGACCTCGCCGGACAGGTGCAGGGCGATGTCCTGGCAGGTCTGCTGCACCCGCCGGTAGCCCTCATGCCCGAGCCGGATGAAGTTGAAGTACTGGGCGGCGACCTGCGCGCCGGGCCGGGAGAAGTTGAGGGCGAACGTCGGCATCTCGCCGCCCAGGTAGTTGACCCGGAAGATGAGGTCGTCAGGCAGCGCGTCCGGAGTCCGCCACAAGACCCAGCCCACCCCGGGATACACCAGTCCGTACTTGTGCCCCGAGGTGTTGATCGACGCCACCCGCGGCACCCGGAAGTCCCACTCCAGGTCCGGCTGCAGGAACGGGGCGACGAATCCGCCCGACGCGCCGTCCACGTGTATCGGCACGTCCCAGCCTTGCCCGGCCTGCAGCCGGTCGAGGGCCTGGCTGATCTCAAGGACGGGCTCGTAGCTGCCGTCCATGGTGGAACCCAGGATCGCGACCACGCCGATGGTGTTCTCGTCGCACTTGGCCGCGGCTTCGGCGCCGCGCAGATGCAGCCGTCCCGGCACCATCGGCACGTAGCGGGGCTCGACCTGCCAGTACCGGCAGAACTTCTCCCAGCACACCTGCACGTTCGTGCCCATGACCAGGTTCGGCTTGGTCGCGTCCAGACCCGCCGCCTGCTGCCGGGCTCGCCACCGCCACAGCAGCGCCATGCCGCCGAGCATGCAGGCCTCGCTGGACCCGGTGGTGGAGCACCCGGTCGCCTGGCTGCCGGCCGGCGCGTTCCACAGGTTGCTGAGGATGTTCATGCAGCGCCGCTCGAGCTCGGCCGTCTGCGGGTATTCGTCTTTGTCGATCATGTTCTTGGGGGAGCATTCGGCCATCAGCTGCTCGGCCTCTGGCTCCATCCAGGTGGTGACGAACGTGGCCAGGTTGAGCCGGGCGTTGCCGTCCAGGATGAGCTCGTCGCGCACCATCTGCAGCGCGGTGCGCGGCAGCATGCCGTGCTGCGGCAGCCGGTACCGCGGGATCTCGCAGCTCAGCTCGCGGACGTAGACCGGATTGACGTCGAGTTCATCGTCCTGACTGGACTCTTCCACCTGAGTATGCAGCGGCATTACCGTCTCCCCGGTTATCTCGTCAGGTTATGGCTGGCATTTCCTGTGCCAGGCTAGCCTGTTCTACCGGTTCGCCGTCGAGGTCCTCGGCCTGCCCGTCCTCGCCCGCTGCGGCCGGCGGCCCGGCGCTGTCCGTCAGCCAGATAAGCATGACCAGCCCAGCCACGACGTACCCTCCACCCTGAATGGCCAGCACCGGGATGATGCCGACGGCCCGGCTCAGGTAGCCCGCGCCCAGCGTGCCGGCCAGCACGGTGACCCCCTCGACGGCGCTGATCGCGCCGAACACGCGGCCTCGGCAGGAATCGTCGCTGTTGCGCTGGAAGAGCGTGATCAGGCCGGCCAGGGTCAGCGCCCCGGGCAGGCCGACGATGATCATCCCGACGATGGCCGGCCACACCGCCACGAAGCCGATCGGATACAGGAAGATGGCCAGGTCGATCAGGCCGAAGACGATCGCGCCGTAGCAGAGCAGCCGGGAGGCGCGCAGCCGGCGGCTGGAGGCCGCGGCGAACATCCCGCCTGCGATGCCCCCGACCGCCTGGGCGGCGACGATGAAGCCGAGATCTTGCGGGCTCCCGTGCAAGACATGCTCGACGAAGGGCGTGAACAGCGTGCTCATGATGCCCTCGCCGACGCTGGTGACCAGGGCGAAGATCATCAGGGCGCGCAGCACTTTGTTCCGGGTCGAGAGCCGCAGGCCGTCTCGCAGTTCCGTGCCGACGAGGGTGAGCTTGGCCCGCACCGATGCGCCGGACGGCCCGCGCGGGGCCATGCGCCCGCTGGTCCTGACCAAGCTGAGGAACGCGGCCGAGGCGACGAAACTGCCGGCATCGATGAGCGTCACCGCGACGATACCGCCGGCTGCGGCCAGGATGCCGCCGAGAGCCGAGCCGGCCAGCCGGGAGACGTTCGAGACCTGACCGTTGAGCGCGTTGACGGCCAGCAGTTCCTCGTCAGCTACCAGCCGGGGCACCATGGCCTGCTCGGCGGGGGAGAAGAACTGCTGGATCGCCCCCTCGGCGAACATCACCGCGAAGACGATCCAGACCTGCGCCGCGCTGTGCACGAGCAGCAACGGCAGCAGGCCGGCCGCGAGCAGCAGGTCGGTGACGATCATGGTCCGGCTGCGGTCCCAGCGGTCGGCGAACACCCCGGCGACCGCGCCCAGCAACACCTGCGGCGCGAACGAGGACGCCATCGTCAGCGCGGACGCAACCGTCGAGCCGGTCACGGCGTAGACGTGGTAGATCAGCCCAATGGTCAAGATCCAGTCCCCGGACAGCGAGATAACCCCGGCTGAGAGCACCAGCCGCAGATCACGCCGACCTCTTAGCATCCGCCACGTCTCCCGCATGTCAGCCTTCCTCCTTCTCGGGCCCGAGCGCCGCACGGGGTGGCTCTCCTCCGGGCACCGTGAACAAGGGGTGAAGCTCACTGGGACCGATCCTGCGGGCCGCGACGCGACATCATCGAGCGGCCGTTCGTCGATGTAGCGGACGAGCAGCGCGTCGACGGCCTCGGCGATGCCTGCGAGCTCGGCCTGGGTCAGGTAGACGGTGGACTGGCCGAGGCCGGCGGGTCCCTGCCATCCGGCAGGCCAGTCCTTGCGCCGCTGCTGCCACTTCAGGAAGTCATCAAGAGCCTGCTCGGCGAAAACCTGCTCCAGCACGTCGACCGCGTGTGAGCCCTCTGCGGTGGCCGTCGCGCCGGCCCAGTTGTACGACGTGGCCACCATCCGCCAGGGGCGTTCCCGGTGGTCCTTGCCCTTGACCTGCTCGACGAAGCCGTACTTGGCCAGCTGCCGCAGGTGGTGTGAGGCCAGGCCGTGGCTGATGCCGAGCTCGCGGGCCGCGTCCGCGGTGGTGGCCTGGCCCAGCCGTCCGATGATCGACATGAGGTCGTGCCGCAGCGGGTGCGCCAGCGCGCGGATCGCCACCGGGTCGTCAAGCAGCCGCCAGCGCTGACCGGACTGACCAGGCTAACGATGGCCGCGCAGGCGATCAGCGAGGCCACGGTCAAGACTCACATCCTGCACGTCTACGCCAAGCTCGGCGTCAACGACCGGGCCGCCGCCGTGGCCACCGGCTTCGAGCGCGGCCTGCTGCCCCGCCCCGCCTAGAAGCACTGGGGATCGTTCGGAATCAATGGTCTTTTCTGGTGTAACGGCAGAGCAGGAAACCGTCGTCTTCCAGCACGTGGGCCAGGGTCAGCGGCAGCGGCTGGGCGGGGGGTCCCGTGCTTGGCGGCGCAGTGCCGGCCACGATCCGGCTCGCGCCCGGGCCTGCCATCAGCGGCCCGATCGTCAGGCACAGCTCGTCCAGCAGGCCGGCCTCGACGAGCTGGCCGAGCAGGTGCGGGCCGCCCTCGGCGAGCAGCCGCTGGTGTCCGCGTTCGGCCAGCGCGCTGACGGCGGCTTTGAGGTCGACGTCCTCGTCACCCGCCACGATGACATCGGCGCGGGCGGCCAGCTCAGCGCGGCGGCCGGCCGGCGACGCGGCGCTGGTGATCACGATCGTGCGGGCCTCCGGCGGAGCGGCCGCGATGAGGGGGCTCTGCGGGTCCAGGTCAAGCCGCCGGGTGACCACCGCGATCGGCGGGGTCGGGGTCCGGCCCGCGCGCAGGTGGCGCCAGAGTTCTCGCGGCCTGGCCGGATTGTAGTGTTCCTCCCGCGCTGTCGACGCGCCCACCAAGATGACGTCGCACAACGTGCGGAGCAGCGCGAACACGTGCCGGTCGGTGTCGGAGGACAAGGCTTTGGTGGCCCCATCCAGGGCCGCGGCCCCGTCCGCGCTTGACACCATGTTGGCGCGCAGCCACGGACCGGCCGGGTAGGCGTACAGTCCGGGCAGATCCGGGCTGTCCGCGGCGGCAGGGAACAGCTGGCGCATGGTCACTCCGTGGACCGCAGGACGACGACGGCGCGGTCGCAGACCTCGATCTGGCTCTTCGGCATGTGCACGGATCCGGTCAGGCTGAGCGCGGTATCGATGACGACCTCCCAGCCGGCCGCGAGGCTGGCCTCGGGCAGCGTGAACGTGAGCGAGTCGCTGTGGGCGTTGAACATCAGCAGGAACCTGGCGTCGCTGATCTTCTCGCCGCGCGGGTCCGGCTCGCTGATCGCGTCTCCGTTGAGGAACACGGCCAGTGAGTTCGCGTAGCTGGCCCCCCAGTCCTGCTGGGTCATCTCCTCACCGGTGGGGGTCAGCCAGATGATGTCGCCTTCCTCATCGGTCGGGGCCTGCGGCCGGCCGCGGAAGAACCTGCGCCGCCGGAACACCGGATGGTTCCGGCGCAGGCTGGCCAGCGTCTCGGTGAACTGCAGCAGGTCCTGCTCGGCGTGCGCCAGCCCCCAGTCGAGCCAGGAGATCGCGTTGTCCTGGCAGTAGGCGTTGTTGTTGCCGGCCTGGCTGCGGCCCATCTCATCGCCGGCCAGCAGCATCGGAACGCCCTGGGACAAGAACAAGGTGACCAGGGAGTTCCGCCTCTGCCGGGCGCGCAGCGCGTTGATGCCGGGATCATCGGCCGGTCCTTCGGCCCCGCAGTTCCAGGACCGGTTGTCATCGGCACCGTCCCGGTTGTCCTCGCCGTTCGCCTCGTTGTGCTTACGGTCGTAGCTGACCAGGTCGTTCAGGGTGAACCCGTCGTGGCAGATGACGAAGTTGATCGAGGCGACGGGTCGGCGCCCGCTCGTCGCGTACAGGTCGCTGGACCCGGTGAGCCGGGACGCGAACTCCGGCATGGTGGCCGGCTGGCCCCGCCAGAAGTCACGGACAGTATCGCGGTACTTCCCGTTCCATTCGGTCCACAATGGGGGGAAGTTGCCGACCTGGTAGCCGCCCTCGCCGATATCCCACGGCTCGGCGATCAGCTTGACCTGCGATACCACGGGGTCCTGCTGGACCAGGTCGAAGAAGGTGGACAGCCGGTCCACGTCGTGCAGTTCCCTGGCCAGCGCCGCGGCCAGGTCGAACCGGAACCCGTCGACGTGCATCTCCAGGATCCAGTACCGCAGCGAGTCCATGACCAGCTGCAGCGAGTGCGGGTTACGCGCGTTGAGGCTGTTCCCGCAGCCGGTGTAGTCCAGGTAGCGCCAGGGCTCGGCGTCGTCGAGCCGATAGTAGGAGGCGTTATCGATGCCGCGGAAGGAAAGGGTGGGTCCCATGTGGTCACCCTCGGCGGTGTGGTTGTACACCACGTCAAGGATCACCTCGATGCCGGCCTCGTGCAGCGCCTTCACCATCGTCTTGAACTCGCCGACCTGCTCGCCGCGCTGCCCGGCCGAGGAATACCGGTTGTGCGGCGCCAGGAACCCGATCGTGTTGTAGCCCCAGTAGTTGGTCAGGCCGCACGCGACCAGGGATTTCTCCGCGATGAACTGGTGCACGGGCATGAGCTCCACCGCGGTGACCCCGAGCCGTTGCAGGTGCGCGATGACGGCGGGGTGCGCGAGCCCGGCGTAGGTGCCGCGCTGGGCGGGAGGGATGTCGGGATGGCACAGAGTCAGGCCGCGCACGTGGGCCTCGTATATGACCGTCTCGTGGTACGGGGTCTGCGGCGCCCGGTCGTTGCCCCAGTCGAAGAACGGGTTGATCACGACGTTCTTCGGCATCCACCGCGCGCTGTCCGCGGTGTTCCGCTTCCTCGGGTTGGCGAAGTGGTAGTCAAAGAGGGATTCGTCCCAGCTGACATCCCCTTCGATCGCCTTGCCGTACGGATCGAGCAGCAGCTTGGATCCGGCACAGCGCCGCCCGCGCGGGGGATCGTAGGATCCGTGCACGCGGTAGCCGTAACGCTGGCCCGGTGCGATGCCGGGGAGATAGCCGTGCCAGACGAAGCCGTCGACTTCGGTCAGCTCGATCTGCGTCTCGGTGAGCTTGCCGCCGCTGCCGCCAGCCCCGGCGCCCTCACCGGCCTCGTCGAAGAGAGACAGCTGCACACGTTCCGCGACCTCGGAGAACAGGGTGAAATTCGTGCCCCATCCGTCCCACGTCGCACCAAGCGGGTACGGCGTTCCCGGCCAGATACGCATTCGCCCCCTTCATACGGCGAGCCAGGTCGCGTGCGGGCAGTAGCCGACTCTACCGGGTAAGCGTATGCCCGGAGGGACGTAGAATACCTGATCGTGACGAACTGGTCGCGGTCCTCGGGTTTCTCGAGGGTTATCTAAGGCTTTACCCAGATTTACGCCGCAGTGAGCCGCCGGGTTCCAGTCTCCGCAAATCGGTCGAGCAGCACGTCGGCCAGCTCGGTGCAGGCGCCGAGGGCGGGGGAGACGGCGGACGCGCCCGCGGCGAGCGAGGATGTCCTGATCCGGTCGGCGAAAAAGCCCGGCGCGAGCAGGTAGGTGGCGACCACGACGCGGGGCGCCCCGGCCTCCAGCAGGCCGGTCACCGCCGCGGCCGGCGAGGGATCGGCGGCTGAGGCGTAGGCCGGGCGGACCGCGAACCATCCGGCCCGGTCCTGCCACTGCGCCGCCAGGCGCGCGATGGTGGCGTTGGCCTCCGGATCACTTGAGCCCGCCGCCGCCAGCACGACCCCGGTCCGCGCGCGGTCACCGCCGGGATCCTCTTCGGCGAGGCGCCGTTCCAGCGCGTTCAGCAGGCGCGGGTGCGGTCCGAGCGTTTCGCCGTAGGAGACCTGGAGCCGGGGGAACTCGCTGGCCACCCGGGTCAGCAGCCGGGGGATATCCGCCTTGCTGTGGTACGCCGCGGTCAGCAGCAGGGGCAGCACCCGCACCCGGCGGCCGGCTTCGATCGTGCTCATGACCTGCGGCAGGGACGGCGGGGCGTGGCCGAGGTAGGCGGTGCGCAGATCCGGTGCGCCCAGGCCCCGCCGGGCCGCCCGCCCGGCCGCCACTGACATCAGTTCTCCGACGGTGGCCGAGGCGCGCGGGTCCTGGCTGCCGTGCGCGACCGCCACCAGGACGGGTTCAGGCATGTATGCCGCACTCCGTCTTGCCGGTTCCCGCCCATCGTCCGCTACGCGGGTCCGCGTCCGGATCCACCCGGATCGTGCAGGTCGCGCAGCCGATGGAGGGATAGCCGTCGTAGACAAGCGGGTTCACAAGCACGCCATTGGTGGTGATGAAGTCATCCACCTGCTTTTGCGTCCAGCTGACGATCGGGTTGACCTTGACCATCTCGCGCCGGTCGTCCCACTCGACGACCTGGCTCTGCCGGCGGTTGCTGGTCTCGTCTTTGCGCACGCCGGTGATCCACGCGTCGTAGTTCGTCAGGGCCCGCTCGAGCGGCTCGACCTTGCGCAGGTAGCAGCACAGGTCGGGATTGCGCCCGAAGAGCCTCGGCCCGAGCTCCGCGTCCTGCTCGGCGACGGTGCGCGAAGGAGTGACGTTGACCAGGTTGACCGGGTAGACGACGCCGACGGCGTCCCTGGTGCCGATCGTCTCGGCGAAGTGGTAGCCGGTGTCGAGGAAGACCACGTCGATACCCGGATGGACGCCTGAGGCCAGGTGGATGATGACTGCGTCCGTCATGGACGAGGTCACGCAGATCCGCTCACCGAATGTGTCCACAGCCCAGCGAATAACCTCTTCGGCCGGCGCGTCGGCGAGATCCTCCGCGGCCTGTTCGGCGAGGGTTCGCATGTGCTCGGGGTCCTCCAGGCTGATCTGGGCCAGGCCGCGCGATACGACGGGACTCACAGTGTGACTCCTATTCCGGCAAAGCGTAGCTGGAAAGTTCTTGTGCAACTGCGGCAGTGCCATTCGCCGTCGGTCGCGCCCTGCGGCTCCAGGTCTTCCTCGCCGCAGTAGGGGCAGTAGAAAGGAACGGCCCGTGCGTTCATGAAAGATCCTGCTCGCTGGCGCGTGCCGTCCAGGCCGCGAAGGTCTCGCCCGGCTGCCTGGCCGCGTCGAAGCGGCGCAGCACCCGCTCGACGTAGTCGGGCAGGTCCTCGGCCGTGGTCTTGAGCCCGCGCACCTTCTTGCCGAAACCGGAGCCCTCGCCGTCGCCGCCGCCCAGGCTGCCGCCCAGGTGGATCTGGAAGCCCTCGACCTGGCTGCCGTCCGGTCCGGTGACCAGCGATCCCTTCAGGCCGATGTCGGCCGTCTGGATCCGGGCGCAGGAGTTCGGGCAGCCGTTGACGTTGATCGTGACCGGCGCATCGAAGCCGGGCAGCCGCCGCTCGAGTTCGCTGATAAGGTCCGCGGCCCGGGCCTTGGTCTCCACGATCGCGAGCTTGCAGAACTCGATGCCGGTGCAGGCCATCGTGTGCCGCCGGAAGGCACTCGGGTTGGCGGGCAGGCCCGCCGCCTCGAGCTCGGCCACCAGCTGGTCCTTGTGCTCGGCGGGCACGTCGAGGATGACCATCTTCTGCTCGGTGGTGGTGCGCACCCGGCCGCTGCCGTACCTGGCGGCGAGGTCGGCGATGACGTCGAGCGCGTCGGCTGACAGCCGTCCTACCGTGGGCGCGAAGCCCACATAGAACTTCCCGTCCCGCTGCGGGTGCACGCCCACGTGGTCGCGCACGCCGCCGCGCGGCGGCTCCGGCGGTGGACCGTCGGGCAGCGCGTAGCCGAGGTACTCCTTCTCGAGCACCTCGCGGAACCGCTCAGGACCCCAGTCCGCGACCAGGAACTTGATCCGGGCCCGGTGCCGAAGGCGCCGGTAGCCGTAGTCACGGAACAGCCCGGCCACCCCGGCCCAGACCTCGGCCACCTGGCCGGGCCTGACGAACGTGCCAAGGCGCTTGCCGATCATCGGGTTGGTGGACAGGCCGCCGCCGACCCACAGGTCGTACCCGGTTTCCCCGCTGTCGTCGACCACGCCGACGAACGCGATGTCGTTGATCTCGTGGATGGCGCACTGCGCCACACAGCCGCTGATGGAGGACTTGAACTTGCGCGGCAGGTTGGAAAACGCGGAATCGCCGATGTAACGCTCGCCGATCGCGGCGATCTCGGGGGTGGCGTCGATGATCTCGGCGGTGTCGATGCCGGCCAGCGGGCAGCCGAGCATCACCCGCGGGGTGTCGCCGCACGCCTCAGTGGTGCTCAGCCCGACCGATTCCAGCGCCTCCCAGATGGCGGGCACGCTCTCGATCTCGATCCAGTGCAGCTGGATGTTCTGCCGGTCGGTGACGTCCGCCGTGCCGCGCGCGTACCGCCGCGAGATGTCGGCGACGACGCGCAGCTGGTCGTTGGACAGCTGGCCGCCGTCGATGCGAACCCGCAGCATGAAGTAGCGGTCGTCGAGCTCCTCCGGCTCAAGCACCGCCGTCTTGCCGCCGTCGATCCCGGGCCGTCGCTGGGTGTACAGCCCGTACCAGCGGAAACGGCCGCGCAGGTCGGCCGGGTCGATGGAGTCGAAGCCGTTCTTGGAGTAGACGTCGATGATCCGCTGGCGGACGTTGAGCCCGTCATCGTTCCGCTTGTTTTCCTCGTTCTTGTTGAGCGGCTCGTGGTAGCCGAGCGCCCATTGGCCTTCGCCGCGTTTGCGTCGAGTCCCAGTGCTACCGGTTGCGACTGGCATGTCAGGGTGTTCCTTCAGGTTCGGGGACGCGCTGGTCACGAGAACCTGGGCTCCGCTGGCCTGATCCTGGGCCGTGTCCGGCCGGGGCGGCTAACCGCCAAGGATTAACGGCGTGGGTTCAGCGGGGTAACGCCCGGCATCGCGCGCGCGCCCGGTCAAAATCCGGGCCGGCGATTATCGGGCGTCGCGACAGATGGCACTGCGGACGCGCAGCAAGTCGACGTGCCGTCGCACGACGAGCAGCGGGTCCGTAACACTCATTGCACCAGGATCACATGTAACGAACCTGGCTGTCCAGGCAGTGTCCGGCATGTGGACGGTGCGAAGCGTCACATCCGAGGGCATGTCCGCACCAACAGAGGTGTTCTGGCGGGTATTCCCGCCCTTGGCTGGCGTTCCGCCGGGCGCGCGGCCCGGGTCAGCCCTGGCGGACCCACTATTGTGCTGCTTACCAGACGGCGATGGGGCCGAACGGACCGTGGTGCTTGCGCCACGTCATGGCGCCACCAGCCACGGGCGTCCCGGCCCCATCCTCAGTCGTGTGCTGCCCTCAGGCGGCGTTCGCGCGGCGCATACGGCGACGGCGCTCGGCCGAACGCTCATCCTCGTTCAGCCCGCCCCACGTGCCGTACTTCTCCGGACGCGACACCGCGTAGTTCAAACATTCAAGCCGCACCGGGCAAGCAGCGCAGACGCCCTTGGCCTTGCGCTCCCTGATCTCCCGCTCCGGCTGACGCTCGCCGTCAGGACCGAAGAAGAGCAACAGGTCCTCGCCACGGCACGCGGCAGCATCCTGCCAACCCCAGTTAGGGCGGGGAAGCACGGCCGACTGCCGACGTACCTGAGACATGGATCAATCACCTCAACCAAGATGCATCAAATAGTGCGTTACAGTGGAGCGTCAGGATCTTAAGCACGCGACCAGTCCTGTCCGGGAACCATCCGTTGCAAGATACAACGCGTCCTAGTGACGTGGTGTTCCCGCACGTAGGTATGTCGATCGCGTAAGCAAGCGGTCACTATACCGAACGGCTGGCGCCTGCACGTCGGTTCACCCGTTTTGCTAACCGTCGCGCGGACTGCAGTATGCCCGTCGACAATGATGCCACTCGCGGTAGCGGTCTTGCACGCGGGTGGCTAAATTCCCTACCTGAATTCCAGCCTGCGGCTAACCTGCTGCACAGGGTTCGTGACGAACTGGACAAAGGGAAGGGAGCCAGGCCACGATGAGCACCATGTCAGCGTCGGAAGCAGCGCCATTGCCCCGGCTCGGCGAGGTCTTCTTCGACGTGCGCGGTAGTTCCCGCAGCATGCGGCTGAGCTGGTATGCCGATACTGGGGTCTCGGTCTTCAGTATCTGGCAGGGCGGCACCTGCACCGGTACCTTCCGGCTGCCCATGGAGGAGCTGCCGAGGCTGATCGATGCTCTGCAGCGAGGTATGCCGAGCGCGGACCAGCAGGACCCCCGCGGCAACGCGAGCTACCTGAGCCAGCTCCCCGGCGCCCCGACCGATCCGGGGCTGACCGCGATCCCTGGCGGTTACGCCGGCCGCGCCGCCGACTTCACCGGCCCGGTGACCGGTGACTTCCGCGCGCTCCGGTCTGAAGATCCCGGCAGCACGGTCGTGTTCAGCCCGGCCTCCCCCCGGGCCCTGCCGCCCGGGCCCTTGGCCTTGCCTGCGCCCCAGAGTGCCCAGGACTATCTCGAGGACTACTCGGCGCAGTATCCGGAGCAGTCCCGGCCCGGGCGCCGCCGGATGCCCGCCGCCGAGGGCTACGGCGACACGACCCGTTACCAGAACGCCCTTCCGGCTGGCAGCTACGGCGACCGGGGCCAGTATCAGGGGCAAGCCCAGTACCCCGAGCAAGCCCAGTACCCCGAGCAGTCTCAGTACCCCGAGCAGTCTCAGTACCCCGAGCAGTCCCAGTACCCCGAGCAGTCCCAGTACCCCGAGCAGTCCCAGTACCCCGAGCAAGCCCAGTACCCCGAGCAAGCCCAGTACCCCGAGCAAGCCCAGTACCCCGAGCAAGCCCAGTACCCCGAGCAAGCCCAGTACCCCGAGCAAGCCCAGTACCCCGAGCAAGCCCAGTACCAAGAACAGAGCCGCTACCCCGGCTACCCCGATCAGGGGCAGTATCTCCAGCCAGCCCAATATCCTGACCAGCCGGCGTACCAGACCCAGGGTCAGTCCTACAACGGTCAGGGATACCCGGCCCAGGTCTACCCCGACCATGCGGGTCAGGGCTACGACGATCGCGGGTATGCGGACCAGGCCAATAGCTACGCCGACCAGGGCTACGCCGACCAGGGGTCCGCGCGGTCATCATTTGCCGGTCAGGCCGGTCCCGAGCAAGGTGACCGGGGTTATCAAGCCGCGTCGTATGCCGAGCCCTCGTATCCTGCGCCTTCGTACTCCCAGCCGGCGTATCCCGAGCCGGCGTATTCCGAGCGCGCGCACTCTGGCCAGCAATACGACGGACCGAGCCAGGATTACAGCGGCGGCCCTTATTCCGGTCCGAGGTACGACAGCTCCGGCCAGGGTTATGACGGCGGGTCCTATCCCGGTCACGGATACGACGACCGAGGCCCGGCCGAGCAGGGTCCCCAGCGCCAGGATTATCAAGGCGATTACCAGCGCCAGGATTATCAGGCCCAGGATAGTCAGGCCCAGGATTACCAGAGCCGGGGCGGTCGGCCCGAGCAGGGTTACGGGGGTTACGAATACGCCGAGCCGGGCGGCCAGAGCCGGAGCGTGCCGGGAAATGAGACCTTCGCGGCTAAGCAGGCGCCCGCGAGTTCTCCGGGCGCCGGAAGCTATACCGGGCCGCGGTACGGTGACCAGGGACCTGGTTACCAGGAAAACGGCGCCCAGTCCCATCCGGACCAGGCCTATGGCCGCGAGTACGGATACGCCGAGCAGGACTACCCAGGCCAGGACTACCCAGGCCAGGGGTACGGCGCGCCAGGTGGCCCCGCTCAGTCCTATCAAGATCAGGGCTACACCACCTTCGGGTACGCAGACCGGCCCGGGTACGAGAACCCCGGGTACGAGGCTCGTGGTTACGAGGGCGACCCCGGCCAGCCGGGCGGGTACCGGGAGCCGGCCTCCAGCCGCGCCGGGCGGTACCCGGATCCGGACCCGGAGGCCACCGCGAACCAGCGGTCCGTCTCCTCGTTTCCTTACGAGGGAGATCCGCCCTCGCGCCGGGAACATAGGCGCCGTCGCGGGCGTTGATAGGTAACAGCCGGTGCGGCTGGGTCCCCCGGGCCGCACCTACTGCCTTCGCGGAATACCGTTCGGCTGGAGCCGCGTTGTGCCTTTCGCCGAGAGGCGACCTCCGCACCGGCCAGCGTAACGAAGGGCCGGCGTGCGGGAAAGCGATCAGCTTCCTCGCCGTCGGCCCTTCGCTGTGCCTGGTCGCCGCCTAGGCCGGCCCTGGAGGGCGAGGCTGCGGCTGCTCCGGGCCGCCCGGGCCGCCGGACCTGCTGTCGGTGACCACCGCCGGGCTGGACCCTTCTTCTGCTCCCGGGGGGATGGGACCGACCACCGCGTTGAGCACCTGTGAGTTGGGCACGGACATCACGCTGCCGCCGGTGTCAAAGCGGACGTAGGTGATCCCGATATCGATCACCTTGCCGTCCAGCGTGCCGCCCAGCGCGCCGGCCCGCAGCCGGACCGAGTCCCCGACATGGAACGGCCGGGCGAACTGCAGCACCAGCCCGGCGAACACGTTGCCGAGCGCCTGCTGCGCCGCGATCCCGACGAACACGCTGGTCAGTGCTCCGCCCAGGACGAGCTGACCGATCGGCACGCCGAAAAGCTCCAGCGCGATCACGAGCGTGGCAAACGCGCCGACGATCAAGATGGCGTAACTGATCACCGCCGCGTGCGAGGAGCCCGCCTTCGGCTCGAGCAGTTCCCTGGCCTTTCCGGCCAGGCTGTAGGTCGCTATGCACCCGAGGATAAGGAACAGCAGGGCTGTGCCCGCGGCTATGAAATCATCGGCTGTGGCGTTCACGGGGAAGATGGTCGAGTGGCGATGGGCTTCGGACGAGACGACCGCGACCGCGATGGCGAGCACGAGGGCGATGATCGACTTCCACGGCCGGGTCTTGCGCTTGACCAGCTCGACCTGTGCCGACAGATCGATCTGCTTTCCGTCGTGCACTCGCTGCTCCTCCCTTCGCGACGATCTATCCGCCGTCCAACGCTATCCGGCGACGGACCAGCCAGGGCGAGGACCCCGCAGAACAAGACGGGGACCGGGCCGTACCGGCCCGGTCCCCAGCACTAACGCAGACTGCGCCTAGCTGATCAGCGGCCTGCCGACCGGCAACCTGATCCTGCCTGCGATGCCGTTCGATAGGCCCGCCGCCGAGGTGTACCAGGCGACCACGGCCGTGAGCACCCCGACGTAGCCACCCCACTTGCCCAGTTCGCTGTGGCCGCCGAACAGCGCGATGAACAGGATGATCTCGGTGATCTCCAGGGTGAGGAAGACGCCGAATACGGCCATGCTCACCTGGGTGCTCATGATCAGCATGTAGGTGTTGAAGATGGCGAACGCGAGCAGGATCCAGGCCTTGTCGTGCGCCGCCTGGGCGGCTGTGTCATGCGGCGCCACCAGCAGCGCCCACAGGCCGAGGCCGATCCAGAAGCCGCCGTAGCTGGAGAATGCGGTCGCGCCGAACACGTTCCTGTTGCGGAACTCCCACATGCCGGCCAGCAGCTGGCAGAAGCCGCCGTAGGCAAGGGCATAGCCGAGGAAGGCTGCGCCCGACGCCGCGCTCATCCAGCCGGCGTTGGACGCGGATAGCAGGAACGTGGTCAGGGCAAAGCCGGCTAGCCCGAGTGGGGCTGGGTCCGCGATGCTGGAGACAGGGGCAGGTACGGTAGCGGGCTGGACTGTGCGGTCTTCGCTGACGCTCAAATCGATCCCTCCTAGTGAGGAACGGCTCGTCCGTTCCCGGCAGGCATTGCGGCTACCGGTAGGGCGGATGCCCGGCGTTAACTGCGTGGCTGGCGTGAAGCACTCTGTCTCACACGCCAGAACCTTCCTTTGGTCACATCTGGCACAGAGTGACCACATGAAAGATCCGCCAACAGCGTAACGCTGAGAAGCGCGGCAGAGCGAGACCTCAAGGTCCTACTTTTCGTAACCATTCGGATGCTGTCTCATTTCGCGCCTGCAGGGCCGCCGCGTTTCTGCACGGCACCCGGAGCCAGCTTCGGACCGACGGGTGCCCCAGGTTCGGGACCGCGCTGGGTTAGGATCAGGAGAACAACAGGGAAGGGTCCGCGCCGATGACCGATCGACCGATCCTCGCATCCGATAAAGAGCGGGAGAGTGTCGTCGACGTCCTCCGGGACGCGTACACGGACGGCCGCCTGACGCTGGATGAGTTTGAAGAGCGCACCGCGTCCGCGTATGCCGCGAGAACCTGGGCTGATCTACGGGAACTGACCGGCGACCTGCCGGTTGAGCCGGTACTCGGCGACGGCCTGCTGCTGCGCAGCCCGCACCCTGAACACGCTGTGCCAGGGATCGTACCCCCGGCGGGCAGCCCGCGCCCGTCCCGGCGCGAACGGCCGCCCGGCATGCTGCTGCCCGTCGTGTTCATCTGGATCATGATCTCGGCCGCGGCGGGATCGCCGGATACGGCGGCCGCGCTCTCCGTGGTGTTTATCTGCTTGCTGGCATGCCGGATTAGGTTACGGAGGACGCTGATAACCGTCAGTGACGGCGACACGCGGGAAAACAGGTCATTGATCGGTAATACTTATGTCGCGCTGGGGCGGGCCGCTACTATAAGTCAGCCGGCGTCAAGGAAAGCGCGTCGGCACGCCTGATCATCCGAGGCCTGCGGGGTCAGCGAAAGGTCACAGGAATCCTTAGCCTCGAAGAGTCGGGAGGCGGTCGTTGACCAGCGCGACCACCGGTAGCGATCGGATCGTTCCCGGTCAGCAGCCGTCTGCGGAGCAGCGGCGAGCGCGGCTGGCGTGGCTCGCCCGCCCGGTCGTGACGAACTGGCAGTTCAGCGTCGTGGTCCTCGCCGCGATTCTGGTGCGGATCATCGTGGTGCTCGGCTACCCGCCCATCTTGTGGTTCAACGACTCTTACAACTACCTCTACGACGCGGTCGCCCATGTCCCGGATCAGATCCGGCCGAACGGCTACCCGTTCTTCCTCGACCTGCTGCTCCCGCTGCACAACGCTTATCCCCTGGCGCTGCTGCAGGCGGCGATGGGCGTGGTCATGGGCGTCGCCATCTACGCCCTGCTCCGCCACCGCGGACTGCCCTGGTGGGGTGCGGCGCTGCCGGCGCTGCCGGTGCTGTTCGACTCCTACGAACTGCACATCGAGCACATGGTCACCGCCGACCCCCTGTTTATCTTCCTGGTGACCATCGCCGTGGTGATCCTGTGCTGGAGCGACCGGCCCTCGGTCCTGGTGATGGCCATCGCGGGGTTGTTCATCGGATACGCGGCCCTGGTCAGGTCGGTAGGCGAGCCGCTTCTCCTCGTGGTCCTGGTGAGCCTGCTGGCCCGGCGGGTGGGCTGGCGGCGGCTAGCCACCGTGCTCATCGCGGGTATCGTGCCGATTGCCGCCTACATGTTCTGGTTCCACGCGTACACGGGCAAGTATGCGCTGACCGAGTCCTCAGGTACGTTTCTGTACGGCCGGGTCAGTACCTTCGCCGAATGCGCGAAGATCAAACCGCCCGCTGACCTTAAGGCCCTGTGCGACCCGACGCCGCCGAGGCTGCGACCGGTGGCCGGGGAGTACATCTGGGCGGACAACGAGCTAGGACCCGACCCGGCGACGACGCCGCTGTGGAAGCTGAACCACTCTGACGATACCTCCCTGCGGTTCGGGCCGTCCGTCAACGGCCTGACCGGCAAGTTCGCGAAAGATGCCATCCTGGCGCAGCCGCTGGACTACCTGCGCGCGGTCACGCACGACACGCTGCACACCTTCGGCTGGAAACGGCAGCCCGACCCGAACAACTACTCCGGCAACGGGCCGGCCTTCCAGTTTGTCTCCGACGCAAAGCTCGACACGCTGATTCCCTGGTGGGCGGGCCCGGAGGACCCCACCGAGCTCGCCCAGTGGGCCGCGCAGTACGGGACCGACGCCCCGGCCCGCCAGACCTACGCGGCGCGGCAGGACCTCGGCGGCCCGGGGCTCGGCAACACCCGGGTGGTCGCGCCCTGGGCCCGGCTGATCCAGATGTACCAGCGGTACATCTTCCTGCGCGGTACGCTGCTCGGCCTCATCGTGCTCATCGGCGTCGCGGGTGTGCTGGCTCGGTGGCGCCGCCTGGGCGGCATCGGCCTGCTGCCCTGGCTGGTCGGAGCGCTGCTGATCGTGCTGCCGCCGATGACGGCCGGGTTCAGCTACCGGTACGTGCTGGCCGCGGCGCCAGCGGCTTGCCTGGCCGCCGGGCTGGCCTTCGCCCGCAGGCCGGGGAGCACGTCAGTGGGCGCCCTGGCGGCCGATCTGCGGCGGCACCTTGGCCGCGGCGGCGCTGTCGAGGAGAAATAGGGTCCGCTGCCGGCCCTCCGCGCCCGCCGCGGGCACCTGGACCGGGCCGGCGCCCGACAGCGCCATCGCCACCGCATCCGCCTTTTCCGCGCCCGAGGCCAGGATCCAGACCTCGCGCGCGGCCTGGATCGACGGCAGGGTCATGGTCAGTCGCGTCGGCGGCGGCTTGGGCGAGCCGCGCACCGCGACGACCGGCCGCTCGTCGTAAAGCGCAGGCATGCCGGGGAACAGCGAGGCCACGTGCCCTTCTGGGCCGATGCCCAGCATCAGCACGTCGAACCCGGGCACCGGGCCATGATCCTCGTGGCTGGTCGCCGCGGCCAGCCAGGACGCGTACCGGGCGGCGGCCGCGTCCGGGTCGTCACCGTCGGGTCCGTCAGATCCCGGCATCGGGCGGACCCGCGCCGGATCGGTATCCACGTGATCGAGCAGGGCCGCGCGGGCACTGGTCTCGTTCCGCTCCGGGTCTCCGGTCGGAAGGAACCGCTCGTCCCCCCACCAGATGTCCAGGTGCCGCCAGTCGATGGCGTCCCTGGCCGGGGCGACGGCCAGCTCGGCGAGGACCGCCGTGCCGATTCCCCCTCCGGTCAGCACCACCGACGCGGTGCCGCGCGCCGCCACCGAGTCGACCAGCCGGGTGACCGTGCGGGCGGCGACGGCCTTGGCCAGCAGCTGTGCGTCCCGGTGCACGATCACCTCAGGCACGCTCAAGATGCATGCCCAGGGTGGCCGTTGCCTCCCGCGAGCGCGTGCAGCGTCTCGGCGTAGACCTCGTCAGGCTCGAGCCTGCGCAGTTCCTCGGCGATCAGGTCAGCGGAATCGCGCCGGTGCAGGGCGACCCGCCGGTCGGGCCGGCCTGGCCAGGCCAGCGTGGCCGTCCGGCCATCGGGCCGGGCCAGCATGATCTTCCCCTCGGGCGTCTCGAAGCTGACCTCCGTGATCCCCGGGCCTGCGGACTCGCCGCGCTGCACCTCGATGCCCAGCCGCAGGCTGAGCCAGGACGCGATCAGGTCGGCGGTCGGGTTGGCGGGCTCGGCCAGCACCTCGCCGCTGAGCAGCTGGGGATAGGGCTGGTCCAGGGTGGCGGCGAGCAAGATACGCCAGGGCGTCGAACGGGTCCAGCTCAGGTCGGTGTCGCCCGGCTGGTAGGCCGTGGCCAGGCCAAGCAGCATGTCCTTGGGCGCCTCACTGGCCGCCGCGTCCGTCACCCGGCGCTGGGCGACCGCGCCGAGCGAGTCCCCGCGGGGAGAGGGGGGTGCCTCGTCCGGCCACCAGATCACCACCGGGACGTCGGGAGCGAGCAGCGGCGCGACCACCGAGTCCGCGTGCTGGCCGAGCGGCCCGTACATCCGGAGCAAGATGGTCTCGCCGGGGCCGGTCTCGCCCACCCGGATCTCGGCGTCGAGCCGGGATTCGGCCTTGGGCTTGCGGGTGATGACGGCGAGCACCCGGCTCGGATGCTCGCGGCCCGCCTGGCTGGCCGCGCGGACCGCGTCGTACTGCGCGGCCTCGTCGGTGACGATGATCAGCGTCAGCACCATGCCGGAAGCGGGGCCGCCGAGCCGACGCCGGGCCTGGGTGACCGCATCGATGATCGCGGCGGTCGTCGTGTCGGTTAGGTCGATGGTCATCGCGATCTCCCTACAAACGCCGCCATGCCCGTCCGTCCCGTGCCATCATCGCGTCGGCCGACGCGGGGCCCCCTGACCCGGCCGGATACTGCTCCGGCTTGGTGTAGGAGGCCCAGAATTCTTCTATCGGGTCGAGGATCCGCCAGCCGAGCTCGACTTCGGCCTGCCGGGGGAACAGCGGCGGATCGCCGATGAGGACATCGAGCAGCAGCCGCTCGTAGGCCTCCGGGCTCGATTCGGTGAAGGACTCGCCGTAGGCGAAGTCCATGTTCACGTCCCGGACTTCCATCGCCGTGCCCGGCACCTTCGAGCCGAACCTGACCGTGATGCCCTCGTCCGGCTGGATCCTGATCACGATCGCGTTCTGGCCGAGTTCCTCGGTGTCGGTAGCGGCGAACGGCAGGTGCGGCGGGCGGTGAAAGATCAGCGCGATCTCGGTCATGCGGCGCGGCAGTCGCTTGCCCGCCCGCAGGTAGAAGGGCACCCCGGCCCAGCGCCTGGTGTCGACGCCGAGCCGGATCGCGGCGTACGCCTCGGTCCGGGAATCGGAGGGGATGCCGTCTTCCTCCAGGTAACCGCACACCTGGCGCCCGCCCTGCCAGCCGGCCGAGTACTGCCCGCGTGCGGTGCCCGTCGCGAGGTCGGCGGGGAGCCGGACCGCGGACAGCACCTTCTCCTTCTCCATCCGCAGCGAGTCCGCGTCGAAAGCCACCGGCTCCTCCATCGCGGTCAGCGCGAGGAGCTGAAGCAGGTGGTTCTGGACCACGTCCCGGGCGGCGCCGATGCCATCGTAGTAGCCGGCCCGGCCGCCGATGCCGATGTCCTCGGCCATCGTGATCTGGATGTGGTCGACGTAGCCGCGGTTCCAGATCGGCTCGTACATCTCGTTGGCGAAGCGCAGCGCGAGGATGTTCTGCACCGTCTCCTTGCCGAGATAGTGGTCGATGCGGAACACCGCTTCCGGCGGGAAGACCCCGTCCAGGGTCGCGTTCAGCGCCCGCGCGCTGGCCAGGTCATGGCCGAACGGCTTCTCGATCACCACCCGCCGCCAGCCTCGCCCGTGGGAGTCAGATAGGCCGCTCCGCTTGAGCTGCTGCACCACGGTGGGGAACTGACCGGGCGGGATCGACAGGTAGAACGCGTAGTTCCCGCCGGTGCCCCGCTCTTCGTCAAGCGCCTTGACGGTCGCGGCCAGCTGGTCGAACGCCTCGTCGTCGTCAAACGAGCCGGACACGAACCTGACGCCCTCGCTGAGCTGCTTCCACACCGAGTCGCGGAACGGCGTGCGCGCGTGCTCCTTGACCGCCTGGTAGGTGACCTGGGCGAAATCCTCGTCCTCCCAGTCCCTGCGGGCGAAGCCGACGAAGGAGAAGCCAGGCGGCAGCAGGCCGCGGTTGGCCAGGTCGTAGACGGCCGGCATCAGCTTCTTACGTGCGAGGTCCCCGGTGACGCCGAACATGACAAGCACGCACGGCCCGGCCACCCGGGGAATACGCCGGTCCCGCGGATCGCGCAGCGGGTTGGCGGAACCAGCGGAAGCCTCGGCCTGCTCCGCGATAGCGCTGGGATTGGCCGGGATAAGACCCTGCGGGTCACCCGGCTCCGCCGTCACGCCGGAGCTCCCCAAGGGCGGTCAGCACGAGCCCGTTCGGTCATCTGAATTCAGAGCCCCATGTTCGTCTTGATCGTGTCCAGCAGTTCGTTCCACGATGCCTCGAACTTCGCGACGCCCTCATCCTCGAGAACCTGTACCACGTCGTCGTAGCCGATGCCGAGCTTCTCCAGCTCGGCGAAGACCTTCCGGGAGGCGTCGTAGGTGCCATGGATCGTGTCGCCGCGCAGCTCGCCGTGGTCGGCTGTCGCCTTGATGGTCGCCTCGGGCATGGTGTTCACCGTGTCTGCGGCCACCAGTTCCACGACGTACATGGTGTCGGGGAACGCCGGGTCCTTGACCGAGGTCGAGGCCCACAGCGGCCGCTGGACATTCGCCCCGCTGCTGGCCAGCGCCTGCCAGCGCTCACTGGCGCACTTCTGCTCGAACAGCTCGTAGGCCAGCCGCGCGTTCGCGATGGCCGCCTTGCCGCGCAGCGCTTTAGCCTCCGAGGTACCCAGCTTGTGCAGCCGGCCGTCGACCTCGGTGTCGACCCGGCTGACGAAGAACGACGCCACCGACCGGATCTTGGAGATGTCATGCCCGGCGGCCGCGGCCAGCTCCAGGCCTGCCATATACGCGTCCAGGACCGCGCCGTGCCGCTCAAGGGAGAAGATCAGCGTGACGTTCACGCTGATCCCCTCCGCGATGGCCTGCGTGATCGCGGGCAGCCCTTCGATGGTGGCGGGAATCTTGATGAACAGGTTCGGCCGGTCCACCATCCACCACAGCGCCCGCGCTTCGGCGATGGTCGCGGCCGTGTTCTTGGCCAGCCTCGGGTCGACCTCAAGCGACACCCGGCCGTCCAGGCCGTCCGTCCGGTCGTACACCGGGCGCAGCACGTCGCACGCCCACCTGACGTCATAGGTGGTGATGGCGCGGGACGCCTCCTCCACCGTCACGCCGCGGGTCTTCAGGTCAGCGACCTGCCCGTCGTAGGCGTTTCCGTTCGACAGGGCATGCGCGAAGATCGTCGGGTTCGAGGTCACGCCGACCACATGGTAGTCGTCGCTCAGCTCCTGCAGGTTGCCGGTGCGCAGCCGGTCGCGGCTGATGTCATCCAGCCACACCGACACCCCGGCCTCGGATAGCTCTCCGAGAACGTCAACTGACACGGTTGCTTTCCCTTCCCTGCACTGCAGCGGGCGGGGCTAACCTCAGATACCTGTTAGCGGTCCCTGACCCTGGCCAGACTGTCGTGTGCGGCAGCAGCTACCCGCTCCGCGGTAACGCCAAACTCCTGATAGAGCCTCTTGTAGTCAGCGGAAGCACCGAAGTGGTCTACTCCAATTGAAGCGCCCGCATCTCCGACAAACAACTTCCAGGGCGGGGTAATGCCTGCTTCGACCGACACCCGCGCGGGGATGGTGGGCGGCAGCACCTCGCGCCGGTAGGACTCGTCCTGGTCGCTGAACCACTCCACGCACGGCATCGACACCACGCGGGCCGACACGCCGTCGGCGGCCAGCAGCTCGCGAGCCTCGAGCGCGATCGGGACCTCGCTGCCGGTGGCGATCAGGATGACATCGGTCCCGCCGGCCAGCACATAGCCGCCGCGGACCACCTTCTCGGCGCTCTCCAGGCCCTGCCCATTACCGGCCGAGCGGTCGAGCACAGGTAGGTTCTGCCTGCTCAGGCACAGGGCGGCGGGCCGGGCCCGCTGCAGGATGGTGCGCCAGGCGACCACCGTCTCGTTCGCGTCGCCCGGCCGGACCACCTCCAGGTTCGGGATGGCGCGCAGCGCCCACACGTGCTCGACCGGCTGGTGGGTGGGACCGTCCTCGCCCAGGCCGATGGAGTCGTGCGTCCAGACGTAGGTGACCGGCAGCTCCATCAGCGCCGCGAGCCGCACCGATGGCCGCATGTAGTCGCTGAACACCAGGAACGTCCCGCCGTAGGGACGGGTGCCGCCGGACAGCGCGATGCCGTTCAGGATCGCGCCCATCCCGTGCTCACGGATGCCGAAGTGCAGCGTCCGCCCGTACGGGTTGCCCGGCCACATGGCGGTCTGGTGGTCGGTGGGGATGAACGAGGGCTCGCCCTTCATCGTGGTGAGGTTGCTCTCGGCCAGGTCGGCGGAGCCGCCCCACAGCTCGGGCAGCACGTGGGCCAGGGCAGACAGGATCTCGCCCGAGGCCTTGCGGGTGGCCATGCCCTTGGCGTCCGGCGGGAAGGTGGGCAGCTTCTCGGCCCACCCGTCGGGGAGCCGCCGGGTCGCCATCCGGTCGAAGAGCTTCTTGCGCTCGGAGTTGGCCCTGGCCCACGCGGCGAAGGATTCCTCCCAGTCCGCGTGCAGGCTCTTGCCGCGCTCGGCGACCTGGCGCGCGTGGCTCACTACCTCCTCCTCGACCGGGAAGTCGACCTCGGGGTCGAAGTGCAGGATCTGCTTGGTCGCCTTGACCTCAGGCACGCCGAGCGCGGAGCCGTGCGCCGCGCCGGTGTCCTGCTTGTTCGGCGCGGGCCAGCCGATGATCGTGCTCAGCGAGATGAAGGACGGCGCCTTCGTGTGCTCCTTGGCGGTCAGGTAGGCCTGGTAGAGCGCCTGCACGTTCTCCTGGTACCCGTCGGCGGTCCGCCAGCTCACCTCCTGCACGTGCCAGCCGTAGGCCTTGTAGCGGGCGCAGACATCCTCAGACTTGGCGATCTCGGTCTTGTCCTCGATGGAGATCTGGTTGTTGTCGTACAGGACGATGAGGTTGCCGAGCTCGTGATGGGCCGCCAGCGAGGATGCCTCGTGGCTGATGCCCTCTTCGATGTCGCCGTCGGAGGCGATGACGTAGATGAAGTGGTCGAACAGGCTCGTGCCGGGCTTGGCGTCCGGGTCGAACAGGCCGCGCTCGCGGCGCGCGCCCATGGCCATGCCGACCGCGCTGGCGATGCCCTGGCCGAGCGGTCCGGTGGTGATCTCCACCCCGGGGGTGAGCCGGTGCTCGGGATGCCCGGGGGTGATGCTGCCCCAGGTCCGGTAGCCCTTCAGGTCATCCAGCGTCAGCCCGTACCCGGACAGGTAGAGCTGGATGTACAGGGTGAGGCTGGAATGCCCGCAGGACAGCACGAAACGGTCCCGGCCCGGCCAGTTCGGATCGGCCGGGTCATGCCTGAGTAGATGCTGGAAGAGCAAGTAGGCCGCCGGCGCCAGGCTCATCGCCGTGCCCGGGTGCCCGGAGCCTGCTTTTTGCACCGAATCCATCGCCAGGACCCGGATGAGATCGACGGCGCGCTCATCGGTCGCCGTCCAGTCAAGATTGGCCTTAGTGCTCACGGTACGAGCCTATCGGTCTAGAGGCTCCGGTTGCCTCGGGGGTAGGTCCGCCCTTGGCCCGTTAGACAGGGCCGCCGCGGCTTCCGGTGCTGCGGGAATCAGCGGACCCCGGTCACGCAGGTTAAAGAACACCCGGAGCACGGCGATCCAGACGAGGACGGACCCGGTGACATGGATCCACACCAGCCCGGCGGGCAGGTGCGTGAAGTACTGGATGTAGCCGAGCATGCCCTGCAGGCCCAAGGCCGCGATCATGATCCAGGCGGCCCGCATGGCTCGCGGCGGCGCACCGGATACCCGCAGCCCGAGCACGAGCGCGACCGACAGGCCGGCCAGTAGCCAGCCGATGTCGGCGTGCAGCTGGGTGACCCCCTCCAGCGGCAGCTTGTACCTGGGCGTGTCCGCGTGGCCGGCCAGCGGGCCAGTGCCAGTAACCACCGTGCCGGCCGCGAGCATCACGCCGGTGACGGCGACCAGGGCGGCGGACAGCAGCCGCAGGTCACGCCGGACCACCGCCGTGGGCGGCGCGCTGCCCTCCCGGCACCGGACGTGCAGAAGGACGGCGGCGGCCACAATCGAGGCGGAGACCAGGAAGTGCACAGAGACCGCTGCCGGGCTGAGGTTGGTCAGCACGACGATGCCGCCGATGACCGCCTGCGCCACCACCCCGGCGGGCTGGGCCACTCCGAGCCAGAACAGGTCGCGCCGTTTCTCCCCGCCCGGCCGGAAGCGCCAGGCGGCGATGAATACGAGGGCGGCGATAATGACCAGCGGGAAGTTCAGCAACCGGTTGCTGAACTCGATCCAGGTATTGAGCAATGTCTGCCCAGCGTTCTTGCTGGCCACGACGTCGGCTGCGCTGCACCGTGGCCAGTCCGGGCAGCCGAGGCCGGACGAGCTGAGCCGGACCGCGGCGCCGGTCGACATGATCACCGTGTCGGCGATGACCCCGGCTAGCGCAATCCGCTGCATCGACCGCGGGGTCGGCGCGAGCACCGCCCTGGCGACCGGCCATGACTCGATGCGCCAGGACTCGATTCGGGAGAGGAAATCGGCGGACACGTCCCTCATGGTAGAGCGCCCTGCGCCGCGCCCGCACAGGCGGCCATGACGCAGCAGATCGCGGCCCACTCCACCATGCTCAGATGCTGGCCGAGCATGACCAGCCCGATCAGCGCGGCCACCGCGGGTTCCATGCTCATCCACACCCCGAACAGCCGCATCGGCATCCGGCGCAGCGACTCCAGCTCCAGCCAGTAGGGGATGACGGAGGACAGCACCCCGATCGCGGCCCCGGTGGCCAGGACCGCGGGCCGGAACATGGCGCTGCCCCCGGCGACGACGGCGGGCGGTGTCACCAGCACCGCCGAGACCACCATCGCGATGGCCAGGCCGGATGAGCCGGGGAACCGTCGTCCGGTGGCCGAGCTGGCCACGATGTAGGCGGCCCAGCAGGCCGCGGCCAGGCCCGCGAAGACGACCCCGGTCAGGTTGAGGTGCCCGTGGCCGCCCTGGGTCAGCAGCACCACCCCGGTCGCCGCGAGCACCACCCACCCGACGTCCCTGAGGTGCCGCGATCCGGCCACCGCCACGGCCAGCGGGCCGAGGAACTCGATGGTGACAGCCACCCCGAGAGGAATACGTGCGAACGCCTGGTAGATGGAAAAATTCATAACCCCAAGCGAAATACCGAACGACCCCGCGATCACCGCGTCGGCCCAGGCTCTTCGTTTCTTCAGGTCACGGATCGAGCGGCTGAACCCACGCCCGGAGAGCACCACCATGGCCAGCGCGGCCGTCCACAGCCGCAGCCCGGTCACGGCGGCGGGCGGGATCTGCCCGAACAGCCGGTCCGCCAGGCCCGCGCCGAACTGCACGGACACGATGCCGGTCGCGATCATGGCGGCCGGCAGTGTTATCCGGCTCTGGGCTATCCGGCTCTGGGCTGAGTGGCTCGGTTCTTTCTCGGTGTCCCTTAGTCCCACCTGAACGTCCGCGCCGCGAGGGTGATCGCCACGACGGCCCAGACGGCGAGGGTGAGGATGTTCCCGGCCGGGAAGGTCGCGCCGTGCTGTAGCACGTCACGCAGGCCGGTGGACAGCGCGCCGGTCGGCAGCAGCTCGAGCACCGACTGGGCCGCCGCCGGGAACTTGGTCAGCGGGAAGACGACGCCGCCCACGCCGAGCAGCACCACGTAGACGAGGTTGGCCGCGGCCAGGGTGGCCTCGGCGCGCAGCGTCCCGGCCATCAGCAGGGCGAGCCCGCTGAACGCGGCGGTGCCGAGCAGGATGAGCAGCGGCGCGAGCACGATCGCGGCCGGGCTGGCGTCCGGCCGCCAGCCGAGGGCCAGGCCGACGAGCAGGATCAGCGCGCCCTGGAACAGTTCCACCGCGATCACGGTCGTGGTCTTGGCGGCGATCAGGCCACCACGCGACAGGGGAGTGGCGCCCAGCCGCTTGAGTACTCCGTACCGCCGCTCGAAGCCGGTGGCGATCGCCTGGCTGGTGAACGCGGTGGACATCACGGCCAGCGCGATGACCCCCGGGGTGAGGAAGTCGACCCGGCTCAGGCCCACGCCGAAGTTCACCAGCGGCTCCAGGCTGAACGCGGCCAGCAGCAGCAGCGGGATGACCAGCGTGAGCAGAAGCTGCTCGCCGTTACGCAGCAGCGTGCGCGTCTCCAGCCGGGCCTGCGCCGCGATCATCCGCCCCACCGGCGCCGCCCCCGGCGCAGGCGCGAACGTGCTGGCGGCCTGGGTCATGGGCGGAGTTCCTCTCCGGTGAGCTCGAGGAAGACGTCTTCCAGCGTGCGGCTCTCGATCAGGAGGCTGTTGGCCAGGACGCCCCGCTCGGCGCACCAGGCGGTGACCGCGGCGAGCAGCAGCGGGTCCACGCTGCCGTGCACCTCGATCACGTAATGGCCGGCCGGCGACTCCTTGGCCAGGCTGGCCGGCGGCAGCGCGGCGAGCAGGCTGTCGATGTCCAGGCCGGCTTCCGCGCGGAACCTGAGCTGGCCGACCGTGCCGGTGAGCTCGGCGGGCGTTCCGGCCGCCACCAGCTGGCCGTGATCGATGATGGCGACGTAGTCGCAGAGCCGTTCGGCTTCTTCCATGAAGTGCGTGGTCAAGATGATGCTCACGCCCGCCGCGCGCAGCTGGGTGATCAGGTCCCAGGTGGCGTGCCTGGCCTGCGGGTCCATGCCCGCCGTGGGCTCGTCGAGGAAGACAAGTTCGGGGCGGCCGATGACGGCCGCGGCCAGGGACAGCCGCTGCTGCTGGCCGCCGGACAGCCGCTTGTACGGGGTCCGGGCCACCGCGGTCAGGCCGACCAGGTCGAGCAGCTGCGCCACCGCGACGGGGTGGGTGTGGAACCGGCTCAGCAGGTTCAGGTAGTCGGCGGCGGGCACGGACGGAGGGAAGCCGCCGGACTGGAGCATGACGCCGACCCGGGGCTTGAGCTTGCGGGCGTCGTGCACCGGGTCCAGGCCGAGAACGCGCACCGTGCCCTGATCAGGACGCCGGTAGCCTTCGCAGATCTCGATGGTGGTGGTCTTGCCCGCGCCGTTGGGCCCGAGGATGCCGGTCACCGCGCCGCGGTTCGCGGTCAGCGTCAGCCCGTCAACGGCCGCCAGCTGGCCGTACCGCTTGACGAGCCCGCCGACTTCGACGGCAGGCGTCGCCGGATTTGCCGTAGTCTGCGGGGCCGTGCTCACGCACGCGAGTCTACGGTGGCAGACAACCAGCTAGGGAAGCCAGCTAGGGAAGGAGGTGAGGCGGACGCACGCCATCTTGCATGCGCTGTCTATTACCGGGTCGATGACGTGGGAGATCACCTGGGCGCTGATCCTGGGCTTCGGGCTGTCGGCGGTGATTCAGGCCGTGGTCAGGAAATCCACGATCGTGCGGCTGCTGGGCGACGACCGGCCGCGCACGCTGGCGCTGGCGGCCGGTTTCGGCGCCGCGTCCTCCTCGTGCTCCTACGCCGCGGTGGCTCTGGCGCGAGCGCTGTTCCGCCAGGGGGCTAGCTTCACCGCGGCGATGGCGTTCGAGATCGCCTCGACCAACCTGGTGATCGAGCTCGGCGTGATCCTGGCGCTGCTGATGGGCTGGCAGTTCACCGTGGCCGAGTTCGTCGGCGGCCCGGTGATGATCGTGCTGCTGGCTGTGCTGTTCCGGCTGCTGCTGCGGGAACGGCTGCTGCTCCAGGCCCGCGCTCAGGCCGGCCGGGGCATCGCCGGCTCGATGGAGGGTCATGCCGCGATGGACATGTCGGTCCAGCGGCCGGGCTCGTTCGCGAGCCGCTTGCTCTCGCCGGATGGGTATACCGCGGTCGCGCATGTCTTCGTGATGGAGTGGGCCGCCATCATCAGGGACCTGATCATCGGCCTGGTCGTAGCCGGAGGGATCGCGGCCTGGGTCCCTGACCGCTTCTGGCGGAGCTTCTTCATGGTCTCTCACCCGCTCGCGGCCAAGCTGTGGGGACCGCTCATCGGGCCCGTCGTCGCCGTCATCTCCTTCGTGTGCTCGATCGGGAACGTGCCGCTGGCGGTCGTGCTGTGGAAGGGCGGCATCAGCTTCGGCGGCGTGGTCGCCTTCATCTTCGCCGATCTGCTCATCGCCCCGATCCTGAATATCTACCGGAAGTATTACGGTGCCCGGATGGCCCTGTTCCTGCTCGGCACGTTCTACGCCACGATGGTGGCGGCCGGGTACGTCGTCGAGCTGATCTTCGGCGGTCTCGGCCTGGTCCCGGATCCGGCTCGGGCCAGGATTCCCGACCAGGGCGTGTCGTGGGACTACACCACCTGGCTTAACATCGTCTTCCTGGTGCTCGCGGGCACCTTGGTCGTGCGATTCGTCCGCACCGGCGGGGTAGCTATGCTGCGGATGATGGGCGGCTCGCCCGGCACCGGGGAACACGGCCCCATGGACGGCCACCCATCTCACAGCGACTGATCTCACAGCGACTGACCAGGAGGACAACCGGATGGACCAGGACCGGGCACGGGCCTTGCTGCGCACCGAGCGTGACGAAGTGCAGGGCTTGCTCAAGGACGCCGAGGCGGCCGGGCAGGAGGACCGCGAGTCGGTGCTGGACGGCGAGGCCGGCGACATGAGCGACTCCGCCCAGCCGCTGACCTCCCAGGGCATGGATGACGCCATCGCCGAGAGCCTGCGCACCCGGCTGCCCGCCATCGACCGCGCGCTGCACCGGCTGGACGACGGCAGCTACGGCCGATCCACCCTCAGCGGCCAGCCGATCCCTGATGAGCGGCTGGAGGCGGACCCCGCGGCGGAGCTCACCATCGAAGAAGCCAGGGCCGCGGAGGCTGAGGCGCAGCGGGGCTAGGCCTCGGGCGTTAGCTGGCCATCCTTCTGCTGGAGCTTCTTGCGGCAGCCCCGCTTGTCCGGGAGTGGCCAGTCGGGTCCGGCCGGCCAGGTAGCGACCCGCACCGGAGTGTCGGAGTGCGGATTGCGGCCCTGGGCCACAAACCGTTCCATCCGGGTCGCGCCAGGCAGCTCGACCCGGGCCGAGACCAGGTCCGCCTGGCCCGCGGCGATCTCCAACCAGCAGATCTGCTGGTTGCGGACGTAGGCCGGAGGCAGGCCATACCGTCCGCCGATCCCCTCCACGACCGAGGTGCACGATCCGGAGTTGGCGTAGAAGCCGTCGGCGGTAGCCGCCAGCTCCGGGTGGTGCGTGTGCCCCGTGATGAACCCGTAGTAGCCGTCCGCGACTAGGTCAATGGCACGCTGCCGCGCGGCGTGGTTCTGCCCGTAGCCTCGGTCGTCCAGGGCCAGTGCGCTGATCGACAGCCAGGCGCGCCGGACGAGGATCCCGACCACCGCGGCGATCACGATGATGTCGGCGATCGCGCCGTAGCCGAGGATCGCGGCCCGGTGTACCCACACGTTGGTGTCTGGGTAACGGGACTTGAAATCCGTGAACTCGGGGATCCGGACCAGGACGAGGATCGCCAGCGGGATCGCGATCAGCCACCACAGGCGGCGGCCCAGCTTGCGGTACACCAGCCGGGAAGCGATGAACGAAGGGAAGTCGGTCGGGTCCGCCATCTCGTGCGCCCCGTCGACCCAGCCGCGGCCCAGGAACTCGATGCGGGGGATGACTTCCCTGACCACGTGGTGGCCGATCGGAGTGTCCAGCGGGTTGCGCGCGTCGCAGAAGCAGTTGTAAGGATCGAGCTGATGGCCGTGCTCCACCCGGATCTTGCGGCCGTCGGCCAGCAGCAGGTCCGCGGACAGGCACAGCCTGGCCCCGGTCATCTCCCGGACCGCGTCCGCCGCCTTGACGTCCCAGGCCAGATCGCTGTCGTGGTTACCGATCGCGTAGATGACCTGGCCGCCCCGCGCCGTGACCGCCACCAGCGCCGCGCACAGGTCCTCATGGGCCCGCAGGATGTCGGTGGCCGTGGCCCCGGGGGACCCGAGCAGTTCGACCACGTCCCCGGCGAAGACGACCGTGATCGCGCCGGTCTCGGCGTCCAGATGCCGCGCCAGCGTTTCGCACGATCGCCCGGACACCGCCGAACGGACCGGGGGCAGATGCAAATCACTGACGGCGATGACCTTGGCGTCGGGCGGAACAGCCACCTCGAGCAGGTCGGCGACCTCAGGTCGTGGCGCGGGCATAGGCGGTTCGGTTCCCTCTCGGTCCATCGCTACCTGCGTGTCTTCCCCGGCATCTAGCAATGATGCCCCAGGAACGGCGGGACTTGTGGGCGTGCGCCGGACAAAACACCCTCAGTTAACACGCCCCCGGCCACCACCCAGTTCACATCAGGTGGCCCGGGAGGGAAGGCCACGGACCGTTCGGCCAAAAAAGATTTGAGGCAAGGGTAGCTGAAGCAGATACCTCCCCTACGTATGGAACTCGGCGAGTACGACCATCAGGAGGTCGAGGCGGCCGCCCCGAAGTGATTTACGTCACGACGGTGTTGTGTAAAGTTTGCGCTGACGGGGCTATTTACGGCACAATGATGTTGTGAAAAACATGCAGTCGGTGAGCGCTGCCCCCACCCGGGGGCAAGTCGCCCGGCTGATCCTGGAGCTCGGGCCGTCGACCGCCGCCACCCTCGGCGGCCGGCTCGGGCTCACGCCTGCGGCTATCCGGCGGCACCTGGACAACCTCATCGGCGAGGGCCTAATCGAGACCAGGACGGCCAGGATCTACGGAAACCGGGGGCGCGGCCGGCCGGCCAAGGTCTTCGTCATCACCGACGCAGGCCGCAGCGCGTTCGAGCACGCCTACGACGACCTGGCCACCAACGCGCTCAGGTTCCTCGCCGAGACGGCGGGTCCTGAGGCCATCGCCGACTTCGCCCGCAGGCAGCTGGCCGACCTGGAGCGCAGGTACGCTCCGGCGGTGGCCAGCGGAGACCTCGGCACCCGGGTCCAGGCGCTGGCCGAGGCGCTGTCCGCCGACGGCTACGCCGCGTCCTCGGGCCCCGCTCCCGCCATCGGCGGCCCGGCCAGCTCGCACGGCGGGGGTACGGCCGGAGAGCAACTGTGCCAGCACCACTGCCCGGTCGCGCACGTCGCGGCCGAGTTCCCGCAGCTGTGCGAGGCGGAAACCGAGGCGTTCGGCAGGCTGCTCGGCACGCCGGTGCAGCGGCTCGCTACCATCGCGCACGGCGACGGGATCTGCACCACGCACGTCACCTGCACCACGCACGTCCCCGAGCCGGAGCAGGCCGGCCCAGGGAAGGCCAAGGGGAGCGCGGCAGTTGTACGAAAGGGATTTTCCGACGCGGCCGGTGAAGGCCGTACGGCTACTGATATCACTTCCGGGTCCGGAGGGCTCTTGATATGACGACCACCACGCAAGACCAGCTCGAAGGGCTGGGCACGTACAAGTTCGGCTGGGCCGACTCGGACGTGGCGGGCGCATCCGCCCGCCGCGGCCTGTCCGAAGAGGTCGTCCGCGACATCTCCGCGCTCAAGAACGAGCCGCAGTGGGTCCTCGACATGCGGCTCAAGGGCCTGAAGTACTACGGCCGCAAGCCGATGCCCAGCTGGGGCGCGGACCTGTCCGGCATCGACTTCGACAACATCAAGTACTTCGTCCGCTCCACCGAGAAGCAGGCCGCGAGCTGGGACGAGCTGCCCGCCGACATCAAGAACACTTACGACAGGCTCGGCATACCCGAGGCGGAAAAGCAAAGGCTCGTCGCCGGCGTGGCCGCTCAGTATGAGTCCGAGGTCGTCTACCACAAGATCAGGGAAGACCTCGAGGAAAAGGGTGTCATCTTCCTCGACACGGATACCGCGCTCAGGGAGCAGCCGGACCTGTTCAGGGAGTATTTCGGGACGGTGATACCGCCCGGCGACAATAAGTTCGCCGCGCTCAACACCGCGGTGTGGTCCGGCGGGTCGTTCATCTACGTGCCGAAGAACGTCAAGGTGGAAATCCCGCTGCAGGCTTATTTCCGCATCAACACCGAGAACATGGGCCAGTTCGAGCGGACCCTGATCATCGTCGACGAAGGCGCCTACGTCCACTATGTGGAAGGCTGCACCGCGCCGATTTACAAGTCGGACTCGCTGCATTCCGCGGTGGTCGAGATCATTGTGAAGAAGGACGCGCGCTGCCGTTACACCACGATCCAGAACTGGTCGAACAACGTCTACAACCTGGTGACCAAGCGCGCCATCGCCCAGCAGGGCGCGACGATGGAGTGGGTCGACGGCAACATCGGCTCCAAGGTGACGATGAAGTACCCGGC
>OCZT010000345.1_pt1 | contig 45193 bp, 85 predicted proteins | sample 1539031 | NCBI WGS metagenome assembly OCZT01 (sample SAMEA3539308, study PRJEB22396) | soil metagenome | biome: tundra; feature: field; material: soil | place: USA | collected 2010-05 | depth 0.15 m
GAGCCACTGGACGACTTCAAGGCGTAGATGCTCAAAACAATCAATCGCCAAAAGATGCTCGACCGATTCGTCCTCCCATGGCCATGGCAGCACTTCCAGATCGTGCTCCACGTCGATCCACGGAGAATGTGCAAATTTGTCATGGTGCACGAATCCAGAGGTTGGCTTCGCGCCTGTTCCTAACTCTAATTTCACGTTGCTCTCCTACTTAAATACTGCACTGAAGGCTTCAACGAAATTCGGTCGCTCTAATTCGAATGCCCGGCGAGCCTCCAAGCCAATCCTCCACAGTTCCAAGTCCGACAGCGCCATGGCCTTCTCTACTGCGACACGCACCTGTTCTGGCCCTACGGTGTGCATGAGTCCGTAATGGTGCGGCTGTGCTGAGATTGGCTGGATCATCAACTCTTTCTGAAGCCCAACTACTTCACTCATCGGAGGTCGCGCCGTCGTCAACACGACTGCACCGCATCCCATCGACTCGTGAAGCGAATGCCCAAATCCTTCGTACCGCGATGGCATCAAGTGAAACCAGGCGTGATTCATAATCGGAGCTATCGCCGCATCTTCGAGTCGGCGATAGAAATGAACATGCCCTATCGACTGATCGTATGTCTCGGAAATTACCGTCAGCTTCCACGGCAAACTGTAGGTTTTCCAGCAGGCAATAACCGCCTCCGTGTTCTTGTTCTGCGACTTCCCTACGAGGTGCACGAACTCTCGGAACCGCTCAACCTTGGGATCAAGAAGGTCTCTCGCAAAGAAACCTACGCGCACGCATTTTGCAGCTCCTGCTATTCCAGAAAATATCCTGTACGCGTCTTCAGTTTTGCAGAAGACCTTTTCATAGTGAACGAGGTACTGATTCCACTCTTTTGCATACCACTCTGGATTTACGAACAGGAACTGCCGGGGAGCAAAGCGGAACAGGCCAGGGACGACTACCTCCATGAAGATGTTTGCGTCGGCGTGCTTGACAGTTATCGGGTTATTGAACTGAACGAAACTGACTTGGTGTCCCAACTGTTCGAGAACTGGCCGAAGCATCTCCGCGTCCCGCTGCAGGCCGACACCATTCATGTTTGTAATTATATTTACGAGCACTCGCCTCTACCCTCAACCATGCACATGCTATTGCAAGCTGTTGACTCAGACTCAAAAAGTCTCTACTATGCACGTGTCCTTGCTGACCACAAGACGGCACTGGGTTCGGGGCGGTCGCTGCCACGCAGACAGACCGCCCCACCGACTTCAGGAGTCTGAGCCTTCCTTCGGTAAAATCGTAATGAACCTCTGACACACGCGGCACGACGCACGCCATCCGTCGACTAAGCTAAAACGGAATCCTCCGACCGCATGGATTTTAGTGATGCCAATAATCATCGGCATCCCACAGCAAAATAGTTGGAATGTGTCGTCAGGATACAGCTGGTTGATGGCTTCGGCAGAGGCACGCGTCAAAGGTAATCCCGACTCCCGAAAGGAATCTGCAGAAAAGAAGACGGCGTAACGCCTCTTGCCCTGGCAGTGCAGTATTACGCCTTTGTGTTTTTACCTCTTAGCGACCGCGCCGTGCGTGTCCTTCTCCCGGTTCAATCACTTCGCCAGGAGCAAGACCTCCGCCTTTGTTCGGGTCAACGAGCGTGTTCTGCGTCTCGTTGTCTTTCTTGATGGCCCTCTTCATCGCGCCATCTTCCAAGTCACCGTCTTGGCCGCTCTCGCGCGTGACGGTCGCAAAACGGTCTCCGCCAGATCGGGCGGCGGCGGCGGTTTTGTCCTCTTCGTCATTCTGAAGATCGGTCTGCCCAGAACGGCGAAGCAACCGCTCGTCTTCAGTTTCGTGTGGACGTGCGCCAATCGGCGTGTGATCCGGCTTATCTTCCCTGATTTTGTGGACAGTCATGTATCCTCCGGGTCGCTCCAATCAAACCATTCAAAAACGACAGGCAAGCCGAGCATACTACTAATTTTCATGCGGTCAATAGGACAAAGCTTATTTTGTTTCCGGCAAACGATGACGTAGAGCCAGACCCTTCGCCTTGCATGCTTTTCCGTGCTTGTTCCACCAAATCAACTTTTGTTTGCGATGGGCGGCTTTGGCGCATGGTGTACACATACCCGCTGACAAAAACCGCGCGTTGATATTTGTGCCGCAGACGGAACAAAAGCGGTCGGGTAAGACGTGGCCGCATTTAGAGCAATGCCTTTTCACCGGATCACCCATCATCCCTTACCACGTCCCGAACCTGCCAACCCGAATATTCCGACCAGGACAACGGCCACGATTGCCAAGAAAACATATGCTCCATACACAACTCACTCCCTTATTGGTTGCAGCTCCGTATCGCCGTGAAGATACAGCGGGTGTTTCGGTGAGCCGTTCTTGTTTCGTCCGAGGCAGCGAGCATGCGGCAACAATAGAATCGTATTGGCGATTAGGTCTGCCTCGGCGGTCAATAGATTATTTCCCCAGGCAGCGACAACGACTTCTGCTTCGGACGCCATAATTCCAAGCGCGCAGAGATTCGGTATTAAGTCCACTGGGTCGTCGACCGTGTACAGGTTCTTTGGATCAGTGGAGCGGTAGGAGTAGATATTCCCCATGAGATACCAGTTGAATCCCCACTTGCGTGAAAAAGCCACGCAGCGACGGATAGTGGCATCGTCCTTCGTCTCGTCCGCAGTTGAAGGATTTAAGCCGACGAATAAAATCTTGCGGTCTCCATGTGAGATGTGGCGGGCGAGCTTATAGCGATAGACTCGATCCTTGCTGAATTCAGCAGAGCTGTTTAGATACGTCACGGGAGAATGTCCAGTCTGTGCCAACGCGGGTTCTCGATGATCGTGTCTGGAACTATTCCGTATCCGTAGAGCCTTAACATCTTGGCGTCGCCACACGTCAAGCAGCGGTCGATGTCCGAACCTCCCCCACGCTCTTCATAGAGTTTGTGATGCCCGCGATACCAGCAGATAAACATAAGCCAGTGCTCGTGGCGTTTGAACCACCAACGGATTCTTCTCATTTTTGGCTATCCCCGAGGGTTATCCCCAGGTCGTCGCAGTCTCCGTGTGTCGAGCAGATGCAGATTGAATGGAGCTGGCCTCGGAGCGGAAGGAATCGGACGAGCGTCCACTGTTAGGTTCCCGTGCAGAGAACAAGTGAATGTGATCGAAATCCTTCTATTCCGAGCTTTCTCAATAAATTCTTCGCAACTGCAAATTACCGTTTGGTCAGGCATTTACGCTCTCCTGTGTTTTGGACATAGGTCAGTGTCCGGCTCAATATGCTGTGCGCAGCCAATACAGATCGGAACATCACACGTGATGTCGCCGCCGCCGAGAGTCTTAGAGACTACGTGGTCGCAAAGCTTCGAGCTGGCGGCAGGACAGAACCCGCACTTCGGCATGCGGCGCTTTCCGTGCCTCACGAACGCAACTCCGCCGCCCGGCATCTTGATGATTGAACAGGGACTCATTTCGGTTTTGGATCAGGCTTCTTGGCTGCCATTAAAGATGCGACGATAAAGACAATCTCTACTCCTAAAGCTAATCCTCCCAAAAAAATCATACATAAGAAAAAGTACTTCACGACTTCTCCTAGAGTTCGACCAGTGCGTACCTGTCTCCGTTTTTACGAATGAGTCCAGCCTTCCCCGGTCCCAGCTCATGGGCCAACTGATAGACCGTCGTCATTCGCGGAATGCTTAGCGCCGTAGAGAGTTGCTTGCCAGTCATTTCGCCGTGGTCGAGAAGCGCTTCGATGAATTTCCACTTCCTTGCCGGAAGCTTCGTACGCCAAGCTTCCCATCGCGGATCGTGACCTGTATGGCTCGCCGATCCGTGCCAGTCTACCCCCGCTACAGCACTAGCATCAACGCGAGAGATTTCCCCGAACAGCATCCGCAGCGTGTCGAACTCAGGCTGGTAAAGCTGCCGCATGGCCGCAATGACCTGTAGCGAGTCCCTGGAAGCCAGCCTGAGCGTCTGCAACTCGTTCTGAGCGTTCGCTAGCTCAGTTTCGAGTCCGGCCAGCTCGCGCTTTAGCCGTGTGACTTCGTCGACTTGGACTTTTCCTGACAACAGGGGTTGCGTCATCGACTCTCCTGTATTTTGCTATGTGCCATTTAAGACAACTCAGCAAATCATCCTCGGAAAAGGCTGGGTTTTCTGCTAGAGCTGCTGCGAGGGATGCCTTCGCATGGTTCTTTGTGAGAAAAACTCCTTGTAGCACAAAGTCGAGTCCGGCTTGCCATCGTTCGCCGTTCCACACTTCTACGAGCCAAACGTGACTCATTTCGTATCCCTTCGTTCGTAACGAGCGACTCGGAATCTCAACTGCGGATATTTGCACTCGCGGGTCAACTTCCGTTTCACTTCATCTGCATCTTTACGTGTACGGAAGACATCGACGTCGTATGGGGATGCAAAAGTATAGACCGGCCCCCACCCGTCCTCGTCGAATAACTCGATCATCCAAACGTGCGGCACTCGCGTCATCATTTCTTGCCAGCAGCGGCCTTCGAGGAAGCGGAAGTTTCAGGTAGTGCCTTGAACCCTTCGTACGCACGCTCCAGCATCGCAGACGTTCCGCAGCGCTCGATCTTGCGGATAGCCTGAATCGTTCCGACAATAGCGGCCATGTTGAGTCGGAGTTCCTTGAACGTGTCGCACGCGATGGAGTAACTCAGCGCCTGGTCGGTGTGCCTGTTGATGTAGTTCAGCGCATTTTGCTTTGTTTTATCGAGCTTCATAAAAATCTCGTGGTCTCCTGTTCCCGGAACGTCGGGATGGTAAATCGCCGCCAGCTTCCGATAGGCGGCATTGATCTGTTCGACAGTCGGCGCAACTTCATGGATTCCAAAAGTGTCTTGCCATGCGAAATCTTGGTCCTCTTTGCGCGAAAACCAGATTGACACGCCGACATCGAGAGGCTCAGGGCCGGGAAGCAATTTCCCGCGTGAATCAACTTGGATGTTGCTGGAAATCACGAAGGACGGTGCGCCCATGCGTTTCAGTTCCAGTTCGAGCGCGACTCGATATTGATTTGAATTCTTCTTCCAGATCGGTCTTGCTAGGCGATCTTGCGGTCGAGTGATACGCGGCCATCCTGCAGGCCAAACCAGCGGGTACGATTCCTTAATCATTTTTCTGTTTTCCCTCCGAGTAAGTCTCTTACTATAAAATCCATTCTCTTACCTTGCCATTTCATTTAGTAGGCTCCCGACTCTCGTGTACGGGTGCGGCCAGCGCGGCATCACGAGCATCGGCGAGTTCGTTTTGTGCCATTCCCAATAGGATGTAGAACCCCGGTGCCATCGCAAGCGGGTACTTCTGTGGATACTTTGAAATGCGGACAATCTCGGTGGCAAGTGCGTGCGCCCCAGAACTTGTCTCAGGCACGGGTGTGGCGGCGGTTCGATATTCCGCTGTACCGTGCACTGGGCAGGTTCTTCCATCCCCGGAAGGGCCTGTACAGGTCGGCTTCTGCGGCACCGCTGCGAGCGGCTTATGTAATTCTGGGCACCCAGCGGCGTGAACCGGATAATATCCTGGTTTGGAAGAAGCGCCACACGACGCGCAAGGCTCGCGATAGGAGAGCCTTGAGTGATTCGGATGTTCAAGCCCATTCCCGCATATCCCGCAAGTTTGAGCAACGAACTGAGAAACGAACACATGCTTTTCACGCATCGCTTCTCTCCCTGGCTGGCAGTCGTCAGCGTGTTTCTGATTTTCAACAGGAACAAACGGATTGACGGCTGGGTCTTTCGGGTCGGATGTGTCTAACTTTTCGCTAAACCCGCTCATCGCTTCTCCAAGTCTTCAATGATCAATTCCAGGGCACGTAGGATGTTGTAATCCGCGCCAGATAAAACCCAAACTTTGTCGCGTGCAAATTTAATCTCCTTGCGAGCATCCCCGAGCCGACTTGCCTGCATCGGACCAGGGCTTGTCTCAGGCAGTGGCGCGACTGCGGATTTACGTTCAAGGCACTCTGGACACTCAACCCAAGCGCGAACAATAGTGTCCTCTGGAACTTCCGTCGAAACACCCTTGCCGCAATTCATGCACCAAATCCTCATCGCTTCCCCTCTAACATCGTACATAAATCCTTTCTAGCCGCATCAGACTGTCCTGCGTGAGCGATCCAACTCCGCCTTTCTTCCACTGCTGATGCAGCGCTCGAACGAAAGTGAATTCCCAAGTCACCCTGTTAAGGTTTCGTTTCCCTTGACCGTTCAACAGGTACTCGAATAGTTCTCCGAGTCTTGCGACATCGAGGGAATGGCTTGCAGGAACTTCGCCGCTTTGCTGCATTTCTAGAAATACCTCGATGCCTTTACGCTCTATTGGATGGTCGTCGCAGATTCTTCTGCTGGTTTCTTGGCTATGGCGAGGACACGCCGGAACTCGAAGAGCACGCTATCCACGGTCGGCCGAGGGAAATCTTTGGGGTCAGCCAAATACTCAGCCTCCATTCGCAATGCAATTGCGACCAGTAATTCCTGCTTCGCTTCCTCAAGTGACTTGCTGGGAATCTCTGCCATTTAGCCGTCCTCTTATCCTTTACAACTCTACGTGTCGGTCGGCGTCTTTGGCAAGGAGAAATACTTCGAACGCTCGACCACCAGGCGGCGGTCGTCGTTGAACTTATTTCGATGATCCTTCATTAGCCGTTCGTATAGAGGCTTGTTCTGCTGGGCCATCGCCATCTTGGAAGATGCCAATTTGTTGTGCGCTGCGTTCTCAGCGTACGGCAGCTTTTCTTCGATGATGTCTAGGGCGAGCAGCGAGTTGGATTTCTCTGCCCAGGCACAGTGCGGATATTTTTCTGGGTCTTGTCCTTGAGCAGCAAGTGCGCGAGAAGTCAGTTCGTTATGTTCGAATCCGTAATGTCCAAACCGCTCGTCGAATGTTCCAATCTCACGCAAGAGAGATGCACGGAAATACATCACGAGGCCAGAGGCGTAGACTTTCCATTCGACCTGCGTTGGCTCCGATCCGGTTACGAAAAACGTCTTCCCGTACTTCCATGTCGTAGGGAGGTAGAGCAGATGGGCCTGAAGGTTGGCGCGGGCCGTCTCGATAAACTTATTCATCCAGCCGTCTGCAATGGGGATGACGTCATCCTCGATTAGCAGGAGATCAGTGACTTCCTTGGTAGCTAGAAGCTGGTCGGTCAGCGACTTCTTCGTGGCCGCGATACCGCGATGTTCTTTGCGTCCGATAAAGATGATGGGGATAAAGCTGAGGGGGGAGCTGACATTGGCGATGAAATCAGAAATAGCGGCAGGCGTTCCATCAGTCGAGCCGTCGTCTGCAATGGCGATGATCGTGTCTTCTCCTGCATATTGCCAGACGGCCTCCAGGCAGCGCAGCGCAAGGGCTTTGCGGTTGTACGTGGAGATTCCGACCGCGATCACAACACTCCCCCGGCCAAACCAACCGTCCCGCCACGAAGTATTAACTTCGGTCCTTCTCTCGAAGCGTGCTCTTCCGCAGTAAGAAACGAGACCTTGCCGTCCGAGCCGCGAACAATATAGAGCGCCGCATCGTACATGCTTTCCAATGGCATGGTGCGCACGTCGTCGAACTTGTTGCAGTCTATGACTGGGGCAACGATTCGGACGTTCAGCATCCCACACATGATTTTAGTCTCGCGCTCAAACTCCACGATTGCCGCGAATCTACAGAGATCACAAAGGGAACTCATTTATTTCTTTTCACCCACTGTCTTTTGGACGCTATGTGCCCGGTATGGTAATACGAGCACTCTTTGCACTTGAAGGAATTCATCGGTTGTCCGTACTTCTCCTGTTGCATAAGAGCCTTGGCGTCAGCAGACCGCTTGTCTAAATACTTGAGTTTCCCTGTGCTGCACGGACTAATTTTCACGGCTGGATGACTCTTGAGGTGGGCTTCTCCTTCCGGTAACACTCAGCGCAACGATGTGGAATTCCAACTGCAATGTGTCTAGGTTTTTTGTAGCAACGGCGTCTCCCGCACTTCTCGCAACGCTCTGAGCACTGGCTCTGGCTAGGCATTTGAATCCTTGGAAATCTCCCGCATTTTTCTGTGCATTGTCGCGCGACCGATGCCCAACTTCTCGGCTGCACGCGCTCTGTTCTCTCCGCATTCTGCCAAGACGCGAAGAATCGTCGCCCGTTCCAGGTCGGCCAGTCTGGGCCGCATCAACAGCTCAAGCTCTTTCCTGATCCAACAATTGAACAGATGGCTTGCAGGAGTCAACGGCCGAGATAGTGGCATCAGGCACACGGGGCACTTTACTGTGCCTGCATCAGCGTACGCTGTCACGGAACCCTCTCAAAGTGCTGGACTGCCGCATCAATATCGGACAGCGGTGTCTATTCCAAAGCGTGTTTGGATAGATCGGAACGTCAGGGTAATTGTATTCGTGGCCCCCGTCCCTAGCGGAGTCTTTGCAAATCAGCGTTTGACAGATTTGGCAGCGATACGGCCCGTAGAAGACGTGCTTATGCCACATCGCTGAGAGTCGCAACTGCAGGGTGACAATCGCTATAAGGACAACGAGCGCGAGTAAGAATCCGAAAGCGATATCAACGATATTGGTGGTCATAACGCGGCTTTTCGTCTATGAACTTCCAACATGTGATTCACGAATTCCTCCGCAGTCTGCGGCATACTCAAGCGTTGGCTGAAGCCTTGTATGGCCGCACAGAATCTACAGCCGAAGGCAGTCTTGCCGACTCCCACGGTAATAGGCCATGGCTTGCGCCAGTCAATCCAGTTGTATTCCGGGAGGCTTTCGAGTTGGTCTTCTGTAGTCTGGACGTGTTCACCTGTAAGCTCGGTAGCCATGTTTTTCTCCATCAGAAAATGTCTTCCACGGGATCGCTGAGCAGCTTCGCCGTTGACATGTCGAAGCCGTTCTTGATCATCCATTCCTTCATATCAGAATCTTTGATGAATCCGTTGAGACCTTCTTCTTCACCTTCGACGTAGACACAGGCGGCAACTGCATCGTCGAGTGTCGCGCCCACACCGAAACCAAAACTCGACCAGCGATAGCGCGCATAGAATGAGCGGCCGTCTTCGAGCGTGCCTTCCCACTGCGAAGGACAGGCAGTGCAAGTTCGCGTGTAGTGCTTGACGATCAATGGTTCCGACATTTAGTTAGTTCGCTGTGCCGCCTGTAGTTCCCCAGGCAGGGATAAGCTTCTGAGTTGAACCGGAAAGTTGATTCCCAGGTGTGGTCTTCCTAGCCTCCCACACGATTTTTGTGCCGTCTCTGTGGTATGGCTGGCTAGTTAGGCTGATGAACGAACCATCCGGTGCGACGACGCTAACATGTATCGCTTCCTTGCGGTTTGGTGAGTTCATTGGCGTTGGTCCTTTATAGTTTCTCTCAACCTCAAGGAACCACATATCTGCCAGACTCAGAACTGCCACAGCGCCGAATTTACGCGCGAGCCTACTTACCGCTAAATAGGCAAGCCTCTTTGCCCTATTGTTTGAGTGCTCCAGTAGGACGAACCGAATGTCGCCCTTGCTGTCGAGGATAGCTGCGACCGGGGCGATGTCTTGTCCTTTTTCCAAAAAGCCCATCGCTTGCGTAAGCATATTCTCTTCCAACTCTTTCAAGTCCGCAGTCACGACTTCACCTCACAGTGGCAAACGATTCCAGCCGATTCCGAAACCGTCAAGCGTTCGCTTCATGTATACATCCGGCAGACCGATCCTGCGGTTTTCGCTCACCCAGGAAAGCCAGTCGTTCCGCATAAGCGCCTCGTCGGCAGCTTTCATCAGTGCGTGCTTCTCTGCGGACAGCCAGACCATATTCCACTCTGCGTTCGCATCTCCGAACTCCTGAGCGACTCGGGCCATGATGACATGATGCAGTTCAAGGTCTGTTCCGAATTTCTGCTTATGCTCGACGCTTGAAATGAGCGAGATCACGCACTGGCGTTCGACGGCTTCGAGCGTTAGCTGCTTTCTGCGCTTATGGAATCCAACCGGATAGCCAGTCTGATCGCGCCTACGGAGTTTGCGCTTTGCCAGTCGAGCTTCCTTGCGTTCACGAACACAGTCCTGGCAATAACTAGACGAGCCGCGTCCCATCCTGAACGGCTTCTTGCACGTCTTCGTCTTACAGAAACGGAATTTGTCTCGAACTTTCACTTCTCTAATTAGAATGGTTGGGGCTACAGGTTGTCAAGTTGTAAAGGATGGAGGAAAGTCAGTCATTGATATCGTCTGAAAGTATGTCAAGACGGATGTCACGCTGTCTAGCAGTTATTTGCTCCGGTAACTTTTTGGCCGTCTTCCTTTTTTCTGCTGCCTTCTTTCTTGTCTCGGCAGTCGACTTTGGAGTCACATCGTAATCTGGCCTCCACTCCACACTCCATTTAAGCCCCTCGTCAAGGTGTACGGCTCGAACCACGATCACCGAACCGCCAGCAACGTACTCAAGGATTGAGCGAATTGCAGCCGCTGGTACGGGTGGTGTGTGATTTGGATCACGCATCCCTCGCGGTCGCGATCCTGAACCCCTCCACACTCTCGCTGCGACCTCCCTGAGACGGCCAAGCTCCCTCTCTATGAATTCATCTGCAAGGAACGTATTGAACCAGGTTGCAACGAGTTCGCCGTCTAAATTATTGCGACGTTCGTAGGCTTCGGCAGCTATCACATTGATGATCACTCCCGGATTTATTCTGCTGAAGGTGACAGTCAATTGGCCATGGGGCGCTGCGGTATCGGCGGGGCGAAAAGCCTCCATCTGCCAGTCGTCTGCGTCTCGATTAGAGATTGCCGCCCTCTCAAAAAGATGAGCAGTCGCAAGGCGGCGAACTGCATCAACGAAGGGTATGTCCTCAGCCTCACAAAGATCAGCCGCAGCTTGCCACTCCACAACCGTTTGTAGGTTTTGTTGGGCAGCCCCAACTGTTCCTTCCCTTGCAATTGTTCCGTTCACGGCGTAAGAGTTCTGGACGCCAACATGTCCGGCTGGAATGACTGTGACTGGAATAAACGTCACCGTATAAATGCGCGTTGTATCGTTGTAGACGGTACAAGAATAGCGCCACGAAGCCCGGTCATTGTGGAGGACTTCCCAAGCAAGTCGTTCAACGAGTGCGCCATGCCTTACGCGGAAGGAACTTGCCAATACGGCAGCATCTAGGGCCGTCCTTGTCACGAGCACGTCCATGGGTTATTTCAACCTTCCGATTTCCTCTTCGTTCAAAGGAATATTTCGAGCCACTTTATCCCAAAGCTCTTCCTGATCATCCAGAAATCCAAACTGCGCTTCTGGACGAACGGTAGTGACGTTAGCCCACTGACTTGTTACTCCGGTTGAAAACGCTTTCTCTGCATGGAAGACCGCTCCAGCAACGCCATCAGCAACGTCTTTCTTGCCGTTGGGTGGGTGATCAATGCGGCCAGTCTTGTCGTCTTTCCTGAGTGTCGCTAGTTCCATGGCCAGGACCGGCATTTCGTAGCACTGCAGCCTGCTGTCGTAGATGGCTTCTTTCGTCATCTCGTACGGAGCCGGGTCGGTATCTACAGATAAATTATCCGCCGTGAAACCCTCTGCCTGCAAGGTTTGAATTGATTCGAGCGATCCCCAGGTGTCGTAGCTCACCATCCCGAACTGCATGCCCAAGTCGCGGAGCTGGTAGAGAATTTCACGAATGCTCGATATGCGAATCTCGCCGCGCTGCGGAGCGACAATCTCCAAGGCCAGGTCGACGCGAATGATAGGCTTCGTCTCGAACTTCTTTTCGCGTCCAAAACCTCGCGAGATTTGCTTGCTCCCAACGATGTGAACGATCCCAAGGCCAGTGGCGTCGATGTTTTTGGATAAGTCAATATGAGCGTAGTACGGGCCATCGCGGAGCTTCCGAACCATCTTCTTGGTGATCGGGTCGAGTTCTCCGGTATCAACCCAGTCGAGGTAGTCGGTCAGTAGATGCTCGTGTTCGTCCTGTAGAGTAACCGTAAACGCTGTGAACGGGTGCTTTAAGCCCATCGCCACGCCATCGGCCATCATCTGCGTGATCATCTCTCGTCGGCCAATGAATGGTCGAATGCTCAGTACGGAGATGCCGCCAAAGTCGCGCGCCGCGCCGTCCGGGTCTTTTTCAAACTCTTCCTTGAAGTCCATCGGGACGTCCATCACTCGGCTTTCGTTTACGTCCGTTTCGCCGCCTTCAAGGATGCGCGAGCGCCGCGTCACATCGCCGACTTCCACCTTGAACGATTCAGGTATGAAGTAACTCTTCGGCTTCGTTTCCCATGCTGAGTACTGGCGGACGAAGATGGATTTGTCCGTCAATGCTTCTACCGCTTTGCGCTCCGTGAAGTCGTTCGGATAGCGGGCAGATGAAATCATCCACAGATGCCCTGGAAGCTTGCCGCGTGCATTCATGCGGCTCTTCAAGCGGCGGCTCGTGCGGTTGTAGAGCTGTAGCGCCTGGTCGTAGGTTCCACCTTCAGGACTGTGTTTAGATTTCTCTACGACGGCATAGAAGTTCATCTCGTCGAAGGCGGCAGAGAACACGCCTTCACCGAGCAGCGACTGCTCGTTGGCAGCTACCGGATAGGCGAACAGTCCTCTCGGGAATCGCAACTCTGAAGTCAGATTCCTATCGTAGGGAAACTTCTCTTTGAAATATGGGGAGTTGCGAATCATGTTTCCGATGCCACCGAATAGAATCTTGGTGGCTTGAGTCTTGTTCACAGAGACGTTGATGAACGCTAGATTTGATCCTGGCAAAAGTCCGAATACGTCGGCAGGCTTTCTCAGACAACTCACGCGATAGATGTCATAGCAGATTCCGATTTCTGCTTCGACGCTCTTTCCCCAACCGATCGCTCCACTCAAAAGTACTTCGGAATAATCGCCATCGAAAATCTCGATCAGATCGTCCATGATTCTAGGATAGATATTCCCGCGAAGGATTGTGCCGAGATATTCGTTGTCCTCGATGAAGGTCTTTATGTTGACGGGAGGCCACAAGTAGTCGGACTCGTGCAGGCGTTCTTTTGTCTTGGATGGTTCAGCTATCGCTTTCGGAATGTTCTGGAGGCAAAACTGCCGCGCCTTCGGCGACATCCTTTCCAGTAGGTGCTGGATAATCAGCGACTGCTGTTTCTGGCGATCCTCCGGGGTCAGCGTCCAATCGGATAACCTTAAACCGGCCACCTGGAACCTCCTGCACCATTTCCACGAACTTCATTGTCGCTTCCCGTATCAGGTTGCGGTCAACTTCGTTAAACGTCCGCATGCCAGCCGCGATCTCTGATGTGGGGTCTTCGTTGGCCGCTGGCAAGGACGGTTGTGGCTCTAGCGGCATCATACCGCCCTTACCCCTGAGCAACCGCTCTCCAATTTGCATCTTGAGAAGAGAATCTCCAATCGCGCGCAGAGAGTCTATTTCGTTGTGGCCATACGACAGCGGCAATCCAGCCGCTTTCTCGAATCTTTTCAGGACGCCCAACCGATCTAACTGTTCAACGGCAGCGACTTTCAAAAGATGCTCGACGTTGATGCTTTCTAGGGCAGCGCCTACGTCCCTCCAGACTTCACGCGCACTTTCCGGTATCGGGTCTCGGGCGGCATCCGCTGCAACTTGGGCCTCTACTTGTGCGACCATTGCGGCCGGTTCAGGAGGGACTGGGTGCCTAAGTCGGCGTCTATCTTTCACTGCCAGCCGATGCTTCGCGATATGGACTTGTCGCGCAAGCGCCTGGATGTGCTTGCGCCAGTATAGATACGACCAGGTTCCTTCTGCACCCTCAACCTTTAGATCAAACGCCCAGTGTGCAACATCGTTTGCCGAATGACCTTTCGTCAGCCGACGAACCATCTGTTCGTAGCAGTTCAGCCGCTGCAGCTTGGAGATCATTACGACGCTTTCGCGAGCGGCAGGCGTCAGCATGTTTCCTTTCACTTGGCTGGCTCCCCGCTCTCTACGGATGGGGCGGGACGCGAAAGTTCGGCTTCGCGCAACACAGCGTACACTTTTAGCAGCGGACAGTCGGGCTTGTGCGTGAAAGATATACCGCTTCCACCGGCATCGCAGTGAATGCAAGACCAGTTTCCTGTTCCATCTTCAATCACATCGTTGGCTTGTGACATTGCCCACTTCAGCGCATCCAGAAGACGCCTCTGGTAGCTCGGCGTGCTCTCTACGTGTGAGGGTGCGGCCAGCGCACGAATATCTGCACTAAGATGGCTTTGAGTTCCATCTAGTCTGTCACAGATTTTAGCTGCCTTCTCACGCGCATCTGCGAAGCCGCACTCATACTGCGCCCCGGAGCTTGTCTCAGGCAGGGGTGCGGCGGCGGGGTTTACCTCAATGTGATCCGTCATACTGTTGACTCCAAATCCTACATGCGTAAACTTTCGCTCCTGCGGCACCGCTGCGCTGGATGGCGGGTCCACGGGCGATAGGTGCCCAACGCCTAATTCTGCATTCATGTGCGGGCACTCAATGTGAATGGCGCTGTCCTTACGTGAGAAATAGACGCGTGAGTCCGCACAATGAACTTTCACGCCCTTCAGTTCGCTCATTTCCAGTCCTCCGTCTCCCCCGCTGGCTTCTCTATGTCGGCCAGGCGCGCTCCAACCCAGCAAGTACACTCTGGGTATGGGTCACGTGTCGCCAAAAGAGTTGCACATCCTTCATAATGTGGTGTTATGTAGTTCTCGTCCAACCGCGCTTCCTTCCTGATCTGTGCGTCGTGGGCTTCTGTGTTGATGTTGATCGGGCCTTTTGAATCAGCTAGAATCGCCATGTCCTTCTTAGCACAAGCGATTCCCCATTCCCGGTCCCGCTTCTGAATAATCTGTGCGCGGGCGGCGGGCAGTGTAATTTCAAGTTCGTTAGCTAATGATCCCAGTGCCTCATTTCGCCACTTCTCAATCAGCAGTTCCAGCGCGTCCTTCAAGCTAGCCTCGGTCACGATTGGCCTCCCATGGTAGCTATCAAAAGCCTCGCCCCGGTCGGGCACAAGTCATGCGGCTGCAAGCTGCACTGTTTGCAGTAATCCACGTGCCTGTGAAACGCTTCCCTTCTCCACTTCGCCGACAACTCGACCAGCACGCTCTTCGAGCTATCCCGCAGTTGGTCGGTCACAAGAAACCTCCACGGCATGAATCTTTCGTATGCAGGAATTACCGAACCCATCGGTTGGCAGAATCGGCTGGCGGCAATGCGGACAAGTGGGAACCATCTTCCGTCGCCTCCAAGCTTGTTCAACTCGTTGCGCAGCCTTCAGTATCACACCGCGTTTTTCAGACTCGATTACTTCCTTGGCTCGTATTTCCAAATCTTCCTTGAAGCGTTCATACTCCCTTGAAAAGCGAAGGAAGGCCCAGAACGCACTGACCTGTGTATCGCAGTCTTTACAGCGGATGACTTCCCCATCTTCGATAGCGAGAAGGTTTCGATGGGCGCATTGATTCGGGAGCGTAATGAGACCGCCTCCACGTTTCGGGGTAATGCTCAGTTCCCCTATCTGCACCTTGTCGTACGGGAAAACCAACACACTCACGGCGTCTCCCTCAGTAAAATATGCAACTCAACGTAGGCGTTCATTTCGGTTACGATTTGGCCGACAGGGTGATGCGGCTTCTTATTTCGGCGTGCTTTCACGATGGCATGCACGCACCAAAGAACATTCTGAAATTTGTCGGTCACAGCTTCCTTCCTTGAATTGCAACCGGGCACTTTGGCAGCTTCCCTTTTTGGAAAACAAAACGCGGCCAGTTCACTAGCGGACGCCTCTTAATTTTCTGCCTAAGAACCCACAGCCAAAATAAGTTCATGGAAATATTGACGAACGGGAGAAGGCTTATCGCCGCAAACACAACGCATTCGCACCAGCTAAGGTCTAATCCCGGCACTACACGGTAACTGTTCCCAGCAGGCCACGATTTTTCGGTATGCGGGTACGTGAAGAACTTAACAACAGCCAGCCAGCCGGAAGCACTGAATGCAAGATAGGAAACGATAAAAAATGCGATGCTCATAATCCCTCCGGTTAGCCCAACTTCCATTCACGGTACTCGTCCATCAGCTTTGATTTTGCAGCGGCAGTCTTGAGACGATTCACACAACCGGAAGTGAATTCAGGGAAAGCGATCTCACGCAGTTCGTCCCAAAGGCAGCCTCCGTACGTGCGTCCCTCGCAGTAGAACGTGTCTGCTATCTCTGCGCAGACCAGGCAAGTCTTGGCGGTCCAAAAGTCTCCGTCGCTTTTACCTGACGCGTACTCATATTCAGTGCCCTGTGGAATCTCAACGCCGCACTCGCAGCAATTGTGCGTCTTGGATGCCGTGCGCATTTTCGCCTTACAAAACTCAGAGTCTCCGTCAAACGAACTGAGGCATACGTTGCAGTCGCTCATAATCCCTCCAACTCAAAGAACTTCACTCACTCCTGCTGTAGGAAAATCGGACCATGCGCAGCAAGACGCTCCTTTATATGCCAGGGAGAACTGGCATTTATGAATACCAAGATGCCCTAGCGGTAAAGCACATGCGTGGTTTTGCAATGCAACGAGAGATTCTCCTGGCACGGGAGGCAAAACTGTCCCGCATCTAATCGTGTCGGCCTCGCTCATAATCCCTCCGTCCCAAAGAACTTCACGGCAACTTCATCGTCCAGAGCTTCAACAGTTTTTCAAACGTCCCTTCCCCCATGTAGCGGACGTTGCACACGCGGGGTTTCATCGAGAGTAAGGTGTCACGGGATTCCTGGCTAACTTGTGCGTAGGATCGGATGTAGCTGTCCTTCGCGTCCTCTGAATTGTGGAGGTCTGTCTGCGTAAGTTCTAGGGCGCGACAAAGGACCGATACAACCGCATCAGCCATCTCGTTTAGGTCTCTATTCCGATCCCATGCCGTACCACGTTCCGCCCGCAACTCCCTGTACCCGGCACGCGCAACGACTAGGGCGACTTTCGCGGCCTCAAGATCAATCTCTGCCGTAGTGCTCCGTTTCTTCCAGTAGTCTAGCCCGCCTTGCAGATTCGTGGCCTCGTCACGCGCAGCGGCTAGCTCGGCAGCCAAATCACGCTTCTTTCGGGCCACGGGCCGGGCCTCTTTCTTAGGCATTCACAACCTCCAAAAGCACATCGGCGTGGCACGGCTGGTCGAGTGCGCACCAGCAGGCGAGATTCTTACCGCGCAGCCACTCGAATAGGTGAGGCTCTTGAACTTTCAGCATCCCCGGCAAATAAAGCCGGTAGGCTTCGACGGCTCCCTGTCTCGTAAGCGGTGGATGTGACTTCGGGCCACAATCTGGATGGCTGCAGTCTCCGTTATGCGGCTTGAACGGATTCCCGTAGATCGTCGGCCTTCCCACATAGACCGTGTTTGGCGGAAGCTTCCAACCGCGAGTTCTCTTGCGCTGAATTCTGTGCGGTCGGGCCACGGTCGGCTTTACCTCGACCTCGACCGGATCAAGGCAGACGTTACTTCGCGGATGTGGCGTGGACCAATATCCGCACTTTACTAGAGCGGTTGAGTCCTTCCGTGCGGCAGTCATAAAGTCTCCAAAATGCGAAGGGTTCCGAAAGTACCATAAGTACATCTATTCGGTACGGGTTATCGTCGCGTGAAGGGGGTTCCGAAAAGTCATCTTTTCTCGGTTCAGAGCAAATCCCAGATATCAGTATTGATGCCCTCGCTGTTCCAGCCATCGTCAGGTTTGTCGGGCTGCACTACACTCTTTTCGATCCGGCCTCCCGGCTCAGGCAACTCAACCGGTTCAATGTCTGTATCAGCGAGCATTTCCAGCCTGCCTGTCCGCAAATCTCCGTGTGTTACCTTCACGCGATCTGCGTTCGTCCGCCTGAAGTCGTTGAACATCTCCCAGCCACCAAGCGCCTTGGCAATCTCCCTGGCAGCGTCTTCCATGCCGGGTCTGGACAAGGAAAGCTCGGCAAGTGCCAGGATCACCAGTCGGCGGTCTCCTTCGCCGATATAGCCCGTGGCAGTGGTGAGATTTCCAGGAATTACGGCGGAGGTCCAATCAGAAGGCGTGTACGTTATCGCGTAATCGGCGACGGTTCTATCAGCATTACCGCCGATATCAAAAGGTGGCAGTGGTGTCATTGGGGGAGGTGCCATGGCTCTCCTTATGGCGTTGTTAATCGTTTCCCAATCGTCCTGAAACATGCCCCTTAGTCTCACCCGCCTTGCTCTGTTCCACGTCATGTCCCACCTGTCCTACGGTCGCGCGTCGCGCGTCCACTCTTCAACTGGGGCGGCTTCTACCTGCGTGGGATGAGCTTCCTGGACGACTGGGCCAGCTTCTACTTCCAGGGGCACAGCGACCTCCACAAGCGGCTCCAATTGCTCGTCTAGGAGCTTGTGGGCCTGCTTAGAGAACTCGTCTACCCCGCCAGGTAGTACTAGGTCTTTCAGCGATACGTCCACCTGAAACGTCAGCGTGACCATCATCTCGCTAGAGCTGCGGATTTCCATCGGTTATTCCTTTTCGCCAGCGCGGCCTTTGGCGCGAATTCGCTCTTTGGCGCGATACCGTTCCGCGCCAATGTTTAGCTCCTTCTCAACCCGTTCGAGCATGGAAACGAAGCGCTCGACCGCCTTGGCAAATATCAACGCGGCCTGTACTAACGTAGCTTCATTCACATTGTCCATGGCTAGGCTCCTATTTTGAAAACTTATCGTACCACTGCAAATCAGGTGGTTGCGGAGACGATGAACACACGCTAACGGACGAAGTCCCGAAAGTCTGACAAAACGATGGATGTCCACTGCAGTACGTCTTGCCAATCGTGAGTAGCGCGAGTTCCGACTCAGCTCCGTCCGCTGTACGCTCTTCGGCCTTCTTCGCGATCCTGGCAATCCAAGACTCGACGGACTTGTTTGGGATTTTCTTGCGGCATATATGGCAGATAATTTCTTGAGTCATTAACATTGCCTTTCTAGTTTCAATAGCGGCACCGTTCCAAAACACCGTGCCGATCTGTCTAGCTGCCTAGTGGTGTTTCTGTCTTGTCAGAAACTCCCAGTTTTCCTGCAACCAGGCCGTAAGGTCGATACAGACATTGCCGCGACCTCGAATCTCATTGTTGCAAAACCAGCCATCGCCTTCATTCAAGACGACGGCAGGCGGATATTCGAAGGACGTGAGATTCCTCAGTAAGCTCCAACCGACCTGAATGATTTTGCAGTGATCGACGACGTCGCCGTCTCTGACTTCTAGGGATGGCTGTCCCGGCCCTTGGTAGATTGTTTCGTAACGGAGAATCATCGAGTTTTCCCCAACCTGCTGAAAAATCCAGGCGTCGGTTGTTTTAACCTGCACTTCTCAACCCACCGCCCATCTCTTAAAACAGAAATGATTGTTCCATCCGGTTCCTGAACTGGCCCCGTGACTTCTACTTCGGCCTTCGCTATCGCCGCATCCAAGAGCCTCTTGGCTTCTTTCATTCCATCAAGCCGGGCAGCGGCTTCTGCTTTGTCCTCAACTTCGTGAGAAACTGACTCGCCCTGTTCGGTAACGTCGAATTGCACGTCGATATTCACAGGACTTATCAGAACCTGCTTGAGTTTCATTCTCCGCATGTGAGCCTCCAAATATATCCGGTTCTTTCTGTTGCCAGGGAGAACCGGAAAAACCCCGCCATTCATCAGCTTTTAGGCTGCGAGCGGCAGCTCATACGCTTGCGCGTTGGCTTTTGTTTGTTTGCGCTGTTCCCCAAGAGGTCATAGCTCTATAGCTCTCAGGACGAAGTCGCCTTCGTATTGCCTCGACCGTTCTTCTCTTCAGCCGTCGAATCCAAGTCAGCCCCGCTGCTGGAACGGGATTGGTGGAGCTGGCGGGTTTCGAACCCGCGTCCGACTGTGAGTCTCCCCGGCTTCATCGACAATCTCGTTTGGGGCACTTAGATTTCCCATGGCACTTCGCGCAGTGCGGCCCAGCGCACCACGCACAAGAGCTTTGGCAAATATGAGTTCCCGGCTTCATCTCAGGATGCCTCCCTCACGGCCATCTCCGCACAGTCCACGCAAACGACTGGATTCTGCTTAGCTGCTTCGATGGCTTGCCTGGATGGCCCTAGGATGCAGTCCTGCCCGCAAAGCGAGCACGGGAATCCTTTCTTGGTTCCAGGAGCGTACCAATCCCAGTGGCCATTCACTACCTTCGCCGGAATGGAGACGAGCATACATTTCGACGCGATGATCTCTGCGTCGGCCAGAACTTCTACGTAGAGTCCCGCGATTTTAACTTTCACCGTCTTACTCCTGAAATTTGGGGCCGGGCCAGGGACTTGAACCCCGAACCTTTCGATTACGGATCGCCTGCTCTACCATTGAGCTAGCCCGGCTCATTCAACGACGTCACGGTCGAAGTGACCTGCTTTAATCGCATCGGCCTGCTTTGTATGGCGGTATTTCCCGCGCACATTACTCGAAAAGTGGCTGCCGATAGACTTGGCCGAAATCAGCGCCTTGTGCTGCTCGACAGTCACGCCGTAGTATCTGTACACACCGCCATTGGTGAATTCAACGTCTAACTCCTGAAGCGCTGCGTCGTAACCCACGGATTTTACGTTTGAGGATACAACTGGTTTCCGGTCCATGTTCTGTTCTCCTGTTAGAATAACCGGCCACGAAGTAGGCGCGATCTAAAAGCCTGCGACGTGATGCCGGGCGAAGCTTCAAAAGTATCTGGTCTGGGCACGTCAAGAGACGGCAGTATTTTTCGTCGTCCATTGTAAAAACGCTTTGTAGCAATCTTCACAGACGCAAGCACGTTCCCCCGGAGATAAATCCCCGAATTCTTTTCGCATCTCGGAAAGCGCTTCCTCGTCTGACCGCCCGCATTCAAATGCCTTTTTGCAGCGCCCGCAAATGAAGATTGCACCCATCAGCGCACTTCGTCTACTGCTTCACTCCCGCAAATTTCACACTGTTGATGGATGGTCAAACGGACAACCCACGGTCTGCCTTCCTCACGGCAGTTTTGGCATTCGAATAACTTTCCAAGAAAGGCTGGCGGTATCGCTGGCACGGTCGCCAGTGTCTGTTGAGCCGGGAGAAACATGAATTCCACGGCATTTCTAATGGAGCCTTTCACTGCAGGCTTCAACTTCCAGTGGTAAGCGTTTTGCAATTCTATAAAGAAATCGAGAGTCCAATGCCACGCCTTCCAGTAAGAGACTCTAGCTCTCTGTGCTATTTGAGATTTCAATAATCCCTTCATATTCTGGCCTCCGTTCCGGTTCCTTTCTTTTTTATCTTTAGTCCCTTGGGGTCTTTGCTTTCTGTGAATTTCCCTTCAGTGGTCAGCGTGAAAGTGTCAATTGTAAGGCTGTCTCCGTTCCTGAAAAATGATCCAATCGCCCCGAACGGCCCGTAGCCTCTTTCGTCGATGCCGAACAGTCCATTCAGGATTCCCAACAGCCCTACCGTCATAGCTCCGCTGTGTCTTCCGACTTGGATGGTAGGATGCGCTTCCATCTCTGCGTTACACGGAACCCTAGTATTTATCAGCCCTACAATCGCGACCGGATCAGTCTTCAAAGCTTCGTTCAGGAAGCTGATGACCTCTTCTTGAGTTACTGAGCTTTTCCATGGCATGTCAAACAACTCCCTTTTCCAATTGTTCTAGATACTGCTCGAACTCCAATATTGCATTGTCGAGTGCTTCCAATCCTTCCTCGCTGCGGGCTACGAGAACGCCAGCGAAGAATGCTCTGCGCATCAAATCGAGTTGAGACATAGGCGCACCGTCTTTGAAATTGGCGGAACGATATGAGTTCCATCCTTCGAGAATGCGATCTATGGTCACTTCCTTGTCAAACAACTCCCTTTTTGACTCGTTCTAGATACCCATCGAACTCTGCCTGTAAGTCGCCGAGTACTTTCAATCCTTCCTCTTCCGTTTCCGCTGCTCCGCCTTTCCTGACACAGACGTTGGTGGCCACGAGCGCGCCAGAGAAGAATGCGCAACGCAACTCTTTGAGCTGAAGCTCAGGCGCACCGTTTGGAAAAGCGGCCGCGCGAAATGAGTTCCATCCTTCGAGAATGCGCTGCCGGATCACTTTCTTGACACCGGCAGAGCTTTCAGCTTGCTCCGCGCGGCAGCTATAGAGCGCCTGGTACGACGTGGAATGATTCCACGCTCGTCTGTCGGGCCAATGGGAGGCTTGGCGTTCTGATTGCAGCACCAGGCCACCCAGGCGATAGCTCGCGCTTTGGCACGTCTCTGTTGGCGCGTGACATTCCTCTCAAGGATGAATTCCCGCTTCACCGACTTGACTGGATGCCTGGAACTGATCCTTCTGATCCCGCTATCGGTCGCCATTGTTTCTGCCTTTCGCTTCAAACTCCGTAAGTCCCGGATACACCAGGTCGCTAACTTTCAATAAATCTGCTGGCGAGTTCGAATACTGGGTGTTCTTCTCCCCAACGCATATCAGGAATCCGTCCCTGCGAAGTTCGCTGATTCGCGCCGTGACGGTCGGATAACTCCATTGCGGAAAAGCCTTCACTGCATCTTCGGCAATCGCTGGGCCATGATCCCTAAACCAAACATATATTTGCACCCGCTTGAAGTTTTTGAATGGTGCGGCGACTCGATTAGCTTTTTTAGACTGCGGATTCCCCTTCGATTTCTTGGCAGTGATGTCCACGTACGGTGACACCGGATAAGCATCGCCATCACGCCCTGTGTCAAAAAGCTCAGACTGCTTGTCAGCTTTTCGGGACTTCCTCTTTTTCGGAGGCATGGATTCCAAGTTCCTCTTTCAAAATCTCACTCACGTGCCTGTTCTCTAAATCCGACTTGTCCACTATCGACATGATCTTCGCCCGGAGCGGCTTGTCCATCGTGAAATATATGTGGTCCTGGCCCCCGAATGAGAAGATTGCAAATCCTCTCGAAAGCTGCGTTCCCGCACGGTTGTAAATCTCTCCTACCACTGATGCCAGGTCGTCGGTTGACTTGATGCTCTCTTTCTTCTTGTCTAGTTCCTTCTTTGCGGCAGTTGGCATCGCTTGGCGAACAGTCTTAATCATCTGGTCGAGCTGGGCCTGGTCGGAGAACATCATCATCGAGCGCGCGATGTCCTCTGAATATTTGGACGACAACTCGTTCATCAGCCGCATGAGTTTAAGCGGGCTTAGTTTTTTCTTTATGACGTTCATCCTGACCGTCAGTAGCTTCTGAATTTCCTCTGGGAATTCGGCTGGCAAAACGGCACAGGGAACCTTTGTCAAACCTAACGCACGCGCTGCACGCGCTTTGTCGTGGCCGCTCACGATTCTGAATCGGTCTCCTTCCAACGGCATGACCACAAGATTTTCTGCGAAGCCAACCTGCTTGATGTTCGCGATCAGCAGAGCAAGACTCTTCTCGTCGTCTTCGGTCACGTTCCAAGCAGCTTCTTCAAGGCTGTCGAGCGCCAGCATTCGAACCGGCAGAATTTCGGGAACCGTTTCAGTCATCAGATTTCACGGGCACCAAGATCGGACGAATGGATGTCTCCGCACCACATTTGGGGCAATCGACTGTGGGCTGGTCTCCGAAGTTGAGAATCCTGCTTCCACAGATGCAAGTTCCGATCAGTACGGGATTCTTCGGGTGCTTGGCTGCAATGGCGTCTAGTGAATGCTTCAACTCCATCACCGTAAGCATTCTGTATTTAGGTTTCTCGGCCATTAGCTTTCTTCGATTCCGTCTTCCCTTCTGAAGATGCGCCGAATCGTTTTCAGTGCCTCGCCCTCCACGGCTCGCAACTCAATCTGAGAAGCTCCGATCTCGGGATTCTTCACGCGCTTGTAAGCAATCTGGAGTCCACCTTCCGACATCGTGCGGAACCATTCCTTCTCGTCCTTGCGAATCAGCTTCCAGAAACGGGCACGGATTTCGTCACGCCTGCCCTCGATTTGTTTTATCTTGGCGGCGTGCTCTAGCATCATTTCGCCCAGGTCGATCATGTCCTCCCGGACATCGCCAACCTGCTTGTCCAGGCTTTCCATTTCGAGCGCCATGCCAACGACGCCATCTGTCAGGACGAACTTCTTGCGATCCTTTTCCTTAATCTCTTCTTCTTCGTCACTCATAGCGTTTCGATTTCCTCACGGTTGGAGAAACAGATCAGCCGTAGCTTTCGTTCACCTTGCACACCCTCACTTATTTCCTGCGCGAACTCGCGGATTTCAGCAAGGCGATCTTCGTCAGCAGCGATTAAGGGGAAAACCAAGTTCCCAACCGTGGTAGCGCAGACGCCTTCATTGCCATCTTTATCGACCGACAACCAGGCCCACAGCTTGTCGATACGCAACTTGTTCGGCGGTACGTGCATGTGAACGGCCATAGGTAAATAGTGGCCCGTGGGCCGCAGTACTGTCAACAAGAAAAGGCTAAGCAGTGTCGGTGCTCAGGGGAAAAGCACGCGTTGCGAAGGTTCTAGGACAGCCGTAACATTTTCAATCTCAGACGTGCCTAAAGCTCTAGTCGGCAGCTCTGATGACCAGTGCTCCAGTCGTGCAGCTCCGATGCGGCAATACTCTGCACTTTGCTCTACACCGATTACTTCGTCCCATCCAGCCAAGAGACAACCGATCATTTCTGAGGCAACGCCAGCGAACGGAACTAGAATTCTGCGGTTGCAAACTGGCGGCGGAAGTAAGAGCGAAGCCAGCCAACGGTTCAGGTCGATTGGCTTCACAGTGGGATGGTTGTTAGCTACGTTTTTGCGTGGATATTCATACCCCTCTTCCATGTGCGGACGGTTGTCTTGAATCGTCCCATATTTCTGCGGTAGCTCGATGTCTCCGACAAGTCCATCCTCACGTTCACTCCTTGACGCCTTAGAACAGTAGAAGAATCGAGATGCCCCGCCACTATCGCCGCCATCAATTGCCCCGGCTTCGCCTTCCGCACCAAACCAACTGCCGGAATTGCGTACTGTAGGCGATACATTGCCCCTTGCCCGTAAACCTCCGTTTTGTTCGTCGAGTAAGAACGCTGGGCACTCTGGATTTGTGTGGCGAATGGCTTTGCCGCCATAGCTTTCCGGTGCCGTTTGTTTGCGGCCATCCATCGAGTGTTCGTTCCAGCCACGATCAGGACTGAAGGGAATGGCGGTGCGATCACTTGTACCAGCGGCGACAAATTGACCAGGTGCGTCCACGACTTCTGTCTTTTCGCAGATGCACTCGAAGGCTAGGTTCGCTGGATAGCGACCCGTGGGTGTGTATCCACGAAGATCAATTGTATCTAGCCCACCATTCATTGCATTACGACCTTCCTTGGCGGCAATACTTTGATTGCGCTGCCAATTCTTTGCTAATTCAGGCTCCGCATCTATCCTTCCGCCGTCCACATTCAGTGCTCCGCTTCCGAACTCTGTTGCCAGTTCTGCATACGTCTTTCCTCCACTCGGAGCCTTGAAACAGAGAATTGGTTCGTGGCTCGGCTTTAGTGCTGGCGTCTGATAGCCTTTCAAGCTGCTGCGGAAAGCAGGGGCCACAACCTTTTTTCCACAACGTCCGCACCGTGTTCCCACAGCTTGTGGAGTCGATTGTTCGGCCACAGTTCCAGATTCTCTGGCTGATTGTCCTGCGGGTCGTGATTCACATGATGAACCACTTCCACTCTCTGTAGCGGCCTGCCGACCAGCCCCGCCATCACCAGCCGGTGCTCCATCACGTAACCGTCCCTCCGTGCCATCAGCAGGAATTCCACCGGGCAGCGGACGTATTTGATTGGCTTGTAGTTCCCGTGCTTGCGGAAGTACGTCGCTCCGCCTTTCCATGCTGGGTTGCTCGGTCCAGTCATTTTCAGGCGGTAGTTCTTGCGCCCCTGCTCTGTCCAGCCCGTTTTCCCTAAGTGGCCGATTCCGCGAAGGTGCTCCGCTTTCGCCTTGCTGCCGCAACTCCGGCTGCAATAGCAGCCCTTGTTCTTTTTCCGCCATGACCTTTGAATCGACACCATCGTTCCGCACGTCCAGCATGCTTCGACTATTTTCGGAATTGTTCTCATCGCCACACTCGCAAAAGAAGTTCTGTAGGGATTGAGATTTTGGAAATCCTTGGCCCGTCATCCATTCCAGCCATCCACATTGGAATCGTGGATCGGAAGCCGTAACATAGGTTATCGTATCGAACATTTCGAATCCTGCATCTTCCATTCCCGCAGCAAGTCTGTGCCACGTTCGCGTGCCTCCAAACATGAAAACTAGAGCGCCGGGATAAAGCAGCGGTAAAAGTGCCTTTCCCCAACCCTTGAACGAATCCTGCAATTGGCCCTGCGGAGAATCCCAAGACTTTCCCATAAATTCGATCCCGTAGGGAGGGTCACAAAGCACAGCGTGAAATCTCTCGCCGCTATACTCAGCAGCCCACTTCACAATTTCAGCCTGGATGATTTTATAGGACGGCATCGAGTAGCTTCTTGTGATGCTTTACACGCTTTCAACGAGTCGGCGCTGGACGTTTCGCGTCCGTTTCTCAGCATGGTCGTGATAGGCCAGATCAAGACTCACGGCATTGCGATTCAACTGCACTGCCACACGGGCAGTCGTCCCGCTGCCGCCAAATGGATCGAGCACTACGCACGGTTGCGGCGCGATGGGCGGAGATGCTTCCAGGCATTCGCAGCTACGCTGCCATCCGATGGTCTTGGTCGGGGCGAACGAACCGCCAAAACCAGCATCTCGCGAGGCTTTCAGGTTTCTATTCATTCGATGAGCGCTTGAGTGATCTTCGGATTCGAACCACTTCCCGGCGTATTCAGATTCTGGCGCTGGAATTGGCGGCTTCTCTGTAACGCGCTTCCAAGGGGTGCCACAACTACAACACGCTCCGCGCTCGCTTGTCGCCGCCATGATACAGCGCCGGGGAATCTCTTCGGGGAACGTGGCGAAGTGTGCGCCCCTGTATGGCTGCGTGGGGAACGTCCAGACGTTGCGCAGATTGCGCGTACCGTTATCTTCAGGTCTTTCTAGTCGCATCGCTCCGTGTGCAGGTTGTTGTTCGGCGTACGCTTTCGAGAACGGGCCACCACGTGGCTTGCGGCGACTCGCAAGGCCGCCGTTATCTCCGCCGCCCGGCACTTGTTGGTAGGTCGCCGTCCCTCTCTCACGCTCGCAAGTTGCCACTTCCTTCACCGCATCGGCATCCCAGAAGTACTTACTCGACTTCGTGAGCATGATGATGTGCTCGTAGGCGTCCGTGGGCCTGTCCGTACAGCTTTCCGGCATCGTATTCGGCTTGTTCCAGATAATCATCGACCGAACCCACCAGCCGTCATCTTGCGCTGCAATCGCCACGCGCTCGGGAATCAGGCACAAGTCTTTCGGCTTGAGCGCTTTAACTATCGCCCGATGTCCAGGTAAACGCCCTTCCGAATATCCGCCTGTATTTTCGTGTTTGTTAAACTGAGTACCGGAATTGTAGCTATCGCCGATGTTCCAGAAGACCACGCCATCGGGCCGCAGCACGCGCCGAATCTCGCGCAGAATTTCGACCGTGTGCACGACGTACATCTCGATGGTAGGCTCGAGGCCGAATGCACCGCACCAAGCTCCGCAGCGAACGCAATCTCCGCTATGAATTGCGAATCCATCTCCATTCGCGCCTCGATTAGTCACCTGCTTCTCTGTTTTTCCGCCCGTTGCCCCAATCCGATTTTCATCTACCCATTCGTGCTCGCAGCCATCTGCACCGCCCCAAATCAAATCCTGCGCACCAGCATATTTCCGCAACCCCCAATAAGGCGGCGACGTTACGACACACTGGACGGTAGAATCTGCCAGTGGGATCGCTCGTGCGTCGCCCTTAATGATGTAGACTTCACTCACCCAATCTCCAGAAGCTTTTTCCTGTAGTCTACTAAAAATCCGCCAGCACTAGCGTGGACTTCGTCGGCAGGATTTGCTTCATACTTTCCAGCCTCAGTCAGCTCTTCTAGATTCTCGACGAGGTAGGTCCGGTTTACAGACATGAGCGATCCGTGAGTGTCATCCACGATCCGCATTTGAATCAGATAGAAGAAGCGCGCATGCGTCTTCGGCATCAAGCGTTGGCCGGTCAGTAGGAATAGATGCTGGTGGATTTGATCTTTGTCGGGCCGCCACACGCCGCCATGGACAGACTTGCAGTCGAAGGCTACAAATCCGATCCCGACCATGAACCCGTCGAAATCTACAGTAGACTTTTCGGCGTGAATCAACCGGCCAGCGGCTACCATTTTTCGGACCTGATTTTTCTTGACGATCCCGAGGCCGCGTTTCTGATAGCCCTGGTTTGTGGCGATCACGAGGTTCTCGAAGTCAGCTCCCTTGGCCGCGCCTCGCCGCCCGGCGTGTTCAAGGCCCATCTCAACCATATACAATGGCAATGCGTTGGCTACGTGCTCTGCGAAGACGCTCACAGTAACTGCCTCGTCCGGCCCATTCCGACTCTAGCTATCGAGTCCAGGAAGCAATCGTTCATTCCAACGCTGCTGGGTCGTTTCCAATATTGGGGAACTAGATTGATATCGTTCGCGCTGAACATCTGCTGATTGAGATTCTGTTTCTGTCGATGGCCAACGAGTAAGCTGTCTATTTCTCCTTCGAGCGCCAGGTTCATCAAGAATTCGTCGGGGTTGGCATATCTGCGCCGCTGCAGCGTGTCTCCGCGAATGATTTCCTTTTGCCAGCCCAGTTCATCGAGTAACGTGACGAACGAACCCATCAGTACGTCTACGAGCAGTTCACGGCGGCCGTCCGTTGGGGGGATAAGGCACTTCTCGGCCAGCACGAGGGCGTCAGCGCGGCAGTGTAGCCGTCCGTAGGCGTACGCAACATCATCCAGCAACTTCCGTCTCCATGCCTTTGTGCCATGGACAACACATTCATCTGCGGGAATGTCTTCTTCGCTACGCTCTACGGGAACCATCAACGGCCAGACGTTGCCACCGCTGGTGCGGATCGTGCAGCGATTGATAGGGTTCATTTCACTGACGACGGGATCGGATAGGATGATGACGACGTTGGCGCGGTGTACGCGCTCCATGAGATACATCTGAGGGAAAAGCGACAGGGAAAAAAAGCAGCCGATTCTCAAGTCAGTCCTTTGTGCGGGTTGAGAGCCGAGCTTAATTCAAACACGCAACGATTTCAACCGACTATCGGTTCTGGTAGCTTGATCTCGCCAACCGGAACCAGGTCCGGCTTCGGCTCTGGCTTAGGCTTCCCGCGATTGAGATAGTATCGGCAAGGCTCACAGCCCCACGATTCAAACTGTTCGTTGTCGGCGATCCTTTTGGTTTCCACACCGCAATCTGGGCATTTTGGGTTCATCGGGTTTCTGCCCAACGAGCACGGGCAGCCTTTCTAGCGATCTGTGAGCGCCGTTCTGGACTCAATTTCCTAGCCCTGGCGATACCGCCCTTGTTACCACCTAACCGCCCTAAAGCTACAGCAGCTGGGTTTTTCCCGCGTGTCGCCTGTACTTCACCCGTCGCTACCGGACCATCACCGAAACCCGTCTTGCAAGAATAGCACCACCAGATATTGGGCCAGGCTACCACGTCTTCAATCCACTTGGACAAGTACTCAATATTTGCGCTTCGACAGCGAGGACACATCATGGCTCAAGCTCCACTTCATCAGGATCAATCGTGCAAGGAAGTCCCTTACGGTTCCCGACGCTAATTACGCGCCTGAGTATGTCGGCAGTAATCTCCAATCTACCCATGCCATTTCCGACCGATGGAGAAAACTCGTCAACAGTTTTCTTTTGGTCGCTGTGGATTTTCGGTTGTTTAGTTTGTTTCATTTACAGATACCTTCCACAGCGCCCACAGCTTTTCAACAGAAGTGGCGCGTAAACCGGGCTTATGTTTCTCTGTGCTCTTCAACTGCAACATCGTGAAAAGACTTCAAACCTTTACGACGACTACGACGTACAAGGACTCGACTTTTCAACAGTCCCAGCCGAAGCCACAAAACACCCTCGGGTATCTTGTATTTAGAAGGGCCGGTGCTGTAGGAAACTAGAACTTTGAGGCTTGCTCTAGACGCAACGAGATTCCTAAGCGATCTCGCGCTACAACTCCTGTCTACCTCGAAAGCGGCAACGGCACAGTATTCGTCCAAGTCGAACCACGCCACATCGACCTTCCCCCAAAATATTACTCCGTCACTAACGCCAGCAACAGACCAGTCCCTAGAAGACGTACAGCCAAATCTTTCAGCAACGGCCAAGATAGCGTCAATGACAGCGCCGCGAACACTTTCACGCGATCTTGATCTTGGAGTACGATTTTTACTCCACGCCGCAGACCGAATCGCTTTCAGGACTTCAACTGACTGAAACTTCGCGATCATGGCGTCGGCGGCAACGGCGGAACTTCAGTATTGCCAGCCAAAACTTCTACACTCCTGCCGTCATCTGAAGTTCTTAAAACCATCTCCTGGCCTGGCGGAAGAAAGAAATCGCTCCCGTAGACTTTTAGATATGTCTGCCTGTTATTGCTGCCGTGTGGAAAGTCGGAGGCGACGAACATCTCCATCCGCTGTCTCGCGTATGCCCAGAAAGCGTTTTCAAGAAGCCAGGAGAACATGAGCACTAGAATTACAGCTACTGAAAACTGTCTCCACGACTTTTCTGGGAGTAACTTGCTCGCAATATTGTCTGCCGCTAAAACACATAGACCAAAGCAGAACCCAGTAGTGATCAGAGTCCTTGCACGCACCAACCACATTGGGAGACCTTTTTCAGTCCAGTAAGACTTTCCCTTGGTCATCTTTCTCCTTTGGCGGTTTGCAGTTTCGATGTCGATCTATGAACGCGCGCATTGCCGCGACCCATTCGTCTACAGTACATGGTAGCCCGAAACTTAGACGAGCCTTGCAGTTTAAGCATTCGCCACCGGCCAGCCCAGCGTCTGCGGTTGCCACGATATGGTCGTTCTTTCGCATATTTATCTCCCTCCCCCCGAAGCCATCCAGATCATCCAGACCACGAAAAGAGTCAAGGCTATACCGACCGCAACACCCTTCAGCGCATCTGTCTCGCGTTGGCGGCCCATGGATTTATTTCCCTTTGCTCACGAAGGCAGCCAGGACGTCTTTGACGGTGATCTCGTACTGTTCTGTCTTGCGGTCCATCTCGAACTGCATCTTGAGAGCTAGGTCGACGATCTCCGCTACTGTCTCGCGATTTTTACTCCACACCCCAGACCGAATCGCTTTCAGGATCGGCGATGGGCTGTCATCTGCGACCGCCTCCGCAGCCATCAGCTCAAGTTCTTCGGCCAGATGCACGCTCCACCTGTCGCTTGAAAAGAACTTCGCTCCGCAAAAACAACGGATGGCTTCTCCTTCAGGCTCCGGGAAATGTCCGAATATTCTAAGGATCAAGGCTTCTTTCATTTCGAGTGTCCTACGAGTTCCTCGAACGGAACTCCACGCAATTCAAACGCTACCTTCAGATGTTCTAGCTGTTCTACGTTGACTACGACACCACCAGCTCTCGTATCCCAGTACTTTTCCAAGAGGTCGGCGTTCGCGTCTCGTAGCCTGACAGAGCCAGAAATGCGAGCGCGCTGTTCGTTTTCATACCAGCGGTAATAAATGCTTGAGGTCTGCCCAGCCGCAGCGAGGACGTTTGCTGCAACCTCCGTCTTCGTTACTTTGTGTCCGGGAGCATCAGGATGCAATTCTTTGATGACTCGGCCGCCAGGCGTCACGTGGTTGTATTCACCCAGACTGTGAAGCTCTGATTCGTCCAGGATTCCAAGTCCACAAATTGACAGCGTGGCACGGCGCTTGGCCTTGGTGGATGCCCACATCATTGCGTCACCGAGTTTCTGTCCGGTCATTTCGCGAGCGTTGACAACCCCGGTGTCTACGTCCGTTCTGCCAGTTTTGTCTTTTACCTCTACGGTCGCTATGAAAAAGTCACCGTCTTTTTGAGTGACGATCTTGACAACCGAAATCTTGTGGAGCTTCCGCAGTTGGTCGGTGCAATTCTTCGTTGCGTACAGGATGAGCTTCGGCTTCCCTTCTCGCTCCATATTCTCGTAAAAGTAGATGTATTCAAACGGACGGCTCAGCGGATTCAGTTTCAGAGATTTGCAGAGGGCAATGTAGTAAGCCAGCTTTTGTTCAGTCGTCAGCTCCTGCAAATCGCCGTGAACGAAGATTTGAGCGAGCGGCAAAGCTACTTGCTTTGGTTTGTGCGCGCGGCGTTTATGGCGCGATCTAATAACGCGACGGACGTGAACTGCTTTTCTTTTCCGATTCACTTTCATGCCCTTCTAGTTCTCCTATAATCCCGACTTCGATCTCTTAGGCATTGGCGACAAACTCGGTAGCCGCGAGATATAAACGTGTTCTTTTTGTCGAACGGATGCCCATTCACGCACTTAACTACCGCCGCACGCCGCACGCGAGTCATCCGTGGCCCAGCGCCGCGCATTATATTCACCAACCTAGTCACAGGTTCTAAGTGATCTGGATTCACGCAACTCCTGACCCGACAAAGATGGTCTGGCTCCAAGCCGTTCGGAATTCCCCCCTTTACAAGTTCATACGCTACGCGGTGCGCGCGTTTCACTTTATTGCGGCCTACGCCAAACGCTCCGTATCCGTGAGAAATTGCCCCAAGCCACAACCAACACGGCCCTAGTTCCGGTCGATGCTTCGGTGTCGGCCCATTTTTGTTGACCTTTGACCAAAACCTTTCGGCCAGCGAAATTCGGGGATATATCCCAGTTGGCATCAGACTTTCGTTTCCGACCAGACGACAATTCCAGGGCAGGCAGCTTCTGCTTTTCCTTTGTCTTTTGTCTCCCTGACGTGATCCCCGATTACGGGAAACTTGGCAGGATCGTAGGAACCATCGTCCCGCCTCGTGGGATACAGGAACTCACGTGGTACTTTCGTGATGTCCACGATCTTAAAGAACCAAGTCACTGCCCGGCGAAGACCTGCGACTTTCGTCAAATCCGGCTTAACCTCGACCAGCTTAACGTCCTTGGCTGTCTTTTCGGCTTGCTGTGCGGCATCTTCCTTCTGGCGCTCGGCCGCCTCGCTAGCCTGCTGCGTGAGCTTCGCGGCACCCTTGGCCGTCAGGTCGCCAGCCTTGCGCGAAGCGTCGATTTCCTTCTGCCGTTCCTTCCTGTCGGTCTCAGCCTGCTTCTCTCGGGCCTTACGCTCGACTTCTGCCAGGAGAGCCGCGTCCGCTCTTCGCTTGCGGTTGATTTCGTCCTGCTCGGCCAGTGCGGCCTTTCTCTCCTGTTCATCCCAGGCGACGATGGCCCTGCTAAGTGGCTCAGCGATTTCCTTGCAGGTATTTTCGTGCTTGTCGCGATAGTCGCGCAGAGTCACCGCAACCTGTTCGACGATGGCCAGAAACGGATTGATTTTGAATCCGCCGATCTTCTTACGCTGGCGAAGGTCCGCTACGATCTTCGCGGCGGCCTCAGAGTCTGCCTTCGAACTGATTACAGCGTAGGCTTGAGCTTCGAGCTTCAACTCCTGGAGCTTGGCGTCCTCTTCCCGCAGTTCAGTGAGAGCTGTCTGCAGCTTCGAAAGATCACCACTAGGGATGACTTGGACCGGAACAATTTGCGTACCCATTTCAGTAATACCTCACTATCAATAAATAGCTTGCGGGAGCTAGATGTGTCAAGAAGAAAAGGATGCGGTCAGTTCAAGACTTCCCGTCCTGCCCGGAGACTGTCGTGTGACGAGTCCATATTCGTCGCCACATTGGAAGAATCTTCGTCGTCTGCCAACATATCCCCACGGACGGAGCGCGGTGCTGGCAACCTCAGTTCGAGCGAAAGATTGCGAGCCTTGGCAGCTAGGACGTTCAGTCCTGCCAGTAGATTCACAGTTCGATTCTGGGGTGTCGTCGTTTTTGACTTGAGTTGACCTTCCAGTATCTTCAACTGAGATTCAATCTCTTGGTCGTTCAGGATGTTCAGCATGCGGAATCTGGCAATCATGTTCTTGAGATGCGTCGCCGTTTTACCGAGCAACCTTCCGTTTTTCCTCAGTGAATCTTTGGCCCCATCGGCCACTTCGCCAACCATCGTCCTGATCTGATTGTTGACGCCTTTCAGGAACTGCTCGATCTGTTTGTCTTTCTCCGCTTCGTACTTGACCGCAATCATCGCGTGCATCTTCCGCGTCTGCTGTTCTCGCAGCCGGGCTGTGGTCAACTTCCCCGCCGTAACCTCTTCGGACAGCAACTGTTCTCTGAGACTCTTGTCTAAAACGGTCATCATCGGTCGAGACAGAACAAAGTTAAATCGAAACCTGTCATATATCTCGTCGACGCTGGGCATTCCCTGAAGGATTCTGCTGGCAAATTTCCTGGCGTACTTTTCTTTGCCAACGCCCTCTTTACGGAACTGCGTGTAAACCTGCCCGGCTAATTCCCTGTACCCGGCGCGCACTTCCTTTTCGTGTGCCTTCACCTTTTCGCAGAGTTCGTCGCGCATTTTGTACCACTGAGTCTTGAATCTCCGCATCTCTTTGTCTAGCTCGGGATAAGCAGCGGCTGGAACGAAACGTCCGAACGGAGTATCCAGTGAATAACGGATCACTGTGTAGCGAGCGGTAGTTTCGATGGATTTGAGTTTCCTCTGGAGAATTGGTGGAATCAAAGTTTTTGATCCAAGCTTCATGTACTGCTGCAACTGAGCGCCGTCGAGATTCTCCAGGCCCAAATCCTCTGGCCTGATTCCCTGCTCCGCTCTCCAGCGGCCCATGGAAAGATCGGCAATCACGCCTGAGCGTAGCAACACGCTCACGTCCACAGGTCCGCGATTGCCTACGATCCTGGATGTTCCAGATGTCTTGATTCGTTTCTTGCTCGGCACGGTCTTAGTCCTCCGCCAAAATGTCGCGGCCACTTCGCTCGCCAGTGGATTCGCGCTTTAATTTCTTGGCCTTCAGTTCGAGCACCTTACGGTCTGAAAGGAACCCGTCACGCATATTTGGCGGAAGCAGGTCAATGTCTGATGTTTCCAGTAGCGCAAAGTTCGTCCATTCCTCCACCGATTGTCTTGCTGGCAAAATCCTCTTGAGCGCATCGAGCAGGTCTGCCTGATTGATCTTCTTGCGTCCAGCCCGGCGAGCCAACTGGTACGCCTTAACGACACCGGCCTCAATGTCGGAACCAACCCAATCTGGCGATTCCTGGGCCAGTGCCTCGAAATCCAGCGGCCCTTCCGTCTGGTAGCTGTAACGCCGCAACACGGCAGGGAAAATCTCAGACCTTTGCTGCGTGTCGGGAGGCAGGAATGGAATGATCTTGTCGAATCTCCCGCGCCGCTTGAATGCCGGGTCCATTTGGTCAGGTCGATTCGACGCAGCGAGCATTAGAACTTTTCCGCGCAGTTCCGGCTCCGACATGAAAGTCAGAAGTGCCTGGAACAGCCTGTTCGAAACACCGCTGTCGCCATGGCTGCCGCGACTTACGCTCTGGTCGATTTCATCCATAAAAACGAGGCAGGGGGTCAAGGAGCGAATCGCTAGCAGCGCCCGAGCCATATTGTGCTCGCTCGCTCCCACGAGAGAACCCAACAGTTTTCCAACGTCAAGGCGCACCATATTTAGGTGTGCTTCAAAGGCCAGCGCCATCGCAAGCAGAGTTTTCCCTGTACCCGGTGCACCTGTAAACAAAATCCCCATCGGGCAGCGAGTGATATCTCCCTCGATCATCGGCCCTACCACTTCTTCTCTCAGGTAATCCTTGAGCCACTGCATGCCGCCGATGATTTCAAAACCCTGCTGCGGGTCGATGATTTCGAGCTGGGATTGATACTCCTGCCGGTAAATCTCTGACTTCCGGTGCTTCACTATGTCTGGGCCAATCGGCAAGTTGCTCTTGGTCGCCGTCAGCTTAATGTCTTCAATGTTTAATTTCTTGAGTCCGGCCGTCAGGTGGGCAAACCGCTTCGCGTTGAAACCCTTTTCATAGGAGAGACCAATCGGCTCCTGCTTGGCGTCTCGCTGTTTCTGTCTCTCGCACGCTTCCATGAACTCGATAAACGACAGCCTGTCTTCTGGCGACGGAAGCATAATTTCCAGCATCTCAATGCGGCTCGCGGACGCCGTGATTGCTTCATTCAACTGAGACCCTGAGTCCGCGATCATAATGATAGGATTCGCGTTTTCATTGATCTTCGAATCCCGCGCCCAGTTCAAAATCTTCACCAGGCAATGCCTGTCTTCACCCGACATCGTACCGAGGGTGCCTGATGGAAAGATTGTTTCCGCGTAGTCTATTACGAGGACGGTGTGTTTCTGTTTTCCATCGCTGTCGCGCCTATCGGCCTGAAGCATTTTTTCGAGCAAGTCAAACGCAGCCACTGGGTCTCTTGGAAGCTGCCCTGTACTGGCTGTCGCTCCGAATACCCCTGATGTTTTGGTCGGCGTCGTAGTCAGCCCGACTTCGCGCATGAAAGTGTCCCTCATTTCATTCAGAGGGAAGCGAATACCGTTCGCCCGGTCGTAGAAAATAAGAACGTCGAAGTCATTGACTCCGCTCTTCGTGGGTGTGAGAAACATCTTGCCCAGATATGCGTCCAGGGTCATGCGGTTGTTCACCCTGTCCCGGACGTTGCCAGTCAGTAGGAATACATGTGCCACGCCCGCACGAAACTTCAACCGGAACTGTTCGGCCCATAGTGGCGTCTTCTCTTTTGCTAGGCCGATGTCCTTGTCCATCCGCTGAATTTCTTCCCCTGCGACTTTAGGCACTGTTTATGACTCCCCTTTTACGCGATCTCATTGCCATTGGACTTATATTTACATGTGGTATGTATAGGTGTCAACAAGAAAAGGCATCTCAAGTCATGCCGTTATGATTGAGAATTAGCTCGGGGTCTCGGTGCCTGGCGGGCAATCGACTCGGTCATTTCTTTCGAAGCGGCTTCTATTATGGCAGCGGTGTTGTTGATCTCACGGCGGATTTGCATACTCAGCGTCAGCATGTCGCCCGACTTGCCAGCCAGCTCGCGCATCTTGGCTAGGGCTTCAGTAAACCGCGCTTCATTCCAGGCATCGGCAGCCACGCTGAAATCTTCGACCATCCCGGCATGCGTTTCGATTAGAGCAGAGTGATCCTGGCAGCAATTTAGAAGAGAAAGCAGGGACTTTCGAAGGCAGGCAAGGACTCTCAGGCCGTCTTGGGCATTTAGCAACCACGCTGCGTCTACCTTCCGCCTGTCCTGGCGGAACTCAATCGACACTCTTGACGGACGTTTCAATTCCTATTTTCCTAAGTGCCTTCGCTAGAGCCACGGCGAACGGACTGAGCGATCCGTCGTCGAGGGTTTCAGGCGTACGTCCCAACTCTACCGGCTCGTGCTTCTGTTGCACTACAGGTGATTGCACAGCCATTCCCCTTCGGCCATCAACGCATCTTCGCGATTTCTCCACCGTCCATCAAGGACAGGTCCGCCGCTCGGAGAAGTATCCACTCTCCACAGACACGGCCACGATCTTGTGAACTCCGCAATCCAGCCAGCATCTCCGAATAGCTCGCGGCAAAAGTAGAATAGAAACCGCAGTGCCGGATGATCAGGATCGACGAGAGTAGCGCGCTTGATATCGGTGCGGGTAACTTCCAGACCTAAGCTTTTGAGAGCAGCGGCAAGTTCGTAAGCCTCGGCGTGGTCATCCTGCGGATCATGGCGGTGATTGTTGGAGACGATCACACCGTCATCGCGTACCGAAACCGTAAGTCTGTCGCTCAATGGCACTGTTACGACCTCACGTCCGCTTGGTTTTCGAGTCTTCGCGTCTCGACTTCATCGCGGTGCGGATCTACTTTCGTAACTTCCATGTCCAGCCCTAGCGCAGCCAGCTCATGCTTGATTCGACTGGCCTCTTCAAAGCAGCTATTGCCGATGAAACCGTCATACGCAACGGTGATTTTCCCTGTACCGTCGATGTCTATCACTACTCTTTTTCCAGCCACTGTTTTCTCCCTGTTGAAAATTTGGTTGCGCGGATCGGAGTCGAACCGATTCAACTAGAAAATACGACGCGGTAATTTTCTGGCATTAGGTCGTGAATCCTTTTCTGACCTGGCCGCAAGCTCTGACCAATCTTTTTGAATTCCACGAAGTAGACCTTCCCGTCCTTCACGGCTATCCTGTCGCACACGACCGTAGGGGAAAACACTTCGTAGCCCTGTTCCTCTAGTTTCTTGGCTTCCGCACACTCATGCTCTAACTGTTTATAGCGTCGCTCTCTTGCAAGTTCTGGGTTCGTCATCGCCGGACGATTGGCGAGCAAGACCAACATCTTGGAGCGGTACTCAGGATTTTGCCAATTTCTCTTCGATGCTTCTGAGTTTCGAAGACTCATACGCTCCCCCGCGCGACCGAACATCTTGAAAATGGTGGCATCGCCCGGAATTGAACCAGGTGCCCCTGCGCCCAAGGCAGGTGCTCGACCGTCCAGCTACGACGCCGGTGGAGGCTAGCGGAATCGAACCGCTGCTGTCTCCTTGCAAGAGAGACGTGCTACCACTATCACTAAGCCCCCGGCCTATTATGCCCGAACCGCTTCCAACCTGACATTGCCCTTCGAATTCTGGTTCACGATGCTGGAAGTGTAGTTAAGTTGCCCGAGAGCTTTTCGCACCGCAATGACCTGGTAGGTCGAGACAATCAATTTCTGAAGCTCGCTGTATTCCTTTTGCACGCCATAGTCGTCGCCGACGAATTTCAATTCTTCATTGGCGTTCTTACCGCGAAACTTCAGACCCAGGCCGCGCGGCATCGACTTCGTGCGGATGCCAACATCGACGGTGGTGGCGTGGCCGTAATAGTCCTGGTAGCTCTTGCTGATTTCGATTCCAGGTTTCGCTTGGCAGATCAACTCAAGAGCTTCCTGCAGAATGTCTTCGTGCACGATCTTGATTAAGGTTTTGGTCTCTGCGACGCTGCTCACGATTCTACCCTCCGTTTAATTGTCAACGAATAAAGGATACTTAAATAATATGCTCGTTGGGAGCGATGACTGTCAAGCTAGACTTCGGCAGTAACTTCTAGCGGCTCGGAGATTCTAATCTTGGAGATTGTCGCGCTTGCCCCACAGCGTTCGCACTTTATATCTCTTTCGTCCTTCCGCCCCCTTGATAGCGCAGAGCCGCATTTCGGGCAGAACCGTCCAGGTTTTCGTACGCCCCAAGACTGCAGTAGCGCGTAAATCAAGAAAGAGCCGTGCCGACGCCCAACGCCTGCAATCTTGGCCAGATCGACATCAGACTTCCCGGCCAACTCCCCAATTGTCCGATAGCCTGCTAGCGTCAGAGCGTTACGGAGGCGTCCAGGAAGAGGCGATTCCTCTACAGGGCAGTTTCCCAATTGTCCCGCATATCGAGTGCGCGCACTGAGTCTCCACAATTTCTGTTCCGCATGCTTCACCATCTCATAGGCGCGCTGGCGAGTGACACGCGGCTTGAAGACTCCGAGATCGGCGGCAATGTCCTCGTACGATGCACCGGCTGCCTGCATCCCCAATGCACGCTTCTCGCTGGCAGTCATCACGATTTCCAGGCGTTCGACGGCAGTCATTTTATTCCTAGACATATTTTAAGTGTAGCATCCGAGAAAACTTCTCGTCAAGATTGAGAGGATGGCGGCACTTCCTCGACCTGCGGCGTGTGCAAGAAAGCGTCGGCCGTCTTTCTGAATGCCGTGGCGCAGTTCCATACGTCCAGGAGCGCCGTGCAGTATGTGCATCCGCCCTTGATGCCGCTCTCGCCCTCTATCGCCGGGTTGTAACGAGGATGCTTCTGGCAGTGCGCATCGTATTTGATCCTTAGCTTTAGCATGTACCGATTAGAATGTCTGGCGTCTAGCCTATTGTCAATAAGTAAAGGATGTGTTAAAGATGACAGACAGACAGTAGCTTTTTTGCTAGGATAACCCGAATGTCGGAAACCAAAAACTTGTACGAAAAGGTCCACAACCTCGAAACGAAAGTCGTGCTGCTCGAAAAATCGTTCGTGGATTTATCGGGAAAGTTCGACGTTTTATCGGCCAAACTCGACAGCGTCAGCGCCAACCTCGACGGTTTATCGGGCAAACTCGACACCATCATCGCCACCCAAACGAAGGAACTTGAAAGTCTGGCCTTGATTCTTTCTCAGGTTAGTGAACCTGTGCCTGGACTAGCTGTTGGGCAGAAAGTAGTCCTTGAACCCGAGTCGTAGAACCAAAGCACTAGAACCAAAAAATCAAAAAGAAAATTGGAGAACAAAGATGCCTCTGCAACTACCCGATAACAAGTCTTTCGATTATTTCATCTCCGCCGTTGACGATCACGGTCTCGACGGGGCTTCTCTCGCGGACGGCCAGACGGATACGGTTTCGTCTTCCGATCCCAACATCGTCCTGACCGCCGACACGACACTGCGTCCGGCTCCAGACGGAACGGCTTCCATCGCGAGCGGCAAGGGTTCGACGGCGAATCCTGTCACGAATCGTGCGGCGATCACGCTCACGTCGAAAATCACGAACGCGGACGGCACTCCCGGCACCGATCCAGACGGAGCGGTTATCCCGGATGCGAGCGATACGGTCTCCATCGTGGCCGGTCTCGCAAGGTCTCAGGGCATGCTGTTCGGTGTCCCTGCCTAAGCTTTCGAACACTGTGGGACGCCAGGGCCGTTTCCATTAGCGGCTCTGGCGTTTTACTTCCAACACCAATTCTTCAAAAGGGAGGCATTTGATGGGAGAGCGAGAAACAACGAGAGAAACAACGAGAGATACAACGAAAGACGCACCAGCGAAAGACGCGCCGAAGCAACCAGCGAAAGACGCACCGAAGCAAGACGCGCCGAAAGACACACCGAAACAATACAGATAAGCAGTTGAGCGCTAGGGCCGTTTGAAACGGCTCTGGCGTTCTACTTCCGATACTTCTTCACGACCGCATCCGTCATAGCTGGGGCGCATTCACCTACCCAGGCCAGGGTACTCGTCAATAGAATCTCTAAATCTTCATTCGTAACTAACGTGCATTTCTCAAGAGCTTCGAAGAGAGGTCCGTGGCGAACATCCTGCGGCTTCAAGACGTCGAGAGTTTCTAACCGCTTTCGTATTTCTGCACAGACTTCCTGACACCCCCCGCTTCTAATCACTGACATTCAAATCCCTCCGTCTTTCTGGATTGCGCGATACGTGAATGTTCCGTCGACGTCCGTTCGTTCGAGCGTGATCTGATCCCCAGGATTCGCGCCTTCTGCGCGATAGCGCCCGGTGAGTAATATCACACGGCCAGGAGAGTTTGCATCGCCTTCTTCCAAGACAACGATCTGAGCGAGGCCAATGGAACGTAGGAGTTTGGCATGGAGAACGACGACTTCAGGCATCGTCATCCACCATTTCGGAACGTCTTTTTTGCTGCTCGCCACGGTCAACTTCGTCAAGATTTTTCAGGGTATGTTCGGTCTTGCGGACGCCGATCCAGAAATCTTCGTCCGGCACTAACTCTGGAAACCATTCCTTGACCATCTCCGCATGCCCTTGGAGGGCTTCTTGTTCGGTGGCATAGCGATTCTGTGCAAGTTCACTGAGGTTGTCTTCGGACGGAAACACCATCGTCTCGAAGATCAAGTGCGGATCACTTGTCTCTTCACCAGTCAAGCCGTGAAACGAATGGCATAGACCAAGCCAGACTGTCGAGACCCACTTTCCATCAGGCAAAGTAGTTTCTGCGACTCTTTTTAATTGATTGCCCTCTACGTCCGTGGCCCAATCCATCATGTCTGAGTACGGAGTTCCGTCCCGGCGATAATATTTATTGCAGGGCATTTTAGACCTTTAAGTTTACGCTCCGAACCATTCTTTGGGGAACTAGCTCTCCCACGCGACCGGGTACCCGCCGTTGACCGGAAAATGCTCATCAATCCAGCTCTGGGCTGTATCGAACACAAAAAACTCGCCGCCAATTCTGTGATTCCCGTGCATCACGCCATAGCGGGAGATGCCCAGACGAACCACGCGCGGCTGCGAGAACAGAACTACCGCTCCCCGCCCGTCATGCTGGCGAACGTCATAGCTCTCGGTGAGCAAGGTACTTGCTACGTCGGTGTCCACGACACCGGCCTTTTGCGCGATCCACTCTGCTGGGACCATGCCATCTGCGCGGTACGTCTCTGCGATTGCGATGATTTTATTGGTGTCCATGGTCATCTTCGTTCTCCTTTTGTCACATTCCCTCTGAATCGGCCTCGCGCGATAGCGGCGCTGTCGGATCGTTCCGGCACATCGTCGCGAGCAAGCCGTGTTGTCCACTCGCATCGGGGCATAAATCCTGCCGCAAACTGGGCATTGCCTGACGTACCGCGACAAGTTCGCCCGCAACTCCGCCAGCGTGATCCTGATCGTCATCGCTACATCCCTTCCGCATCGGCCCTTGCACAGTTGCGAGAGCAATACCGCCAAGGTTTTGGCAAAGGGCTGCCGCACATTCTGCACTCGTACTCCGCTTGGATGTTGTCCAGGCAATTGCGAAGGGTGCCCACAGCGTCTTCAGCGTCTTCGTCCTCACCCAGCGACTCAAGGTACTCTATCGCGTCGGTAAGTATGACTACGCCCTCGTCTGGATCGTCCTGCCCGTTTTCCGGGTAGTATGGAGCCTCAAGCCACGCATCGTATCTGCTCATTGGATTTCCTTTCTCAAAAATTCCCTCACGCTCGTGGACACTTCTGGCCGGACGCTCTGCGGCGGTCGCGGTGCCAGAAACCCAGCGCGGATTGCTTTCACCAACCGGACCACACCGTGATATTCCTGCACGAGCAGCCGAATCCGCTTAATATGTTTGCAATTTCGCTTTGTAGGCTCCTTGCGGTAGAAGAAGTCTTTGCACTGGCAGGTCCAGCGTTTCATTCCCGCGCGCCGGATAAACTGCACGGAATACTCCACGTTCGAGTCTTCGTCGGACGGAATATAAAAAGTCCGCAAGCCAGGCATTTGGTTGTCAGCCACCCTGATTTGTTCAATCATTGTCCTTCCCCTGTCTCCCTACCTCCCGAGACCCGATACCGGAAAGCGAGGTCCTCAAAATACTCTTTAAGAAACTCTTCGAGAATGTAGAACGTGCCACCTTCAAGGCCGCGCTTGTAATACTTGACCCTAGCCCTAGCGGCCCGCTTGACTGCAAAACCAAACTCAAGTTCCGCTTCAAGAGTAGGAACCGTGCCAGTGACGGCTTTTGTTCCCTCAAAGAACCTCACCCTAAACTTGGCGAGCGCGAACTTAGTGGCGACCGCTTTCCTTGCGGTTGCTGTTCCTTTCGCTGTTGGATGGTAGAGTTTCTTTGGCATGGCCATCTCCCTGTCGGGATTCCTATCGCACCATTTTTGTGAAATCTGGAGGTGCAGACAAATCAATCTCAGCCGTTCGGAACGAATGAAATCCGTCGCGTGTCGCTAAAACCTTCACCCGCTCGATTGTTTCTGGCGTGGCGTTCGTGAGCAGCAAAACTTCTTCGTATCGCTCGCTTGCGTCTTTTGGCAATCCATAAAGGACTGTTTCTGTGAGTTTGTTCATCACTGCACGTCTTTCAGGTGCCCGTCAAAGTACATATCCCGCTCGATCTTCAGGCCCAGTGGCCCCCCTCTCACCGATTGCAACTCCGACAACAGGAAGTACCCCAGCTCTTTTTCGTGTCCGTCAACGAGTCCGAAAAACCGCCAATCGCCGTTTTCGAGTTTTTCGCCTTCGGTCACATACCAGGACCAACTCCCCCATGGGGGGAAGAATTTGACGATGATCTCCGGGTTCTCGTTCTTCTCCTGCGAACCCAGCGGAGATTTCGCCAACTTTGCTTCAATCGCTTTAGTAAGAAGTTTCATGGCTTATTTCCCCTTGTCCATTGAACTTGTCAATACAACTACATGATATACCTGTTTCGGGAGAGTGTCAAGGGGAAAAGGACGGTGCTATAGGGGGGGGTATCTGATGTATCTAATGCTTTTAGTCAGCCGCCAGCAGGAAGCCGGGCATCTTATCTTAGAGTGGCCCCCTCAGTTCACCGCGACGGTTGCACCCCATCGCGGCTAGACCGACTCCCTGCTGGCGGCTGAAAATTACCGCGTCGCTCGAACGTCCAGATGGCTGAAGCCGCTTCCCAGCGCCGCGAGGACTTGCTCGGGACTGTCGGCAGTCAAGTAGACGTGCTCGGTTCCTTCCAAATAAACACTGAATCCCGCGTTGCGCAGCCGTGCCGCCGTGGTCTGCACTATCGTTGGTCCCGTGTACACTTTATAAACCATCGCCGTACCTCCTAGAAAATTAGGGTGTAGCTGATGCCTTGTACCGACCAGGGCTGTTTTCCGCCTGCGGTTGTCCTGTCCTGCGGGGCTTTCACTTTGCGGTCAGGCTTCCGGCCTGATCAGCTATCTCCCACCAACCGTCTCTGGCATTGCAGGTACTTCTAGCGGCACCTTCGGAACCTTTGCGCTGATTAGCGTCCCGAAGAGAGCTGTTGTGCCATCGTTGAAGGCATCCAGAACTGTCTCAATCGTACCCAGCGCCGTGTTCCTGTCGCGCGGCCCTCGACCGTAAGGTCAGTTTACCGCGTCAATTTTTCAGCTGTGATACTGCCACGACATTTCAAAGGCTAGAGCCGACCGGCAAGCGGACAAGAAAGTGGGTGTCTCCGACCTGAAAACCGAGTATTGCTTTCGATACTTCTCTATCTCGATTGTGGTCAGAAGCTCCAGCCTCCGATCCCGACTCACCAGAACCTCTGCCAGCGACATACCGGCCCATCTGGCGTATGATCTGGCGTCGTCCTTGTCGTCCTTGTGGAGTTCAGCTCGGAACCGCTTCAGTGGTAATTGTCTTGCCTGTAGCCCGGCCGACTCCGTTCCATTAACTTGAGGCACTGTTTCCTCCCGTGTACATTTTTTAGATTTTCGGGAGTGGGGCGACATGCGCGTGCCAAAGGCATTCGCCACGCTCTTTCCCCACTCCCTCAGTGACAACAAGATGATACCAGAGCCTTGATTACCTGTCAAGCAGAAAAGGACGCTAGTCATCCTCAAGGCAATCCCCCGCCCAGGTCTTGGTTGTGTAGAACGTCAGGTCTGTTTCGACGCGCGAGCAACCGACTATCGGGCAACGGAAATACCGCTGGACGCACTGCGGCATTGGCCGGGGTGGCAGGGACTTCCGACCCTCTTTT
>OCZT010000346.1_pt1 | contig 45180 bp, 45 predicted proteins | sample 1539031 | NCBI WGS metagenome assembly OCZT01 (sample SAMEA3539308, study PRJEB22396) | soil metagenome | biome: tundra; feature: field; material: soil | place: USA | collected 2010-05 | depth 0.15 m
AGCCACCGCGGGGCGGGCGTCACCGCTTGGCGAGCGCCGCCATCGCCGCGCGATTTTCGGCGGCCACGTGCGTATATGCGTCGAGCGCCGCCGTCGTCGCCGGATCGACAGCCATCAGGAGGATCCCCTGGGGGGTGTCCATCACGAAGACTTCGTCGTTGGCCTCGAGGTGCTGCCGCACGAGCATGTCCTTCGGGAGAATTGCACCGACCGAGCCCCCGATCTTCTTGAGCGTGATGGTCTGTATCATGTGGCCCTCGGCAAGGACTGTTTTGACACGCCGCCTGGATGGATGTGCCAAGCGCGGTAAACAGTGACACTTAGAGAATATAACAAAGATTATACTGATTGCAAGCCAGGAACAGCAGCCGCGTGCGCGTCATGGGGCACGCCGACCTCGTCGACTGGATGCAACGGGTGGACACTCAGCGCGCTGAACTGCGGGAGCTGAACGAACTGAACTTCGCTCGAATCGACAGTCGGTTCCAACTCGTCGACAGCCGCTTCACGGAGCAGCGTCAGGCGATCGACGCCCTGCGCGGCGAGTTCCGGAACGAACTGCGCGCGGAGATCAGCGGCCTGCGGATGGAGATGCACGACGGCCTCGCGGAGGTGAAGGTCGCGCTTGCGGGTGTCGAGTCGAAGATCGACCGGCGGTTCGCCGACCTCGTGAAGTGGTCGTTCCTCTTCTGGTGCGGCGCGGTCGCGGCGGCAGCGCTGACGCGCTTGCCGCGGTAGGCCTGGAGCGCGCAGGAATGGTGTTGTCGCGGGCGGCGTGAGCGCGCGGACTATTGAGGCAACGTGACGCGCAGGCCGGGGACGTCATTGAAGTCTTTGAGGTTGAACGTCCAGAGCGTTGCGTCGTGGCAGAGCGCGCACGCCGCAATGGCGATGTCGATTTCCCGGCCGCGCGCTCTGTTGATGCCTCTGTATAGCCCGGCGGCCGTCGCGGCCTCGACGGCTCCGAAGGCGACTGCGGCTTCCGAGGGAAAGAGCGCTTCTTGGGCCGCGAGTTCCTGCGCCCGTCGTGGACCGCGCAGCCATTCGAACAGCACGAGCGCGGGCAGCTGCACCCGCTCTCCGCGCTCGATCGCACCGCGCAGCGCTGACGCGGAACCGCGTGAGCCGGATAGGGCATGCACCAAGGCCGATGTGTCGAGGAAGATCATTTGGACCCTCGGCGGGTGCCGCCGCGCCCGCCGGAGCGGCGTGCCTGCCTGATCGCTGCGATCTCCCGCTCGACCTCGCGTGGAGCCCGATTCGGGATGCGGGGAACGAGATCGTCGAACGCGGCGAGGGTCCGCACGCGCTCGTTTTCACTGAGGCGCCCCGCGCGCGCGGCGTACTCGGAGACTGCTTCGCGCACGACGCCGCTTTTTGGCATGCCGAGGCGTGCCGCGGTCCGGTCAATCTGGTCCGCCGTCGCACCGTCGAGGGTAAAGGTCATTTTTCGCGAGTGTGCCATATACCAACCATACTGCCATATGACTCGATGCGCAATAACGCAATGTATCATCGTTTCATCGCCGATCGGCGCGGCAGTGGTAGTGGCCCAGGAGCGAGGGGCCCGGTACGTAGCCGTCGCGTAGCTGCGAATCAACGATTCACGCGCGCCAACGCCACGCGCCCGGATGACGGCGTTGATGCAGACACGCTCGTACCTCCCCGAGGCCAGAACGTTGCCTCTCGTACGATTCGAACGCGTCGGTGATGTCGGTTGTCGCTCGCCCAGTGAAGGCGAGCGCGTGCGTCATGGACTCGAGCGATGCAGGCGTGCTTGCACGTCCTGCCACGATACGTTCGCCTGCTCACTCGGGTCGGCGAGACGCCGGTCAAGTTCATCGCGGTGCCATTGCGGCACGCCGACCTCGCCGGCTTCGGTCTTCCATCTTCCATCTTCCATCCTACATCTCTTGCGAGGTTAGCTCGGACTCTCCCCCCTCACCAGCTCCGCACTCGCCCGCTGCGGGATCACACCCGGGCCCGTCCGCGGATCCGTGCGCGCATCCTCCCGCGCGAAATCCGGCACAAGATTGCGCAACTGGTCGCGCAGGTCGCGATCGTCGCTCGTGTACGCGATGGCACTCCGGATGAGCGACTCCACATACGCGAGCAGCCTCGGATCCGCCGTGTCGCCACACGCGCGCAGCACCTTCGGATGGTGCGTGGGCCGCACGTCCTCCCCGCCGAAGAACACTTCCTCGTAGAGCTTCTCGCCGGGCCGCACGCCGGTGTAGACGATCTCGATGTCCACGCCTTCCTCGAGCCCCGAAAGCCGAATCAGGTCGTGCGCCAACTCGGCGATCTTCACCGGCTCGCCCATGTCGAGCACGAAGAGCTCGCCGCCGTTGCCGAGTGCGCCGGCCTGCATCACGAGCTGCACCGCCTCGGGGATGGTCATGAAAAAGCGGCGCATCTCGGGGTGCGTGACCGTGACCGGACCGCCTTCCTTGATCTGCCGCAGGAAAGTCGGGATCACCGATCCGCTCGAGCCGAGAACATTGCCGAAGCGCACCGAGACGAAGTTGCGCTGATCCGCCATGGCGGCATTGAGCACGATCATCTCCGCCACGCGCTTCGTCGCGCCCATGATGGAGGTGGGGCGTACTGCCTTGTCGGTGGAGATGTTGACGACGTGTTTCACATCGGCGTCGAGCGCGGCGTCCACCACGTTGCGCGTGCCGAGGACGTTGTTGGTGACCGCCTCGACGATGTTCTCTTCCATCAACGGCACGTGCTTGTGCGCCGCCGCGTGGAAGATCGCGTGCGGCTTGTGGCGGGCGACGATCGAGTGCACGCGGCCCGGATCGCGGATGTCCGCGATGATGGGAACCAGCTTCAGCTTGGGGAACTGCTTGCGCAGCTCGCGCTCGATCTCGAAGATCTGGTTCTCGCTGTGGTCCACGGCGACGAGCGTACTCGGCTCAAGCGCGGCGATCTGCCGGCACAGTTCGCTGCCGATCGACCCGCCGGCGCCGGTCACCAGCACCGTGTGCCCCGTTGCCAGTTCCCTGACGGCGGCGAGATCGGTGACGATCACGTCGCGTCGCAGGAGGTCCTGGATCTCGACGCGGCGCAATGTGCTCACGTTGGCGCGCCCGGAGATCAGGTCGTCGAAGCCGGGTATCGTGCGCGCCTGGATTCCGGCATCGCTGGCCGCCTGGACCACGCGCCGGACGACGTTACCCCGGGCCTTCGGCATCGCGATGATGACCTCATCGATTCCGAGGCGGCTGATGAGGGAAGGCAGATCGGCGAGCGTGCCCATCACGGGAATGCCGCCGAGCAACTGCTGCTGCTTGTAGGCGTCGTCGTCCACGAACGCGACGATGTGGACCTTGAGGCGTTCGTTGAGGCGTGTTTCGCGGAGGATCAACTGGCCGGCCGAGCCGGCGCCAACGATGATGGCTCGCCGGTCGTTGGCCGAGCGATTCGTGCGGCGGCCGGCGAAGCGGGCCAGCAGGCGCGGGCCGGCGAGAGCACCGGTGGCGAGAAGGGCATCGAGCACGAGTGCAACGTATGGAAGGCGGACCGCGGCGAGCCCAGTCGCCGTCAGGCCGACGGTTCCCAGCAGGATTGTGAGAACGCCGGAGAGAGCACCGACGTACAGAATGCGCTGGAGTTCGGAGATGCTCGCGTGCTGCCAGAGGCAGCGATAGAGCCCCGCTGTGGACGCGACGCCGAGACGGATCCCAAGTGCAAGCAGAGCGTAGATGAGGACCGCATGCGAGAGCTCAGCGGGCCACGAGAACGACTCGACTCGAAGGCTCACCGCCAGCGCGGGGAGGCCGGCGAGGAGAAGGACGTCCAAGTAGAAGAAGTGGCGGTTTCGCATGGGTGGGGTGGGGCCTTCAACGTCACACTCTGCGCGCAGTGCGTCAATGCGCACTGACGTTATTGAGCCACCTTATTTTATGAATGTGACGCGAGACACCGGCGCGTCGGCGTTTCGGGGAGTCACGAACGTTGCATGTGTCGAGCGGCTGCGACGACGTCCATCTTGACAGCACTGGGCGCATCGCCAATGTTCAGGCGTTGAACATACCTATATGTCCCTTCAACGCAGGGTGGTCTCACGCGGCCGCCGCAACAACGCGGGCGAACGTAATGGTTGGTCAATCGCCCTAGTGATGCAGACACGACTTGAGACGACCCGGCGCAGCTCAGGCACAGCCTACCGCCGACGTTAGCGGAGCCGGAATCCGCCCTTCTCGTATTAACTGCCGCTGCGACGCTCGGCATTCTGGACTTGCGGGAACGAACGCGGTCTCAAAGGCTCGCCGCCGCGCCGAGCGCAATCGGTCTGGGGGTGGCACATGCAAGTAGTTCGCCGCGAGAGAACTTGACTCTGATCTGGGGCCTACGTCTTGAATACGATCCGCGCGAAATCCAAGAAGACAACGCTCCTTCGAAGTGCGGACCTCGCGACCGCCATCATTTCCCTTATCGCGATTGCGATATCAGCTTGGCGAACCGCTTCGTACGGAAGGTCTCAGTTCTTTGGGACGGCTTACGTCGCTTTCATCGTCTATGGGCTCATCGCCTTTGCCGTGCTTTTATGGCTCAGGCTCTCGATGAGAATCTCACGAGGGTACCGAGCCTTGGCGCTGCGCGCGCCTGTGTACGCGCTTTCTGTTGCTCTCGGTGTCGCGGTGTCTGCCCGGATTCTGCACAATCCTATACCTGAGACATTCGCATGGCCCCCGGTCGAGCAGGATCCTCGGCGGACACCGTGGACGGAGATGTCCGTCGATGAACGTTCGAGGTGGGCGCTTCTCGTTACAGCCCATCGCCTGTCAGGCGAAGAAACGCACGCGACCAACTTTTCAATCCCGAGCGAATGGCCATTTCCGAACGACGTGGAGATTGCGTTCGAGCAATCGGGGTCGAGCGAGCCGCGAATTCTAGCACGGGTAGTCAAATCGGAGCGCGTTTGTCTGACTACACTGAGCGGTGTCCAAGAAGCGCATGGTCACTCAGATGATCAGACCGATTGCCACAGAAGTTCGCTGGATGAACGAGCTCTACATTTCCACCTGCCAGGCCGCACCTCGTGGCCGTCACCGTCTTCCGTGGGCCAAATCGCCAGGCGTGCGTGGCCCCAGCACAGATACGACGCCGCAAGATCCGCCTCGAGCAGTGACAGTGGCGATCATGAAGCCACTTGGTCCGCGAATCTTCTGGCCGGTGCTCGCGCTACGGCGAGTATTGTCGGAGATATCGTGATCGTCGGAACTCACGGCCTAGGTTCACTGGAAGCGTTCAACATCGGAAACGGGAAGAGCCGCTGGCGTGCAAGGTTGCCTAACTGGGTTCATCAAGATGCTGTTAGCGACGGTCGTGTCGTCGTCGTTGGATTCGGCGACAACATCGGCTCCTGGCGCGGAAGAGCTCCTTCGGGAGTCGCTGCCTATGATGTGGAAACAGGACGACTGCTGTGGACTGAGTTCGAGGGTAACTCGGTGATGACGTCACCGGTCATTCGAGACAAAGAGGTCGCATACGTTACAGCTGCGGGGGTACTTCGCATTCGAAGGTTGATGGACGGCGCTCTCCTCCGGACGCTGCGCCTTCCCGGTGGCTCAATCATGGGTCCACCGGTACTCAGGAACGACACGCTGATCGCGACGCTCGACGTGAATAACGTGTGCGCGGTCGAGCTGGCTCAGGCTCGCGCTTTATGGTGCACGACTATTCCGGACATCGAGATGCTCGGACACTCAGCCGCCTCGATTTTCGGAGACACCGTGGTAATAAGTGGCATTCTGCCGCTATCGGAATCGTGGTGGCTGCCGCTCCCAGTGAAAGAAAGGGCCAAGGGGCTCTTCGCTTGGCTTGCCGCGACCTATCCGGGTCAGGTGAGGTCACAGAGGGTCCTGGCGCTCGATATGCGCTTCGGAACAGTGCTATGGAGAAGCCGCATTTTCCCTGGCGTGCGCCTAGTCGTGGGGCACTTCGCCGGAACACCCGTGGCCAACGACAGTTTGGTGCTGGTGAATCTTCCGACTGCCGACGAGCTCGTCGGCTTCAGCCGCAAGACGGGTACGATCAAATGGACGGCTGAAGGCGGCGGAGCTCGCGGGCCTGTGCTGATAGTCGGTGACAACATCTACGTCACTACCTTAGACGGACGAATGTTGGTTTATCGCGCGACCGACGGAGCATTACACTGTTCAATCCCGCTTCCGCGTCACTATGATCGCGCTGGCCCGGCGCTGGCCAGAGGTCTTCTCTTTCTAGCGTCGACCGAGGGCGACTTGGTCGCCCTGCCGAAGCGGTACCTCGATACCTGCGAGGTCGACTCTGTGAAGGCCGCCTTTCTGCGACGACAATAGCGTGATGGACGGCCGGAAACACGCGATGTCCGCGGTGACATGCACTAACGACGCATCGCACAGCTCGGCGGGTGGCCGCCCGCGTCCGATTACCTGACTTCCTTCGTCGGTCTAGAGAAAGGTCTGGCACAGACGAGCCCTGTGGTATGGTCGTTTCGCAGCGCGGAGAGCGGCAAAGGGAGGAGCGACAAAGGTCTAGATCGACAAGCAGGAAGTGGCGATCTCGCATCGGCACACTTCGGATGCGACAAGGGGGTGCCGAATGCCAACAGTACGGTCTGAGGATCATCGCCGAAAATGGTGAGCGTGCGCAGGGCACTCCCAACGAGTCTCTCCGATCTTGACACGGTCGAGAACACCGGCGATGTTCAGGCGATGAACATACCCTTCGTCCATTTTAGCCGTCCCGGTCTGTCTGTGGCCGATTCTTCATTTTTGGGTGTTCTTCGTCTTCTCGATTCGAGCCCCCGGCGTACACAACGAGAGATGGCGCACGAGCTTGGGATGAGCCTTGGCAAGGCGAACTATTTGCTGCGAGCGTTGCTGGGCAAGGGATTCGTGAAGGTCCATAACTTCCGCAACAGTTCCAACAAGCGTGGCTACGCCTACCTCCTTACACCTGAGGGCGTCGCCGCAAAGGCCGAACTGACGCGACATTTTTTGGCACGGAAGATCGAAGAGTACGATTCCCTTCGGCTCGAGATAGAACGGTTGCGGGCGGAGAGCGAGGGGCAGTCAGGAAAAAGGTAGGGCGTGGCGCTCGTTGGGCTCGTCGCGGTATTTACAGCGGTTTGTCACTTTCTGTGACTGACCATGCACTTGGGTTCCTATGAGTCAGCAAGCTGATACGTCTGAGGTTCTGGCTGACCGCTGGTTCGTGATCTGGGCCGAATCTCGCGCCGAAAAAAAGGTCGAGAAACGGATCGCAGCACTCGGGCTATCCACGTGGCTGCCGATCGTAAAGGAGCGTCACCGCTGGAGTGACCGCTTGCGGGAAGTTGAGTGTCTGCTTTTCCCGGGCTATCTTTTTGCCCGGGCTACGAATGCTAACTGGCATCAGGTTCTTCGAACGCCCGGAGTGCTGACCGTGGTTAAGGAGGGCGGGAAGCCGGCGCTTCTCGCCGACAGCTTTGTTGCCTCGCTTCGCAACGCCATCGAACGTGAGGACGTTGCGCCGGAGGCTGTCACGGACCGCGTGGATTACCTCCCTGGCGACGAGGTGATCGTGCAGGAGGGTGCACTTCGCGGGGTACGCGGGTTCGTGCGCGAACGACGGAGTGGGCGCCAGCTTGTGATCTGGGTGGAGGAGATCGGGCGGGGGGTCGCATTCACGATTGGGTCGGCTCTGGTCGTTCGGAGCACATAATGGGCTGGCGTTGCTGTGGCAGAACCGTGCACGGCCCGCGGACACTTTTCCACCCTGCCGTTGTCGGCCGAGCAAGCAGGCCTCACACGCAGCATGCGGAGACCGGACGGGAATTCTTGACCGAGGAAACCGCCTTCGGCCCAAGAGCGCAATGGAGTCGACTCAAACTTCGCAGGCACAATGACTGAAGCGTCCGCTGGTTCACCGCCGGCGTTAGAGGACAACGAGGTTTCCCTGCTGGCCTTGGGGAGCGTATTGCTCCGGTGGCGCCGGACGGTCATCGCGTTGGGTCTGGCTGGCGCAACGCTGGGCATCGCAATGGGGTTGACCGGTACGAGGATGTACATGTCGGCCGCCACCTTCATTCCACAGGGGTCGGAGAATGTGTCTTCCGGGCTCGCCCTCGCCGCGAGCCAGTTAGGTATTCGTGTGCCGTCGAGCGGCGCGTGGGGCCCTGCGGTATACGTGGAACTCCTGAGGTCGCAAGTCCTCTTGGAGCCGATCGCGCTCGATACCGTAGTGGTGGCAGAGGAGGGCGGGCGACGCGCGGCGCTGATGGATCTCCTTAAAGTTAAAGCCCCGACCCCCGCGCGGCGGACCGAAATCGCCGTCCGCACACTAGGGCGGATTGTGCAGGCCAGCGAGGTGAAGACGCTTGGGGCGGTGAAGCTGTCAGTGACCACCCAATGGCCGAGTGTCTCGCTCGGTCTCGCTGAGCGGCTTGTGCGTGGCCTGAACCAGTTCAACGTCGAGACGCGCAAGTCTCAGGCGGCCGCAGAGCGGCGCTTCGTGGAGGGCTTGGCGGGGGAGGCGGAACACGCGCTGCGGGAGGCGGAGGACCGGCTACAGGAGTTCTTGCAGCGGAACCGCTCGATCGCCGGCTCGCCAGAGCTAGGATTCCAACGTGACCGGCTGCAGCGTGAGGTTGGGTTGCGGCAACAGGTGTACACGTCGCTCTTGCAAAACAGGGAAGAGGCGCGGATCCGCGAAGTTCGCGATACCCCAGTCTTCACCTTGCTTGAGGACCCGCGGCTACCTGTGGTTGGCGAAAGTCGGAATTCGATGCAGAAGGGCGTCCTGGGCGGGCTGGCGGGGGGAATGCTCGGCGTGCTCATCGCTCTTCTCTCAAACGGCGTAGCCGGCGCCAGACGGCAGTCGACAGGTGAGGCGCGGGAGTTCTTCCAGTTAGTGGCGGAGGCTACGCCGCAGTTCCTCAGACGACGTGCGCGGTGACGCTCCTGCTACTGCGATGACCGCGTGAGGCCCCCACGCCGACTCGAGTACTCGCAAACACTTCCACCAAAGCGACGAGCATGACCGACGTTTCGTTCTGGCAGGGTAAACGAGTGTTAGTTACCGGCGGCGCCGGCTTCATCGGTTCCGCGGTGGTTGACCATCTAGTGCGCGTCTGCCGCGTCCCACGTGACAATGTGGTTGTGCCGCGCTCCGCGCAAGACGATCTCCGCGTGTTCGAGAACGCATTCCGCGTCTCCGAAGGCGTGCATGTCCTCATCCATCTCGCGGCGGTCACCGGGGGCATCGAGTACAGTCGAAACAGGCCAGCGAGCCAATACCGGGACTCGACGCTGATTGACTTGAACGTGGTCGAAGCCGCGCGAGCGCGTGGTGTACAGCGGCTCGTTGCGATCGGCAATCTGTTTGCTTATGGGGCCGACGCGCCGATACCTTTGCGTGAGGAGACGCTTTTTGACGGTTTGCCAGGCGCGTCGCACCGAGGTGCGGGATGGATGAAGCGCAATCTCGCACTTGTCGCTGATCTGTACCAACGGGAGTATGGTCTCGGCCTCACCGTCGTATTTAGCGCGAACGCATATGGCCCGCGAGACTCGCTCGATCCGTCGTACGGCCATGTGATTCCCGCGACCATCATGAAGTGTCTGCGAGACGCGGAGCTGCTCGTGTGGGGCGATGGATCTCCGACGCGGGACTTTCTGTTCGTTGACGATATCGCTAGAGGGCTGGTGCTCGCCGCCGAGCGGCTCACAGGCGGCAGTTTCGTCAACATCGGTTCGGGACGTGAACTTAGCATTCGGGAACTGGTTGCACACATCGCGCATGCCACTGATTTCGCTGGGCCGGTGCGGTTCGACGCGAGTCGCGCCGGAGGCGATCCGCGCCGCGTGGCGGACATCGGCCGCGCAGGTGATCTCCTCGGCTACGAGCCGCTCGTGAGCATCGAAGAGGGACTCCACCGCACGGTTCAATGGTACCGCGCGCAGCTGGGCTTTCCGGTGCAGGCAAATGCGTAGTATCACTCCCATCCCAGCCACCGTTCTGGCCGCTGTCGTCGGGCGGAATAGCGAGACGTGATGTTTCGAACGCACTGCATGACCTGTCGAAGCACGGCGCTGTCTGAGATCATCAATCTCGGCATGCACCCCATGGCTGATACGTTCATAGCGAAGGTCCACGAGTCCCAAGCCGATCGCGTGTATCCGCTGATCTGCGACCTCTGCCGAGATTGCGGGCATATTCAGCTCCGCACGGTCACTCGACCCGAAGAACGCTATGTCGAGGCTGAATACTCGTATACGTCGTCGAACTCGGCGATATCGCGTGCACACTGGTCCGACTACGCACGCCATGTGAGTGCGCGGGTGGCGCTCCCGCCGCGCTCGGCGGTTGTGGAGGTAGGCTCCAACGACGGCTTTCTTTCGGCAGAGTTCGCGGAGCTCGGTCATAGTGTGCTCGGAGTCGACCCGTCACCGGTGATGGCGGAGCTGGCAGCGGCCAGGGGGGTGCGTACGGTGACTGCGCTGTTCGGGGAGTCGATCGCCCGCGAGATCCGTGGGACCTCCGCCGAGCGGCCTCGCCTGATCGTGGCGAACAATGTCTTCAATCACGCGAACGACCCGTTGGACTTCGTGCACGGAGTGCAGCATCTACTTGCGCTCGATGGGACATTCGTGTTCGAGCTACCCTACTGGCTCCGGTCAATCGAGCAGGGGAAGTTCGATCAGATCTACCATGAGCACGTGAATTATTTTACACTCACATACGCCGACCGACTCGTCCGCCTGATCGGCATGCACGTCGCCGATGTCGAAGAGGTGGACTATCACGGAGGGTCGATCCGCGTCTACGTGCGGCATGGAGTGCGACAAGACCTGCCGGAGGTGGCGCGCAGCTTTCTCGACGCGGAACGCGAGGCGCAACTCTTCGATCCGGCGACTTACATTCGCTTCATGGACGAGACGGTGCGCGCGCGAGACTCGTTCCTGGAGAGAGTCTACCGGTTGCGCGCCTCGGGTGCGCGATTGGTTTGCGTAGGCGCCGCCGCGAAGGGGAATACCTTTCTCAACTACTACAATCTCGATGCTTCGGTGATCGATTGTGTGACCGATGCGTCGCCTAGCAAGCAAGGAAAACTGACGCCGCGAACCCGCATTCCCATCGTACCCGACGCTGCGCTTGCCGCATACGATACTGTGCATGCGATCATTCTTTCGTGGAACATTTCTCGTGCTCTCAGGGAGAGCCTCATCAAGATCAACCCACGCATCACCTTTCTGAACCCCTACGGAGTTTAACATGATTCACCGGCCCATCACCGCAGCAACGAGCGACGAGAGAGGTCGTATTTCCGATATCCTGTACAAGACGCCAATCGAACACGTCGCGATCATCGAGTCGCTGCGGGGCGGCCTGATTCGCGGCAACCATTACCACAAGCAGACCACCCAGCACATCTTCGTCACCAAGGGCTCGCTGCGCTACTGGTACCAGCCCACCGACAAGTCCGACGAGGTGCGCTCGATCGTCGTCCGTGAATACGAAGTGGTGTCGACACCTCCCAACGAGATACACGCGCTCGAAATCCTTGAGCCGAACCAGTTTGTTGTATTCAGCCACGGGCTACGCGGCGGTGACGACTACGAAGCCGACACCTTTCGGGTCGATCCAATCCTCTCGCCAGCGATGGTCGCCGGTTGATGCGGTATCTGATCACGGGCGGACGAGGCTTCATCGGCCGCCATCTGTCGGCGGCCCTGCACCAACATGATCCTGCCGCCGACGTGATCTGTAGCGGCCGTGAGGCGGACCTGACCGTTCGTGACACCGCGATGCAGCTGTTCCGCGACTGCGGGCGGCTGGACTACATCGTCCACCTCGCTGACGTCGCCGGCGACGCGAACTGGTCGCAGGCGCACGCCGTGTCGCAGTTCCTCGCGAACAGTTACATGGCGACGCATGTCATTGACGCTTGGACCACCCAGCAGCCCGGCGCGCGCCTCGTGGGTATGAGCACGCTGTGGGCGTATCCCGAGCGGGTGGTCCGGGCCGTCGAGGATGGCTACTGGGACGGACGCCTGCACGTGCCGACCGAACACTATGGGCTGGTGAAGAAGCTGTTCGGTGCCGGCATTGCGACAGCGCGGCGCGAACGAGGCGCGCACGGTACAATGTTGGTGCTTGGAAACGTGTATGGGCCCAACGACTCGACTTTTCATGTGATTCCGTCGCTGATCCGCCGTATGCGCGAGAACTCAGCCCTGCTGGAGATCCTTGGCGACGGGACTCAGACGCGCGATTTCATCTTCGTTGACGACCAGGTGTCGGGTATCATCCGGCATCTGGATTACGACGGCGACCTGCTGAACATCGGGAGTGGCGTCACACACTCGATCCGTGACGTCGTGGAATGTCTCGTGCGGCTCACGTCCTACACTGGACGCGTCGTGTTCAATGCGGGGACGGCCGGCGGAGTGAGCGAGCGCCGTATGGACGTCACACGCGCTACCGCAGCGACGGGCTGGCCGGCCAACGTTGCACTGCACTCACTCGAGGCAGGCCTCGCCAAAACGCTTGCTGCATTGGACTGAATCACCCAATCCATCAGACAGGAGTCCTTCATTATAATGGCACCGAGAGCGTTCATCACAGGAATCGCCGGTCAGGACGGCTCGTACCTCGCTGCCTACCTACTCAGTCAGGGCTACGAAGTGTTCGGCCTGATTCGCCGCAATTCGATCACCGAACACCAGCAGACCCGATTGGAGTCTATCGCTCAGCACGTCCACACAGAATATGGCGACGTGCTCGACCCGTCGTCGGTGTATCGGGTAATGGCGCGGGCGAGGCCGGACGAAGTGTACAACCTCGCAGCCCAGAGTCACGTGCGAATCTCCTTTGACGTGCCGCACTTGACGATCCAGATCAACGCGCTCGGGGCGTTCAATGTGCTTGATCTCACGCGTACTCACTTTCCGAATGCGAAGTTTTATCAGGCATCTTCGTCGGAAATGTTCGGAAACTCGGTCGATGCCGACGGCAAGCAGCGGGAAACGACAGTCATGACGCCGGCCAGTCCATATGGGTGCGCCAAACTGTTCGCTTACAGCTCGGTCCGGAACCACCGGAGAGCCTTTGGGATGTTTGCGTCGAACGGCATCCTGTTCAATCACGAATCTCCTCGGCGTGCTTCGAACTTCGTGACGAGCAAGGTGATTCGAAACGCTGTGCTCATTAAGCGCGGGAAGGCGCGCCAGCTCGAACTGGGTAACATGGACTCGCAACGCGATTGGGGGCATTCCAAGGACTATGTGCGAGCCATGCACATGATCCTACAGCACAATGTCGCTGACGACTTCGTTGTCTCGACGGGAGTCACGCACTCCATCCGGGAACTCTGCGACATCGTTTTTCGAAAACTCGGTTTGGACTACCGCGACTACGTCGTGCAGAACGAAAAGTACATGCGCCCAGAGGAACTGCGCTATCTCTGCGGCGATTGTACCAAGGCGACGACAACGCTTGGCTGGAGGCCTGAATACTCGTTCGATCAGTTGATAGACGAAATGCTCGAGGCCGCATTGGCGCAGACGTGAGGAGGGAAGCGGCAGTGGCGGTTCGCGGAGACATCGCGTGACAAGACGGGACTGGGGTTCGCGATTCGTACAGCAGCTGCTCTTCCGGAAGCTGATTTGCGTGATACCCGTTCCATCACGACGATTCACGATGAGCAATGACCCGAAATTGTCATTCACAACGCTTCTCTTGACGACGATTACGCCGAGAGGATCCACAGGAATAAGAGGACGGGACCGCCGTGTACGGATTGGGAGTTCGTGCAGAAGCTCGAGATTCGCGTCGATCAGAGCTTGCCGGCACGACTCAGGGGGGAGGCTGAGAGCACGAATTGGTCGGGATAATTTGAGTCGATGAGGAAAGTTTCCTTTATTTTTGGCACCCGGCCTGAGGCCATCAAGCTCAGCCCTCTCATTCTCGCCATGCGGGAGCATTCCGACCTCGCTCCCCACATTTGCGTCACGGGCCAGCATCGCGAAATGCTCGACCAAGTACTCGATGTCTTCAACCTAGTCCCAGATGTCGACTTGGCGCTGATGCAGCCCAACCAAACGTTGGCCGGATTGACCGCGCGGGCCATCGACGCTATCGACGCCTACCTGCGCAAGCACAAACCCGACATGGTTTTGGTTCAGGGTGATACGACGACGGCTTTTTGCGGCGCGCTCAGTGCTTTCTACAATAAGACTCCCGTCGGTCACGTCGAGGCAGGACTGCGCACTTGGAATAGACACTCCCCGTTTCCCGAGGAAATGAACCGGGTACTCGCGTCACGTTTGGCCGACCTGCATTTCTCGCCGACCACGAGTTCGCGGGATAATCTCCTCAAAGAAGGCGTGGACCCCGATCGGATCTTCGTCACCGGCAATACCGTCATTGATGCATTGCTGATTGCGCTGGAGAAGATCAAGACCGTGCCGCCCGATTGTCCCGGATTGCCTCATTATCTGACGCATGATAGCCTCGATATTCCGCTGGTACTGATTACCGGCCACCGCCGCGAGAACTTCGGCGAGCGATTCGAGAACATATGCCAAGCCATCGCTGAATTGGCGCGGCGATTCCCGAAGACGCATTTCGTCTACCCGGTGCACCTCAACCCCAGTGTCCGCGAGCCGGTCCTACGCATATTAAGACCGATGGCAGAGAAGAGAGCGAGCACAGTGAATTCGAAATCGCCTGTTCGTGCGCTCAGTTCCCTCAGTGATCATGAATCCTTCGTTCACTCAAACGTTCACGTGATTGAACCCCTCGCGTACCTTCCTTTTGTCTTTATGATGAACCGCGCGAAGCTAATCCTGACCGATTCGGGTGGCGTGCAGGAGGAGGCCCCGACGCTGGGCAAACCGGTGCTGGTGATGCGAGACACTACCGAGCGCCCCGAGGCAGTGGAGATGGGCACAGTAAGACTGGTCGGCACCGACAAAGACGCGATTGTTGCGAAGGTATCTGCCCTACTGACGGACCGTTCTGCGTACGATGCTATGGCTAACGCAACAAATCCGTACGGAGACGGCCAAGCTTGCGCCAGGATATTGAGTATTTGCGAGCAGTTCTTGGATGACAGATCGAAGATCATGTGAGCATCTCATCTTCGGGGTCATCGGCGACTAGGAATCGCGAAGAAACTGGAATCAACTGGGCCGCAATTGGGCAACTGTGGTCTGGCGGACCGAACTTTGAACCGGATAGCCCGAAGGTCGCTATGGGCGTGCGGCCGCAACGGCGGAGCGGCATCGAGTTCAATTCGCGTTGAAGCCGGACCGACGTGACCCCCAATTCCGTGCTGAGAATCAAGAAGTGGTCTCGACTTTTTTTGAACAAGCAGGATGAGTGGACAAGCGGGCTCCCCGGACGACATGTTCGCCCCCTACCCAGGAGCTCCTGATGTCGAAACGTCCCCGCCGGAAGCACGCCCCGGTCTTCAAGGCCAAGGTGGCGCTCGCGACCGCTACACTTTCACTTCTCCCAACCACCGGACCGACATAATCCCCGGTACAGAGTTGGGGGTCACGTCAGCCCGGCGATCTTCAACACCGATCAGGGCGCGCAGTTTACGAGCGCCGACTTCATCGGGCTGCTCGGCGATCACGGCATCGCGATCAGCATGGATGGGAAGGGCTGCTGGCGCGACAACATCTTCGTCGAGCGGCTCTGGCGCTCGCTCAAGTTCGAGGAGATCTACCTGCACGGCTGCGACTCGGTGTCGGCCGCCACGGCCGGCATCGGGCGCCACCTCACGCTCTACAACACCCGCCGTCCGCACTCCAGTCTCACCGACCGTACGGTCCGACCAGGCATACTTCTTCCCGCTGCCGATCCCGCTGCTGCTGTTCGACGCAGCCTGACCCACCCCGCTATCTACTTTAGCTCTACAGAGAAGCGGAGCCACTTCTCCGTGTCAACAGGCGCTCGTCATCTAACACGTTGCGGCGCCGCGCAACGCCACAATTCGTCGGCTTTGAAGCAATGACATCGAGTGAAAGTGGTATGAAGAGAACAAGTGAATGGTGTCTGAGCACATGAGTGTGAAATCCTTGATATCCGCCGTCTGTCCTTCCTCTGTAGAATCGCTGTTCAAGCGCATTGAAAGGTCGCCGATCGGAAACCGCTTGGCCAAAGGAGTGTTCTGGTCCATGGCCGGGGTCGCGATCTCGCGAGGCCTCATGCTTGCTGCTGCGGTCTTAGCTGCCCGAATATTGGGTAAGACGGACTACGGCAAATTAGGAATGATACAGTCCACTTTTGGAATGTTCGGTGTTTTTGCCGGATTTGGCCTTGGTATGACCGGTACAAAATATGTTGCCGAGTTCCACCGCAGCGATCCGGGCCGCGCCGGACGGATCATCGCTCTTTCGGAGTTAGTCGCCATTGTATCCGGCGGTGTGATGGCTCTGGGCCTCTTCATCTTCGCACCGTGGCTAGCGGCGCATACGATGGATGCCCCACAAATGGCTGGTGCCCTGCGGATTGGAAGTCTAACACTGTTCGTGAGCGCGCTTACCGGCGCCCAAACTGGCGCACTTTCGGGTTTTGAGGCGTTCAAGACAATCGCTTATGTGAATCTCGGCGTCGGCATTCTCTCATTCCCCATCTTCGTCTGCGGAACGTGGTTTGGCGGCCTCACCGGCGCGGTCTGGGCGCTAGCGCTCAACATGGGCGTCAATTGGCTTCTTAACCACGTAGCTCTGCGCAAGGAAGCGCGACGATACAACACACCATTCACTCTCAAGAAATGTGCCCTTGAATTGCCCATTCTCTGGAAATTTAGTCTTCCAGCAGTTCTCAGCGGTGCCATGGTTGGCCCTGTCAATTGGATATGCAGTGCCTTGTTGGTCAATCAACCTCATGGATATGGTGAGATGGGAATATTCAGCGCCGCCAATCAATGGCGCGCGCTGATCATCTTTGTTCCAGCCGCGATGAGTCAAGTCATTCTACCAATGCTTTCCAGCTTTGCCGGACTAAATGACCAGTCAAGCTATTTCAAGCTGCTCAGGATAACAATTCTGATTAACATCGCGGTGTGTTTGGCCGTTGCAATCCCAATTGCCCTCGGGGCTCGGTGGATCATGAGTAGTTACGGTCCCGGCTTCAGAGAAGGTTCTTGGGTCCTCGTTTGTCTGGCTCTTAGTTCGGTCCTTGTTGCTCTCAATAACGTTGTAGGTCTGGCAATTGTCAGCAGAGGTCAAGTATGGATGGGGTTGTTATTCAATTCCTTATGGGCTATTGCGCTCATAATGTTCAGCTACATCTGGATTCGCTCGGGACATGGCGCTCTAGGTCTCGCTTTGGCAAATCTTATTGCCTACCTGTTACATAGCATTTGGCAATCGACGTACGCATTCCGCTTGATCCGGACAGAAAACAGGCGGCTCGCCTATAGGTAGCTGTCCTGCAAATGGCGCGGCACTGGGTATTCACCGAGGCACAGAGTCGTCCGGGATAGTCCGCGGCATTGGCGACAAGGCGATTCAAGGGAAAGTTGGACGGACGACCGTGGGATGAAGACGCCCCTGACGTCCAGCGGCTCAAGATCAATCGTGATCGCTGTTGAGACCGAATACATGCTGATGAGGTGCGTGCTTTGATTCAATTCGTTCTGTTAATATCCCTAATAGTATCTTTCGTGGCTGTTATGCTGTTTGAATACAGGAATAGGTCTGTATCATTGGTGCTATGGGCGGGCCTATTTGTCTTTTTTCTTCTTCCTCATGGAATAGATATTGTAACGCGCTCGGATAACTACGCAGCGTCGACATTCGCAAGTGCCTCGCTCTTCGCGCTATTATTTAATGCCGTTTATCTTAGTTCGAGAGTTCTGCTTAGAACATATTCTGAGAACGGTAGAACGAATTCTAACGAGAATCAGTTCAGCACCTTGGGGAGCAGCGCATCACGGCAGAGAGACGGTTTGTTCATCAAGATCCTCTTTGTGGCATTGGTAATTGCAGTTTGTACATTGTTTTACTTTATTCGAACTACGTTTGGGGATTATTTGAGCTTTACTTGGATCGATATGTTCGAAAGCCAGGGTGGCATGCTCTTTGGGATATTTAACTATCTGTTCTCGATGACCATACCATTGCTGTTCATAAGTTATAGGTATGGACATAAGTCAATTTTTGTTGCTTCGCTGCTTATAATGGCACTCGTCTTGTTCGTGTTTCGGATCAGGGCATTCCTGATCCCTATTACCGTGCCGTTCATTTTGTTCTACATATACAATGAAAAGTTCAAATTTAGTATCACAAATATAATAATGGCTATTGGGGGCACAGTATTGATCATATATTCTATTCTTGGTCTACATGTGCTGAGGATATATGGTACATTAGGAAATTTTATTTCAACCATCTCGTTTGTTGATTTCAATAGGATTGTGTATGGATTGCTGTTTTCACGATATGGAGAGTTCGGATTACGTAATGCCTTTTACTATTTCATTGAGAACAACAATAACTTTGAGGGGTTTGGGCGTGGGCTTGGTTACCAAAGGCTGTTGATGCTACCATTGCCCTCGCCATTGTCACTCGGCATGAAGCCTCAAGATTTTGCTATGGATATGGCGTATGCATATGATCCTGTCAATTCAATAGTTGGCGTGAACAGTATGCATCCCACGTTATACGGCGATTGTTATGCAAATTTTGGCTGGTACGGTGTTTTACTGGGGGTATTCTGGGCAATGTTTTCATCCATCTCCGATGTGCTCACCAAGCACACGAAAGAGGCGATACTGAGAACAAGTTTGTTTGTTTCGTGCTCCTACGCATTTACGCTAATTGCGCGCGGCGCTGTATATAATGGTGCGTTCAATATCTTCTTTATTCTGGTAACTCATTATGTACTGTGGCTTACCATCAAACTGATCATGAGTAATCCCGCGGGCTTTTCGAGGCCGAGATCGCTCGTCGTAACAGGCGCGGTCTATCCCCTGGATAGGTCCGATCATAGCTGACGAGCCCAGCAGCCACGCAAGCGGTGATCGGGAAGCTGGATGCGGTGGGGTCGATTCACGAGGAGCAGATCGTCGGGACCTTGGCAGATGCCGACGCACCGGTCCGTTTGGCCTCGCGGGCGCTGGCTGCGTGGATCGAAGCAGGTGGCGTGTCGCTCGATTTGACTCGGCCTCGGCAGCCGACAGACAACGGGCATCACTTCTCGTTGATTGACCACGCGAAGGAGCTCATCGACGCGTGGCGAGTCGAGTACAACGATCAGCGGCCGGATGGCTCTCTTGGACACCTGACTCCCGCAGAGTTCAACGTCTGAGTAACCTGCGTAGACGCGGCTGGTCTTCGCGAAACGGCGACAGCGGGACTCTCATCGTGGAGCAGACAGTTCCGGTTCACCTCGTGAGCAGCTAATCCTCGCGAAGGTCAGCGGACGTCTCAATCGTATTTCTTAGGAAAGCTTACCGTAAGCTAAGAGGCATAGCTCCACCATGGATATTTGCGTAGTCTCATTTTCGACCGTCATTGACGACGTGAGGATTGCAAAAGAAATAAAAGAACTTCAGAAGTCTGGCTTCCGTGTTGGCGGCATAGGAATAGGACAAGTCGCACCCATCAAGAATGACTTTCAATTGACGGGTGTAGACTTGTTCCTTAATGACACTACGCTCAATGCGAACAGCCCTCAGACCACTTGGTCGAGACTCAGAAAGAACTTGGTAAGGATCGAGCACTGCTTCTTTGTCATCAAGACACTAATCCGACTCAAGCCTAAAGTCGTCCACGTCTGTAACCTTGAGCTCCTAATTGCCGTGTTTGTTCCATGTAGAGCCCTAAAGGTCAAAATAGTATATGACTCATTCGAAATATGGGCCGACATGGGGCGAGTGTTGTTTGACAACAGGATTCTCAATGCAGTCGTTCATACGATAAGCAAGAAGCTCCTGATGTTCATTGAGGCGCTACTGGTCCGCCGTGTTGATGGTTTCATCTGTGTTAGTAATGCTATGGCCGAGTATTTTGTACGTCTGTACCATGTGCCAGCTCCAACCGTTGTAACGAATTGTCCGTACTTCTTTGCGAAAACGGAGACGAAGCGCAACGGCAGCTTCGAGGTGCTATATCACGGAAATTATGGACCGGGTCGAGGTGTCGAAGAGCTCATTAAGAGCGCCAAATATCTAAGTGGCGGTGCCACAATAGTGCTCCGGCTATCGTACATATCCGATGAGCATCGCTTGACTGACCTTATCGCGAAGTGCGGAGTTCGAGATAGGGTGTCCGTGCGAGAGCCGTGTCGCATGTCTGAAGTCGTACGCAAGGCGTCTCGATCAGATGTCGGTGCCGTGTTTACATTGCCAACAAACACCAATCACCTACACACGGTATCCAACAAGATATTCGACTATATAAACGCTGGTCTTCCCGTAATAATGTCGAATGTCAAGGAACATGTATATCTGAATAACAAGCATAAGTTCGGCATTGTCATTGATGATTTGGACCCAGAACATATTGCCACGGCAATAATGGAATTGCGCAACAACAGGATTCTCTATGACCGGCTAGCAAGTAATGCTGTCAAGGCATCAAGAGAACTCAATTGGGAGGTAGAAAGTAGGAAACTGGTCGAACTCTACAGTAAGTTGATTGAGCCTTCTGGGTTGCCCGCGTGATGGTGGAGTCTATCGGATGGTAAGCCTCCTAGAGGAGACAGCGTCGGATGAATAGTAGTTTGGCAATTTTGATCATTTCATGCGATAAGTATCAAGATGTGTGGCATCCATTTGTTCAATCGTGGTTTAAGTTTTGGCCCGATTGCCCTTATAAGGTATACCTTGGTACAAATGAGTTGGATTATCATGACAGCAGAATAGCAGTACTGAAAGTAGGGAATGATGTGTCATGGTCGGATAACGTCAGGACAATGATCGAGCAGGTAGATGAAAAGTACATACTTACAATCGTCGAAGATTTTTTTCTCGCACGTACGATTAGTTCCGAATTCATTGCGAATGCCTTATCCCTAGTGGAAAAGGAGGATATCGCCTGTTTTCGGCTCCAGTCGTTTACCATGCCGAGAAGGACGCGTTCTCTAAGGTTTCCAGGACGGCACGATGTCTACCGCATCATGCCTCGAGATGAATATTGCGTTAACGCGGGTATAGCGATATGGAGGAAGTCGACGTTGGTAACTTTCCTGAAGCCAGGATATAGTGCGTGGGATTTTGAAGTGAAGAACAGTTCTCAATGCAACGCTGATGGGAGGTTGCCGGGTGTGTTTGTCACTGTGGATAGGTCGCAGTTTTCCATACGTCAGGGGGTAATCCAGGGGAAATGGCTTCCAAGCACCATCAGGTTCTGCCGACGTAGTGGTATAGTTTTAGACACGTCAAGAAGGAAGATCATGAGTAAGAGGGAAGTGCTGTGGCAGTACTCAAAGCACCTAGGGCGGAGGATTCTGCCGTCTCAGCTGCGTCGTGCGGTTAAGAAACTCAGCTTCATGTTGGGCTATGGAAGTCGTTTTGCGTCGCCCTACTAGTCTCGAATCGAGGGCACGGCAATGAAACGGCGTATAGTGGGCCGACGGCTACCTCGGGAAAGGCGTTCTCTTGTCAGGCACAAGGACGCTCTGGTAGAAGAAGGCGCCGAAATTGGCGAACGAACGAACGTCTGGGCTTTCGCACATATACTTGCCGGCGCAAGGGTGGGGGCAGAGTGCAACATCTGTGATCATGTGTTCATCGAGAACGATGTGATCGTGGGAGACCGCGTAACAATCAAGTGCGGGGTCCAGCTGTGGGACGGACTTCGCGTGGCGAATGACGTCTTCATAGGGCCGAATGCTACGTTCACCAATGACCTGTTCCCCCGTAGCAAACAGTATCCGGCGGAGTTTCTGCAGACGCATGTTCTGGAAGGCGCGAGCATCGGCGCCAATGCGACCATATTAGCCGGAGTGACGGTTGGTGAAGGGGCGATGGTCGGTGCCGGCGCGGTGGTGACGAGGGACGTGCCCGCCCATGCAGTTGTCGTTGGCAACCCGGCCCGGGTCGTTCGGTACCTGGAGCACTGACATGGCGTTGGCGGACTGCAGAATCGTCGATCTGCCGAAGATACAGGACCCGCGTGGTAATCTGACGTTCATCGAATCGCGCACGCACGTGCCGTTCGCCATCGAACGAGTCTACTATCTGTACGACGTTCCGGGCGGCGCCGAGCGCGGGGCGCATGGGCATCGCACATTGCAGCAGTTAATCGTGGCCATGTCCGGCAGCTTCGACGTGATCTTGGACGATGGGCGTGAATCGCGGACGTTTCACATGAATCGTTCGTACTACGGACTGTATGTGTCGCCCATGATCTGGAGGAACATCACCAATGTCTCATCCGGCGCGGTTTTGATGGTGCTGGCTTCGCAGCGTTACGATGAGTCCGACTACTTCCGCGACTACGATGAGTTCCTGGAGGCGGCGAGGAACTCAAGATGATTAGGATCCCTTTTCTGGATGTGGGAAAAGTATATGAGGAGTTGAAGCTGGAACTCGATACTGCCGTTCAGCGTGTGATGACGTCAGGCAGATATATTCAAGGTGAGGAACTTGAGGCGTTCGAGTCAGAATTTGCGGTATATTGCGGCGCGAAATTCTGTGTGGGGACAGGCAACGGCCTTGACGCTCTGCACCTGATTTTGCGCGCGTATGGCATCGGATTTGGCGACGAGGTCATCGTTCCGTCTCATACCTTTATCGCCACATGGCTGGCCGTGACCTACGTAGGCGCTCGACCGGTGCCGGTCGAGATCCCAGATGACGCCTCCTACACGATTGCCTCAGAACTGATCGAGGCGGCAATCACTCCCCGGACCCGGGCGATCATCCCGGTTCACTTGTATGGGCGCCCCGCTGATATGGCCCCAATTCTGCGGCTGGCCAACAGTCACGGGCTGAAGGTGATCGAAGACGCGGCGCAAGCTCATGGTGCACGGTATCGGGGCCGCCGTGTGGGAGCTCTGGGCGATGCGGCGGCATTCAGTTTCTATCCCGGGAAGAACCTCGGTGCCTTCGGTGACGGCGGGGCGATTACCACGAGCGATCCGGCTCTAGCGGCGACGGTTCGCTCTTTGGGAAACTACGGCTCCTCCACCAAGTACGTTCATGATGTCATAGGGGTGAACAGCCGGCTTGACTCCCTTCAGGCGGCAACGTTGCGCGTGAAGCTTCGACATCTGGATGAATGGAACGCTCGCCGCCTTTCTCTGGCTAAGTGCTATCGCCAGCGGCTTGCCGCCACCCGGGTGCTGCTCTCGCCAGAATCGGATGAGCTCGAGTCTGTTTACCACCTTTTTGTGATACGCACGTCTAGCCGCGATCTGCTACAGGCAGGACTGAAGGAAGCTGGAATAGAGACGTTGATCCACTACCCAATACCAGTACACAAACAAAACGCATATAGATCAATGCAAGGCTGTCATTTGCCTGTGGCAGAACGTTTGTCGAATGAGGTGCTCAGTCTTCCGATGGGACCGCATCTGTCTAGCAGCGAGGTAGAAGAGGTCGCACAACATGTCACGCGGCTGTTGGGGATTCGTCGCGAATGAACATTGACGTTGTCCGTGAAAAGGCGGGCAGAGCTAAACTAGAGTACGTTCGCTTCCGGGTCCTCCCCATTATTCGAGGAGGCAGGACGATGAAGCGGTCGAAGTTCAGCGAGGAGCAGATCACCTACGCGTTGCGGCAGGCGGACGGCGGCACCCCCGTGGGCGATGTGTGCCGGCAGCTCGGGGTGAGCGAGGCGACATTCTACGTGTGGAAAAAGAAGTACGCGCATTTGGGCGTGACCGAGCTCCGGCAACTCCGGCAGCTCGAAGAGGGAAACCAGCGCCTCAAGCGCGTGGTCGCCGATTTGTCGCTCGACAAGCACATCTTGCAGGAGACCCTCCGAAAAAACCGGTGATGCCGACGCGGCGGCGGGCACGCGCGGTCTGGATGCGGGAGACGTTCCAGATCAGCGTGACCCAGGCGTGTCGGCTGGCGGGATTTTCTCGGGCGGCGTGGTACAAGCCGAGTCGCGCGCGAGATCAGTCCGCGCTGCGGCTGCGCATTCGCGAGTTGGCGATGGCGCGGCCGCGCTTCGGGTATCAGCGCATTCACATCATGCTCCGGCGCGAAGGGTGGCACGTGAACAAGAAGCGCGTGCGGCGGCCGTATCGTCTCGAGGGATTGCAGGTGCGCATGCGGGTGAGGCGGCGAAAGCACATGGCGCTACATCGCGGGCCGGCCCCCGTACCGACGAGTCTGCACCAGCGCTGGAGCATGGATTTCGTGCACGATCAGTTGTTCGATGGGCGTCCGTTTCGCATGTTGACGATCGTGGATCAGTGGAGTCGCCAGAGTCCGATACTAGAGGCCGGTTTTTCACTGACGGGGCGCGATGTCGTCGCGGCCCTTGAACGCACGACGGCCGTGACGGGATTGCCCGTCTCGATCACCGTCGATCACGGGACGGAGTTCATGTCGAAAGCCCTCGAAGCGTGGGCGTTTTATCGCGGCGTGCAGCTCGATTTCACGCGGCCGGGAAAACCCACCGACAACTCCCATATCGAATCGTTCAATGGTCGCTTGCGCGACGAGTGTCTGAACGTGCATCAGTTCCTCTCGCTCGACCATGCCAAGCAGCTGCTCGAGGCATGGCGCACCGACTACAATCAGCACCGTCCCCACAGTTCGCTCGGCCACCTGACCCCGAACGAATTCGCGATCCGCGGCCAGGTACATGGACCCGAAAAAATGGCGACGTTCTAGTTCCGAACTGTCTGCTTACGGGACCAACGTCAGTGTACGTCGGCCCTCTGGGCGACCGAACGGCAGTTTCGCCGGGTGAAAGGCTACCGGCATCTCCCCTTGTTGAAACAGGCTCTACAGAACAGACTTTCCCGCACGAACTCCGCCGCGGCGTAAGCCGCATCATCAGCGGCATCGCCTGCTTTTCAACTACGACTGGGACACACCCCGTAATCAATGCAGTGCGAAAGTGCTATGGGAAATAAGGCAATGAAGCCGTCAGACCAGCGACTGGTTTCGATCATGGTCATAACGTACAACCAAAAGGATTTTGTCAGGGAGGCAGTACTGAGTGCAGTCAATCAGGATTATAGGTTGCTTGAGGTCGTCGTTTCAGATGATGGATCGACGGACGGCACCGCGGAAATATTGGATGAGCTCGCGCAGCAATACCCCGATCGCCTGAAGGTGCTTTCGCGGCAGGGGAATCTCGGTATCACTGGAAACAGCAACCGAGGCTTGCGGGCATGCAGTGGCGATTTGATCGCCTTCCAAGGAGGGGACGATGTGCTACTGCCCGGCAAAATCAGCAGTCAAGCCCGGTGGTTTGGCGAATCAGAGAAGCGCATCTATTGCTATCATGATGTTGAAGTCTTTGATTCCGCAACCAATACCAAGATCTGCAACTATAATGATATGGTGCCGCTGATAAGCGGATACGGGGCAAGCGAGCTAATTCGCCGGATGAAGCTTGGCGCGTCTACCTCCGTGATGGTGCGTAGATCCGCGATTGCCAAGCGGGCATTCGATCCCAGGTTACCCGTGGTTTCGGATTGGAAGCTGTGGATCGATATCCTCGCGGATGGCGGCGAATATGGCTTCGTAAGCGGCGTCTATGCGCGGTATCGCCGGCATGGCGGGAATTCGCGACTGGTACAGTCTGATCAATACCGGACTGACTGTTACGTGACCGTGGCATTGGCGGAATCTGAATATCCCCAGTACAGCACCGATATACGGGTCGCACACGCCAGAGTCATCGCCGTGCATGCCTTACATGAAGCATTCTCAGGCCGCCATGCCAATGCCTGGAAGTTATGGCGTATCAGTGCGCGGAATGCTCTTTTGTCCCTAAAATATCCACTCGGTATCATCTTCAGCATGTTGCCCTTGCGGTTACAGCGATTTCTCGTTCGGCACTTGAAATCCTGGATTCCAGAACTTGCCTACGCGCAGCATTGATTCTTTGATGCCTATCCTCGCGATCTCCGGGGCAAATGGATTTGTGGGCCGACATCTTGTGCGCGCCGCCTGCCTGCGCGACTTGGACGTGCATGCCATTTCTCGGGAGGCGGACTCGATTCCACCTGCCGGTAAAATCAAATCGTTCACGACCCGCGGTCCCGACGGCACGGTGGACTATGCGGGCTGGCCCGGTGGCGCGGACGTCTTTATACATCTCGCGGGACGCGCGCATGTGCTGACGGAAACAGCACCAGATCCACGCCTTGAATATAGGAAGGCAAACGTTTTTGATACTTTGCAAGTAGCACATCGCGCATACGAAACAGGGGCGCAGCGTTTTGTATTCGTCAGTTCTATCGGAGTACACGGCATCATGTCTCCTGATGGACCTGTGTCACCGAGGTCGCCATTATGTCCACAAGGCGAATACGCAGCAAGCAAGCTTGAAGCGGAGTTACGGATTTGTGAGTTTGCTGCGAAGAGAAGCTGGGATGTGGTTATAGTCCGGCCGCCACTCATGTATGGTCCCGGTGTAGGCGCCAATTTTCTCAGACTGATCAGGTTGGCCGACAGTGGGTTGCCGTTACCACTTGGTGGGATAGTTAACCGTAGGAGTTTTCTCGGCGTCGACAATTTTGTCGATTTCATACTGTATGCCGCAAAACGCAACTCTCTTGCAAGCGGCGTATATATTCCTGCAGACGAGGAAGTCACTTCGACGTCAGAGCTTATAACGCAAATACGAATATTATTAGGTCGGAAGGATTTACTGTTTAAGGCGCCGAAGAGATTGGTGAAATTCATATGCAATGCGTTCGGGCGTCCCACCGTTTATACGCAGCTTTTTGAATCATTGTGGGTGGAGTATGGGAATTTGCTGGCCCAGTCCGGTTGGGCGCCGCCATTTGCGCAGTCAAAATTGCTATCTCAGACTATCGACTGGTATTTGAATACGAGGGGGCATAACGAGAGATAACCCCCAGCGCAATTCATTTTGCGCACAGGACTTGGTTGTTTCCAGAAGATTTATTGATCTTTCGCCTTCGTCACTTGTTTGCGTCGGCATGTTTGACAATGGATCTCTTTACCATCATGCGCAGCGGATTGAGCGTCAATGCTCACAGGGCAAGATCACGTGACGGTTTATCAACTTACGCAGAGCGCGACAGCGGTATTTGTTCTCGCTTGCTCAGGAACCGCGTGGTTCAGCTCGCGTTTCAAGCCGTTTAGAATGTTGGATGTGCCCAATGACAGATCCTTGCACGCTGTCCCGATTCCTCGTAGCGGCGGTATTGCCGTGGTCGTTTCGTTGGCGTTAGGTATGGCGTATTTGTGGGTAAGAAATTCTCTGCAATCGCCATTGGCCATCGGGTGCGCGGCAGCAGTATTGGTCAGTGTCATCTCATTCATTGATGATATGCATACGTTGACGCCCTTGCTGAGGCTGGTCGTACAAGTATTTGCCGGTGCGATTGCGATGAGTGCCGGTATCCATCTCTCGACTATTCATCTGCCAGGAATCGCGTATCAGCTGCCATATATACCGGCGCTGGCGTGCACTCTGATTTTTATAGTCTGGATGACAAATCTTTATAACTTCATGGATGGAATGGATGGCTTCGCGGGCGGTATGGCGATGATAGGCTTCACGATCTTGGGCTATTTAGGCCTGCGCGCAGGGGCGGTTGGCTACGCTGGCGTCTGTTTTGCGGCGGCCTGTGCCGCGGCTGGATTTTTAGTTTTCAATTTTCCACCTGCCCGGATATTTATGGGTGATGTAGGATCATCTACCTTGGGTTTCTTGGTGGGGATCATGGGAATCTGGGCCGATATAAGCAATATCGCACCTCTGTGGGTGACAGCGTTGATATTCTCACCGATTATCGTGGATGCGACGGTCACGCTCATTCGCCGGATATTCGCGGGCGAAAAGTTTTGGCGGGCGCACCGATCCCATTATTACCAGCGACTGGTGAGGCTCGGCTGGAGTCACCGACGCGTGGTCCTCTGTGAATATTTAGTGATGCTGTCAGCGGCAGCAAGCGCCTTGTTCGCGATTCAATACTCCAATGCATTGTCGCAATGGTGTGTTTTGCTTGTGTGGACCGCCGTTTATATAGCGCTGATGCGACTCGTCGACCGCATTTGGCAAGCCAGTTTAAAGGAGCAGCCTGCTGTTCCGCCTGCACGATGAGGCAATTGTCCCTGAAGTGGTGCTAGGGCGGGACCGGCTTTCGCGCCGCAGATCCCCCGCGCCGCCTCGGTGACTGAACAGCTGGCTGATGTAGGTGTGTCCCAGTCGTAGTTGAAAAGCAGGCGATGCCGCTGATGATGCGGCTTACGCCGCGGCGGAGTTCGTGCGGGAAAGTCTGTTCTGTAGAGCCTGTTTCAACAAGGGGAGATGCCGGTAGCCTTTCACCCGGCGAAACTGCCGTTCGGTCGCCCAGAGGGCCGACGTACACCTGAGCCGATACCTGTATGTGATCGAGGCCTCCAAAGCCGGATTCTCGGCGTACGTTCCCGACCTCGACGGCTGCGTCGCGACTGGCGGAACGCGAGAAGAGCTCGGCCGGAACATCCGCGGCGCGATCAAGCTCCATCTTCAGGGGATGCGCCAGGATGGCGTCCCCGTGCCCCCGCCTTCGACGAGCGCCGGTTACGCCGACATCGCGGCGTAGCGGCTAGGTCGGCGGCGTTCGTGGCGGATCCCGAGCCCTGAAAGCCCGTCGCCGCCGATCACCCGCCCGGCCTGACCACCGCACCCACCGTCCGCGCGAGCGCCGACGCGTCGCTCAGCAGCGTCCACCGCCGCACATACGCCAGCTCGATGTCGCACCGCTCCGGATAGCCCACGCCGTGCCGGCCGCTCACCGCCCACGCGCCGGTGATGCCCGGCCGCACCGAGAGCAACAGGTCACGCGCCGTGCCGTAGTGCTCGAGCTCTTCCTCCACCACCGGCCGCGGACCCACCAGCGACATCTCGCCCACGAGCACGTTCCAGAGCTGCGGAAGCTCGTCGAGGCTCGTCCGCCGCACGAACCGGCCCACGAGCGTCACGCGTGGGTCCTGCTCGTCCGGAATCTTGTAGTGGTTGCGCCGGTACTCCTCGTACATCTCCGGGTCGGCGCGCAACACCGCCTCCGCGTCGGAACCCATGGTCCTGAGTTTCAGGCATTGGAACTTGCGCCCGTCGCGACCGATGCGCTCGTGCCTGAACAGCACCGAACCCCGCGACTCCAGGCGAATGGCAATGGCGAGCAGCGCAAATATGGGCGTCGTCATCAGCAGCCCGAGCGCCGAGGCTACCACGTCAAACGCGCGTTTGACCTGAACTTCCCAGCGCCGTCTCGGAATCCGCGCGAGCTGGACGAGCGGACTCTCGCCGCTCCACACGATTACCGGATCGTGCCCCGCGAGCACCTCGGTGGGCATCACGGCGAGCAGCTCGCAATGGTGCAGCAGCGCGAGATCCGCCACCCTGCGCATGGCGCCCGCGCCCACCGGCCCCGCCACGAGAATGGTTTCCGCCCGGTGCGCGTCGAGCAGCGCCGCGAGCTGGCTCACTCCCGAATCCTGATCGTCCGATTCCACGTCCACCGCGAGCGCCGCCACCACCTCGAACCGCCCGGCAGCGGCCGCCGGATGCTCCAGCGCGCGCGGGATGTCTTCCGGAACGCCTACGATGATGACGCGACGACGTTCCGTTTCGGGAACGTCCGGCCACTTGAAACTACTGTTGGGAATCCCACCCGCTCGAACGCGCGGAGACGTTACGCGAACTGGCTCGACTGGTGTCTTGCGCGGCGGCATCCGGTCGGGGTGAGGGAGTGAGGGAGTGAGAGACGAACATCGACAACCTAAGTGCGGAAACGCGAGCCAGCAACCTTTCGGAAACCTTGCCCGCGACCCGGCACAGCGGTACCATCCCGATCCGAGTTGCCCTCCTCTCGGCATATATTGTCTTTGGGCTGGCATTCGTCACGGCCGCGATGATTTCCGAACACGGGAGGTCACATGGACATTAATTCTCCGGAGATTGCGCCGCTGATTCCGCTCACGGTGCTGCTTATCGTCGGCGGACTCCTCCTCTGGTGGTTCGCCCGGCGCGACAGGCGCAACGCGAAACGCGGGGAACGGCCCGAATCAAAATAGCCCGGCCAGCTTCCGCCCGGGGGAGGCGGTGACCCACGTTCGGGCGCTATCTTTCACGGTGTGATCAAGTCCCCTGCTCTCGTACGCGCTCTCGAAGACGCCGACTTGCGGTCGACGTTGCGCTCTCGCACATACTACGAGTCGCTCGACCTCTACCTCCTGCTTTGGGAAGAGGCCCGCCGCCTCAATCCCTCGATGGGCGCGGACTGGCTCGACGACGTGCAATGCGACATCGAGATCGCGCGAACGCTCAATGCGCGTCCGTGAACCGACGGAACTGGAGCGTTTCCTCGCCGCGCTGACCACGGAGCTCGGGCGTGTCGGGCTGCCGTTCATGCTCATCGGTGGACAGGCGGTGCTCGTTCACGGCGTGGTGCGAGTCACCGAAGACGTCGATGCAACGCTTGCGGCGGACCCGGGACGGCTCGCGTCAGTGCTCGAAGCCTGCGCGGCGCTCGGTCTCGTTCCGATTCCCACGGACGTCCAGCCATTCGTCGCCGAGACGTTCGTGCTGCCCGCGCGGCATGCCGCAACCGGCGTTCGTGTCGACTTCATTTTCTCGTCGACGACGTACGAACGTCAGGCCATCACGCGTGCCGGAACGATGGATCTCGCCGGGACGCCCGTCCCGTTCGCCGCGGCGGAGGACCTGATCATTCACAAACTTTTCGCCGCCAGGCCGCGTGACCTCGAGGACGTTCGAGGCGTGGTGCTCAGGAAGGGTGACGCCCTGGACTGGGCGTACATGGAGAAATGGGCGGGAGATTTCGCCGGAGTGCCCGGCAGGGAGGGGATGCCGGCGATGCTCGCGGAGCTGAAACGCTCGCTCCCGCAGAAGTGAGCGGCGCCAACGGCGGGATGGCGAAGACACTCGCCGTTGATGCGCGGGCGCTCTGGGGCTCAGGCATAGGGCGCTACACCCGAGAGATCATCGGCGGCCTCGCCGCGCTCGGCGGATTCGACAGAATTCGCCTGATCGGCGCTCCGAAGGAATTGGAGCCATTCGTCGCCTCGCTTTCGCCTGCGGCGAAGCTGGAAATCATCGCGCTCAAGGGCGGACGCTATTCGCCGGTCGCGCAGGCAGGATGGATGGCGATCATGGCTCGCGGCGACATAGCGGACGTGACCCTCTTTCCGCACTGGGATGTGCCGCTGCTCGAGCTCCCCAAACGCAGCGTGGTCACGATCCACGATCTCATCCACCTGCGTGTGAAGGGCGCGGCGTCCGCGGCGCGGCGCGCCGTGGCCCGGGCGATGATCGGCAGGGCGGTGAAGGGCGGCACCCGGCTCATCGCGGACTCGGCGTTCACGCAACGCGATCTCATCGCCGAGTTTCCCGACGCGGCCGGTCGCGTGGACGTAGTGCCCCTGGGCGTCTCGGAAATCTTCTCGCGGACGCCGGCTCCGCAGGCTTCCGGCCTCCGGCTTCCGGCTTCTTACATTCTCTGCGTGGCCAATCGCAAACCGCACAAGAATCTCCTGGCCGCGGTCGAGGTGCTCTCGAATCTCGCGCCGACCCATCGGACACTTCGCATGGTCTTCGCCGGCGAGCGATTCCCGGCGTGGAAACAGACGATGGACCGGGCGCGCGAACTGAACGTCGAAGACCGGATCGTGGATCTGGACGCCATTTCCGACGAGACGCTCCACGCGCTCTATGCCAACGCCGCGGTGTATCTCCATCCGTCGAGATACGAAGGGTTCGGCTTCCCGATCCTCGAGGCCATGGCCAGTGGCGCGCCGGTGGTCGCCTCCAACGCGACATCGATACCGGAGGTCGCTGGCCGAGCCGCCGCTCTCGTTGATCCCGACGACATCGAGGCGATGACGGCCGCTGTCGCGCGCCTGCTCGACTCGCGCGTCGAGCGCGAGCGCGCGACGGCCGCCGGCAGGCGACAGGCGGCGTTGTTCTCCTGGAGCCGCACGGCCGCGGCGACGCAGCGTATCCTGCTCAATGTAGCAGCCGCCGCATGACGGCTCCGAGCGTGACCGCCCCGCGCGTGACCGCCGTGGTCCTCAACTGGTGCAACGAACACGACACCATCGAGTGCCTGGACTCGCTCGAGCGTCAGGACCATCCCGCGCTCACGATCCTCCTGGTGGACAATGGATCGCCCGACGGCAGCGGCGCGCGCCTGCAAGCGCGCTACCCTTCGATATCGTTCCTCCAGACCGGCGAGAACCTCGGCTATGCCGGCGGCAACAACCGCGGAATGAAGCAGGCGCTCGACGGCGGCGCGGACTACGTGCTCGTGCTCAACAACGACACCGTGCTCGAAAGATCGTGCGTGCGGGAACTTGTTCAGGCAGCGAGGAGTGAGGGGGTCGGTGCGGTTGGGGCCAAGATCCTGCGATACGATGCGCCGGAGAAGATCTGGTTCGGCGGCGGCCGGTTCGACCGCCTGCGTGCGATCGGACGCCACGAGCGCGCGAATCAGCTGGACCTCGATCCCGCCGAGCGGCAGCTGCTCGAGGCCACCTTCCTCACCGGGTGCTGTCTGCTCATTCCGGCGGCGACGCTTCGCACCGTGGGCTACTTTCGGGATGATTTCTTCGCGTATCTGGAAGACGTGGAGTTCGGCTTGCGGATCATGAAGAGCGGGTATCGACTTCTTCTTGCACCCGCGGCTCGGCTCAGGCACAGGGTACCGCCTCCGGGGAGCTCACCCGCTCCGAGCCAGATACATTTGCGAGACCGGAACCGGCGGCGGATCGTGCGATTGCACTATTCACTGTTGGACTCGCTTCGCTTTGCGACCTGGTTCTATCCGACGCGCGTGGCGCTGATGGTCACGTATGGATTGCGGGGTGACGCGGCGAGAGTCCGCGGCACATTGAGAGGGATGGTCGAGGCCTGATGCGATGCTCAACTCCACAAGACAGGGCTACATGGTGATCCCCGCTCGTTCGACACTTGCATGCACGCTCCTCGGCCTCCTGATGACCGCGGCATCACTGGGTGCCCAGGAGATTTCGCTGCGCCCCGGCGACGCCATCCGCGTGATGGTGCCGCGCGAGAACGACCTCTCGGGCCAGTTCGACGTCGACGCGACGTCTGCGGTGACCATCCCGACGATCGGGCGAGTGGAGGTCGGGGGAAAGCCCTGGAGCGCAGTACGCGCCGCGTTGCTGACGGCACTGCAGCGTGAAGTGCGTGAGCCCGGGATTGTGCTCACGCCGTTGCGACGCGTGGTGGTGCTGGGCTCCGTAACCAAGCCGGGCACTTTCCTGCTCGAACCTACCGTCACCCTCTCGGGAGCGATCGCTCTGGCGTCAGGCGTAACTCCAGAGGGTGACCTGCGCCGCATCCGCTTGGTGCGCGGCGATTCCGTGCGGTACGTCGCCGCCCCGAAGGGACGGGAGATCGACGACATCGCGCTGCAATCCGGCGATCAGCTCTTCGTGCTCCAGCGCAGTTGGGTTACGCGCAACTCGGCGCTCCTGATCACGACATTGCTCTCGATCACGGGGCTCGTCGCCGTGCTCCACAAGTGAACGGTCTCCGCGCGGGACTCAGAAGCCGCGCCAGCGCACACTCGTCTGCAGGCCGACCGCATCTTGCCCCTGCACCGTGTTCTGGTTGAACGTGTAGCTCAGCCCGACGCTGGCGCCGATCTCCGACAGGCGACCGCGGAATCGGAGAACGTCCAGCCCGAGAGTGTAGCGCACCTCGGGCGCAAAGCCCTGCGGGGGCGGCGCTACGGGAAGCCAATCCATGATGAGCCGGCGCTCGAGGCTCCAGGTGCACCGTCCGTTCGCCGTGTACTCGTCGCTGGCGATGCGCCAACCGGCGCCGCCGTAGGCAGTCTCGGAGCCGAGCAGGAGACCGTTGACGGTCTGTCCCTGAAACACGCCGGAGTGGATGTACGGCGCGATAGGCTCTCCGAACCCGCGCTGCCCGCGCTCGATGGCCGAGAGTTCCGCGTTCACCAACTCGACGCGGAATACACGCACTCCCCCATGGGTGCGGATCGCTTTCTGCACGCCGAGCAAGAGGTTGCCGAGATCATCGGGTTTGATCGCGAGCCACCGGAGGTCCCCTGAAGAATCTTCGCGCCCATACTCCGCATAGACTTCGAATCCAGCCGGCGCCAGCGCCCACCGCGCGAATACCGATGCGTACTGGTCCTCCGCCGCCACGTTCGTGGCACCGGACACGGAATTGCTCAAGATTCCGCTCAAGGGACGGAACACACTCCGCCACGTTGCATCGTGCCAGATGATGTCCGCGGTACGCATGAAGCCGACTTCGAGTCCAGGCACACCGCGCGGCTCGAAGGTCGCGACGAAGCCTGACAGGAACCGCGACGGGTCTCCGCTGGTGACCGGCGACCAGGCGGATTGTCCGAGTCGGCCGGCGATCAGCTTGACGTGCAACTGTCCGATGCCGATCGGCCAGGGCTCGCCGGATCCCGCATACAGGTGTGGAAAGCCGCCGCCGTTCGGCCCGAGCGTGAGCGGCTCGTCGCGCGCCGGCCCCAACGCGAGCGGCGCGCTGGAGAATCCAACCGAGATGGCCCGCGTATCGATGGAGATCCGTGTGTTGCCGAGGTCCACCCGCGCGTATGCTTTCGTCCCGAACCGCTGCGGAAGATCGATGTTCCCGGGAAACCGCGCATCGCCGAGCGCCCCGGCTCCGCTGTTCCCGTTCGGAGCGAGCGTGAACGCCTGATTCTGCGCCACGAACGCCAACGGCGCGAGTTGCAAGTCGAGCGGCCCAATGGTGTAGCGAACACCGGCGCTGCCATCGAGCGTCACGCCGCGACCGAACCAGACCGCGCCATCGTTACCGGGCGCGCCGCTGTTCCAGGTAACGCGGGCGCTTGCACGGAGTATCTGCAGCCCGGAGCCCGTCGCGCTGTTGTCGGGCGGCGAGAAGCGCGCTGCCCAGGGATGGTCACCGGTGGGGATGAGCCGCTCCGTCTCGTGGCGATTCCACGGACGGATCCCCACCGGATGCTGCGGCACCACGCCGAGCAACTGAAGGACGCGCAGATATCGTTCCGCGTCCCCATTGGCCGCGAGCCCGCCACCCAGGTCGAGCCCGGTCGCATTTTGTGCCGACAGCACGGGCACGATCCAGAGTGCCCCGAGTAGAAATATTGCGCGCGCGTAGCGGAGCATGATGCGCTATGTTACCATGTCACGCGATGCCAAGACACCCCCCACGTCGCCGCTCGGCGCTCATTCTTGGACTGGCGCTCGCGTGCCGCGTGGCGCAGGCGCAGGCCGGTGGCGTGGCGTCGCTCGTGCGACCGGCGCTCGAGCAGGACGAACTCGCGCGCGTCGCCGCCTTGCTCGACTCGGCCGCAAAGCCCTACGGCACGCTGCGATCGCCGTCGCGCCAGCTGGACTGGCCGAAAGGATTCGCCAGCCTCCGGGTGTTTCTTCCCGAGGTGACGGTCGGCAACAACTCGGCCATTCCGTACGGATTCAACGACGGCCCCATCTGGCAGGGGCGTGGCACCAACGTGGAGGTGATCGCCGGCGTGGCCGTCACCGTCGGCCCCGTGCGCGTGATCGTTGCGCCCGAGTTTCTTTCATCCCAGAACCTCGCGTACCAGACGATCCCGTACCCGCAGAACGGACCGGGAAATCGCTCCCCCTGGGCCGACCCGTTTCATCCGGCACCGAACGGCATCGACCTCCCGTCGCGTTTTGGCGACCAGCCGTTGCGCTCGATTGATCGGGGCCAATCCTCCATTACGCTCCGCCTGCCGCGCATCGAGCTGGGTGTGTCCACTGAAAATGTCTGGTGGGGTCCCGGCATACAGAACGCGCTCGTTTGGAGTTCACAGGCCGCCGGCGTTCCGTCCGCATTCGTTCGCACGCGCGAACCGATCCAGACGCGCGCCGGTACGTTCGACGCGTGGTACAACGTGGGCACACTGCACGAATCCAACTTCTTCGACAACAATCCGCAGAACCGGACCAATTCCATGGCGGCGATTGCCGTGGATTGGCGGCCTCCGCACACCACCGGCCTCGAGTTCGGTATCGCTCGCATGGTCATCGCTGACCGCGGGGTGACATTGGGAACGCTGGGTGATCCGTTCCGGTCGGTCGGTCAACCAAACAGCGCAGACTCTCTCTCGCCGGGAACGCACGATCAAATCACATCCCTGTGGACGCGCTGGGCGCCGCCGGGTGTGGGCTTTGAAGCGTGGGGCGAGTGGGCGCGCTTTGAGCAGCCCACGTCGCTGCGCGATCTCCTGGTGGACCCCGGTCACTCGGAAGGGTACACCGTCGGACTTCAGTGGGCGCGACGCGTTGGCGGCGGCACGGCACGACTGTGGGGCGAAGCCACATACGTCGAGCCCAGCCCCTCGCTGCGCACACGCCCCGAGGGTGTCACGTACGTCAGCCGTTCGGTCCCGCAGGGCTTCACGGAACTCGGCCAGCCATTGGGCGCCGGGATCGGACCGGGGGCATCGAGCCAGTGGCTTGGCGGCGACTGGCTGCATTCCCGCTGGCGCGTGGGCGCGTATCTGGCGAGAGTGCGCTGGGACAATACCGCGGTCTACACCGATCTGGTGCCACAGCCCGGACAATCCGACGTCTCCCTTATACGCGGGCTGCGCCTCGCGGGCGAGCTGGCCGGCGTTCGAGTGCTCGTCGACTGGGCGCACTCGGTGCGCCTGAACTACCTGTACCAGTCGTACTACGCTAGTATGGCCGCGGGAACCTACCACGGAATCGATATCATGAATGACGCTGTGACGATGACGGTTTCGGTGCCGTGGCGCGGGAGAACGAATTGAACGAACCGATGTCGATTGCCGACCTGCTGCGCGCGCTGCGGGCGCGCCGCCTGTCGATGTGGCTCGCGGGGGGCGCCACGTTTGCCCTCGTCGTTGCGTTCGTGCTTCTCGTGCCGCCCCGCTACCGCAGCGAGGCGTTGCTCCGTGTGGCATCGAAGGGCCCCGACGCGGGGCTGCTCGGCAGCCTCGACGAGGCGAGCGGCCTCAGCGCGCTCGGCCTCGGGCGCGATGACGTCGAAACGGAGATCGGCGTACTCGACAGTCGCCGCATGCAGGATGCCGCGATCGACTCGCTCGGACTCGAGGTCACGGTGACGAAACCGCGCAGCGGACGGACCGGAGTGATCGAAGCGCGCTCCACCGGCGAATCGACGCTCGACGGTACGATCCGGCTCACGCGCACGGGCGGAAATGCGTGGTCAGTGGCGGCCACCTGGCACGGTGATTCCGCGCACATTCCCGCCGGCGCGACCACCGGCCAGCCGGTGCACGTGGGCCCGCTCGATATCACGGTCGTCGCGGCCGACACAATAACCGCCATCGAACTGCGGCTGCTCCCGAGGTTCAAGGTTCTCGAGCGGTTCGCCGATCGGTTGCAGGTGCGCCGCCGTTCTCCCGGCGCCAAGCTGATCGAGGTGCGCTTCGAAGACCGCGACCGCCGGTTGACGGCGCAGGTGGTGGGCGTGATAGTGGGCGCGTACCTCGACTACGCGCATGGACTCGAGATGGGCGATGCACGCAAGACGATCGTCGAGCTGCGGCATTCCGCCGATAGCGTCGCCGGCGCCCTGCGTGCCGCCGACGAGCGGCTGCGTGACTACGAGACGGAAGCCAAACTCATCGTCCCAACCGAGCAGGCGACGCTGGAGGTGCGTCGCATAGCGGTGCTGCGCACTCAACTCGACCAGGTGGAACTCGAGCGCGATGCCCTCACGCGTCTGCTCGCGCTCGTGGACGAACGCTCGCGCGGCGGACGAGATGCGGGGGCGTACCGGGAGCTGGCCACGTTCCCCACGCTCATCAGCAATCGCGGGATCCAGGATCTGCTCGCCGCGCTCATGGCGCTCGAGACCGAACGATCCAAGCTCGGAGTGCGCCGCACCGAGGACAATGCTGATTTCCGGGCACTGACCGATCGCATCGCGCAGTTGGAGCGCGAACTGCGGCGGGTGGGAGCGCAGTATCAGGAGAACCTCGGCCAGCAATTCACCGAGACGTCACGCGCGCTGGCGCACCTCACGGAAGGGCTTGGCGCGCTGCCGGCGGCGGAGATGAGGTATGTACAACTGGTGCGCGAGCGCACGCTGCTCGGTGAGACGTGGGTGACGATCAGGAAATCGCTGAAGCAGGCGGAACTGCAGGATGTACTGCGGCTCGAGCGGGTGCGACTGGTGGATGAGCCGAGCGTGCCGCAGGCGGGGGATAAAGTCTTTCCGCGGCCGGTGGCGTACACGGTATTGGGATTGGTGCTGGCGGTGTTGGTGGGGTTGGCGACGGGGTTGGCGGGGGTGTTGTGGGGCGGGCCGCCTCCGAAGGTCGAGAGATCCATTGGTTCGACTAACAGAGCAGCTGTCAGCTCGGAGCCGTGAGGGTCAAGGCTTATGACTGCGAACGGCGTGCTCTGAGCTGATAGCCCTGAGCATCAGGGCTGTGAGCTCTTAGCGGTGAGCTCTTAGCCGCGAGAGAACTACCGAATGACCGATCGGTGCGCAGGACCGACCGATGCTACGTTGGGCCGGCGCGAAGCTTTTTTAACAGGCCGATCAACATCCGGCGAACCTCGACGATCTCCAGATGCCGCGCCGCGAATTCGGCGCGTGAGAGTAGATCGACATCTGCGGCGAAATGGAGATGGTATTCGAGTTCGGATGCGGACCCGATGGCGATTTGAACGAATTTCGCGAAGTCCGCATCGGTCGCGCGGCTGCAGCCTTCGGCGATGTTCGCCGGAATCGAGAGCGCCGCACGCCGGATCTGACCGATCAGCCCGGAGTTGTGCTGACGTGGAATGGCGCCGGTGACTCGATGAATATTGAGTGCCACCGCATGCGCCTTTCGCCAAACCGAGAGTTGCCGGTAGTTCTGCATGAGAGATGAGCCAAACTATCGTGTCCCTCTCTCCCATCCATCACCGTTGCTTCGCCGCGATCATCAATTCCGCGTGCCGATCGGTCATTCGGTCGTTGTCTCGCGGCTATTAGCTCGTGGCTAATAGCTCAGAGCTTTGACCTCGCGGCTCGAAGCTCACAGCTATGCTGGTCTGCGTCTAGTGCGCGACCCGCGTCAGCGTGAACGTAACTCCCAGCGTCGCGCCATACTTCCACGACCCCGATTCAAAATCCTATCCCGACGCTCACCGCCGTGCCACGACGAAGAAGTTCGTGCACGCTCGCGGAAACATCCGCGCGATCGCATCATCGACCAGACCGTACGCTTGGGCAAACGCGGAACTGTGGCGCAAGATTCCCGGCAATCGTTTGAGCTCGGACCGAGGCAATGCGTTGTACAAGCCGATGTCGACGATCGTGAGGCCTGCGTCCTGCCAAAGCGCGCGAATGTCGTGATCGTCGAACTTTCTTTGATGAAAATGCTTCCGTGGAAAAAGCGCATGCACCACCGGCTCGACCCAACCGGTGCGGTTCGGTAAGTGAAAGGTCAGGAGAAGTCCGCCGGGCTTCAAGACGCCCGCGAGCTCGGTCAGCGAGGCCCTCTCGTCTCCACCCGTTTCACCAACGTGCTCGAGCACGCCGACGCCGACTACGGCGTCAAAGCTCGCATCGGGGAAGGGCAACGATCTTGGATCGGCGGGACTTCCGGGCACGAACTGGAAGCTTCGCGACGCGGCCATGCAGCCAGGTTGCGGCTCGAATGAATATCCGGTGACCCGTGCTCCCAGAGATTCGAGAAAGAGACTGAAGTGACCGTTGCCGCAACCCCAGTCCAACACCCGATCGCCGGGCTTCACGCTCCGCGCCGTCAATTCGTAGGCAACCTGGTACTGCGCGTGGGTCGAGATGTTCTCGAACTGATCGACCGAGTCACTCACCCCGGCGCTGCGTGCAGCGGCGTTCAGGCGTCGTACGAGATCGAACGGTCGCTCCATGCGTCTCCATGTGGCGGGCAATCAAGAAACTAAGGCCTTGAATGTTTCATACGGAGGATTCGCGCCAAGTCGCGGGGCTCGCGCCGTCGGCGTCCCCTCCGATATGCGGTTTCCGTGCCGCGACCTCCTCTACGGCGCCGCCGGCACCAACGTGAACTTCACATTCAACGTCCCGCCACTCGTTACAATCAGGGCATCGATATAACTGCCGCCCCGTCCCGCCGCCGCACTCCACCCCGCCGGCGGAGTTATCGTCACGCCGCGCTCGATTCCGCAACCCAGATTGCCGAACGTGACTGTTCCGCCGGTCTCCACATTCGTGATATTGCTCGGGCTGTCCGCCGAGTAGAGCAGGATCGTGGCGCCGGACACCGCGGCGCCCGTCGCATCGACCACCGCCACGCTTATCGCGCCGCGACACGTGTTGTACTGCGCGGCGAACGCCACATTGGTCACCGAGCCGCGGTGGACGCCCAGCCCATCGACGAACTGCGTTCCGCGTCCGGGCGCCGCGGCCCAGTCGCCGTTGGGGATGATGCGAACGCCGTAGTTGCCGCAGCCGGGCACGTACTGCACGCGGCCGTCGCTCCCCGTTTTCGCCGAATCCACCGTGGCGGTCGAGGTGTACAAATACGTCTGGACGCCCTGCGCGACGCCGTGCGCAGGGTCTGCGACGGTCACGTTCACGCTCCCCTGGCATAGTGTCAGTCTCAACGTCGCGGTGGCCGTGACGCCCTGCTCGACGAGCAGCCCGTCTTGCCAGATCGTGCCGGGCTCGCCGGTGTCTCGATACCGCGGTGGGATTGGCGCAATCACGCCGTAATTTCCGAACGGCACCGCGCTGAACGTCACGCTGCCGGAGGTCGTAGTCGTCGCATGCTGCAACGCGGCGGAGGGCGAGTAAAGAGTGACGTCGATCCCGGCGATCGGCATTCCAGCCTGATCGACGACCGACGCGGCGACGGTCCCCGGGCCGATGCGCAGTAATTGAAAAGTGAAGTGCGGCGTCGAGTCGGCGCTCAGCGCGAACCTATCGATAAAGTTCGTGGGCGGCCCTCCGAAAAGCAGCTCCGGGAACTCGTATCCCGCCGGCGCTACCGCCCGCACTCCGTAGGCCGGGCCCGCGGGCACGGACTGGAAGAGGGCCAGTCCCGCGCTGTTCGTCGAGTCGTACGCCATTATGCGCTGCCCAGTGTACAGCAGGAGCGTTACGCCGGCGACCGGCGATCCATCGCGCCGCTCGGCGTGAACCTGCACCGACGTGTACCTCAACGGCTTCGTGAGAAGCTTGTCACACCCCGTCGCGAGCACGGCCAAACTGGCCAAGCTGGCCAGGACGGCGAGCTTGGCCAAACCGCCTTCAACACACCGGCGGCTCACGCGAACGCCTCCACACGCGAGCGCGGCGCACTCTGTGCGACCCACGCAAGCGCCAGCAGAAACCAGAACACCGGCTCGGTGGTGGATTGGTACGAAAAGTTGAACACGATGAACGCGGCGACGAGCGGTCGCCATGGCGTCGCCCGTGCCAATGGCAGAAGCAGCATCGCCAGCACCGAGACGAGTGCCACGACCCCGGTCTCGGCGAACACGGTGCCGTACAGCGAGTGGAAATTCCCGAAGCGGTTGCCGGGGAATACATCCTGCAGCACCACGTACGATGCCCCCCACCCGAGGCCGAGCAGGGCGCGCAGCGGCGTACGCGATCCTTCGTCGGCCGCGCGGACGATCAGCGCGCCGTGCTGAACCGAAGAACTTCCCTCGCCCCCGCCAAAGCGCTCGGCGAACGGCGCCACCAGCCGCGCCGTGTCTTCGATCGCGGCGGGCGATCGCACCACGAGCACCAGCGCGGCGGCAATGACCGCGACGGCGAGCAGCAGTCGCCGCGTGGGCGCGCCCCGATGCGTCAAGCCGAATTGCCACGCGGAGACGATGCCAAGCACGAGCGCGGCAAGCGCGGCAGAGCGTGAAAGCGTGAGCGTGAGGAGGGCGATCGCAACCCAGCGAGCGCGTGGCGCGAGAAAGGCGTACACCAGCAGCACCAGTCCGGCCCGATTGGGATCGATCACCGTTCCCGAAAGCCTCGGAATGAAACCGGCATAGCCGTACGAGTCCAATCGCAGCATCGCAGGCCCAATGGGAAGCATGGTCGGAAGCTTGCCCATGAAGGCGAGGACCGCAAGGAAATCCATCACGACGAACAACAGCACACCGAGCGCGGCGCCCTGCCGCACGGCTCGGATTGCCGCGGTGTCGTCGTGCACCATCAGCGCAACGGCAGCGGCTCCACCGAGCTGGGCCAGCAGAAGTGTCGCGCGCGAGATGGTCGTGTCGGGGTCGAGGGACTGGAGCGCCGATCCGCCAACCGCTGCCAGAAACAGCGCCACGAGCAGAAAATAGACGATCGTGCTACGATGCAGTTCAGCCGGCCGCGCCGATCGCCACCGTTCCCAGGCCAGCGCGCCGAGCACCACCGGCGTGAGCGCAAGAAACGGAGTGACGACCACCGGGAGCGACCCACCGGCAAGATCGAGCCGGTCGGCGCCAATGAGAGCCATCCAGAGCATCAACAGGGCGCGAATCATCCTCTCAACAATACACCGAGATTCCGCAGCACGCCGTGCCGCGGGAGCCAGCGATAGCGCGCGATGGCGGCGCGGCGGCGCCATCCTCGAAGGTCGGCGATGGAGGCAAGCCCCTCGAGCGCCCTACGTTCCGACGGCGCGATGCGTGCGCCGAATCGGCTCACGAGCGCTTCAGCTTGCCGCGCCACGCGGTCGAGGTCGGAAGCCACGCGCGCACGTCGCGCCCAAGCGCCGGCTGCGCGTGCCCACGCAGACCCGAGTTGGGCCCCAGCTATGTTCCCTCGGTGTTGGCGGTAGAGGACGGTCGTTTCACGCACTGCCACGAGGCGCCCGGTCGCGGCGGCCACCAGCGCGATCCACCAGTCCTGATGAATCGCAGCTCGCGGAAAGTCGCTCAGCTCGGTGAGCAACGCGGCGTTGAAGAGCAGCGTGGGACCGACGGCGACATTCTGGATCGCCAGCGACCGCAGCGAACACCACTCAGGGTCGATTCCCTCTCTGCTCCAGAACGAACTCGCCAGCGGCCGCAGCTGTTCGTCCACCACGGTGAGATCGGTGTGCACGAGAACCGCGCCCGGGTGCGCCTGCTCGGCCGCGATGAGCGCCGCGACAGTGCACTCGAGGCGGTGAGGCATCCAGACGTCGTCCGCGTCGGCCGTCGCGACGACGCGCGTCGTGCTCGGCAGACGTGCCAGCACAGCTGCGAACCCAAGCGCGGAGCCGAGCGCCCCTTCGCCACGCCACGCGCTCGCGATGCGCGGTTCGCGCGCCCGCCACGCTTCGATCTTCGCCCACGTGTCGTCCGTGGAACCGTCGTCGCGAATCCACAGTTCCCAGTCGCGATGCGTCTGCGACACGAGGCTCTCGAGGAGCGCGTCGATCCATGCGCCGGCGTTCCGGGCCGAGCAGGCGATGTGGATGTGCGTCATCGCCGGCTCCGCAGAAAGGCCACGGCGAGCAGGGCGGTGACGCACGACTCCGCAGAGACGACGGCGATGGCCATCCCCATGGCGCCGTGGCGCGGCACGAGCAACACGGCGAGCAACAGGTTCACGGCGCCGCCAACGATGACGGCCGCGAGGAACAACCGCTCCCTCCGCCACGGCAGCGCCCAGTAGATCCCGAGCACCGTCCCAGCGGCGACCAGCGGCATCACCAGCACCAGCAGGCGCAGCACCGGCACGCTGGATGCATAGAGCGGCCCCAGCAGCACTCTGACCACCGTATCGCCGAACAGCGCCGTCACGAGCGCCCCGCAGAGCGCGAGTCCGACGAGGATCGCCAGCGTGCGGCGGATCTCCGCGAGCGCCCGTACGGGCGACTCCTTGGCAAGCATGCTGATTCTTGGAAAGAACGCCTGCGTGAGCGGGGTCAGGAGATTGATTGCCGCCCTGACGATGCGTTCCGCGCCGCCGAAGGCAGCAACGGCGGCCACGGGGGCAGCCGCGCTCAGGATCAACAGATTGGCCTGCATGTACAGCCCGGACGCGGCGCGCGCGCCGAACATCGGGGCGGCGGCGCGAAGTGCCGCGAACGCTTCCCGAGTCGACACCGCCGGCAGAATGTGCTGACGATGCATCCGCCAGGTGAGCAGCACCGTCGCCACGCTCGATCCGACGGCCTGCAATGCGAGCACACGCCAACCGTCATCGGGCCGGCGCACGAGCGCGAAGAGGGCAGCGGCGGGAAGGAGTTTCCCCGCGGTCTCGATTGCGGCCGCGAAGCGGATGCGCTGCGTCCCCTGAAAAAACCAGTAGGGGCTCAACCCGCGTGCCACCACGTATCCGACCGTCCCAGCTATGAGGCGTGGCTCGTGGCCCAGCAACCTCGCGGCCCCTACGACACCAGCGGCGACGAGCGGGGTGAGCATGAATCGCGCCCGTTGCACGGCTGCCGCGGTGCGCGCCAGCGATGCGCCGGAGGCGGCCTGCGCGACATCCCGCGTGCCGGCCAGGTCGAACCCGAACTCGAGCACGAGAATCGCCCATCCCGCCAGAGCTTGCGCCACCAGTACCGGGGCCCAACCCGCCGGGCTGAGGGTCCGGGCCAGCCACGGCACCGTGAGCAGCGGCACGAGCAGGCCCGCGGCGTGCGCGCCGAAGAGGACTGCCACCGCGTGGGCAAAGCGGGGAGGACGGGACAATTGCTCGGGGGGCGGCATCGAGCGGTAAAAGTAGAAGCGACCGCGCGGATGCGTAATGACTTTGGTCTCGAAACTGAAAGCCGTGAGGGTCAGGGCCGTGAGCGGATAGCCGAGAGACCTGGAGCCCCGAGAAAAAGCGACGTGACCGATCCGCGCACCGATCGGTCACGTCGCCGTTTTCTCGCAGCTATTCGCTCATGGCTAGCAGCTCACATCCCTGACCCTGACAGCTCTCAGCTATTGCTTCCGACAACAAAAAAGGTGAGAGCGTCTTCTGTGGAGTGATCCGCGAAAACATCGACCACTTAGTGGCCGATGTACGAGCTATGGATGCCTGATGACGGCGTACGCAGTAAGCAACGCGGAAACGATCCCCACGAACACGGAAACCGTCTGCATCGAAGGGCCGTTGTTGGTCGTGT
>OCZT010000347.1_pt1 | contig 45140 bp, 42 predicted proteins | sample 1539031 | NCBI WGS metagenome assembly OCZT01 (sample SAMEA3539308, study PRJEB22396) | soil metagenome | biome: tundra; feature: field; material: soil | place: USA | collected 2010-05 | depth 0.15 m
CCCAAAACTATACAATCCAATTCGAATCATGTTGTTAGCATCAGTTCCTATTATTGATGGAACGCCTCATAAAGCTCAATCAGGGTGTCTCTAATTTGTCTATATTTGTAACTCAAACACATTATTTATATGATTATTGAAAAAGAAGATAAACTGATCCTTATAACGAATGATGACGGTTTGTATGCTGGGGGATTAAAGACACTTCTTGAGGTGATGGAGGAAATTGGAAAGGTTATTCTTATATCAACTATCGAAAGCATGTCGGGAATGTCGCAGGCACTGACAGTTAAAACTCCATTGCGTGTAAAACTGCTTGGAGAAAATGACAGGCACAGGATCTATGCCTGCAACGGAACTCCGACAGATAGTGTTAAACTGGCTATTAATCAACTGGTTGAAAGAACGCCTGACTGGGTAGTTTCGGGGATAAACCATGGATCCAATGCATCCGTAAGTGTTCTCTATTCAGGTACTATGGCTGCTGCAATCGAAGGGTGTCTTTACGGGATAAGTTCTGTCGGTTTTTCTCTGAATAATTTTTCATCCACTGCTGATTTCTCTATATGCAAAAAGTACATCCGGATCATTATGAAGAAGCTTGCGTCAGAACCTCTCCCTGCAGGTATTTGCCTGAATGTAAATATTCCTGCTGCCAAGAAGGGCGAAATAAAAGGGATAAAAATATGCCGGCAATCAAAAGGAAACTGGAGAGAGGAGTTTGAAAAAAGAAAAGATCCGATGGGGAAAACCTATTACTGGCTGACCGGAGTTTTTCAGAATCATGAACCGGATGCTATGGATACAGATGAGTGGGCAATCGCAAACAATTTTGTTTCAGTAGTGCCTGTTACTGTTGATATGACAGCCCATTGGTACATAGATAAACTTAAAGTCCGGTTTAAGAAATGAAATTTTACGAGAAATACGACAAAGTTCTCACAGGTTTAATTTCAGGACTAGTATTTCCCTTTATTATAGGAATAGCCATTTATATTATTTCGTCTGGTCATCAATCGCTTCATTCCTATCTTACACGGATAGCGGATTCAAATATTGTTACACATTCAATTTCATTATGTGTTTTCCCGAATATTCTTATTTTTATGATATTCAACCGGTTCGATATGCTGAGAGCCACTCGCGGAGTGCTGGCAATGACTATTGTTTGGGCTGTGATTGTTTTTGGTGTAAAGTTTTTATTATGAGATACTTTATTATTGCAGGAGAACAATCTGGCGACCTCCATGGCTCGAATCTGGTGAAAGAGTTATTAGCAGCTGATAAAGGTGCAGAGATCTTTTGCTGGGGCGGAGATCTTATGGAATCCGCCGGAGCCACTTTACTTGTTCACTACAGAAAACTGGCTTTTATGGGTTTTGTCGCTGTTATAAAAAACCTCGGTGCAATTTCTAAAAACATTTCGCTCTGTAAGCAGCATATTATTGAATATAAGCCTGATGTTGTAATCTTTATCGATTATCCCGGTTTCAATCTCAGGATCGCAGAGTTTGCAAAAAATGCCGGCTACAGAACTTTCTATTATATATCCCCAAAACTCTGGGCCTGGAATGAAGGCAGGGTCAGGAAGATTAAAAAGTATATTGATCGCATGTTCATCATCTTTCCGTTCGAGGTTGATTTTTATAAAAAACATGGCATAACAGTTGAATATTTTGGAAATCCACTCATTGATGAGACTGAAAAACGAATCACACTTTTTCCGGCAAAAGAGAGTATGTACAAATATCTGGGGATTGAAGATAAACCTGTAATTGCTTTATTAGCCGGAAGCCGCAGACATGAAATTGAGCTTATACTTCCCGAAATGATGAAAACGATACATCATTTCCCCGGATATCAATTCATTCTCGCCGGTGTGAAAAACATACCCGATGAAGTTTATGATAAAATCATTGACAAAGCCCAGGTTAAAGTAATTAAAGAAAAAACTTACGAAATTCTTTACACTTCAGAAGCCGCCCTCGTTACCTCCGGAACGGCAACACTTGAGGCTGCACTGCATGATACTCCTCAGGTTGTCTGCTATAAGGGTGATTTCTTCTCAATGCTGATCGCATGGATGGTGGTTAAAGTGAAATATATTTCATTGGTCAATCTCATTATGGGCTATGAAGTTGTTAAGGAATTGGTTCAATACGACCTGACTGAGAACTCTCTGTTGACAGAGCTGAAAGCTATCCTGCCAGGAGGAGAAAAACGGGGAAAATTATTATCTGATTATGAGGTACTAAAAAGCAAAATGGGATCAGCAGGTGCTTCAGGCAGGATTGCCAGGGAGATGGTAGCAGAGCTGAAGAAGCAAGTGGGCGAATAGGAGAAAGGGAGAAGGCATGATTTAAATATAAAAGACAAAAGTAAAAAGACAAAAGTAAAGGAGAAACGAGTTAAATCAACTCCGTGATAATCAGTGAAAACTCCGTGATACTCTGCGGCAAAAATGCATCAGATTTGAAACTCTATTTATGGTGAAAGTGAGCATATTATTTATTTTATTTTTAACTGTCTTTACAACAATTGTTTCTGCGCAGGTCAAAATCCGGCTTTTCGCTAATCAGTCTCCAGAATCCGCTGTATTTTCAGTCAGGGAAGGAGTTTACGAAATAAATCTCTTCAACGGCGAAATTCTCAGGGTATTTAAAGATGAGCCAGTCATTATAACAAGGTTTTATGGGAAACTTGCTATAAAAAAGAGAAATACAGAAGGTTTTGTTTGTGATTCTCTGATCATTTCAGGCAAAACCGGGAATGATTCTTTTTCCCTCATGATGAATGTGAAATCCCATACAAAACAATACTATTCAGGTGATCTTCAGTGTTTTCCTGATCTTGGAACATTGGTATTCATAAATATTTCCAACGTTGAAAAATATATTTCTGGTGTGGTAATGGCTGAAGGTGGAACCGGACAAAATTTAGAGTATTTCAAAACCCAGGCTATTATTGCACGGACGTACATGTATAAATATTTCGATAAACATTTGAATGACAGGTATAATGTATGTGATAATACACATTGTCAGGTGTTTAACGGATTATCTTCAGATAGTCTTCTTAACAAGGCAGCCATGGAAACCAGGGGCCTTGTAATTCTTGATAAGGATAGTACTCTGATCATAGCTGCTTTTCATTCGAATTGCGGAGGAGAGACTTCATCTTCTGATGATGTATGGCTATTGGGTCAACCTTACCTTAAAAGTGTAGCTGATCCGTATTGCCTTGCCTCTAAAAATGCTATCTGGCAAAAGAATTTCAGGGCAAACGATTGGATAAGTTATCTCAGGAAATCGGGATATAACGGAAAAGTTGAGGATCCATCGATTTTCAATTTTTTACAGGAATCGAGACTGGTTGATTATAAAGCAGGATCATTCACAATGCCATTGAGAACGATGAGATCCCAACTGAACCTCAGGTCAACATTTTTTTCCGTTTATGCAATCGGAGATTCCATTGTACTTAAAGGAAGAGGATATGGACATGGTGTAGGACTTTGTCAGGAGGGGGCAATGGAGATGGCAACAAAGGGATTTAATTATAAACAGATCATTGATTTTTATTATTTTGGTGTTTTAATTTCGGATATTAATAATGCTGTTGTTATTAAAAACAAATGATATTTTATGTTCGCAATTTTCAGAAAGGAGATAAGCGGTTTTTTCAGTAGCCTGACTGGTTATATTGTAATAATTGTTTTTCTCCTGATAAACAGTCTGTTTATGTGGGTTTTTCCCGGCGAGTGGAATATACTTGATAGCGGATATGCCGGCCTTGATACCTTGTTTTTCCTTTCACCATGGGTTTTCATGTTTCTTGTACCAGCTGTAACAATGAGGATGATCGCAGAGGAAAAACGACTGGGAACCATTGAGTTAATTTATTCAAGGCCAATCACCGAAAGAGGAATTGTATATGGAAAATACTTTGCTTCAGTCTGCCTGGTTCTACTGGCACTTTTGCCGGGACTGATATACTACTTTTCGGTTTATCAGCTTGGCGAATCTCCCGGAAACCTTGACAAAGGCGGTACAATGGGCTCATTCATCGGTCTCTTTTTTCTGGCAGCGGTATATGCTTCAGCGGGGATATTTGCTTCATCTCTGACAGATAATCAGGTAATTGCATTTATCTTGGCCCTAGTAATATGTTTTGTTCTCTTCGCGGGATTTGATTCATTTGCTTATCTGCCCGGATTAAAAAAACTGGATGAATTTGTAATAAGGCTTGGTATCAATGAGCATTATAAATCAATTAGCAGAGGAGTTGTTGATATTAAAGATGTTGTCTATTTCGTGGCAGTAGTTGCTTTTTTCAATGAAGCTACCAGATTTAGTCTGTTATCGCGTAAATGGAAGAAAAAAAGTTAAGCCATGACGGATAAAACAGGTAACAAAGGCTTTAAATTGAGAAACTGGCTGCAATTTCTGACTGCAGTCGCCGGGATCATTCTTGTCGCTTCGGTAAGTTCATTCCTAAGATTAAGATATGACCTTACAGAAGACAAAAGATTCACTCTTTCTGAACCAACCCGCCACGTGTTAAGTCATTTAAAAAATGATATCTACATACAGGTGTACCTTGATGGCGATATCCCTATTCCATTAAAACGTTTAAAAAGGTCAGTCGGCGAAATGCTTGACGAATTCAGAATAGCCTCAGGGAGGAAAATTGATTTTGAGTTTATAAATCCTTCAGGTGGGAAGGACGCAAAGCAAAGGGAGACACTATATCAGACTCTCGAAAATAAAGGATTGAACCCGATTAATCTTCATTCCGGCGACGCTGAGGGAGGATTGTCACAGAAAATTATTTTTCCTGGAATGATAGTTAATTATAATGGTATTGAAGTTCCTGTAAACTTTCTTAATAATAATCCCGCTATATCATCTGAGCAAAATATACTTCATTCGGTTGAAGGTCTTGAATATGAGATGATTCAAACAATAGCTACATTAAGTTCTGATACAATAAACAAGGTTGCTTTCATCGAAGGGCATGGCGAAATTCCCGAGATTGAAACGGCTGACATAACAATGAATCTCGCCAGGTTTTTTACAATTGACAGAGGTGTTATAGGAGGTAAACCAGGTGTTCTTGACAAATATGCAGCAGTTATAATTGCCGGACCTGAAAAAGTGTTTAATGAATCCGATAAGCTGGTGCTAGATCAGTACATAATGAATGGGGGTAAGGTTCTGTGGCTGATAGATGAGGTAGCAGTAAATTCCGACAGCCTTGTGTATGGCGAAACAGTTGGACTCTATCGTCCGTTAAATATTGAGGATCAGTTGTTCAGGTATGGAGTCAGAATTAACCCGGCAATTGTTCAGGATATTGAATGTGTCCAAATAAGGCTCATGGTTATGAGTGGTGGTATCCGTCAACAGGTCGTGCCGGCTCCATGGGTCTATTATCCATTGCTTAAACCTTCTGCAAATCATCCTATTACGCGTAACCTGAACAGAGTGGAGGGAGAGTTCGTAAATTATATCGACACAGTTGGTCTCGATCCAGCAATCAGGAAAAGTATACTTCTGTCAACCTCTGAATTTAGCCGTACTATTTCACCTCCTGTGATAATAAGCCTGAAAGAGGCAGAATTAATTCCTGCAGAGAAAGATTTTAATAAAGCAAATCTGCCGGTGGCAGTTTTGCTTGAAGGCATCTTCCCTTCAGCTTTTAAAAACAGGATGGTAGGCAATCTGACCGATGATAAAAATCTAAGGATAAGATCTGAAAGCAAAGAAACCAGGATGATCGTTATTGCTGATGCAGATATTATAAGGAACGAAGTGAAACGGTCAGGATCAAATGAAACACCTCTTACTTTGGGAAAGGATAAGTATACAGAACAGCTATACGGTAACAGGGATTTTCTGATCAATTGTCTTAATTGGCTGGTCGATAAAAATGGGATAATGGAGTTGAGATCCAGAGAGCTTAGACTAAGGTTGCTAAACGCTCAGATGATAAAATCTGAAAGATTTAAATGGCAGATGATCAATATCGCCGGCCCAATAATTATAGTTATCCTGGCAGCTTTACTTTATAGCTATTTCAGACGCAAAAAATACACAAGACATTGATAATGAATAAAATATTAATCAGATGCATTTTTTTATTCATTGTAATCGGGCTGTTTCTCCTTATTATATTAAAGAGCAGATCGCCATTCGGAGAATCAAATAGCTCGTTTGCTTCAGAACCAAAGGAAGAGATTACTAAAATCGAATTTTCAGAAAATGGGAAAAAGCTGACACTTGAGAAAAAGGGTGAGAGCTGGATAATTAATGGAAAATCGGAAGCCAGAAAAAGTGGCGTTTATTTTATTCTCAGGATTTTGAAAGAGATAAAAATCAAATCACCTGTTTCTCCGGAAATGTATGAAAATGAAATAAATGGGAAAAATGTTATTCCTGTTAAAGTGAGAGTTTATGAAAAGAGGCTACTCCTGAAGACTTTTCTCGTATATAAAACAGGGTCAAATATTTACGGAAACATTATGAAGATAAAGGAGTCCTCGAAACCTTTTATGGTCTATGTTCCTGGATATGAGGGTGATATTGGCTCGGGGTTTAGTGTTAATGAGTTATTCTGGCAACCATATACAGTTTTCAATCTTTTGCCTTCAGAAATAGGTTCTGTAAACTTTGAGAACTTGTCTGACACAGCATCTTCTTTCTCAATTATTAACAGAGATCATCATTATTTTCTTCACGATGCGCTTGGCAACCTGACTGGATGGGATTCTTCGCTTGTGGTGCGTTATATTTCATATTTCGCCTGGGTCCCCTTTGAATCATGGGCTTTTGAAATTGGAGAAGCAGAGAAGAAATCAATTGAAACTCAGCAACCTCTTTACAGGCTTACTGTTATTACCATTACAGGCAGGAAGCATGTTCTGACTCTATGGGGATTGCTGAGTAATAAGGGCGATACAAAAGCTATTGACAGCGACAGGTTACTGGGTAAAACAGAGGAAAGGGATGAGCTTTTCATAATGCGATATTTCGATATAGATCCGCTGATTAAGAAGAGATCATATTTCTTTCGGAGATAATTATTTTCTCTGATTATCGGAATTTTAAGTATTGATTTTAACTTCGTCTAGCTTGCACTAACGTGCTCGGCTCTTCGTTTACCACGGCCCCAATTTGCTTCGCTGAAGCTACGCGAAAGCGAAGAGGGGCGCGAAGAACCGACGACGCAAAGCGGAGGAGCTCGACGAAGTCAAAATCAATTTACTCCCCTGGGGATGGGGTAAATAAATTGATTTTCAAGCGATCTTAAGCTTGATGTAATTTATTACCCACACTCAAAATTTTTTATTTGAGGTAATAGTTTTTTTTTGTAATATTGGTAATTGAGAATTGAGCAAATCCCATAGTTCAATTCATTCATTTTGACTTGAATAGTAAAACTTGGAAATCAATAAATCAACTTAAAACGATACCAATATGAAATTTGTAGTATCCAGCTCGGAACTTCTTGGTCATCTGCAGGCAATAAGCAGGGTTATCAGCTCAAAGAATACGCTTCCCATACTTGATAATTTTCTTTTCAATCTTTCAGGGAACGATCTTGAAATTACTGCATCGGACCTTGAATCGACGCTGATAACTAGGATGAAGCTTGAGAACACTGATGGAGACGGCACAATAGCTCTTCCCGCAAGAATATTACTTGACACATTAAAAGAGTTTTCAGTACAACCACTCACATTTGATATTAATATGGAAACCATGGCAATGGTTATCAGTTCTGAAAATGGTAAATTCAATGTTGTCGGGCAGAACGGAATTGACTTTCCTGCCTTGCCTTTAATTAAAAAAGATAAAAAAATTGTATTTGTAATTAATGCTGATGTATTGCTTGCAGGAATAAGCAAGACTCTCTTTGCCACTGCTGATGATGAACTTCGTCCTGTGATGGGAGGTATCTTTGTAGAAGCCTCGACCGACAAAATTACATTTGTTGCTTCCGATGCTCATAAACTGGTAAGATACCAGAGAACTGACGCACATGCTGATGATAATGCTTCATTTATACTGCCAAAGAAACCGGCTTCTCTACTAAAAAATATTTTACCGAAAGAGGAGGGTCCCGTAACTGTTGAATTTGATGATAAAAACGCATTCTTTATCCTGAGTAATTACAAGGTTGTATGCAGGTTGGTTGAAGGCAACTATCCGAATTATAATTCTGTTATTCCAAAAAATAATCCACGTAAGATCACGATCGACAGAGTAGAATTCTTTAACATTCTCAAGAGAGTATCGGTCTTCTCAAACCAGGCGAGCAATCTTGTGAAGCTTCAGCTTAAAGGGAACCAGGTTATGGTTTCTGCACAGGATATTGATTTTTCAATTTCCGCGTATGAAAGAATCAAGTGCCTCTATGAAGGCGATGAGATTGAGATTGGTTTCAAATCTGTTTTCCTCCTTGAGATTTTGTCTAACATTGGCTCACAGGATGTTATGATCGAACTCGCCGATCCTACAAGAGCCGGACTCTTCCTTCCGGTTATTTCAGATAATGAATCGGAAGACCTGCTGATGCTTCTTATGCCAATGATGATAAATGCCTGACCTTTGAACCTGAATCTTAAACGTCCGATTGCTTTTATCGATCTTGAGACGACGGGAATCAACGTTTCAACCGATCGGATCGTTGAATTCTCAATCTTGAAAATAAGTCCTAATGGAAAAGAGGAATGGATGAGCATACGGATTAACCCGGAAATGCCTATTCCTCCCAAATCGACAGCCATTCATGGAATAAAAGATGAAGATGTAGCTAAATCACCAACATTTAAAGAGGTTGCAAAAAATCTTGCAACATTTCTCGAAGGATGCGATCTGGCCGGGTACAATGCCATTAAATTTGATATCCCTGTTCTGGCCGAAGAATTTCTCAGGGTGAATATTGATTTCACTTTCACAAAGAGAAGGTATGTCGATGTCCAGGTTATATTCCATAAAAAAGAACAGCGTACGCTGTCGGCTGCTTACCTGTTTTATTGCAAAAAAGATCTTGAGGGAGCCCATGGCTCAAAGGCCGATACAGCTGCAACTTTTGAGATTCTTAAATCGCAGCTTGACAGGTATAAAGATCTGGAAAATGATGTTGAAAAGCTTGCTGAGTTCAGTTCGTTTAACAGCAATGTTGATTTTGCCGGAAGAATAATTCTCGATGAAAATGGCGTTGAAGTTTTCAATTTTGGCAAGCATAAAGGAAAGCCTGTTGAAGTTGTTTTTAATGAGGAACCGGCATATTATTCCTGGATGATGAACGGTGAATTCCCTTTATATACCAAGAAAGTCCTTACAGAGATCAAATTAAGATCTTTCGGAAAAAATCAAAAGTAGAATGAAGATCATCTGTATCGGTCTTAATTACCGGAATCATGCGCTGGAATTAGGATGGCCTGTCCCGGATGAACCAGTGGTATTCCTTAAACCCGATTCATCAATCCTGAAAAACAATAAACCCTTTTTCCTGCCTGACTTTTCAACTGATATCCATTATGAAGTTGAAGTAGTATTAAAAATCAGCAAGCTGGGAAAGGGAATCTCTGCAAAATTTGCCCCGCGGTATTTTGATGAAATCACATTAGGCATTGATATAACAGCACGTGATCTTCAGACCAGACTCAAAACAGCCGGCATGCCATGGGAATTGTCAAAGTGCTTTGATGGTGCTGCTCCTCTGGGTCGTTTTATTCCTGTGAAAGGTGAAACTGACATGGCAAACCTGGACTTCAGACTTGAAATAAATGGGAAGGTTGTACAGCGAGGCAATACCTCCGATATGATTTTCGGCTGTGATAAAATAGTTGAATATGTCTCAAGATTTTTCACCCTTAAAACAGGTGACCTGATATTCACAGGTACCCCGCCCGGTGTGGGTCAGCTTCATAAAAATGATAATCTGGTTGCATATCTTGGCGATGAACCGCTGCTGGATTTTATGATTAAATGATATTAAAGTCAATTAAACCAATAAGATAATTTTAGAATAAGTCCCCTGTTTTTTATTTTAATATCGCTGGGGTAAGCATTTTCTGTATAAACAATGAACAGGTCCGATACCGGTGCAAAACGCCACTGGAAGCGAAGGTTCAAATTTATATTGTCGATCTGATTATTATATTGTACAAAACTTGTTAAAAAGAGCTTGTCAGTAAAAGTAAGATCAAGTCTCGGTCCGATCAATACAAACTGAGCGCTTTTATAGGGAACAGGCAACGAGATATTGTTGTATGTTGTCACAATTGCCAGGCTTCCGTAAGGTTGAACCCGGTAGTACAATTCTCCATCCACCATCCACTTTGTGCCATTATAATATCCGCCGTATCTGCTGCTGACAAGCCAGTTAAATGATTTGCGTATATCTGAAGTGAAAGAAATACCCATCTCATTCCAGTTAAATTTATCATTTGCTGCAAGAGGTAAGCTGCCAGTATTGGTGGGATCGAATGGGGACTGAAGTTTAATAAATGTATTCAAAGCATCTATTACTAAAATACTTTTATTCATCCATTCAACCTGGTAAAGGATCTGTGCTATCCTGTCAGTGAGTTTCATTGAGGGATCATAATACATATCCATTTTAAATGCTGGTCCGTGATCAGCGACACTGCTGGAGGCCGGGAAGAACTTGTACTGGAACAGAGGATTTATTTCATAGTATCCTGTTCTTCTGATATATCCAACCTGGGCAAGATAATCGGCTCCTACCCATGATTGATTCAGGGTTGCTGTTAAATATTGAGTGTTGTATGCAATATTGGCAGATAATGCTGCCGCATCATGTGTGGCTCCAGGGTAAAATGACTGATGGTAAAATGCTTTTCCAAGCCAGTGATTATCAGCGCTTGCAAGGTTATATTCGAAGCCTGCAACCCGGTTGAACCCGTATTTAGTGGATGAAGTGTCATTTTTCAGATTCATAACCTGCTTGTTGATAAAAAATGCCGTTATATTGGAATGACTGAACACCTTACGCTGAATAGCGGCAACTGTAAAATTTCCGGCTTCTACAGTATCATTTTGACCGGTTTGAATATCCATAAGTCCTATCCTCCAGTTATTTCCAATCTTACCGCTTAGTCTTGCTCCTGCCAAAACCTGACTTTCTAGTCCAATACGACGTGAGAAAAATGGCCTCAGGTTATCATTACCCAGCTGAGCAAAGAGATCGCTGTTTTCAAGATAAAACTGTCTCTTCTCAGGGAAGAATAGTTCAAAACGATCAAGGTTTGTCACCTGATTATCGACTTCGACCTGGGAATAATCAGGATGGACTGTCAGATCAAGATTCATTGAAGTAGATAGAATAGCCTTTGCATCAATGCCTGCGTTGACTTTAGGTTTAAATCCTTCTCCAGCTTCCTTATTTTGAGTGGTTTGTGCTGATACATAAGGGATCAATGAGAATCTCAAACCTGAAGGGGGCAGAGGTTTATCCCACACGAGTGAACCTGTGAACGCAAGAGTCGCAGTCGCAAATTGTCTTGGCATCGGTGCCCAGCTTGATTTTTCATTGGTCTTAAGATCCAGTCTGCTGAAATTTATTCCCCATTCTTTCTCTCCACCATTATAACGGATACTGCGTAATGGAATTGCAAATTCAGCAACCCAGCGGTCCTTGTAATTCTTTACTGCTGATCTCCATTTAATATCCCAATCAAGATTTACAGTCCCTCCGTTTGCCTGAACGCCGTCCCACTGTGCTCCTGCAGCGGAAACTCCGAAGGCAAAACCATTGGTTTGATCATTGTATGTATCAAGGAACACCACGAAATTATCGTTCTTCAGAAAGTTGAAGTCGCGTCGCAATGACTCCACCGGACGCTTACCAGGTGTTGAATCGTAACAGACGATACCAACGTAAAGAGTCGATTCATTGTAGGTGACTCTCACCTCTGTCTGTGCAATCGCAAAACCTGTGTCAGTAGGCAACACTCTTTGGAAACGAGTAGCTATATCTGCTGTCAGCCATACTGGTTCATCAAGAATTCCGTCAACAGTAATTGTATTAGTTGTCTCTCTGGTATTTATCCGATATTTCTCACGGTTGATTCCTTTTGACTGGCCAAAAAGTATTGTATTAAAACAGATGAGAATAACGGTGCTGAGTAATATGGAAGGTCTGAACATTTAGGATTTCAAAATTTGTCACAAGATAAAAAAAAGTTTGAATAAGGTTCAGGAATTACGAATTAGAAATCAGGAATCAGAAATCAGGAATATTTACTTATGAGTTACCAGCTGCCAGTTATGAGCTGACAAGTTAAATGTACTATCTCTTAGAGAAAAAATATAACCCAACCCAATACCTCGATTAATTGTTTTAATTTTATTGAAACTGAATTCAATTAATTTTCCTCTATGGTTATCAACATAAGTAAGGATGCATCTGAACTGGGACTTAGAGCTGCACAATTTGCTGCGACAAAGCTATGTGAGGCGATAAAACAGAATGGTGAAGCGAGGATGGTTGTTTCCACAGGCAGCTCCCAATTCGAAACTTTTCAGGCTCTGTTGAAAGAAAAGCTGGAATGGGAAAGAGTAGAAATTTTTCATCTGGATGAATATATCGGGCTCCCGGGAACACATAGTGCAAGCTTCAGAAAGTATCTTTATGACCGCTTCATCAGTCATATAAAAATAAAAAAATTTCATAGCGTTGATGTTGAGGGCGATATAGATCAGATAATCAGAGTACTGACTAAAGAGATACGAAAGAAACCGATCGATTTGGGACTGATCGGAATCGGAGTCAATGGACATATTGCTTTTAATGATCCGCCTGCAGATTTCGACACCAATGAAGCTTATATAATTGTAAATCTCGATGATGCGTGCAGATTGCAGCAGGTTAATGAGGGGTGGTTCAAATCGCTTGAAGAAGTTCCATCGAAGGCCATTTCAATGACTCCATGGCAGATAATGCAGTGTAAAACTATTATCTCCTGTGTGCCGCATAAAGTGAAGGCTATAAGTGTCAGGAACACTCTTCTTAATAAAATAACCAATATAGTTCCTGCAACTTTATTGAAACAGCATAATGATTTTAATCTTTATCTTGACATAAATTCGGCATCTGAAATAATACCAATATAAAAGTCTGTACAGATGAAGACAGGGAAAATAAGTCAGCATATAATCGAAGGAATTAATTATGAAACAGGGAATTCGGTAAGCATAAAAATCGTTGATGGATTTATTGAAAGTATAACTGATATATCAAGTTCAAAGAATCATGATTTTAACTTGTTTGTTGCTCCCGGACTAATTGATAATCAGATAAACGGTTATGCAGGTGTTGATTTCTCAGGTAAAAATCTTACCGTAGATGATATAATTAAAGCCACACAGGCAATGTGGAAAGAGGGCGTAACTACTTTTTTGCCCACATTGTTAACTAATAGTCATGAAAACCTTCTAATGAACTTAAGGATTCTTGGGGAAGCCATTAGAAGTGTCGCTGGGCTTAGGGAATCCATTCCCGGATTTCATCTTGAAGGTCCTTATATTTCTCCGGAGGAAGGTTTTAGAGGCTGCCATCCTGTTCAGTATATCCGCAAGCCATCCATGGAAGAATTCATGAGTTATCAGAAAGCTTCAGGCGGAAAAATATTACAGATCACTCTTGCTCCTGAAATTGAAGGAGCAATTGAATTCATCAGATTGTGCACCAACGATGGGATAGTTATGGCAATTGGACATACAAATGCATCTGCCGACCAGATAATGCAGGCAGTTAATAATGGCGCCAGGGTATCGACACACCTTGGGAACGGTTGTGCAAACCTCATACATCGTCATAAAAACCCGATATGGCCACAGCTTGCCAACGAACAATTGACTGCTTCTGTTATTGCAGATGGACATCATCTCAAACCGGAGGAGATAATAGTATTTTATAAAGTTAAAGGTCCGGATAATATTATTCTTACTTCAGATGTTATTTACCTTGCAGGTATGGCTCCCGGAAAGTATACATTTTTAGAAAGTGAAGTCATTCTTACAGAAGACGGGATGTTGTTAAATCCGGGATTGAGTTGTCTTGCCGGGGCCTCATTCCCTTTGAAAAAAGGAGTTGAAAATATTATGGATTTCACGCATTGCTCACTTGCAATTGGTATAAATATGGCTTCCTGTAATGTTGCCAGGATATATGGTCTTCATGACAGAGGAAAACTGGCTCCTGGCAAAAGAGCTGATATCATATTGTTTGAAAAAGCGGGAAATCAACTAAAAATTAATAAGACATTCTTGAAAGGAAAACTGGTTTATCAGACATGAAAGAATTCAAAAAAGCTTCCCGTCTGGACGATGATAGCTACAAAATGAGCGCTGAACATAAAGACGAAGAAAAAAATAAAGGTTGACTCTTTGATGCATTGTGAGGTAGCCTTCATTTCATAATGTATTGTAAATCAGTCTGAAATGCTATACTTTGGTGCTTTTCTGTTTTTTGTCCCCTGCTCATAGTTGTATGCTATTTCGATCAGAATAGATTCATTCCATGCCCTGCCAAAGAATGTGACTCCAACCGGTAAATCATCAATAAATCCCATTGGAACAGTAATGGCAGGATATCCTGAAATTGCTGCGAGTGATGAACTTCCACCAACAAAATGATCACCCAGAAGCAGATCAGTTTTCCATGCAGGAGATCCGGTCGGCGCCATAATTGCATCAAGCTTGTAAGTATTCATCACTTTGTCTATTCCATCTTCCCTTGTTGCTTTTGTCATAGTAGCCAACGCCTTTTTATATTCTGCCGAATTAAGATCTCCTTTTTGTTCAGCCTGTTCAAGAATACCCTGATCGAAATATCTGAGCTCGACACTATCTGATTTATTGAATTCAATCAACTCTTTGATGTCCTTTACAGGTGAATCACTGCCGGGCCCGGCCAGGTATTTATTAAGCCCATCCTTAAACTCATACAACAGAACCTGGAATGAAGGATCTTCATAATTCAATCCCTTTGGAAAATCAATATCAACTACTTCTGCGCCATTTGCTTTAAGAAATGCGACTGTCTTATTCATAAGAGTATCAACTTTATCAGAAAACCCCATTGATTTTTTTGATAGACCAATCCTTTTACCCTGAAGTCCATCTTTCTTCAGAAACTTTGTGTAATCGGTATAATATTTTCGCTGTGAGGCATATGTTTTGGTGTCTGATGAATCGATGCCTGTTAAAGCGCCAAGCGTTATTGCGACGTCTTCTACGGTTCTTCCCATCGGACCCGGAGTATCCTGTGTGAATGAGACAGGAACGATTCCGGACCGACTGATGAGTCCGACTGTAGGTTTAATTCCAACAATTCCATTGTTATTTGAGGGGCACACAATGGATCCATTTGTTTCAGTACCTATTGCAACCATACAAAGATTGGCAGAAACTGCAACTCCTGAACCTGAACTTGAACCGCATGGGTTACGATCTAGAACGTATGGGTTCCTGGTTTGTCCTCCAACACCGCTCCATCCACTCGACGACATCTTTGACCGGAAGTTTGCCCACTCACTGAGGTTTGATTTTGCAATAATTATTGCTCCGGCTTCTCTCAACTTTTTGGCAACATAGCTATCAGCTTTAGGAAAAGAATTTTTTAATGCTGTTGCACCGGCAGTTGTGGGCATCCTGTCGTGAGTATCGATATTATCTTTTAAAATTACCGGGACACCGTACATGGGCCCCCGCGGCTTACCGGCTGCAGCTTCCTTGTCAAGTTCCTCAGCAATCTTGAGCGCGTCAGGATTAATCTCAATTATTGAATTCAGTCGGGGACCATTTTTATCGATTTCGTTAATCCTGTCCAGGTAGACTTTTACTACATCTTCAATAGTATATTTACCCTCTTTGTATCCTTGCTGAAGTTTTCCGATCGTTAATTCTTCAATCCAGCTATTACCGGTTTTTTTCTGAACATTAGTATTAACAGGTGTTTTACATGTGATCATACACAGAATTAATGAGATAAACAGCAAAAAGAATTTTGTAAAATTTGGTTTCATAATTTAATGGTTTTGTGCTAATTATATAAAGACGTTCAATTTGGACGTCTCTACCCTGTAAATAACATTGTATATTTCATAAAATTATGAATATTAAATCAATTTGAATAAATTTGTCGTTATAGAATTGCAAAGGTGTCCTGATTGGGTAGAGACGGCCAAATTGGGCGTCATTACAAATCGGATACCTGCAATTCGAGTGTCTGGAATTAATAATGTATCGGAATATGAAAAATATTTACTTACAAATTCTTGATCAAAAATCCGATAGTTCCCATCTGGTGCTTGCTACGGTTACCAGGACGCATGGTTCTACGCCCCAGAAGCCTGGAAGTTCAGCCTTATTTGATAAAAAGGGCCTTATATCAGGAACGGTTGGAGGTGGAGTTGTGGAAGGGAAAGTTCAAAAACTGGCCCTGGAAGCGATTCTGTCAAAAAAATCCGGACATTTCCAATTTAACCTGGCGAACGATATCTCAAACACGGAAGAGGCTATCTGCGGTGGACAGATCAATGTTCTGATTGATGCCAATCTGAATAATTATTTATCTGTTTTTGAACAGCTTGGAAGTTCGATTGAAAACCGGATTCCGGGAGTTCTGATAACTATGGTGACCGGGTTCACGGAAGAAACGGTTCTTATAAATCGTTACTGGATAAGCGATATTTTTAAACCAGCTATACCGGAAGCATTTCTCGCTCAAATTGAACCTGTCGTTCTTAATATGATCTCAGGAGGCAATCCGTCAGATTACAGGGAACTTGAGTTAACAATACCTGACGAAGAACCTTCCTCTCTGTTTTTCCTTGAAGCTGTGTTCCCTGCTGCACAACTGATAATTGCAGGAGCGGGTCATATAGGTAAAACATTGGCGCGTCTGGGAGATATGCTTGATTTTGAGGTTACAGTAATTGATGACCGTTCTGAGTACGCTAATTCTGAGAATATTCCTGAAGCCAACCATATCATAGTTAAGGATATAGGGGAAGCATTGAAAGATCTGAAGAAGGAGAATGATACATATGTTGTGATTGTAACTCGTGGTCATAAAGATGATGCCGCGGCTCTTAAACCGTGCATTGGATCTGAATTAGCTTTTACCGGCATGATCGGAAGTAAAAATAAAATTGCATCAATGCGGGCAAGTTTTATTGAGAATGGATGGGCAAGCGTTAAACAATGGGAAGCTGTTCATACTCCTGTAGGACTTGATATCAAATCCAGGACAGTTGAAGAGATTGCCGTAAGCATTGCTGCTCAGCTAGTATTGGTGCGGAATAGTAAGAAGTAAGAAATCGTATGAATGAATTCTGGGCAATAATACTTGCAGCCGGTGAGTCAAAGAGGATGGGATTTCCGAAAATGTTACTGCCTTTTAATGGACGGACGATGATAGAAAATGTTATTGCCAATGTTACTGAATCAAAAGTCGATAAAATTATGGTTGTACTTGGAGCATACCTGGATGCATTAGTTGAAAAGATCAAAGAATTGGATGTAAGGAATTGTTATAATGATAATTATATGCAAGGAATGCTGTCTTCAGTACAATGCGGATTCAGAAATCTGCCTCCGGATTATAAAGCAGCTCTTGTTTTTCAGGGTGATCAGCCATTGATAACTCCAAACGCAATTAATACTGTGATTGAGGCATATTCATCATCGGGTAAGGGTATAGTAATCCCTGTTTATAATACTAAACGCGGGCATCCGATTCTCATTGGCGTGAAATACAAGGACGAAATTGAAAAACTCACCCCTGATTCAGGTTTACACTCACTGGCCAGTAAGTTTCCCGATGATGTTATGGAAGTTGAAACAGATGAACCTGGAATACTCAGAGATTTTGACACATACGATGAATATAAAGAAGGAATTAATCAAATTCAATAGCTATGGAAGAGACAATTAAATTTCAGTTAAACGGAAAGCAAACCGAAGCCGCGATTGATCCCACTCAGACTCTGTTGTGGGTTTTAAGGAATCATTTCGGGCTGACCGGAACAAAATTTGGTTGCGGTATGGGGTTTTGCGGAGCCTGCACCGTTCTGATCGATAATGAACCTGTCAGGTCCTGCCAGTTATCGGTGGGCGAAGCAGCCGGCAAAAATGTTATTACAATTGAAGGACTTGCAACAAAAGGCAAACTACATCCTGTGCAGAAGGCATTTGTCGAACACGATGCATTGCAATGTGGCTATTGTACACCGGGAATGATCATGAATGCGACTGGTCTTTTAATAAAGAATCCAACACCATCAATACAGCAGATTAAGGATGGTATGGAAAATAACCTATGCCGTTGCGGGGCACATATGCGTATAATTGAAGCAGTTCAGACTGCATCCAAAGAACTGAAAGGAGGGAAGTAAACATGAAAAAGGAAAAAAATATTGATCAGAATACATCACAAACTTCTGAACGCCATGGCATACCAAGAAGAGATTTTTTCAGGATCCTAGGAGGCGGCATTTTTATTTTTGTTCGTCCGTGGAAGGTCCTTGATTTTATAGGATTACCCTCAGAACAGGCCCGTGGTGTCCCAAAAGATTATAATGCATTTCTCCGGATAGCTGAAGACGGAACTGTGACGTGCTACACCGGTAAAATTGAAATGGGTCAGGGCATCATTACTTCACTTCCCCAGATGATGGCTGATGAACTTAATGTTCCCCTGGAAAGGATCAAGATAGTAATGGGAGATACTGATGTTTGTCCATGGGATCAGGGAACATGGGGATCACTTACCACCAGGGTTTTTGGCCAAATTATGAGAACTGCATCTGCTGAGGCCAGAGGAGTTCTTCTTGACCTTGCCTCAGCACAGCTGGGTGTGCCTGTTTCACAATTGGAAGTTAAAGACGGAATTGTAACCGACACCAAAGATTCCAAAAAAACAGTCAGCTATGCACAACTGGCAAAGGGCAAGAGAATTGAAAAATTCCTCGATGTTAAGCCTTCTATGGAAGATTACACAAAATTTAAATCCATTGGAAAATCATACAATCGTGTTGATTCTAACCTGAAAGTAACCGGCGAAGCAAAATACTCCGGCGACATGAAATTGCCCGGAATGGTTTTTGCACGGATATTACGCCCGCCTTCTCATGCTGCTAAGATGACATCTGTTGATTATTCAGGGGCAGAGAAGATTGCAGGTACTAAAGTTGTCAGGGAAGGTGATTTGGTAGCTGTGATTAATGAGAATCGTGACTTAGCTGATCAGGCAATAGTTAAAATTAAAGCTGAATACTCATTCAATGAGGTGCCGGTTAATGATAAGACGATCTATGAATTCATGCTGAAGGCTGATTCTAATGCAAAGGCACTCAACTCAACAGGAGATATGGATGCCGGACTTAAGCTTTGTGATAAAACATTTGAATCGGAGTTTCACGATCCATACCTGGCCCATGTAGCTATAGAAACGCATACTGCTCTTGCCCAGCTTGATGGCGGTAAGATGACAGTGTGGGCTTCGACTCAATCACCCTTTGGTTTAAGGGAAGGCATAATGCGTGAGCTCGGTTTACCAGCCGAGGAAGTAAGAGTCATAACACCATTTGTAGGCGGCGGATTTGGAGGCAAAGGGGAATACCAGCAAGGGATTGAGGCTGCAAAACTCGCAAAACTGACCGGAAAACCCGTAATGCTGATGTGGACCCGTGACGAAGAATTTATCTATGATACATTCCATCCTGCAGGAGTTATTAAAATAAAATCAGGGATAGATAAGGCAGGCCTGATTAAACTGTGGGAATATAGCGTGTATTATTCCGGCACGAGAGGTGCCGATGCAATCTATGATATTCCGAATACTAAATTCACACATTACAGTCAGAAAAGCGACGGACCACCTGTTCATCAGTTCGGAACAGGAGCGTGGCGTGCTCCAAATAACAATACAAATACCTTTGCCAGGGAAGTTCAGATAGATATCATGGCAGCGGCCGCCGGGACTGATCCCCTTGAATTCCGTCGGAAGAACCTCAAGGATGAGCATATACTGGACTGCCTGAAAGCTGTAGCTGATAAGTTCGGATATGTTCCAGGTAAAGCTCCAAGTGGAAGAGGAATCGGAATTGCTTGTGGAGCTGATGCCGGTGCCTGGGTGGCACATATGGCTGAAGTGAAAGTTGATAAAAGCACCGGTAAAGTTAAGGTAGTGCGTATTGCCTGTGCCCAGGATATGGGATTGTGTGTAAACCCTGAGGGTGCTACCATCCAGATGGAGGGTTGCATAACAATGGGTCTCGGATATACCCTTAGTGAAGAGGTGCTGTTTGAAGGAGGTAAGATACTTACCCATAGTCTTGATGCTTATGACATTCCCAAGTTCTCATGGCTCCCCAAAATTGATACTGTTATCCTCGACAGAAAAGATAAACCACCACAGGGAGGAGGGGAACCTGCTATTATTGCTATTGGTGCTGTGGTTGCCAATGCAATATTTGATGCAACCGGAGCAAGGTTATACAGGATGCCAATGACACCTGAAAGGGTACTGGAAGCATTGAAAAAGGTTTAATTGAAATAACGATCTGATTCAGAACAAGGCTTCGGCTGCTGGCTTCAGGAAAAGAATATTAACTTGTACCTGATGCCTGTTGCCTGATGCCTGTCGGCTTGTTTAATTTATACCAGTTCAATCTTTTTTGTTCAAATTTCCTGAAATTATAAGATTGTAGTATTTTTACATTTTAATCTACTGATGTGAAACTATTGATTGTTGAAGATGACCGGTCTCTAAGCCGTTCCATTAATGATTACCTTAAGATGGAAGGTCATATTTGTGAAATTGCACTGACTTTGGATGAAGCCATACAAAAGGCTGGTGTAAATAAGTATGATTGTGTTATTCTTGATATTGGTCTCCCTGATGGTAATGGACTGGATTTAATCCGGAAGATGAAGTCGAATAGATTAACCGGCGGAATTCTTATACTTTCTGCAAAGAGCTCTCTGGATGATAAGCTTACAGGATTAAATATAGGAGCGGATGATTATCTGACAAAGCCGTTTCATTTTGCAGAACTCAGTGCACGAATCAATTCAATATACAGAAGGAACAATTTCCTGGGACTGAATGAAATAATTTTTAACGAGATCAGAATAAATGCAGAGGATAGCCAGGTTTATGTACATGACAAACTATTAATTCTTACAAAAAAAGAGTATGATCTTTTACTGTTCTTTATGGCTAACAGGAACAGAATTATAACAAAAGAATCAATAGTAGAACATCTCTGGGGCGATAATGTAATACTTACCGATTCATTCGATTTTGTATATACCCATGTTAAAAACCTTCGTAAAAAGATTGTGGCTGCAGACGGAAGGAATTATATTAAATGTATCTACGGTTTTGGATATAAATTCTTTGATAGTTGAAATTATTAACTAAGAGTACTTTTTACTTTTTGCTTCTTTCTATCCTGGTAATGCTTGCCGGAGCAGCATTGTTATATTTAACGATAAAGAAGGTTATTTATAGACAAATAGACGAGAGTCTGATCACGGAAAAGACAATAATAGAGGATCAGATAAGACAAACAGATACTATCCCGGACTTTGAAGGCACGTTTGGTCATCAGATTGAAGTTAAATTGCTGAACTACCATGTTAACAGGGTCCAGTCAATAAAGGACACAGATATTTACGATACTAAATCGGACTCATTTATACCTTTCAGATACATTTTTTCTTCGGGAAACTCTGTTGGAAAAAAAGGTTTTATTATTACCATTTTCCAGATTATAAGTGAAAAAAATGAATTATTGCATGATATTGAGGTGTACATGTTTTCTCTGTTTTTTTCACTTCTGTTAATTTCAATTCTTATCAACTACCTGATAGCCAAAAGGCTTTGGAGGCCATTCTATAATTCAGTCAAAATTGCAGAGAGATTTGATATACAATCGGATAAACTTTTGGAATTACCTAAAACTGATATAAATGAATTTATAAAGCTAAATGAGGTCCTTGAAAATATGACCCGAAAAATGAGAGATGATTATCTTAATCTGAAAGAGTTCGGTGAAAATGCATCTCACGAGATACAGACTCCGCTTGCTGTAATGAGGTCCAAGACTGATTTACTTATGCAACAAAAGAACCTGAACAAGGATAGCCTTACTCTCATTAAATCTATAAATGAAGCTATAACTAAACTATTCAAACTCAACCAGGGATTACTTCTTATCTCCAAAATTGAGAATAAGGTTTTTCATGAAAAAAAGAAAGTTTCCCTGAAGCAGATTACTGTAAACGGTTTGGATAATTATAAAGAAATTATGCAACTGAAGAAGATTAAGGTTGAAATGGATGCAAGCGATGAAGCTTTGGTTGAAATGAATGATATGCTTGCTGAAGTCCTCATTTCAAACCTGCTCAGCAATGCAGTAAGGTTTAATATTAATGGTGGTTTCATCAAATGTCATATTGATATCATGTTTCTAATTATTACAAATTCCGGGTTGGCTATGATCACTAATCCTGAAGATCTCTTCAAACGATTTCATAAAAACAGCGATAATCCCCAATCGGTAGGATTGGGTTTATCTATCGTTAAGGAAATTGCTGAAAGTTATGGTATGAACATAACCTATACCTGTATTAATGACGTGCATGAAATAAAACTGCAATACCGCCAAAGAGTGAACTTACCAAAGGCATTTTAATGAGATTTCTTAAATTTTTGTTAAATTTCTCTAACTTCAGACCATCTTCAGAATCACACAATAGTTTTGTCATATCAAACCAATTAATTTATAAGATATGAAAAAGTTATTATTTGTTATGGTATTAGTAATGGGTGCTCTTGTGGTTAATGCCCAGCGCACTCCGGTAAAAGTTGCAGACCTTCAGAAATCTATTACTGACAATATTACTAAAGACTATGTCGGTTTTACTGTCAAGGAGGCAACCAAAGTTGTTGAAAAAAGTGATACTACTTTTGATGTGGTAGTAATAAAAGGGACAACCCAGGAAACTCTGTGCTATGATAAAAATGGTAAATTCCTGAAAAAAATGGAAGCAAAGTCTGGCACAGCTAAACCAGCACCAACACCAGCTACTACCAAGCCTCCAACAAAGTAACAATAACAAAAGGCTGTCTTCTTATGTAGACAGCCTCTTTTTTTTATTATAGCTCCCATCCTTTCCTGTATTCCCTTACCAGGAATTTATTTGCTTCAGGTACATTGGTAATCTTCATGTTAACGGTATCATACTCCACACTTTTTCCGGCACGTAATGCCACTCCTCCGAGTAGAATAGTCTCAGTAACAGGTCCGGTATATATAAAGCTGCCAGGTGATTGTGTTTTGTTTTTGAATGAATTGATCCATATATTGTTGGCATCCTCACCAGATTTTTCAGGAGCTGTTTTTTGAGGAGTGATATTTTTGTTATCGGCATATAACTCAGGGTTTTCGCCTCTGAACCCTGCGATTATCTTCCCTTTTTCACCAACGAACATCATGCCTTCCCTTTCGAGAGCTTTTCCTGATGCAATATATTCATCGGGGGTAACAGGTTTCATCCCTCCATCATACCAGAAAAGATCAAACGGGGGCAGGTCAGCCTGTGCCTTAAACTTAAATCTGATTACACATGAAAGAGGAAAGGCAACATCATTCTTAACACCCACTGAGACATTACCCTGAAAAGCACATGTAGTGGTACCATTTGCTTCCGCGCTGGTAGCCGGAGAAGTGATTCCAAGTGTCAGGAAAAGCGGAAACAGACTATAATGTCCCATATCCGCTATACTTCCTGCACCAAAGTCGTACCATCCTCTGAAAACAGCATTTGTATAATATGGATGATAAGGTCGATCGGGAACTGGTCCCAACCATAGATCCCAGTTAAAGTCCTTAGGTATCGGAGGAGTTTCTGTGGGATTAGCCTGCCACTGGGGCCACATCGGTCTGTTTGACCAGTTATGTATCTCCTTTAGTTTGCCAATTGATCCATCGCTTATCCATTTCTTAATTAATTCATAATCAGGTCTCTTACTCCATGCAAGCAGATGTGTGCTCAGGCCTGTCTTTTTAGCAGTTTCAATAGTAAGTCTTGCTTCATACATCCTGTTAGCAATTGGTTTATGCGTAACTACATGTTTCCCTTTCTTCATTGAAGCTATTGCTACAGTGCCATGTAGATGGTCAGGAGTCATGATCTTTATTGCATTCAGATCTTTCTCTTTTTCAAGCAATTCCCTGAAATCCTCATAAGAGGCGCATCCTTTATATGTGCCTGAATCTTTTGATTTCCCATAATATTTCTGAACAAATTCCTGTCCAATATCTCTTCCACCTGGTATTCCTTTGATATTTTCTCCCCATGAATTATCACCTAATGCTCTCCGGATACTATCACGCACATCGTTTAATGACCAATCTATATAGTTTGTACTGAATTTATTAGGGTCGCAGACAGCAACTATCTGCAATGCAGGATTCGAAATTAAAGCTGTCATTTCTCTTAATCCCTGCGTTCCGCAACCGATATATCCAAGCGTGATCTTATCGCTTGGAGCTATATAACCTGGTCCTCCCAGAACTTGTCGTGGTACTATTGTAAGTGCCACGGAAGCAGCAGCAGCTGATCCGAGGAACTCGCGACGGTTAATTTTTTTTGAGATAGCCATTTTTTAAAATTTATTTATTATTATCGTTAATGATTTAATTGGATTGAATTTATTTTCTGAGTTTCCAATACTCAAAGACTATGAATATAATTAGCACTCTCTTTAAATGTTTCTATTCCCATTTCCACAAAAAAATTCTTTACTCCGGCTGTTTTGAGAGTGGCGAAGAATTCTTTCCAGTCAACTATCCCTTTGCCAATTGGTACTTGCTTCTTTTCGGTAGCAGACCAGTCTGCAAGGTGAGCAGAAATAAATCTTCCGGGGTATTTTTTAAAATAAGTTGAAGCTTTATAACCCTTGCTTATCACCGCTACCTGAAACTGCATTTTGACATATGCAGGATCGAGCTGACTCATCAAAGCATCATAGATAAGTGTATCGCCGATTTTTTCAAATTCCATATCGTGATTATGGTATCCCATCTGGATACCTGATTTCATGGTTTTTGATCCTATTATATTCAATTCATCAGCTGCTTTAAGCCAGTCGCTGATTGTCGCCTCTTTTTGCAGGTCGAAGCTGGACAGGATCATTTGCACCTGCCCCGATTCCTTCGCAAATTCAATGCGTTCATCAATATGTTGCCTGAGTTCATCCATTCCATAATGCGTGCTTGGCCATGTAAGACCAGTGTCATTAATGATCTTCTTCATTTCTTTGGCTTTTAATTTCATCAGGGGACCGAACCCAAGATTTTCATACCCCGGAGGAGAACACATTTCAACACTCTGATACCCCATATCCGCAACCATTTTTAGTGTACCCGGGAAATCAATTCCAATCTTTTCCCTTACTATCCATGACTGGAACCCAATAGGCATTTTAACAGGTATTGGAAGGACACCAGCTGCAAGATCCAGAGGAATCTGTGACGCAATCACAACTGATCCTATTCCCAGAACGCTTTTTCCCAGAAACTGTCTTCTTGATAATTTGTTCATAATGAGTATGTTTATATTAATAAGAAACTTTATGATTTCCTTAAAAGAGGTTGGCATCTGTACAAATTTATAAAATTGTCGGGATAATCAACTGAATCTCTTAATGTTTTTAATATGCTTCATCAATCTTTTTCAACCATTCCAGGCTATATTTTATGGAATTAGTGTAATTTTATTTTACAGGCTTGTAAGAGAAGAAGAATTCAAGGTGAATTGTTATTCTTATTGCCAAATAAATTTTAGGATATGAAAAGGATAAATTATATATTGTCTGGACTAACACTTATCGCAATGTCATTTACAAAAATACCACAAACAGAGATCAGCAATGGATTAATCCGTGCTACGATCTACCTTCCTGATGCCAGTAAAGGGTATTACCAGGGAACGCGCTTCGATTGGTCAGGAATTATGCCTAGTCTTGAATATAGTGGCCATAATTATTTTGGTCAGTGGTTCACTAAATACAGTCCCGAAATACATGATGTAATAATGGGACCGGTGGAAGAATTTGCTCCATTGGACTATCCTGAAACAAAGCCTGGTGGCAGTTTTATTAAAATAGGAGTGGGAGCAGTCTACAAACAAGATGATCAGCCATATACATTCAGTAGAATATACCAGCTTTTAAACCCGGGAAAATGGACAGTAAAAAAGAGTCCGGATAAGGTATTATTTATTCATGATCTTAACGATAAGATATACTCATATCATTATGAAAAAACTGTTCAGCTGATCAAGGATAAACCAGAACTGGTTCTGAGGCATTCCCTGAAAAATACAGGAAATCATACCATTGAAACTAATGTCTATGACCATAATTTCTTTGTAATTGACAAACATCCAATAGGTCCGGGAATTGTAGTGAAATTCCCATTTAATCTGAAAGGTGAGGGAGTAGGATTTGGAGAATTGGCTGAAATTCAAGGCAATCAGATATCGTTTCTCAGACCCATAGGTAATGGAGAAGACGCCGAGTGTTTTTCTTTGGAAGGATTTGGCCCAAGTGCGGATGATTACGAAATCAGGATTGAAAATCGTATAACTGGTGCAGGTGTGAAGATTACCTGCGATCAACCATTTCTAAAGCTGGCTTTCTGGGCATGTCCAACAACTCTGTGTCCGGAGCCATACATAAAAATTAAAGCAGAACCCGGAAAGGAGATTAGCTGGATAATCAAATACGAATTTTATACTCTGACAAAATAACGGTGCAATGGCAAAACTGCATAACGGCATAACAACATAACCGCACAATAGGAAATTATATAATACTATTTGCCATTTATTATACGCTGTTAGACTCATGACATTTTAATAAGCCTGATTTAAGCTCTATTTTTTATAACCCTGCATCAGATTTAATTTTATGGGGTCTTTTACATAAATACTAATCCTAGAGAATTATCTCATATGCTAAGAAATTTTTTTATTAACGCCATCCGCAATATGCAAAAGCATATCGGATACCTGATTCTCAATATTATAGGACTTACAATCGGTCTGACAAGTTTTCTTCTGATAACAATTTATGTTTTACATGAATTAAGTTATGACCGGTTTCATAAAAACTATGAAAACATCTACCGGATTAAAGTTAAAGGAGTAATGGCTGGTGCCACGCTTGACCAGGCGATAACAGCAGCCCCAATGGCAGAGACACTTCTTGCTGATTATCCCGAGGTATTAAAGGCAGTAAGGATCAACAGGTCAGGGGCATGGCTTGTTAAATATGGAGAAAACCGGTTTAATGAGGATGGGGTTCTCTTTGCCGATTCCTCGTTTTTCAGCGTATTCGACTTTAAACTTTTAAGCGGTGATCCGAAAACTGCCCTCTCTAATCCAAGATCAATGATTCTGACTGAAAAATTTGCAAGAAAGTACTTTGGCAATGAGGATCCCATTGGTAAAAGAATAAGTCTCGAAGCAGATACTAATCTTTATACTGTTACAGGCGTGATTCAGAATATTCCGGCAAATTCTCATTTCAAATTTGATATGCTGGGTTCGCTTAACTCTCTGGGAGACTCCAGAAGTACGGAATGGCTTAATCATAATTATTTCACATATATAGTACTGAAAGAAGGTGTAAAGAAAACTACGATGGAAGCTAAGTTTCCGGAGGTTGTGTTAAAATATGTTGGACCGCAGATAAAAAAATATATCGGAATAACAATAGAAGATTTTCAGAGGGCCGGAAACCAGTTTGGTTATGAGCTTGAACCATTGAAAGATATTCACCTCAAAGGAGCTCCCCAATATCAGATTGAACCGTCAGGATCAATTACAACTGTATACATTTTTGCTGTTATAGCTCTGCTTATTCTTGTTATAGCGATTATCAATTATATTAATCTGGCAACTGCAAAATCTGCCGGCAGGGCCAAAGAGGTTGGAATAAGAAAGGTATCAGGATCAGATAAAACCGGACTTATTCTTCAGTTTGTCGGTGAGTCCTTAATAATTGTGACTATTGCGACGATTATTGCCTCATTACTGGTACTGGTAATTACTCCGTCATTTAACCATCTCATCGGGAAAGAGATATCTTTGAAACTTTTCTCAGGTAAAGGATTCATCGGAATTATAGCTCTGATTGTGGTGGTTGGAACAGCTGCCGGTGCATATCCAGCTTTTGTTCTTGCCTCTTTTAACCCCATTGAGGTTTTGAAAGGCACATTAAACCCCGGTTCAATATCAAAAACGCTCAGAGGCATACTGGTTGTTTTCCAGTTTACCGTTTCAATAGTAATAATTATCGGTGCACTCGTGGTATACAGGCAGTTGAATTTTATGACATCAGCAGATATGGGTATTATTAAAGATAATCTTCTTGTTATCAGGAGGCCAGATGCTCTGGATAAGAAGCTTGAATCGTTTAAAGAACAGATTCTTCAGATCCCGGGTGTGGAGAAAATTGCAAATGCAACAGCAATACCGGGTACTAATAACTTCAACAACAATGCTTTTTTTCTTGACAATGATCCGACAAAAGCCACTTATCTGATAAATCAGGACCGGGTTAGTTTTGGATTCGCTGAAGTGATGGGCATTAAACTCGCTGAAGGAAGGTTTTTCTCGAAGGAATACGGAACTGATACTACTGCTATAATGATAAATGAAACCGCGGTAAAATTCTTAGGACTCACTGACCCGGTCGGGAAATATATTCTTCGGCCAAGTAACCCGGGTAAATTTGACAAACTCAGGATTGTTGGTGTTATGAAGGATTTTAACATCGCATCGTTACATGATAAGATAACGCCAGTCTGCTTTACATTAATGGGAGGGAATTATGAAGGCTATCTCTGCGTAAGGTTGAATGGTAAAAATATCCAGGAGGTAATTAAATCTATTGAAAATGTCTGGAAGGATTATTCGAACAGGCAGCCATTTCAGTATTCCTTTTTTGCTGATGAATTTAACAAGAATTACGAGACTGAGTTCAAAACCGGCAGAATCTTCATCCTGTTCTCAGTATTAGCCATTCTAATCGCATGTCTAGGCTTAATCGGTCTCATTACTTATATGACAACTATCAGGACACGTGAAGTTGGTATCAGGAAAACATTTGGAGCGTCCAGGAGAATAATTGTAACCTTATTATCACGTGAGGTTGTGGTTCTTATTCTGATATCCTCACTGGTAGCTTACCCTGTAGCATACTTCGGGATAAAGATCTGGCTTCAAAGCTTTGCGGAAAAGATAGGTGTCAGTCCTATTATATACATCGTTGCGAGCATTATAGGACTGGCAATCGGATGGCTTTCAATTATATATCAGGCTCTCAAGGCCGCAGCGTATAATCCGGCTGAATCATTAAGATATAAATAGAAGGTGCAACGGAACAATGGCGTAAAGGCACAAGTGTGCAACGGTATGATTATACGACGGTTCATGGATGTAATATTACCGTGTGTCCCTAACCGCAAGCCGCATCATGCTATTTGACTTCAGTTCTGGATCCTGTTTTGACTATGAGATTCTTCCTCCATTCGTATTTAATACCATTTCCGAAAGTAAGAAGAACATCATATGCTCCAGGTGGACAAGCATTAGTTAAAGTAAGGTTATCGTAACTGCCTAACTCAAGATTTTTAACAGGAGCTGGGTTCCCTGTTTGCTTTTCGGCCGTGCCTGCTGGATAAAGATGCATGTTTTTTACCTCCTTATTTCCACCTGTGTAGGTAATAACACCCCCATTAAGATTGGTTGCAATCATATAATTGATATCAGGTTTCATTGTAAAGTTTTCAAGCCAGACTTTCTGTGCCTGGCCCGATATTCCTATCGAGATAAGTACATCATAAGTTCCAGGCTTGATTTTACCTGATGTGTTGTTCGTAGCTTCATCCGGATGAATAGGTTTATCATGTTTCCCCTTAGCAAAAAATGATGCGATGGCCATGTTGTTACTTTGTTCCGTATTCCCCTTGTATTTGTTGATTTTTAAATCAAAAAATGATAATCCCTTAAGAGATCCCGGAGACTCCGCAATAGATACCTGGTAATCGTAAATAGTTATGCTGATAGATGTTTTTGTCTGAGGCTTTATTAATACATTCCCTATTACAAAGCTAAGTGTTCCAGGTTTTCCTGAAAGTTTGAAAATCAGTTTCAGGTCGTAAGTACCTGGAGCTGCCCCCAGCATTTTTACTTCTTTTCCAGAGCGTAGAAGTTTAAAAGATGAACCTGAAGTAAGATCACCAAGTGTTCTGGTAATTACAGCTAAAGGAGTTTTGTCACCGGCTTTTAACGCAGTATAATTCTGCTGTACCCATACCTGATTCCAGCCATGTTCAGTTTTGACGATGATACCGTTATCAAGTTTATAGCTATAGTCCGAAACGGGCTGAGCCTGTAGGCAGAGAATTACAATTGTCTGAAAAGCTAAAAAGGAAAGTAGTTTTTTCATTGATGTGTATTTTTTATTGTTGAGAAATACCCAATCAAATTTACACTTTATAAATAAGAGATAAAAAATTATTTTATCGGAATCAGAAATCTTAAATTGTATTGTTAATATGCACAAAACAATTATTTTATACTGATTTTTTCAATTTCTGAGGAATATTTACCTTTGATTTGTTGTCTAATAAAAAATCAACTCACTTAAATAATAAGAAAAATGAAAAGAAACATTGAAAAAAATCAGGTTAACAGCTCCGTTTTTAAGCGGATAGTATCTCTGACACTTATGCTGGCACTTATTGCACCGGTAATGATAAATGCACAAGCTGGTAAAACAAATTTTGCAGGTGACTGGACTCTGAATGCAGAGAAGAGCACGCAGCCACAAGGAAACCAGGGTGGTGGCGGTGGTACGAGAATGGGTGGCGGAAATTTTGTCGCTACACAGGAAGCTAATCTTCTTACAGTTGTCAGAACACGGACTGGTCAGGATGGCCAACCTACGACATCCACTATGAAATATACACTCGATGGAAAGGAGAGTATCAATACATCACCCAGAGGTGACAGCAAATCCGTTGCAAAATGGTCCGCTGATGGAAAGTCTCTTACAATTGAAACTTCGAGAACCATGGATATGAATGGCGAGTCACGGACGATGACATCTACAGAAATATGGATACTGACTGATGCAAAGACACTTACTGTTACGTCTACAAGACAAAGTCCAAATGGTGATGTAAAAAGCAATCTGGTTTACGACAAGAAATAGGTATTGAATTCCTGATTTGAAAATGAATAGGCTCCTTAAGGGGCCTTTTTTTTTGAATTTGAGAATAAATTATTCACTTCAGTTGTCTGATAGGTAAAGAAATAATCCTGAAGTTTAACCAGAAAATAAATTCATAAATGACATCGATTAATAAATTATTATCATGAAAAGAAATTGTACAATCGTTGGATTATTGCTTGTGCTTTTGTTAGCAGGCAGTGCATGCCATAATACCAGGCATGACAGGAGAGATATGAAAGATTCAGGAAGGATGATCAGAATGAGAATGGGTCAAAGCTGGATGGGCTGGCGAAGGCATATCCCGGGACATTTTCCAATGCAGGGTATGAGAGGAATGATGGACCAGGGAATGAGACATGGAATGTTGAGAGACATGGGTCCTGGAATGGGTTTTGGAATGATGAGAGGGATGGGCCGGATACCAATGGATAGCACCGGATGGATGACAATGGGTCAAGGAAGAAGAATATTGGAAAGTATTCCAAACGTCACAGAGAACCAGAAAAAGCTGATTGCTGATCTCACAAAAAAACATTTAGATGAGATGAAAAAACTCAGGGAAGAGATGTCTTCGAAAATGCAGAGTCTGATGGATTCGCATAAGAAAGACATGCTCAGTATTCTTACTGATGAGCAGAAGAAGTTTATTGAATCAGGAAGAAGAAAAGCAGTTACGGCTCCTGAAAACGAAAAATAAGGCATTCCTTAAAGGCATTAATCGTCATGTTTTCACATCGTGTTACTTTGTGATCTTTTGTGTTTCAATTCTTTACTGATAGTCTGGATATCCGGTTTTACCAGATATCCAGGGTGTTAGGAAGGCAGTTAAAAACTTATAACAACAAAGCTGAAATTTGGATCAACAGTAATGCAAGAAGTAACCGGAAAGCCAGGAATTTTCTAGTTCAGAGCTGGTGCATTCATGAGATCCCTGATTTGCCTCCAGGTAATAAGGATTATATGATTTGTCTTTAAAAGCTCTTTAAATTCAGTACCTGAAACCATATCAAGATCATTCTGACGCCAGGCGGAACCATAATCATCGTGTCCTTTACTTATTGCCTTCATTTCATCATTATCAATCGCCAGATGAACAATCATCTCGTTTAATCCTGGCTTCATTGTTTCTATACCTTTTTTGTAAGCATCAATCCATTTGGCTGAAATCATCTTCGGTTCCAGCATGAATAAGTTATCAATAAGGAAGATTTTTGATTCCATTGATTTAGCCATATCAGGTGGAAACCAACTCAGATATGCCCGTGGAAACAGAACAGGCAAATGATATATTTCGGAAAGGTTAAGATACATTTTTACAAGCTCAGGATTGGCAAGTACGCTACCCATGTGTGTATCAAGGTGAGTCGGCTGAACACCTGAAGCTATTGCTCTGTCAACCTGAGCCCTGAGTTCTTTCTCCGCTTCAGCTCCTTTTGCTACTTTGCCCAGTTCTTCCACGGATGGATAAAAATAATTGTTTTTATCAAGAAGGCTCTGAATCTGATCGGAAGGAGTTATGCCACCCCATTTGTACATATCCCATTCTGCTGTCATCGTCAGGTGAATTCCAACATCCATTCCTGGATGCTCCTTTACATATGCTTCAATTTCAGGAGCCCATGGACAAGGTACCATAATGCTTCCGGAAGTTATGGATTTATTATCGAAAGCTTTTATACATGCTGTATTGACGGAATGAGCAAGACCCATATCATCAGCATGGATAATAAGTAGTTTAGAATCCCTGGGATATCCAAGCATTTCAGCAAGATTTTTACTTGTCTGTGAACTGATACTGAGAGTGATTAATAAGCTTGTAAAAAGGAGTATTAACTTTTTCATTTTGATGTTAATTAAATACATTCATGATGGAGTTTATCGGGGTTGAGTCCTTAATTACTGGTGGGAATAGTTATCCTGCGAAATTATAAATAATTCTGAATTAAAATTAATTATACCTGTTGAATCTTAAGCACAAAAAAAGACCTCACAGAATTTAAATCCTGTGAGGTCTCATACTTTGCCTTTCATAACATATGCCTGTAGATCAGTGCATAATATCTAATTTATTATTTAATTTCAACGACAGCATATTTTGAGATTTTCCAGAACTGTTCAGGATTTTTTATATCTATGCTGGCAATATTGTTGTCTTTGTCACGAACAAGCTCATAGGAGCTGCTTGGGTGTTCTGTGATAAGTTTTGCTGATTTTGAATTCACTGGAATACTTTTCGTTTCAGTTATGTTGACCTGGGTAAAAGCATTATCAGAAAAATCGTGGTGCAATGATTCTTTCTTTCCAAGTCCGAGAAATCCACCTTCTTTAGAAATAAGACCCTTAGCTTTCAGAGCTTTGTAAGTTCCGGAAGCAACAAAACCTTTATTCATTTCTGCGGTCTGGTTGGTGATTTTTTCATCCTTCTGTGCAATTGCAACCTGTGCATCAGTCATACGGGTATTAAGCTGTCCTATCTCGAAATCTTTTTGAGTCAGTGCAACTTTCAGGTCAGCTATTTCTGTCTCGCGTTGTTTCATGGTAGCTTCCAGTTCAGCAACCTTAACCTGCAAACCCTTAATTGTTCCACCTGAATTATTCAGTTGTGCAGTCAATGATGCTATTTTCTTCTTATTTTGATCGAGCAGGGTATTAACATACTCAATATCCTTCAGAATCTGTTGCTTTTTGTCTTTTGAAAATTCCTGATCAGAAGACTTCACCGAGATTATGTTTTCTTTCTCTTTTACAGTATTCAGGTTTTTTTCAATCTCATCAAATGTCAGCATCCATTCGTTGATAACTGAATCGCGTGAAGATACTAATTGTGTAAATGAACGTTTCTGGTTTTCTACAATAGCCAGATGTTTCTTCTGTTCATTTGTATACATTGAATTAACAATGAAACCAGCTATGATCAGAAGTAGAAAACATACTATGGCGGTTGTCATGACGCCTTTTTTCATTCCTTCTTTTTTTGCTTTTCTTTCATTGTTCCGTGAAGCCGCATTATCATTAACGACATTTCGGTTACTGTTTACTTCATTAGTCATTTTAATTCCTCCTTAATTTAATTATTTAACTGTTGTATTTTTTATTTTAATAAAATGTGATTTTCATATTTATATCAATCCGGAGTAAAATATTATTCTCCTCTTTAGGATCATTGTATATAATAAAACAAATGCTGTGCCTTGAATCAGTATCGATTCTAATGCAATTTAAATGAGCATATTACCTTATTGATCTTTGAGACAGGAATTATTCATTTTGAGAAAACAATTCTCATATTGAGAAAAAAAGATTGGCGGCTGAATTGTTTTTTTTGGAAGATTTATGGATTACTCCTTTTCTTCCTTCAAAATACGGTAGATGGTTGAGATTCCAATATCCAGCTTGTCGGCTGCCACTTTAATATCGTTGTTGTTTTTCTTCAGAGTTGCTTTAATGATTTTCACCTGATATTCGCGCAAGGTCAGATTATCACTGGCTACAACTGACAAGGGATCACCCCTGTCTACAATGAGATCATCTGGTTCTATCTCATCCTTTGCTGATAAAGTAACCGCAAGTTCAATCACAGATTTTAATTCGCGAACGTTCCCCGGAAACTGGTAACTCATTAGTTTTTTTTGTGATTGTACCGAAAGCTTTTTTAACATTATGTTATTTTCATCACAGAATTTCCCGATAAAATATCTGGCAAGGATCAGTATATCATTTGCTCTGTCACGTAATGGAGGCAATTCAATTGGCAAGCCTAACAGTCTGTAATACAGATCTTCCCTGAAGGTTCCTTTCTTTACTTCCTCTTTCAGGTTTTTATTGGTTGCCACAACTATACGACAGTCGGTTTTCACTGGTTTATTACTTCCAATCCTTACAATCTCTTTTTCCTGAAGTACACGCAATAATTTTGCCTGTAAATTCAGTTCCATTTCACTTATCTCGTCAAGAAAGAGGGTACCTCCGTCGGCTTCTTCAAAACGTCCTATCCGTCGGTAGGCTGCCCCTGTAAAAGCACCCTTTTCATGACCGAACAATTCGCTCTCGATCAGTTCCGAAGGGATTGCCGCAACATTTACTGTGACAAATGATTTGTCTTTACGCTTCGAGTTGTAATGAATAGCCTTTGCCACAAGCTCTTTACCTGTTCCTGTTTCACCCGATATTATCACCGTGATGTTCGTACTCAGAGCTTTGTCAATAAGGTCGTAAACAGTTTTAATAGCCGGACTTTCGCCAAGTATGCTTTCACGGAAGCTATATTTTTTTTGTACTTCCCTGCGGAGTGTTGTTATCTCTCTTTTTAGGCCGATACCGTTTCGTATATTCTTGACAGTATTAAGCAGCCGGTCCTTTATATCTTCAGACTTGCTGATATAGTCGTAGGCCCCCAACTTTAGTAAGTTTACCACTGTGTCAATATCTCCCTGTTCGGAGATAAGTATAACCTGGACATCGGAGTTTTCGTGTCTGATTCTTTTTAGGACCTCAAGCCCGGTAAAATCGGGAAGCCGGTAATCAAGAGTAACAATATCAGGTGATTCATGGAGAGAATTCAAAAAATCTTTTCCATTAAAAAAGCTCTTTATCTCATAGTCAGGATTTAAAGAAAGAGTATGTACTAAAAGCCTGTTGTACCATTCGCTGTCTTCTACAACAAATATTTTGAAAGGCTTCTCAGACATATCCTGTTGAATTCTGGTTCATTGTTTATTACAGCACTTACAAAGTAAAGCAAAAATGGCCGAATTTGCCAGAGTTTTAACTGATTTTCGCGATATGTTCTTTAATAAGTCCGCTGACGGTTTCAAATTCCAGCAGGGATTCTTCCTCCAGCATCTCGAGAGCCTGTGGCTCGACCTTTTTTTGAATATTTTCTTCAATCTTTTTCAGAAGATCGCAAAGATCTAATGCCCCAATATGACGGCATGGCGGTAACATTTTATGGGCAAGGTCAGCAACTGAATCTAACCGACCCGATTTAACTGCATCCTGCATATCGTTAAACCCTTGTCTTGTGGAATCAATAAAAGAGACCAGCATCTGTTTTACAAACTGTTCATCACCTCCTGAAATATGATACAGGCTGCTTAAGTTAATTTTATTTTTTTCTTCCGATTTGGATTCTGCTTCACTTACAAGATCAGCTTTCGTCTCAGGTGCATAATCTTTAATCACAGAAAGAATTGTTGTGAGTAACATCTCTTCTGTAAAGGGTTTTGGAAGAAACCCGTTCATCCCTGCCTTCTGGTATTTTTGCCAGTCTTCATTTACGGATGCGGCAGATATACATATCACCGGCATTTCAGTTTCCGTGATATTCATCTCATTCCGGATAAACTGTGTTGCCTTTAATCCATCTATGCCTGGCATCCTGGCATCCATAAACAGAAGATTATATCGATCTGTCTTTAACTTTTCCAGTGCCTCCATTCCATCTGCAACTTCATGATGCCTGACTTTCCATCGCTCCAGTATCGTTTTGAAAAGCAGACGGTTGTATTCCTCATCATCGACCACCAGTATGTTCAGGTTTTTGATCTCTTCAGGAATATATAAGGGAGTTTCCACCTCTTTTTTGACTTGTTTTTCATCACCGGTTCTGTATGGGATATGACAGGTCATTTTGGTTCCCTGGTTTTTCCTGCTTACACAATCTATTGTACCACTATGCAATTCTATAAGTTTTTTAACAATTGATAGGCCTAATCCCGTTCCACCGTATTTGCGGGTAGTGCTCATCTCTTCCTGTGTGAAATCTTCAAAAATGAAGTTTATTTTGCTCTCTTCAATCCCTATTCCTGTATCAATAACCTCCATAACAAGCTCAATTTCACCCGAATCCCTCTTAATACAATTTAAACTGAAATGTACCTTACCGTTTTTAGTGAATTTGACTGAATTACTGACCAGATTTATCAATATCTGTTTAAGACGGTAAGGATCGCCTAATAAAACGTTTGGGGTATCGGGACTTATTGAATAGCTTAACCTGGTATTACTCCTGAGTGCCTGCCTTTCAAACAATGCATACACATCTTCAAGAATTTGTACAAGTGTAAAATGTACTTTTTCCAAAGCAAGTTTTCCATTCTGCAATTTGGAAAAATCGAGGATATCATTAATTATGTTCGTAAGGTGATCGGAAGATGATTTGATGATTTTCAGTGTTCGGGTAGTATTAACATCTAATGGTTCATGCAGAAGCTGTTCTGTGAACCCTGAAATTGCAGTTACCGGAGTACGGATCTCATGACTCATATTTGCCATAAAGAGTTCTTTTGTCCGTGCAAGTTTTTCAGCTTCATCCCTGGAACTCTGAAGGACAACCTGATAAACATGGGTCTTTCTTACGTATCGTACAATAATAAACATTACCAGTATTGAAAGGAGAGTACCTGATACTGAGAACATAGCCAACCAGATATAAGTTTTTGCCGCTAATTTATCAGCGGCTGAAACCTTTGCTTTAACGAGTCCGGAAATCTCATTTTCTATTTTAGTAATCAGGTCATAAAACTGTTCTTTGATTTCGCTGCTGGTTACAGCTAACTTCGACTCTCTATTTGTAAGTCTTACTTTTGTTATACTGTCCTGATGTTCTATTTCCCTGAGATCGCTGATTATCTCCTTTTCTTTCAACCTGTTTTTATTAGCACGACTGAAAACTCGTTTAAGTATATTATTTTCATTTTTAATGTCTTCCACTGAATTACTGTCGAGCCGGACTGATAATTGTTTGAGGTTTTCAACAACAGTATAATTATGATGAAGATATAACAATTGGTTCCAGATGTCAATATTTTTTTCAATTAGTTTACTTATGGTGTCAGTCTGTTGGGTCAGTATAGAATCACTCAGACATTCTGAACGTAATCTGTTTACTTTATCATCAATTTTGGAGATAATAGTGTAGTAAGGCCGGAGATCCAACGTATCATGTGTATTTGTATAAATGCGGATACTATTCTGTGCTTTTTCCAGATCCATTGAAATGTTCCGTATGCTTAACAACCTGAGGTCTGGATTTAGATCTACCTGAATTGATGCAACAATTGAAGAAAGATTACGGTAGGATAAATAACCGGTAGCTGATAGTAAAACAACCGCCAGTATCATTAACAACCCAATTTTAATCTGAATTGAGATTTTCTTCACGGGTATTATGGAGGATTAATAATACCCAAAGCTATAAAAATTTATTTTCAATAAATTGATCGAGATAAAGTCTGCAAAGGGCAGGGGCGAATGTATCCTTTATAACACAGAAGTCGTAATTGTTCTGAGTACTTCTTTCTTCAATTTTTCGTGATTGTGAAAGTAGTACTGCCAGGGTATTGCTGTTTTCTTTTTTCAGTAACCTGATAATCTGTGCCCCACTTATTCCATTTCCCATATTATAATCAACAAAAGCGATAACATCGTTGTCAATGAATTCACGGGATTCAATTTTTTCCATACAGTCAGAAGAATCGATAAATGAATGGAGAACAAGCTGGTACTTCATTTTTTTCTTAACAAAATGAGTACTTTGTTGCAGGGCATTGAAAATTATATTATTGTAATATTCGTTATCCTCAACCACCAGGACATTAATTTTTTGTTTCATTTTACTGTTGTGTTAGTTCCGGCAATGTTGTTCCAAAAATGTGCCAGATTATTACTGTTTTGCAATTGAAATCAGTATCTGATTAACCATTAATAAATTAGATTTTAAAAAAATTAATTATCAAAAACCTCATCGAGAAAAATTTTCTCAAAATGAGAAACATGAAAGGTTAGAATGGGAGAATCCACTATCGTTAAAACCTTCGATAAAGTTTCGGTTGTCAAAGAAAGCTTCGAGGGACAAAGTGAGAGAGACCACAATATTTAAGCATAAAAAAGCGAATTCCTCCTTTCGCAAGAATTCGCCAACCCCAGCTGTAATTAATGAGTTACTGTCTTCAGTGATTTGGGTCCTTATTCTCAGACTCTTTTATTTTATCATCTTTTTTTGGTGTAGTCTCAGTTTTTTTGACATTTCTTCGACTCGAAGACTTTACCACATTCTTTTTTGATTGATTGTTCGTCTGGTTTGTAACGGTATTTTGATGCGAAGAAGGACTTTTTCCCGATTTGTCAGTCATTTTGGTTGTTGAGCTTCGTGTTGTAACTGTACTTTTCTCCATTGAAGGATTTGTCACTGATCTGTTTGTCATCGGGGTTGTTGTTCTCCTGTTTGTTATTGTATTATTACCTGATGGATTAGTGACTGGTTTATTGGTCATTGAAGAATTTGTTGGCCGCCTGGTTGTCGCAGTATTGTTAACAAGAGGGTGATTTGTGTTGGTCATAGTGCCGGTTGGTCTGCGGTTAACAGAGGCGTTATTTCCAGAAGAAATAGCTGTCGATTTTCTGTATTTGTCCGGATGCATTTTGGCGAACATCGCTTCTCCATCCTTTCTCTGTTCGGGATGAGAATATGTCGTTTTATAATTACCCATCTGTATCTGGTGTCTTACATCAGGCGAATATGAACGTCTGTTCGAATAATAAAAGTCGTTCCATCTCGAATAGCGATGAATGTCCGAGCGGTGGTAATATCCGAAATAGTCATGATTCCAATTATACTGATACCCATAGTAGTAATTCCATGAGTACGGACGCCATGGATGCCAGTAGGTTGGATAGTAGCCCCAGTACCACGATGAGTGCCATATAGTATATGATGGAAGGAAAATAAATCTAACCAGAGGCCAGCCTGCAACCTGAACTGGAGTGGTTCTGGCATAAGTACCAGTATATCCGGGATTTGGAATTGCTCCCTGATTTGCATTATCGGCTATAGGTTCAATTATATAATCCTTACCATATAATGCTTCGTCACCTGTAAGTTGGATCTGTACCTGTCCATTCTGAAAACGCTGTACAGTAAAAACGGCAACATCCTGATTTTCCTTCGGACTTACTGCTACCTGCAGAACAATATTATGAACATCTCCATCAACATTATCAATTACTTTTATATAATCCACAAGATTATCACCGTTGAGGTCGAGATTGTTGATTGTGGAATTCTGATCATTCAGACTCCTTTCAAAATCTTCAAGCGTTTTTGATTCCTGGAATAACTTCATAACTGCATAAAGATTAAGATTATCCCCTGGAAGACCCAATGATTCCCCCTGATTATCCTGTGCCATGAGAGAATTACCTGAGGCAAACAAAGCCATCAGAATTGATATGATTATAAATTTTTTCATAAAATAAATTTTTAAAAGAACAAGTTAGTATGAAATAGCAACAACAAAACTCATACCAACTTTATTTTATTGAAAAAACATCCCCCAAATTATTATCCGATTAATAGTTGTATCATTATGCAATTATTATGAGATTTTCTACATAAAAATTTTTAATTACTTACAAAGAGGAAGATAAATAGCATGTGTTTTTCAGCTGGTGCAAGTTTTGCTGGAGGGATCATCATTTCTGGCATTGGAGTTGCTACTATCAGAGAAGTTCATAAACCATCACAACTGGTTTTTGCCAGTATACCAATATTCTTTGGCGTTCAACAGATTCTGCCAGGTTTGGGTCTTTCTTTATCATTATATTATGTATTTTGCTTGTTGTCGTTCCATGTAACACCACAAATTTTGGGCTATCATGTTCAATATAATACTGATTTCCCTGATTCGTTTGCAATTTTAGCTTTTGTAGCCTGCCTTATTGTTACCATAACTCCTCTTTTAGTTTCGGGTATAAAAAGAACTCATCTGTTAGGAATATTCATGTTTTTATCCTGTTTAATTACAGACATCTTATTTACTCAATATCTGATTTTTGTATGGTGTTTTTTTGCTGCATTGATAAGCGCGGTAATATTCTGGATCCTCAGAGATTCAAAAAATGAATTTTATTTTAAAAAGCTATCTTTATTAAAGATCAGTTCGGACCTCTAACATCATAAAAAGTAACAATTATCAATGCAGGGTTCAGGCAAAATATTGATAATATTAATCGTTTTTGCTATAATTAGTTTGAACAATAAACCGGAAAAGGAAGATATTGATATTCGCCAGCTATGGGTTGATTGTAAATTAGAGGAGATAATATCTTTTAAAGTCTTTAAAAGTGCTATTCTGGGGTACCATAGTATAGACATTTTTAATAAGAAAAACATTCTGAGTATAATTGATTTTTCAGAACCATCAACCAAAAAACGGTTTTTCTTAATTGACCTTGAAAATAAACAGCTTGTATATAAGTGCTTAGTTGCACATGGTAAAAACTCAGGCGATAATTATGCAAAAAGCTTTTCCAACCAACGGGGATCACTGAAGAGTTCACTGGGTTTTTTCCTTACAGGGGAGACTTACATGGGTGAGCATGGATACTCACTCAGACTTGATGGACTCGAAAAAGGTATCAACGACAATGCAAGGGCCAGGGAGATAGTCATTCATGGTGCAGAATATGTAAGCGAGGAATTTATTAAAGAATATGGAAGACTTGGACGAAGCTGGGGATGTCCGGCTTTACCAAATGAAGTTTCAAAAGAAATAATAGATAAAATTACCGGAGGTAGCTGTCTTTTTATATATGCAGATGATATTGATTATAATAAAAATACAGCTATCCTTAAAGAGAAGTAAAACGCTCATCATCCGATCTTCATCGCATATCACATTCCCGGCTTATTATCTGTCACCTGCATCTGAAGCATCTTTTACTACCTCCAGATTATGCCTGGCTTTTTCTGAAATTGCCGGATCCGGATTTTTAGTAAGCTGTTCCAGCAACTCTATTGCTTTATTCCAGTTTCTGGCAAAAATATAGTCGTTGGATTCTTTGAACGGTTTACCGGTATAAAGTTGTTTTGTATCTTGAATTATCTGAGGATAAAACTTTCCTACATAATCCTGCCCGGCCTGAAATGCCAGGTTTCCTATCTCTTCTCTTGCTCTTGCGATGGATGGTATCAGTATAATTGATCCTGACATAGTTGATCTGGGTACGAATAATGATGACTGATCAACTTCATTTCGATCGATCAGGTCACCTTCCCGTGAATACAATGACATAAAAAACCTTGTATTCAGATAGAAATTTATTGTTCGGTATTTTCCTCCGATATAATTATTAATAACTGTATCCCGCTCAAAAAAGAAACTCATAGAATCGAGAGTCAATAACATGTTGGTATTAAATTTGTTACAAATAGAATTAATAGTATCAACCGGCAGCAAAGTTGTTAGAATTCCGGGTTCAATACTCTTTTTCAATGTATCACCTAAGAAGAAACTGAAAGAACTATCATTTGAAAATGATGATAATCCGTCTAATAAGTTTATTACCCCTGTGTGGTACGAAATCCTATCCTTCTTATTTACATTTGCGGGTAAGGTGTAATCGAACAAATTGACAAAAACAATGTCATGATGTTCTTTCTCAAGAATGATCTCAGGGTCAATTCTCTTACCGATGTATACTATTCTGATACAGGATGAGATTGACATTATTATTGACACAGGAAGTAAAATCCTGATAAATACTTTCATTTATTCTTCTGGTTCAGTTCGACAAATTGATTCCATAACTAAATAAAGTAAAAAAGTTATAACGGAAATCGAAGATAATCATTGTCTTGCTGGTGACCAACTTTGATGACACAATGAGAGCTGCCATCAACCAATTTTCATAGGTCCTACATTAATCTCACATGAAAGGATGCGGTTTCCAAATACGTTTAAGCCACGGAATTCTTATCTTAACTAAATTGAATTTATGCTGATTTTAGAATTATTAAATTCTTAATTTTGTAAGGTTTATTTAATCTTTACCACCATGAAGGAACTTGTACGTTGCCGTCCATGCGGATTTGTAATAGAAGCAGATAAGCTGGGAGATGTTTGTCCGGCATGCGGAATGCCCAGAAAAGTTTTTGAACCATATAGAGAAAGGGTTTCACGAAAAAGGTTAATTTTGCTCAATTTTGATCTACATCCCATTGCAATTCATCTTTCTCAGGCGCTGGTCATTGCGATACCTGTCCTGGTAATTATGACTAATATTTTTAAACATTTTCACCCTGAAATACTGAAAAACGTTTTAATATTTTCAGCTTTTATCTTCCCGTTCACTCTTGTCCTTGCTATTATTACCGGAATTATTGACGGACTTACACGATTCAAAACTCTGGCAACACCTATATTAAGAGTTAAGATTATTTTCAGTCTGATAATTCTCTCCTTATCGGTTGCATTATTTTTTATTGCTCCGAAGGGAAATCTTTATATTCTTACAATAGCAATAAGTATTTTGTCACTCGGTGCCGGTTTTCAGCTGGGGCTTTGGGGCAAAAAACTTATTAATGTGATTTTACCCGGCTCATATCCACAGAAGAAAGGCAATAAGGGAACTCTGCCTAAGCCGCAGGACGCAAAACCGGAATTACCAGGATTCATAGCCGCATCCGATTGAAGTATATCATCAATCAGCTGACCGCCGGGTGTGCGCATAGTTCGGCCTACTCCACTTAGAACACCGACGGAAACAGAATGCTGATAACCTAACGGATTACCAATAGCAATTACTAACTGTCCGATCTTAAGATCACCGGAAACTCCAAGTCTTACGGGCGTATAGCCGCTACCGAATATTTTAATTATGGCAATATCCGTGTCTTTATCAGTACCTGTGATTTCGCCTGTGAATTCATTTCCGTCAAATTGTCTGAAAAAGATACAAAATGGCATGAATAACGGCACAACGGCATAACGGTTCAAAGCAACCATTGCGTCTTTAAGCCAGTGCGCCATTACGCCTTTACACCTTTGCAATGTAAAAATGATAACTTTGTATTCAAATTTTTTCCATGAAGGCTGTCAACGTTAAAGAACTCAAAGAAGAGTTAGCTAATAGTACACCAAAAGAACTTCGGGATCTATGCCTCCGTCTGGCAAGATTTAAAAAGGATAACAAGGAATTATTAACCTACCTGCTATTTGAATCGTCGGATGAAGTATTATATATAGAAGGTGTAAAAAAGGAAGTTGATGAGCAGTTTGAGCTGATAAATAGAAAAAGCCATTACTTAATTAAGAAAAGTTTCCGGAAGATTTTACGCACTATAAGGAAGTATGCCAGATATTCACAAAAGAAAGAAACGGAAGTAGAATTACTGGTATACTTTTGTACAAAACTCAAAAAATTCACCCCCTCCATTCAAAAGAATACCGGACTGCAGAATTTCTACGACAAACAAATAGAGACGATCAGAAAAAAAGTAACTCATTTGCATGAAGATCTTCAGTTTGACTATGGAACAGAATTGAGTACATTAACCAACAAAATGGATCGTAGCTCATTGTAAGACTACAAGACTTCATGACAAAACTTAGTTAAATTTGTTTAGTATTCCTAAAAGTTTATTATATGAGAGCAATGGTATTAAATTCTGTAAAGGACCTTGAATATAATAGTGAGCCATTGGAAATGATTGATTTTCCCAAACCCATACCCGCCAAACATGAAGTTCTGATTAAAGTTCTTGCATGTGGTGTTTGCCACACTGAACTTGACGAGATTGAAGGCAGGACACCTCCTCCCAGGTTCCCGGTAGTACCGGGCCACCAGGTAGTCGGAATTGTTGAAAGTACTGGGAGTATGGTTACGAAATTAAAACCGGGGGAGAGAATTGGTGTCGCATGGATATTCTCATCATGTGGAAAGTGCAGTTTTTGTCTTTCAGGACATGAAAACTTATGTTCCGGATTTATGGCAACGGG
>OCZT010000348.1_pt1 | contig 45091 bp, 40 predicted proteins | sample 1539031 | NCBI WGS metagenome assembly OCZT01 (sample SAMEA3539308, study PRJEB22396) | soil metagenome | biome: tundra; feature: field; material: soil | place: USA | collected 2010-05 | depth 0.15 m
CCCACCCGCGCCCTCGTCGACTACACCGCATAACCCCGTGGCACTACTCATCTAGTGGTCACCGTCTACCTCGACCAGGCCAAGTGGATCGACCTAGCCCGCGCCTTGCACGGGCGCTCGGACGGTGAGCGCTTCCGCGACGCGCTCGACGTCGCACGGCACTCGGTGGCCATGGGCATGGTCGAATTTCCGCTGTCGACCGGGCACTACATCGAAACCTGGCGGGTCGGCGACCTGTCGCGCCGGCGCCGGTTGGCTAAGGCCATGATCGAACTCTCACAGGGCCGGACGCTCGCCCGCCCTCCCGACCTGTGCGACACCGAGCTCGACGCCCTACTGGCGCGCACGGCTGGTGGCCCGGTGCCCCGACCACCGTGGCCGCCCCTGGGCTGGGGCTTCGCCCACGCCTCAGGCCTAACCCCCGACTTCCGCCGCTCGCAGCTCGATCTCGACCACGAGCTGCGCCATCTGGCCCAGCGCCCCGACGGCTTCGAGGGCCACGGGCGCGGCCACCGCGAGTTCGGCGACCGCTACCGTGACGGCGAGCGCCAGCTCGTCGCTCGTGACTACCAGCTTCCCGCCGACCTCGACGAAGCGGTCATCGCCAGCAGCGCCGTGTTGGAGATCCACGAGAACGTCGCCGGGGCGCTCGAGCGTGCCGGACTGCCCGCCGAGGTCCTCGGGCCAATCGGGCGCGCCCGGCCCGACCTGCCACGCGAGCAGATTCACGAAGTTGTCAATGGCCTGCTGCCGGTGGCGCGCGCCTTCATCGCCGAGTTGCCCACCCGCGAGGCTGCCCTGCGCCTGCGTCTACAGCGCCACAAGAACCCCAACGCTCGCTGGGAGTCCAACGACATGGTCGACATCGCCTACCTCGCCTGCGCGGTCGTGCACTGCGACATAGTGGCGACCGAGAAGCAATGGGTGCACGAGCTGCGCCAGTCCGGACTTCTGGAGGACCACGGCACCCACGCCCTGAATGACATCGCCACGCTGCCCGAGGTGCTCGTCGAGCTCGTCCGCTGACCGTGATTGACGTTCGCTTCTGGCTCGGATGCACTGCGCGGGCCCCCTTTCGCCTGGATCCAGTGCCTGTAATCAACGTCGGGGTGAAAAGGAGTGTCTGCTCCGTCGCCCAGTCGGGCACGAGCTCCAGATCCAGACTTCGGCAAGAGCAACGCGCGTGCCCGCGCTTGAGTTGTTGGCGACGCCGGAACCGCATTTGCCGCTCACTGGGCATCCTTTGTGTTGCCGACGGTCGTCGGGAGAGCACCGTTTGCCGCTGCCCGTGCAGAGGGCCAGCCTGAGACAGCTCCTCCCGGCCGAAGACGGCCACCAGAAATCCAACCCCGGCTGGACAGTGGAGCTTGCAACGTGCCGGCCACCGGTTGAGACCCGCTTTGCACATCGGACCGCCCCGTGAACGCGCCGGCGGATTCCCTGCTCCGCGCGGACCGCAGGCACGAGCACGACGAGCCCGCCGCCGTTCGACGTCCGACGCTGGCCCGTAAACCGCGTGCTGGTTCCGAGGACGCAGCGCCGGCGCGGCCGGAGCCGACCACTCCTGACAGAGAGGGGGCGTCCAGCCGTGGATTGGCCCGACAAGGCGTCGCAAGCTACGACTCGACGCAAAGTCGACGATCCGGACACCTCCGAAAAGCGGGCGCTCAGACTCCCATGCAGCCGCTCAGCTCTCAGCGGGCGCCGGACGAGACGGCCACCAGATTCGGTTTGTGCTACTCAACCACGGCTTTGGATGCCACGAGTAGGTTCGCTGCGCTCGCGTCCGGCTACGCCATCAGACTCGCTTTGAGGTGAGCACGACGCACGAACACCGGCTGGCAGGAGCGGTTGAGAAGTTCAACCGGTCTAAGGAGCAATTCGATGTGCTCCGCGCTGAGATGGACGCGTTCTTCAATCAGGTACCGCGCCCGCATTCGTCCGCCGGAATGTTCGATACAGAGGAATGGGAGTGGGTTGAGCGGTTCCAGATCCGAGAGAGGCCGCCGCTGCGGTTCGGAGTGATCCTCGGGGACTGCGTCCACAATCTCCGTTGCGCGCTCGATCACGCCGTCTGGCAGGTCACACTGCTTGACGGCGGCACCCCCAATAGCGGGACTCAGTTCCCGATCGCGTCCAGGTCCGAGTCGCAGTTCGAGGAGATGGCCAAGGCTCGCATCGCTGGCCTATCTTCCCCGCACCGACAGGTTGTGAAGCGCGTTCAGCCGTATCACCTTGGCCAAGATGCCGGAACGCACCCGCTTGCGGTTCTTGCCGATCTCTCAAACACTGATAAGCACCGAATCGTCAACCCGACGTACAGCTTCATGGAGGAGGAAGCGAGCAAGATCCTCGATGGACTCGTCGGTGGCCGCCAAGGCTCCAGCTCTTCACCGATTCACTCGTTCTGGGTGGTCAAGCGCGGCTCACGCCTTGAGCACGACGAGCCGTGGTTCCGAGCCGTGTGGCGGCGCGGTCAGCCGCCTCCGACCAACGTGGAGCTGACGGGTGATCTCAAGCTGGGGATCGCGTTCGGCGAGATGGGTATGGATGCCAGCGACTTCAAGAAGATCGCCGAAATCGTGCTCGCCATCGTCCAGGGTTTCATGCGGGATTTCCCCGAAACCGAGTTCATGGACTAGCTCGGAATGAATCTCGCGAACGAACGGCCGGCACAGGCGCGGCGACCCGTCCGCCGACGCGACGGCGGTCGCGCTGACGCCGCGCACCTCCTTGGGGTCCAGACGAGTCTCTCCGTGAAATGGCCAGGCGTCCCCGCTTGCGCGGAAGGCACATCGCTGCCAGGAGCCAACGCACTAGCTGGCCGCGAAGAGAGCCCTCTCGGATCCGTCTCGTTTGAAGGCCGTTGTATTGATCGCGGTGTGACGCGAAACCTAAAGAGACTGCTGGGTTCTCACCCAGTCCCCAAACGTCCGCCAGCGCTCGCGCTTCGCGGCGAAGGTGATGCTTGTGTTCATGGCGGACGAGGACGGGAGAACATAAGCGACCGCTCCACCAACGGACCATTCTGTCGGCCCGTCCAGCACCACCGGCACCTTGAGGTGGCGGGCGACCCTGCGCGCGGCCTCGCCTCCGTTAAAGGCGACCGCTAGCGGCCTTACGCGCTCGATCCGATCAATGAACCCAGGAACGTCGTAGTCACTCGACTGCAACAGGTCGTCTCGGGACGCGGCGCGTCCTTTGACGAGATCGGTCAGGCCGATCCCGTAGTTGGTGATCTCTTCGTCGCGGCTGCTGGTCAATTGAGCGCCGCCAGTGAGGCCGGTGGCGTCCAGGAGCTGCCAGAACCGGTTGCTGTGATGCGCGTAATAGTGCTTGCGGGCAGCCGATGTCGTACTGACCGAGGTCCCGACAAACACCGCGAGCAGGTTTGGGGCGAGGCGGTCAGGGAGCATCTGGACCTTGATATTGGACTATCCGTGCGGAGCGGCGAGAAACAGTAGAGCCGAAACGATCTCCAGCGCGCGAGATCGTCTCACCAGAGACGCCCGCGAAGCGGGGCAAATGCGGTCGCCCTTGGCGGTTACGCTGGGCCTGATGCAGATTTCGAAGACGAAGGTGGACGCCGCCGGTGCTTCCCTGGTGGAGGCAAGCGTGAACAAGCTTCCTGAGCCGCGCGAGGCCTCGAACGTGGTTGACGCCTGGCGTCAGCTGCATGCCGACTCGATGGAGTGGGTCTCCGACCTGCTGAAGCGCCGTGTGGTCGAACCGCTACCGACCGCGAGAGCTGCGCAGCGGCTTAAACGCAAGCCGCAGATCGTGGAGAAGTTGAAACGGTCAAGCACTCGACTCTCGCAGATGCAGGACATAGCTGGCTGCCGCGCTCTCCTTCCTGATCTAGCCGCTGTGGAAGCTGCCCGAGCTCGTCTCCTCAAGAACACGGCGCCCTGGTATTCGGTGAAAGATGAGGACGACTACCGGACGGATGGGCGACCGGATACCGGCTACCGCGCAGTCCACCTGAAGCTGGTCCGAGACGAGCGTGCCGTCGAGGTGCAGCTGCGGACGATCCTCCAGCATGCCTGGGCGGAGGCGGTAGAACGAGCTGGGGAGCGCACGAACTTCGCGCTGAAAGCCGGGGAGGGGCCGGCGGAGGTTCTCGACTTCTTTCGAGCCGCCTCGGACGCGTTCGCGCTTCTCGAACACGGGAAGACTGTCTCGGCGAAAATGCGGCGGATGCTGCGGCATGGCTACTCAGGGGTGCGCAGCTATCTTCCGGCCGATTCTGGTCCCGTCCATCCCGCGCAACTCGACGCTCTTCACTTCGCATCCCGGTCGAACAACTGGCTGATCATCTACAACTGGCACGAGGCCAGATTCGTGAACTGGATGAGCCTAGGAACAGACGCCGAAGCGGCAGCGGAGCGCTATGGCGACTACGAACGCCGTTATCCATTCGAGGACGGCTATGAAGTGGTCTTGATCGGCGCCGATTCTGCGGAGACCATCAGGCATACGCACGCTCACTACTTCGGCAGCAGCCCAAACGACCTCGATCCACACGGGTTCCTAGCTCGCATCCTGTAGCCGGCGCCCGCCTTCATGGCGCCGCCTGCCGAGATGGCGCTTGCAGCTAGCAATCTCACAGGAGGCCGTGGAAGAACCCCGTCTGCCGGTGTTCGAGCGTGCCGACGACGACGCCGCGGTCGAGGAACCGGTTGAACTCCTCGCAGGCGGTCTCGGGCACGAGCCCGCAGTTGTGGCAGGCAGCTAGGTTGCAGGAATCGGGACCTTGGCCCCAGTTCGTTCCGCTTTCCATACACACGGGGTCGGCGGCGCACCAGAGGGCACCTTGCAGCGCAGCCTTGATAGCGGGCTCCAGGTAACTGGGTTTCCCCATGCGTACGAGCCCTCCCATCGTGCCTTCGGCGTCACCAGCCGCGGTGTAGATGAGCGCGCCCGCCATCGGAGCTGCGGGTGAGTCGGAGACGTAGAGACGCTCGCGCAGTGCGGCCGTGCTGTACCCGCACTCGAACGTGAGCTGGTTGATAAGTAGGTGGGCGAACGTGTGGACGAGAAGGAAGCGCGGGGTGAGGTCGCGATCTCGGAGTTGGCGGCCCTGCTGCGCGGCGCCGTAACGGTGCTCCACGGAACGCGCCCGGGAAACGGCTTCCTCCCCTTGCTCCCAGGCCGCGACGCGTTCCAGGTTGAGCTCGATGAAGATCCCCTCGCCAAACACCTTGTACGCAGGAAGCCATCGTTGAGGCCATTCAGGCACTGTCTTCCAGAGTTGCTCGAGGCGCTTCTCCTCGGTCGCGCCATGCTCAGGGTAGATCCGGTTGAAACCGGTGAGCACCCGCGTTTCCCTCAGGCGATCTATCAGGAGAATGCACTCGAGGAATGGCGTGACGGATGGGTCGTAGGCCCGTAGCCGGGCGATGTGTACGGACAGCTGATGATCGTCCTTGATCCCGGATCGGAGGACGGCATACTCGTTGCGCCGGAATGCCAGCTCCCGAGACTCGTCCACAGCGACGGGTGCCTCATCCGCTGGGGGCTCTGCGTCGGTCGAAAGGAGGCGTACTGCCTCTTCGATCTGAGCGTCCGAGAAGCGCTCGAGCACCTCTCGCTGATTGTCGCGGAGCATCGATGGGTCAACCCGCTGCCCAGTCTGAACGAGGAGGTGGATCAGGGTGTGGACAGCGGGTGCTTCAAGGATCGACAGGAGCTCCTCGGGAACGTTCTCGGTCGTCCGTGGTAGGTAGATGGCGCTCTTGACCACCCCGAAGTAGACGTTGGATGCCGATCGCAGTGACCCTCGGAGCGGCCGCGGGCATCCTTCCGGCTCGGTCGTTCCGTGCTGCGGGGAGATGCCTCGGCAGAGGAACGGGGTCCCTGGTTCGAGCGCACTGCTGAGGTAGGTGCTCGACCCGTCGGGGTCCGCTTCGACGATGCGCCCGAGAGTGCGCTTGGGCGCGCCGCATTCGCACTCTACGATCTGGTTGGCGAGTGTCGCCCCGCCGGTAGATCGGAGAGTCATGGGCCGGTTGCATGTTGGGCTGGAGGAGCGGTGCACCCATTCGCGCCACGGGAAGTCCTGGAGATGCCCGTGCTCGCACATGGCGACGAACGGGACCTGGGCCAGGTAGGAAGTCTTGTTTTCGACGGTGCAGAACGGGCATCGCTGCCGTCCCCGGGTTGCGAGCTCCAGCTCGCTTAGGCGGTGACATCGCCAGCAGAAGTGCCAGCGCGGGAACCGGAGGAAGGGGATGGTGAGCTTTGTATTCGGGGGTCGCTCGCCATACGTGCCGAAGCCGAAGCGGTAGTCCGGGGGCTCCATGAAGTGGTTGACGCGAAGGAGGCGTTCGAGTCGCCACTCCTCGACGCGAAACTCGTTGAGGTCGATATCGCGCGAGTCCTCGTCTCCACCCTCGCGCTGGAACCAGTGGTCGAGACCGGCTGCGAGCATCGCCGTCCCGTTCGGAACGGTCACGATCGAGCCCACACCGAAAGGCGCGATCAGGTGGGCTCTTCTGACTGGCCCGCTAGACATCTGGTTCGTCGAGGAGGTAGTGGGAGGTGATCTCCGCGCGGCACTCAGCGTCTACGTTGCGGAGCGACGTCGGGACCGGCCAGGAAAGCCGGGCTGCGGTGCTCGAGGCGTAGCTTCCCGCCGCCCGCATCAGCGGGATGTCGCCTTCCGCGCCCCGGCCGGTCCAGTGGATTCGCCCCCAATGTGTCCACTGCTCGTGACGCCTTTCAAAGACGGTCTCGAGATTGTCTCTCTCTGCCGGATCGATGACGCTGACGCGGGCCTCTAGCAACTCGCGTGCGGCCTCAATGAGATCGTCAGGGACTGGGCGCGGGAGAAGATTCTGCTCTCCGAGTTGGCGAACGTACGCAATGAGGACGGCGTGAAGGGCGCGATCGAGGACTGGCGGCGAGAACGGCGTGACGCTTGTGGGCTCGACCTGGGCATAGAGGCGCTCGTGATAGCTACGGAACTTCTCGAAGTGGGATCGATCGCGGGGCTTGGACGGGCTATAGATCGTTGCGACCAAGCCCGGTCGCTCCCACCACCGCCGGCCGATTCGGCCGGTGACCTGGATGTACTGCGACGTCGTCTTCGGCTGACCGACGACGCAGATGAGGGAGAGCCGGTCGATGTCTATGCCGACCTCGACGATGTTCGACGCGAGACATATGTCGACTGCCCTTCCCAGACCGGTCGTCGGGATTTCAAGGCCGGCCATTGCACGGGGGACCTCGTCGTTGCGCAGCCGGCCGGTGAGTTCGAAGATGTTCCAGAGGCTGCGGATCTCTTCGGGAGTAAGGCCTAGCCGGTTGCGGAGCACCTTGAGGTAGTCGGGGATGTCCGACTGCAGCAGCGACAGCGAAGTTCCAAGCTCGCGAAGGCTGTTGAAGAAGACCATCAGCGTCCACCACGGATCGCGTTCGTCCGCCGTAAGGGGCATCGGAGCCTGAAGAAGCGACGCGAAGGTACGAACCTGCGCCGTTTGGATGGAGCCGAGCCCTGCCCCGTGGATCCCGACGTATAGCCGGCCGGGGCGGAGATCGCCGACGGCGTCACGGGCATACCGGGCGAAGAATGAATCGTCGGCATCGAGCCCGCGGGGCGGAAAGAGGACTGTGTCGGTTCGAGCGTAGAGATCCTTGATCTGCTGCTCGGATCGGCGGATCGTCGCCGTCGAGCCTACGATCTTGGCCTTTGCAGGCATCCCGCGGTGATCCGTACATAGCTCGTCTACCAGTACCTCGTAGAGGCCGAGGATCGAGCCGAGGGGGCCCGAGATCAGGTGCAGCTCATCCTGGATGATCAGGTTGGGCGGCGAGACCATTCGCTCGCCTGCGGCGTCGAGCCCGAACAGGGAGCGCGCGTCCGGCTGCCAGGCGAGTCTTGCGAACTTGTCCACAGTGCCGATGACAAGACTTGGGCGCTGCTCGTAGATGTCCTCGTCCACGACAAGAATGGGCAGCTCGTCCGCGAACTCGCAGCTCTGATCCGGGCAGCAGATGGCGACGGTGCGCTCCCTCTCAACGTAGCCCGCTGCCTTTGGCGCATTTCGCCGGGCGCGGCCGGTCGATTTGATCTCCCCCATCTGAGCAGCACACCAGGGGCATCGCAGCACCACGAACGGGTTCTCGGCACCGGCCTCGCCAGCCTCCAGCCGGCGCCGCGCGCGCCGCGCCTCTCCCCTGTCATTGGGAGTCACTGCGCCTCCCACCCAGATGCCGATCGTGAAGCGAGCATCGCCAAGATCGGAGGCACGCCGCCGGAGGTGCTCCATTGCGCAGATCAGCGCTCCTGCTCGCTGGAACTGTTGCGCGGTAAGGAGCCGCAGCGTGTAGCGCATCAGCACATCGACCCCGGCGTCAGACCGATCTTGGAGGCGCCGGTAGAACATGGAGAACGCCGCGAGGCAGAGGTATGCCTCGGTCTTACCTCCCCCGGTCGGGAAGAAGATGAGCTCGACCGTGTCCCGCTCATCCGAATCCTTGGACGCGGTCGACTCAAGCGCGCACAGCACGAAGGCGATCTGGAATGGACGCCACGAGCCTCGATCCGTGACGTGCCTCCAATCGGGAATATCGAGCGGGTCGATGACCTCGATGCGCTGTGACTCGCCGTTGTACTGGGTACGCCGGGGCTCCCGCCGGTGCGTTCGGAGCTGCTGAAGAAGCATCGCGTGATTTGCAAGCCGGAAAGCGCGCCGTGCTGGCTCGCTGGAGTTCAGGAACTCGAGGCCGCCATGCATCCGGCTCAGCACGCGGCGGCACTGGGTCACGTGACGAGTCGCGGCCGCTTGGAAGCGCGAGTCCAGGCCGGCGACGCGCCCTTCCTGCTTGTCGATCCATGCCTCGAACAACCGGATGACGTCCAAGACGGCGTCTAGGCCGTCCTCACCCTCGACAAGCCCGGCAAGTGGTGCCATTGGCACGACGACGGGATTGTCTTGCTCATCGGTGATGTCTGGAGTGATGCTCGGAGCCTCGTACGACGGCAGGCATTCGGCACGCACCTCAATCGCGGCTTCGTGGGTCTCCCCTGGTGACCAGTCGGCGGCACAGCCATGCCCGACCGCGAAGGTTCGATACGCCCGGTACAGCAACGCAAGAGAATCCTCTTCCTCATCCGCGCCTCTCAATCCACCCTCCTCATACGGGAGGATCAGCGCGGCCTGCCCGGCGGCCTCCACGCAGACTGTGAAGCGGGACTGGAAGATGCAGCTGAGATCAACGGGGCCCGCGCTGGTCGAGCGATTCACGACCGAAACCGTCACGAGTGAGGTCCGATTCGGGCGTGGTCTCGCGTACACGGCGACGCTTAAGTCGAGATCGTCCAAGTTGTCGTCCGTCCGAAGCTCGCTCGGTTGCACAAGGCGGTCGATTCCTTCGACGAGGGCTTGGCCGGCGAACCTGGCCTCAACTCGCACAGGGCTTCGCAGCCACCAGACGCGTTCTTCGCTCGCGTTGCCGCGGTCACGCTGGCCGGCGCCCAGGTCCGGCGCGCCTCGATGGATATGCACCTTCTTCTGCCGGTAGCGACCGCCAGTGAACGTCACCACCAACTTCGAGTTCGGGGGCAAGCTGCAAACAAAGCTGATGGCCATCGCGCTCGGGCGGTACGCGTTCGCGGTGGACAGATCGAAGTCAGCCTCCTCTCCTTCGGGGGCGACGCGCTGCCGTTCGGCGATGCGCTCGATCGCTTTGGCGGCGGCATCGGCGAGGATTGGGGCCGCTTCGGACCCGTGCTCTTCAAGCTGCTCGGCGACCTCAGACGCGTCGGGCGCCTCGTCGTCTTCGCCGGGATCGATCTCGGCTGCGGTTTGAGGCGGGTAGAGCACGCCGATGCCGTACCGCTTGATGGGGCGATCCCGTTGGAGGATCTCGTCGCCCGGCCCCGCCTGCCGCCACGGGCCGTATGACGCCTCGCGGTCGGGAAACGCGATCTCCCTCCTGCAGTCGATCTCGGTGCCTTGCGGGCACGGGCCGACGAGCTCCTCTTCAAGGGCCTTCAGCATGGCGCGGCGGCCTGCAAAGAAGTCAGGCATGGCCTGGCGGCGATGCGCCGCTCGTGTTGAGAAGGTTCGTCACGATGCCCTGGCGAGTGGAGTCGGCGAGGAGCATGACCAGACGCTCGGTCGGCCGCGTCGCCGCAACGTAGAAGAGGGCCTCCGCTGTCGCGCCGGAGATCTCCGAGACATCCGTGACGATGATTGCCGGTGCTTCGAGGCCTTTGAAAGCATGAATGGTGGTGTACGGGATGTGGCCGCCGGTCGCCCGAGTCATGCTGCGCAGCCTGTCAGACCAGGGCTGCTCGGTTATTCGCTCAGCTGAGGAGCCATGCGCGCGGGTTGAGAGGATCACGACGTCTCGCCCGCGATAGCCGCTCTCCCGGAGCTCCTCAAGTGCTCGAACCAGTGCGCGGGGGGCGTCTTCCTCATCGCGGTAGAAGCGCAGATCGGGCTCAACACCGTCATCGGGCCGCAGCACCCGCGCGTAATCAGGATCCAGCTTGGCGAGCAGCCTAACCAGCGTTGCGATGCGCGGAGTGTTTCGGCAGTTCGTACGGAGTCTGTACGTCGGAGCGCCCCCGCTGCGGTCGCGCAGGAAGTCGTCAAGACTGCTGCCTAGATCGCCGTAGAGCGCCTGGCGCTCGAAGTCCCCGAACAGGCGCCACTCGCCCGTCGCCAGACCCCCCGCCAGGCTGAGGTCAAGGACATCCAGATACGGGCCGCGAAGCAAGTCCTGGGCTTCGTCGGCTATCAGGAGGTCGAACGTGTCGCCGCCTTCCTCTCCCAGCAGGGTTTCGATAGCGCGCTGCGGAAGCTCCTCCTCCCAGAACGTGGCCGCCGGGTTGGGTGGTGGGTCGATGCCAGCGAGCGCGAGGAGGTGCGCGTGGAGCGTTCCGACCGTTAGGCCCTGGCCCATCTCCGCGGTCTCACCTTGAAGCCACGCACCGAGCAGCCGGTTGAAGCAGACAAACAAGGTGCGCTTCCCGCCGGCTAATCCTCTGCGAGCCGCCTCGATCGCGAGCAAAGTCTTCCCCGTGCCCGCCGGTCCTTCAAAGACGACCCGCGGGTTCGCAGTCATCGCATCGATCGCGCCGAACTGTTCCTCGGTGAAGCGCTTGAGCTCGGCTGCCTTTTCGGCCCTGCGCTCCTTTGGGATCTGAAACGACTCGAAGTCGGGGCGTAGCGTTGCGGCGATGCGCATGCATTCGTCCGCGTCCGGAAACCCTGATCCCGGGTCAAACCATGTCGCCGATGGCTTCGTTTCCAGTAGCTCGCGGGCGCGGTCGAGGATGTCGATACAGCTCATCGCGAACGAACCGGCGCGGTAACGGCTGGCGTCGATGACCTGCCATGGGTGCCATTCCTCTGGCTCGAAGTCGAAAGAGGTGTAGGGGAGCACAACGGCGCTCCAGAACACGGCGCGGAAACTCTGAGGACGTCGCCTGGCGAGACGCTCGCGAAGGCTGTGCATGCCGTCTGAGGCCTGCCGGAACGGGCCTCTTGGATCACCCGTCGATTCTCGTCCGTAGAACCACAGACCCTGGCGGCGAGCAACGGTGCGGGCGGCCTTGATCTCAAGGCAAAGAACGCCTTTGGAGGGGATTAGGACCACGAAGTCGAGCTCGCCCGAGATCTGCCGCCGGTGATGCGGCAGGTTGAGAGAGTGGATTACGATCCAGCCCTCGGCGACCGGATCCGACTCGAGGCGATGGAAGACGTCTCGCTCCCCGGGGCTTGGCGTCTCCGGATCCAGGGTTGCGGGGATCATCCTTGCCATAGGTCTCTCTCCACTGGGAAGGGCTGCCGCGTTGCTCTCGCCGAGACGAGCATTGTGTCGGGTGCTCGTGCCGCGACACGGGCTACTCGTAGGGCGCCCTCGCCCTCGATTTCTGCGACGTCATAGTCCATCCAGCCACGGCGCTCGAGCTCGCGCGTATCTGCCTTGAGGATCTCGCGCTCAAGCAGCGCGCGGACGCGCTGACCGGCCCTGAGGTGAGCCTGATCGATCAGCGCCATCTGATTCCAAAGGTCCTCCGCCTCCGCCTCGAGCCCGATCACCCTCATGATCGCGTGGAAGTCCTCATAGTCCTGAGTGCGGATGGACGCGTCAGAGGCCCACCGTCTGGCGTTCATCTCGGTCGCCCGCACCGATCCCTCGTCTTTGAGACAGCGCACCACGTCGCGGAGTCCAAGTATGTGGACGACCTCCTGCAGGAGGCTCTTCCAGCGGTGCTGAGCTGCACGAAGGCCGAGAGCCTGCCTTCCGAGCAGCGAGTCAGCGATGGCGGGGATGTAGTCGCCCTCGCCCCCTTTGCGGGTAACAAGATACGTAGCAGGCTCGATGGACCGCGTCGGAACCTGTCTCAGTTCCTTCTCGGCGCCGAGCGCAACGACGTAGGCACGCGATCCTTCCTCGGCTTCGAGATAAACGGCTTCGTCGGACGCTAGGAGGAGGAGATACGCCTGGACCTGTTCTGCTCTCCCAGTCGCGCCAAGGTCTCGCTGTGTTGATCGAGCGCCGATCGCCGACCAGTCTGTCGGTGGTAGCAGGTCGCTGAGATCCGCAGCGGCGTGGCTCTCTCCGGTTTCCGTGTCGGCCAGCGGCTCGAGCGGTGGCAGCGGCGCGGGGCGCTGCTCTGATCCCGCCAAGATGGACATCTCCGGAACTTCGTCCCGAATCCAGCCGTATTGCACAACATCAATCCGCAGCGCCCGGGGCGCCGCGAGAACGAACGCCGGGTACCACGTCGAAGCGCCTACCACTACCGCTCTGCCGTACACGTTTGGCTGCGCGAGCTGAGATGCAGTCAGCACCATGACCGGATAGCCCGCCGCCGCCAGGCCGTCTTCGACCGCGGTTGCGTACCTCGAGTGGCGGAGCACCACGACCGCAGTCGTCTCGAATTGCCCTGAGGGCGGAGCGGCGACAGCCGCAAGTCTGTGTTCGAGCATTGTCGGACGCGTGGCGTCCCCGTGCTCGCTTGCGCCGTCACAGAGCAGCTCGATGATCGCGCGGCCGAGCGGATCACTGGCGGTCGTTGCCAGCCCTTCGAGCTGCTCACAGATCGACCGCGCGGCGACGGCGTGAGCTGGATAGATCCGGTCGCACGCGCGTAGCGAGCGCTCGACGAAAGCGGAGGATTCCGACAAACCGAGGGCCGGATGATTGCTGGGGAGCGGGGTCGTAGCGAGCTCCCAGCGGACTCGGCGCAAGCGCCGCACAACCGGCGCCCAATACTCGTCAACAGCATCCTCACCGAGCCGTCGCAGTAAGAGTGAGACACCATTGGAGAAGGCCCGCACTTGGGCGTCCTCGACGCAAACGCGCGTCACGCATGCCTCGCTTGCCACGGCGTAGACGTCAACGATCTCGAGCATCGACGAGTTCATGACAACCTCTCGAGGTAGGAGACCGCCTCGATAGACGGAGGGAGCTGCACCCCGGCGAGGACATCCGCCTCGCCAAGCCGCGTGCTGTACCCGTAGTTGACCGTGTCCCCCCCAGCCGGCGTCGACGGCGACGTCCTGTCGAGCAGGACGATCCAGTTCGAGCGGCGCCAGCGCGCTCGCCACGTATTGAAACCCACCGCACCGTCGAAGACCACGACACGGGGCGAGCTAGCGGCGGCCACCGCTGGAACGGACTCTGCGCCGGCGGCGACGACCTCGGATCTGTATGGCGCGTTCTGTCCCGCAAACCGTTTCACTCGAAGGATGGCCTGGAGATTCCCCTCCCGCTGGTCGCCTTCGGGGCCGACGGCAAACTGCTCGCTGACGATCTCGTGGTGCAGCGGATCGACCGAGCCCACCAGGATGCAGTCCATCCTGGTCGTCGCGGACAGCGCCGCGGCATCGATTCCGCTGAGCGCGCGTACTAGGAACTCCGGTGCACGGATCAGGCGGCGGTTCGTCATTCGCAGCTCGCCAGGGTTCGCGATCACCTGAACCTCGCCGCACATATCCATCGGCAAGTACGAGGTCATCCTGCGCTTCGCGACGCCCGTTTCGAGTCTCACCAAACGCGCGCCCTCGCGTTCCTCGATGCCGAGCAGGCGGCCCTGGCGGATCGCGTTCCCTCGGTGGTGGGTTATCGGCGTTCCCCGGGCAAGTGAGGCAAGGAACTCGAAATGACTCGCGAGGTCGGGATCTGGCGCGTCCATCTCAAACGCAGTGCTCACGACCGCTGCGCTGGTGAGTGCTGCGGCGAACGCGCGCGTTGGAAGCGCCAGCGCAATCACGAGGCGCGCGTCCTCAGACTCAAAGCGCGTGGCGCGCTGCCCGACATCGATCAGCGAGCGAGCCCAGGCAGGAAGAAACGACCAGCCCTCCCGGGTGCGGCACAAGAGATCATCTAGCGCTCCCATAGTTCGTATCCCATCACGCACTCGGCGGTCTGACCGCACATCGCATGGGAAGGGCCGCGCAAGATCAATGTACCAGTTGAGGCGGCGTCCAGATCGTCGCGGCGACGTGACCTCGTCAAGCGTCTGCAAGCGGACGTGTACGCCGAGCGGATCTTGCTCGCTGTCTGGCCGTGGCGGAACCTCCGAGGCAGCCATGCGCGGCCGTCCGCGGCGGTCTGTGCCGGTCGCGCAGCCTGTTGAATGAGAGAAGGCATCGAGTCGTGGTTCCTTCCGGTGGACGGCGTAGGGTGTCGATCCAACGTCAACGCCGGAAGGAAAGGACCCCGCAGTGCGGGCTGTCGACTTGTTCTGTGGAGCTGGCGGCCTCAGCGAGGGGCTGCGCCAGGCGGGGTTCGACGTGATCGCGGCCGCCGATCACGACCCGGACGCGTGCGCGACCTACCGCCTCAACTTCCCCGACACCAAGCTGGTCGCCGGGGATCTCACGGTGCGCGAGAACCACCGGAGTCTGGTCGCTGAGATCACGCACATCGGCGAGCGCGTCGATCTGCTGGCGGGTGGGCCGCCGTGCCAGGCGTTCAGCCAGATCCACAACCACGACCGGCTCCTGGCCGATCCACGCAACCGCCTCTACCGAGAGTTCATCGAGATCCTGGATGAGGTGCGCCCGAAAGCGCTGCTCGTAGAGAACGTGCCGGGCATGGAACAGCTCGCTGGCGGCAAGGTGCGCCAGCAGATCGCCAAGGAGCTCTCACTCGGCGGCGACTACGACATCGTCTCCGGCGTCCTGGACGCCGGAGACTTCGGTACGCCTCAGCGACGGCCGCGGCTGGTCTTCATCGGCGTCGAGAATGGCCTTGCTGAGCCAGAGCTTCCGCAGGGAACCGGGATCACCAAGACGCTGCGCACCGGCCGCGGAGCCGACGGCCGCCCTGAGCTGCTGGTCTGCGTCGACGAAGCACACCGTTATCGGCTCGCTGATCCGGCCGACGACGGCGTGGTTAACGTCTGGCAGGCGCTTTCCGACCTGCTGTGGCCCGGCGCGTACTACTCAAGCGCTCCGGAGTCGGCCTACCAGGAAAAGGCCCGCGTTGGCAGCGACCGGCCGCAGGACCACATCCCGTCCAAAACCCGCGACGACACACGTCGGCGATTGGAAGCGATCCCGCCCGGCGGCAACGTATACGACCTCCCCCAGGAGCTCCTTGCGCGCTCTCTCGACGGCAAGAAGTGGGGGCCCGCCGGCAACGGCAAAACGCTGTCACGCAAGCACTTCTACGCCTACCGCCGGCTACATCCCGACTGGCTGGCATGGACCGCGAACACGAAGGCCGACTTCGCCTATCACTACCGGCAGCCCCGCGGCCTCTCGGTCCGCGAAGCGGCTCGTATCCAGGGTTTCCCCGACCGCTTCCATTTCACCACGGCACCGCCTGGTAGCCCCGGCCAGGACAAGCGCGGTGCGCGCCACTCGCGCTACCGGCAGGTCGGCAACGCCGTCGCGCCAACGATGGCCTTCGCCATCGGCGCGCAGATCGCGAAGCTCCTCGCCGGCGCCCGCGCGGCCGAACAGGGACCAGAACAGCCGCTGACGGCCGCGGCGGCATGAGCAGCGCCGAGACGGAGGGCCCGTTCAGCCATCCCAGCCGGCTCGCGCTGATCGACGCTTACTTTGCGCAGCGCAAGGTCGACCCCGGCGAAGCCTGGAAGGACGTCTACCGGCTGTTGCTGTGGTCAGACCCGACGACCGGGCTGGCGCACTGCTACGAGTCGGACAAGGCCCAGCCCGGTCGGCCGTGGTACGCGCGCACACTCGCCTTTCATGACTGGCTCGCGCGTGAGTTCGGCGTGCGTAACGACGAGCTGCCCGACCAGCTGGACTGGATGTTCCGCGCCGTCATCAAGCGCGTTGCCGCCGAGGAAGCCGCCAAGCAAGAAGGTCTGTGGCCCAAGGCCGCCGAGCAGCGCGCCCCGTACCAAGACATGCCGGACCCCGGCGCCGACCCGGAGCTGCGCGAGCTAATTGAGCCGCTGCTGCCTACAGGCGAGCAGCTGCGTCCCACCGACGATGTCGTCCGCGAGGTCCTGCGTCGTGTGCGGGCATACATCACCTCCGAGAACAAACGGAAGAACCTCCTCGGCCGGGGCTTCGAGGACGTCCTACACGGGATTCTCCAGCGCCTCCAAGGCGGTGCCCCGCCCAACATGGACACTCAGACGCCGATCGAGGAGATCCCCGGCTTCCGTGCGCCGCGCTCAGGCGAGAAGACCGAGAAGGTCGACCTCTGGGTGGGCTCGGACGAGGGCCGGCGCATCCTCGTCAGCGCGAAGTGGTCTGTCCGCGCCGACCGCGAGAAACAGATGCGCTCGGACTTCCAGACATACGTCGACTGCAACGCCACCAGCGACCCGTTCGAATACGTGTGGATCACCAACGAGTTCGATCCCGCCCGCCTCGTTGCCAACGCCACCGCCACCGCCTACAACGCGCCGCTCTTCACCGCCGTCGTCCACGTCAACCCCGACGCCGTGCGGCTCGTGCATCAGCTCGACGACGGAGAGCTCCGCAGCACGCGGGCCCGGCTCAAGGAGCAGCTCGCCGCCGGCCGCATTGTTGGGCTCGGCGACTGGCTCAACGGCCTCTAGCGCACCGCCGAGCGGATGGTGACGGCGACCTGGCGCGCATCGTCGTGTTCCCAGAACCGCAGGACTGTCCAGCCGGCGGACTCCAGCAGCGCGGAGTGCTCGGCGTCGCGTTCCTGGTTGCGCGCGATCTTCGGCCCCCAGTAGCCGGCGTTCGCGCCGCCGTTGCGGACGCCGTGCTCTGAGCAGCCGTGCCAGTAGCAGCCGTCGATGAAGACGGCAAGCTTGCGGCGCGTGAAGATGATGTCAGGCCGAACCGGCCGGGCGTCGCCGACGCGGACCGGATAGTCGACGCGGAATCGCAGGCCCTGGGCGTGCAGCAGCGACCGGACGACCTTCTCGGGCTTCGTGTCGCGCCGCCGGATAGCGGCCATATTGCGCGACCGGCCGGGTGAACTCGGCGGTGGTGATGGCGGGACGGCGACGGCCATGCTCCCACGGTAGCCGGAGCGCAACCGATCCGATTGAAACGATTCACATGGCTCCGATCACAACAACGGTCGTGACCGCCCGGCGAAGGGAGGCTCGACGTACTACAAGGAGCAGTTATGCCTCGCGCTCGTCGGCGGCTCGGACCGCTCCGACCACCTCGACCGGTCAGTCTGCCCCCTTGGCGGCGCCGGCGATACTGCGTCGGTGCCGCCTCGGGTCGCTTTCAACAAGCTCTCGGCGGCTGAGCTGACCGTCGGCGCCGTCTACCAAGCCGGCGAGCACAAGACGATCCAGGGCGAGCCGCTGCACAGGCTACTCCCGGGCGTCGGCAACCAGGGCGGCTTCCGCGCCGCGGGCAGCGTCAAACAGGGCACCGTCCGCTACGCCGTACTGTTCACCTCCGGCGAGGATCCCGACTGGCCCGACCGCCTCGACGAGGAAACCGGCCTATTCACCTACTTCGGCGACAACAAGGCACCAGGCTCGGAGCTCCACGCCACGACCCGCAGCGGCAACCGGCTCCTCGAGGCCAGCTTTGACGCGCTGCATGGCGCGCCGCCCCAGCGCAACCTGATCCCACCGTTCTTTGTCTTCAGCAAGGCGGTCGCTGGCGGCGGCCGCGACGTGAAGTTCCTGGGCCTCGCAGTCCCCGGCGCCACCGATGTCTCGACCGGTGGCGACCTTGTGGCGATCTGGCGCACGACCGCCGGCGAGCGCTTCCAGAACTACCGCGCGACGTTCACGATCCTCGACGCCGGCACGATCCCACGGGCCTGGCTCGACGAGCTCGCCGCGAGCGAGCCGCTGGGCGCGCACTGCCCGAAGGTCTTCAGCGCGTTTATCCAGAAGGGCAAGTACACGCCGCTGCGCGCTCCGCGCACCCGGCAGTGGCGAACGCTCGCCGAGCAAGAGCCCGCCAGCGGCGGTGACAAGGCGCTCGTCGCCGCCGTCTACGATTACTTCAAGGACGACCCGTTCGCCTTCGAGGCCTGCGCGATCGAGCTGTGGCGGATGCTCGCCAAGGAGGCAGTGACCTTCATCGAGGGAACGCGCCGCAGCGTTGACGGCGGCCGAGACGCGATCGGCCGCTATGCCCTGGGCCCCGACGGCGACCGCATCCACCTCGATTTCAGCCTTGAAGCCAAGTGCTACGCGCCAGGCACGCGCGCGAACGTCCGCGACACCAACCGGCTCATCAGCCGGCTGCGCCACCGGCAGTTCGGCGTCTTCATCACCACGGGCACCGTCGGCCGGCAGGCCTACCAGGAGCTACGGGAGGACGGCCATCCTGTCGTGGTCATCTGCGGGCGCGACATCGCCGAACTGCTCAAGCAACACGACCACGGCACACCTGCCAGCGTCAAGGCATGGCTGAAGGCAAACTTCCCGCCGGACTGATTGGCATCCGCAGCGAGCGAGACGCTATCCGCTGAGTCAACGGCGCACCTGCTTGAGGTTCTCGCCACTTGCCCATCGAAACCGCTGGGTCGCCTAGTCAGCGGTGAATTGTGAGCCGCAACCCTCTATCGGTGCCAGCTACGGTAATCCGCCGACCGCTGACTGTCAGCGTGACCGTTCGTGAGTCGACCCCAGGTGCATCCAACGAAGTCAATACGTCAGCCACGGCTAGGCTGAGTGCTCGGCCGTCTTCCTGGTTTAGCGAGAGCACGATCGGATCCAGCGAGTCGTCCGAGAACGCACGTAGCTCAAACCGCCCACCGTCGATCGGTAACAACACAAAGGGCGGCGTGCCGCTCGACATGGCCAAACCGTACCCGAGGTGTTGGTGTTGGTAAGTGAGCTGCAGACGCTTCTACGACTGCAGCCAGTCGCGATCTCTGCGGAAGTGGAGGCACCGCAGCTGTTCGGCCGTCTTTCCGATGAGATCGCCTTCGCTGATCATGATCTCATCTCCGTACCATGCCATTGTCTCGCTGGCGGTTCCGTCGCTCCAGCGGACTACGGCGCGGCGTGTGCCTAGCGATCCGAGTGGGAGGTCCTCGAACCGCAGGACCTCCTCGACGGTCGGGCTTGGCGCGCGACGGCTCATCGGCGTCAGACTAACTTCGCGGGCGCACGCGTCAAGCGCGGGTTGGTCGGTCAGCGAGTACAGGACGCCGTCCGGTGATCTGTGCTGGTCTCCGATCTGCGCGAGCGCGGCGGTCATCTCGACGGTGAGCCGGTCTCGCAGTGCGTCCCGGTATGCTTGGTCGGGCGATTCGAGCAGGTCCGCGCCCGCGTAGGCGGCGATGATCTCTGCTTCGGCATGGATGGCGTCGGTTAGCGATTCCTGCCAGATCTCGTCTCCGATCTCGTACCGCGACGCGCCGGGAACATGGACGTTGAGCACCATCATCTCGGCTCTCCGGTCGTCTCGGTCAGAATGGCTTCAACGGCGGTGTGGCGCATGGGGCAGTCGTTGTAGCGCTCGATTTGGGTGAGGTAGTCGGCGATCAGCGCGTTGAGCGCGGCGTTCGCTCCGTGGCCTTCCTGCTCGAGGCCTTGCTCGACGACGTAGGCGCGCTCACCGCCCGCCAGGGCGTAGTCGGTTAGGACCACGACCCCGTCGACGCGTTGGCCGGCGAGGACGCGCTCGGTGCCGGTGGCGGTGGTGTACCGCGCGAGCTCTCGTGGCTCGCCGACGGTCGGGGCGGCGGCGCTGGTGTCGGTTGTGGCCGTGGCGGTCATGACCGCTGGCTCCAGGTAGCGCTGACTGGCAACGTGCGGATATTCGAACTGCCGGAATACATCTGTGCTCCTTGTCGGAGGGCCTTTGACGAGGTCCGCGTCAGCGGACCTTCATTGCCATCCAGCCGGAGCGGACCGGCGGTCAAGGGCGGCCCGACAGGGCCGAGCAAAGCGAGCCGCGAAGCGGCGCCCTTGACGGCCGCGGAGCGGAGGCTACGAAGGCGGAGCTACTGGCAACAACGAGATGGGCGACCTGATCGACCGGGAGCACCATCGGTTTGACCGTGCCGAGACCGCCGCTCTGGCGGCGAAGCGCTCAAGCAACGCCAGCGTGGCCAGTCCTGCGCTGGGTCGCGCTGAGGCGAATACCAGGTGCCGCCCAGCGCTCGCGGCGCATGTCCTGGTAAGCGCGGGAACCGCGTCTCTGACGGCGCCGCTCCTAAGCTCAGACTGTCGGACAGCGCCGTCGGCGACCGACACTGGCGTCCAGGCGCCGCAGCGGCGACAATCGCCCACTCCAGTGACTGACGCAAGGACGCACACCCTCGCCTCCGCCGTGGCCCGCTACCACGCCGGCTGCTTGCGGGTCATCGGTGCACAGAACGTCGCCCAGACCGACGTCCGCACCGCCAAGAAGGCCGCGCACCCCTGCGACCTCGGCCTTCTGCTGGACCGGGAGTGCCTGCTGCGCCACGGCGAGGTGACGGTCGAGGCGCCGGAGCCGCCGACGGTCAACACGCCGGCCGAGCGGGAGCTGTACCTCAAGCGCCTGGCGGTGTGGGAGCGCCTGCGCGACCTGGCCACCACGGCTGCCATGGAAAGCTACGCCAAGGAGGTCATCTACGCCGGGCCCCTCGTCTCCGGAGTGCTCTACGAGAGGACAGGTGGCAGCAGTGAGCCGGTGCTGGCGCCGCTGGTCCTGCAGACGGTCACCGTCGAGGCGCAGCCGGACGGTTCGATCGTCATCGCCCGTACGGACGAGCCGCCGCGCTTTAACACCTCGGTGTGGGCCAAAACGTTCGACAAGGCGCACGCCGACCAGATCGTGACGCTGGGCATCGATGCGCAGGCCGACCTGGCCGAGGGCTGGGACGACGAGCGCGTCGCCGAGCTGCTGCACGGCATCCGGTCGGTGTTCCCCGGGCTGGCGCTCGGCGACCTCGACGACAGCCTGCGGCCGTGGCCGGAGCGCCCGAGTCCTGCACAGGCGGCCAAGCTGCAGCCGCACGCCCGCGTCCTCGGCGGCGCGGCGCTGTACCTGGCCAACAAGTCCTCGCCGTACCTGCTCGCGGACCTGGATCGCATCGCGAAGGCGCCCGACGGCTTCGTGCACGCCGACCGGCCGCTGTCGATCCTGCTCAGCCCGCCGGCCGACGAGGCGCGGCCCGAGCTCGAACACCTCGACATCCACGAGGTCGTCTTCCCGTTCCCGTCCAACAACCCGCAGCGGCGCGTGGTCGACGCCGTCGAGAAGAACCGCATCGTGGTGGTCCAGGGCCCACCGGGGAACGGCAAGAGTCTCACCATCGCCAACCTCGTCGCCCACCTGGTCGCCGAGGGCAAGCGGGTGCTGGTCTGCTCGCACAAGGAGCAGGCCCTCACCGTCGTGCGCGAAAAGCTCGATGAGCTGCAGCTGCGCTTCCTGTATGCGTCGATGATCGGCACCAGCGCGAACACCAAGCGCGAGCTGCAGGGCCAGATCCAGGACGTGCGCGGCTTCTTCGGCCGCGTCAACCAGCACACGCTGCGCTCGCAGCTCAAGGAGGTCACCGAGCGCCGGAGGCGCAACGGCGAGCACTACCAGGAGCTACGCGACGATTTCAACGACCGCGCCGAGGCCGACCAGGCCGACGCTGAGCGACTCCTGCTGTCCATCGAGGACGTGGCGCCGATGCCGGCCGATGATCCGGTCATCTCCCACGCCGACCGCGAGGAAGCCCTTTGCGCGGTGCGCCGCTTGGACGAGCTGGCCCGCGAACATCACGGGGTGTGGGCGAAGCTATGCGCCAGCGAGGTCGCGAGCGAGCCGGCCAACGGCTCGCGCCAGGCGCTGCTGGGCCGCTTCCTGGATCTGCAGGAGGCGCGGATCCACGCGGCCACCGACAGCGCGGTGCAGGACCTGGTTCGCCAGTGGCAGCCGATCATTGACCGGGACGCCGCCCAGCTCGAGACGGCACGCGGCGCGGTGCGCGCCGTCGAAGACGCCCTGCGGGCGCCGATGGTGTCAGCCGAGGACGACGCCGACCCGGCGCGGGTGCGGGCGTTCGCCCGCGCGTTGGTGGCCAACCCGGACGCCCACGTTGACGCGGCGCAGGCGATCGTCGAGGTGGGCGAGGCGCTCGAGGCCGCGCGGGGGCTGCAAGGCGCGCGGAGCCGTCTGGCGGTCGAGGTGGCCGACCGGCGCGAGCAGGTGCTCGCATACCACGAGCAGCTCCGGTCGTTCGTGAAGCGCAAGGCCGCACGTCGCTGGCTCGACGAGCAGGCGCTGGGTGCCGCCGGGATGGACGCAGACCAGCTCCGCGAGTGGGCCGGCTTCTGGGGCGCCTGGCAGAAGGTCCGCGACGTCTGCGATGCGCTCAGCGGCGAGCTGCGCCTCGAGCTGGCCGACCGCTACGACCCCGGCGCCGTGGCCGCGCACCTCACCAGCGTCCGCCGGGCCGTCGCTCTCGCAGAGGGCGTGCAGGCGGCTCGTGCCGAGGCCCGCGAGACGGGGGCCGTACGCCTGCCGGTCGAGCCGGTGGTGGCCGAGCTGACCGAGTCGGCGCTCGAGCAGCACGCCGGCCGCTGGGAGCATGCGCTGGCGGCGCTCGACGCCGACAGCGCGGGCAACGATCTGAAGACCGACCCCGCGCTCGCGTTCACGGCCAGCGGCCTGCGCGCACTCGACCGCGCCGTCGATGAGGAGCGCTACGACGACGCCCGGTGCGAGCTAGCCGATCTGCACGCCGTCCTCGCGGCACTGCCGGCGCTGGCCGAGCGCGCGCGCCTGCTCCAGGGGCCAGCCGGCGCCCTAACGCAGTCGGTGGCTGCCATCGAACGGGCAGCCGGCGACGACGCACCCCTGCCGGCCTTCCTCGGCGACCTCGAGCGAGCGTTCGAGGCCCAGCCGACCGTGGCGCGCCTGGGCGAGATCGCCACCGGCCAAAGCACACGCGAGCTGGCCACGGAGCTCAAGGCGCTGCGCGACACCATCCTGGTCGACGCCAAGCAGTACCTGTCTCTACGCATCCAGGAGCGCATCTACGAGGGTTTCCGCCGCCCAGCCTTCACGGCCAGCCTGGAGCGCTTCCGCAAGGCGATCGCCACCTCGGCCAAACGCTTTGACCGCATCGAGGAGCTCAAGAACGCGCCGGACTTCGACGTCGACGTGCTCACCGAGGTGTTCCCGTGCTGGATCATGCGCCCCGAGGACGCCTGCCGCATGTTCCCGTTGCGGCACGACATCTTCGATGTCGTCATCTTCGACGAGGCCTCGCAGTGCAACCCCGACCAGACGCTACCGATCTTCGCCCGCGCGCAGCACGCGGTCGTCTTCGGCGACCAGAACCAGCTGTCCAACGAGGACCTCAAGCGCTCCCTGGCCGGCGCCTCCAACAAGAGCCTGCTCGTACAGTCCGGCCTGACCGAGCTCGACCCCTCAGGCGTATTCGACCAGACCGAGAACAGCCTGCTAGGCCTTGTGTCCTTCCGAGACCAAGCGCCAATCGTGCTCAACGAGCACTTCCGCTGCCGGCCCGAGCTGGTGGCCTTCTCGAACCGGCGCTTCTACGCCGACGGGCTGCGCGTCATGCGCGACGCCGAGGACGATCGTGGTCTGGGTCCAGCCATCGTCATCCACGAGCTACGCGGCGTGCCGCCGCTGGGCAAGAACAAGGTCAACACTTATGAGGCCCAACGGCTGGCGGAGGAGCTCTGCCGACTGCTGGAGGAGCCGGCCTACGCCGAGCTGAGCTTCGGGGTGCTGTCCCTGTTCCGCGAGCAGATCGAGCACATCGAGTCGCTCGTCGACGCGCGCGTGCCCAAGGCGGTGCGCGCGCGCCGGCGCCTGATCTGCTCGACCGTCGACGGCTTCCAGGGCGACGAGCGTGACGTGATCCTGTACTCCTGGCGCTACTCGGAGAGCCAGAGCCCGTCCATCCTGGCCTTCACCAACGGCAAGACCGGCGACCAGCGTGTCAACGTCGCACTCACCCGCGCCCGCCACCAGGCCATCCACTTCATCTCCGCGCCGATCGACAAGTTCCCCGGCTCGGGCAACGCCGGCCAGTTCCTGCACCACGCTGCCGAGCCAGAGGAGCTGGTGGCGGTCATCGAGGCCCGGGCGCACAAGGAGCCCATCACCGACGCGCGCGCTCGGGCCGCGAAGGCGCTGCGGGACGCGCAGCTCGGCGTAGCGGAGCAGTTCGTCGCCTGCGGCGTCGGCGTCGACCTCGTCGTGCACGACCCCGCCACCTGGGCGCGCTCGGCCGTGTTCATCGACGGGCGCATCGACACGGCGCCGCCGCCCACCGCCGACCGCCGCGTCGACGCGCAGGGTCTGCTCGAGCGCGCCGGCTGGACGGCCCAGCGGGTGCTAGCCAAGGAGGCGCTCGGCGACCCGGAGGCGCTGGTGGCAACGGTGCGCCGCGCCCTCGAGCGCTGCGGACCGCGCGTGCGCCCCGACCTCGGCGCCGAGCGGCACTTCGCGTGGGACGTCGAGCCCGAGCCCGAGGATCAGCTGTCCACCGTGATCGCGGCCGTCGCGTCGGCATCCATTGCGCGCGAGGACATGGCCGACTACCACTGGCCCGCGCCGTCGGTGGAAGCCCGCCTCGAGGCCGGCGAGGACGTTTTCCAGTCCAACTTCGAGCGCGACCTCTACGACCGCTTGGCAGTCGACGAGGACGTGCAGGTGGTCCCGCAATGGCGCTCACGTGGCAAGTTCATCGACCTCGTCATCACCGACCGCGCTGGCCGGCGCCTGGCCATCGAGGCCGACGGCGAACAGCACCATGAGACCGTCAACGGCGAGCTCATTCCCGAGGACGTATACCGTCAGGAGCTGCTCGAGAAGGTCGGCTGGGTCTTTCACCGCATCCGACTCAGCGAGTACCAGCGCGACCCCGAGCGTCACATCGAGGACGTGCGGCGTCACCTTGCCCAGCAGCCGGTCAACGATCGCCTGGCCGCCGAGGTCTGGGACGAGGATGACGTGTCCCTCGACGACCTGGAGGATCTCGTACCCGGCGGCGAGGCGCAGGACCTGGCCGAGCCGCGCCACGGCGCGGCCGCCTTGATCGTCGACGACGCCCAGCCCCGCCTCAACGGGGAGGAGCCGGAGAAGCTCCCAGACGACGACTTGGCAGAGCTGGGCGTCAAGGCCACCGTCCACCTCGGCCCGTCCCCGATGCCGGACCAGTTCGAGCTGCCCGACATCGCGCCGGCCGTCGTCGAGGCGGAGGACGGTGAGCACGACGAGGACGTCATCGCGTGCCACGAGCCGGTCGCGCTCGAGCTCGATCCGGACGGGTACGCCGGGGCGCACCTGCATGACGTCCCGCTGGCGCTGTGGCCGCAGCAGATCGCCCTCGTGGTCGCGGGCCAAGGCGGCGTGGACGAGAACGAGCTGCCACAGGCATTGGCTCAGCACTTCTCCATCGAGGTGCCGCACAACCGCCGCCGCCTACTGAGCAGCTTCGCCTGGTCGGCCAACGGCCGTCACTTCATCACCAAGGAGGGCGACCGCTGGCTGCCCGGCACCGTCGCCCCGCACCCCATCGAGCACCTTGGCAGCTGGACGATGACCGAGATCGAAGACCTCGTGCGCGAGATGCACGCCGCTGGTACCGCCGACGACGACCTCTTCGAGCAGGTGCTTGAGGTCGTGTGGCACTCCTCCGCCCGGGTGCCCAAGCCAGTCACCAAGGCGGTCGGCTCGGCGATCTACGCCGTGCGCGGACGGCGCTAAGCCGCATCCAGCTCCCGCCGTCGCAGTCCGCCGGCCCAGGTCTTGCCGGCGGCGCCCGGCGTGCGCAGATCGAGCGCCCATTGCAGCGGCGACGGCTCCGCCGACGGAGACTGTGCCGCTCTGCTGAGTCAGCTGACGTTGCCGACAACAGATCGACCTCGCCGCGCTGAGCGCGGCACCACCACGAGACGGCAAGCAACGCTACGGCGGTGGCCGCCCTAGTAGGCTGGGATGCGCCCCGCGCTGGCGGACGCTTCGACCCAAACGGCGGATGCCAAGCGCCAGTAGCTTGAACTGCTTGATCCGTTGCTCCTGCTTCCATCAAAGCGCGCGCATCTTGCGTCCGTGTCTGGGCACCCGCAATGCGCGGATTCGAAGTGCGCACGACGCTTCCCCAAGACGGGCCTGGGGAGTAACGGCTCGGTCTTCACCGCCAAGTCGCGTTGACTGGGAACGTGCGGATATGAGAAGCGCGGGAATAGCCCGCCTGGCTGCTGGCTTGTGTGGTGTGGGTGGTGTTCATGCGACGGTCGTCGCAGGCGGCGGTGGGCCGGAACCCGAGCGAAGCGAGGGCGCGTCAGCGAGCCTCGAAGGGGCTTGTAGGCCCTAGGCGTCGTCTGCGATGGTCCCGGCGCGGTGAACAGCACCCGAACCTGTCCGGATCTGGGTGGCCGTCGGTTCCGCGGCCGGGTTGAGGAGCGGCGCCCGGAGGGCGGCGCGGATCAACCTGGCCGCGCGCGGGCTGTCGGATCCCTCCCCGGTGTCAGAGGTCGACGCTGGGTCCGATGCCTGGCAGCGGCTTGCGTCCTTCGGTCCAGCCAGCGGGAGACGCATCGGGGTGCACGAGCCGCGGCGGCGGCGATTGGTGCCGCCCAGCCAGGTTTCCAAATCGAAGGGCAGCTTCAAGTCGTGTTTCGAACTGGCTAGCAGTTTCCAGCGAGGTCGCCACATCGACGATCTCGCATTTGGCGAATCTCAGGGCAGGCGCGTCCGCTCCGAGCAGGAGCATCAGCCAACCGAAATCGGGATCGCGCTCGTGCTGCTCGTCCATGCGACAGCGGCGCGGCCGCGCGCGATCTCGACGGTGGAAACAGCTTAGGTTCTGGCTCCTACGCCGCGAGTCGCATAGCGGCGGTTCCGGTCAAGGCTGGTGCGTTATTCCGGATTCAATTGGGCCTCGTCGACATCGGAGAAACCAGCAGGCCTCGCCCCGATAGCCCGGATAGCCCGGGTAGCCGCGAAACGGAGTTCGCTTTATGAGCCGGTACCCGACGACTGGGGATCAGTAGGTGGGGCCGCGAGGCTGCGGCATTGGACCGATGCCGTAAGGCAGGCTCGCGTGCGACGCTATTCCCGGACGGACACTGCTGACCCCTGGAGGGCGGCTGCAATGGCGACGAGCACGACGGGGACTGGTCCGCGGGCCGGCGAAGCGCGGCCCGTAGACCGCGCCCGGACCGCTTGGCCCGACATGACCCTGCCGTTGGTCGTCGACGACGCGACCACACGGCGCTGGGAGGAGGCGGACACGCAGGGGTCGCCCGACGCCGCCTACGCGGTCGGGATGGTGCTCGCGCAGCGCGGCGACAAAGACGGAGCGCTGGTGGCATGGCGGCGGGCCGATGCACGCGGCTCCGCGCGTGGTGCCTGTGCCGTCGGCGCGGCGTTGTGGAGCCTCGGTCGCCACGAGGCTGCCGAGGCTGCTTGGCGGCGCGGCGCCGAGCGGGGCTCAGCGGGGGCGGCCTACTCGCTGGCAGCGCTCGCCGCGACGCGCGGTGACGAAGCCGAACTCGGACCGCTCGTCGACCGTGCGCTGGCGCTCGCGCAGGCGGCTGACGAGGGAGGCTCGCCCGACGGCGCGTGCCTGGCGGCCCAACTGCTCGCGTGGAAAGGCGAGGCAGCCGCCAGCGAGGCGGCGGGCCGACGAGCGCGGGGTTGCCGTGGCGTCTTACGTCCTCTCGTATCTCGAGTACAAACGCGGTGACATGCCGGGCGCGGAGGCAGCCATTGCGCGGGCCGACGAGCGCGGCCTGGCGGCCGGGGCGTTCGCGCACGGCAACTTCCTCGGCATGGCCGGCGACCGGCCGGGTGCACAGGCCGCGTGGCGACGCGCGCGGCGGCTGGCGGTTGCCCAGGCGGACCCCGCTACGCGGGTCGCCGCCCAGCGGGCTCTTCACCCGCCGGCTGCGACGTGGCTGCGGGCACATCGCCTCCGCACGCTCCTCCTCGCGATTGGGCTAGTGACGATCGGGGTGTTCGTCGCCGTTCCGGCGGCGGTGGCGGTGCTGCTTGCGCTCGTCGCGGTTTACGCCTGGCACCGCCCGCTGGTTCCCGGCTCGCCGATGAACGCGGCGCCGATCGACAGCGGGACAGGGCTCAACATCGGCGGTCTATCTGTGTCGGGCGACGTCGGCGTCCCCATGGAGCCTTCAGATCAGGCGACGGCGGTGCGCCCGGCGTCACTTCGCGACACCGCCTACGCGCGCATGCTGCCTGTGGCGCTGGGCGGGGCTGCGATCGTCTTCGCCGCGTGGGCGGCGCGCGCCATCGACATCGACAGGATCCTGCGCGGCGGCTCCCTGGCGTACGCGCTAACCATCGTATGGCTGGTCGCCTGGGCTGCGCCGTCCGTGCTGGCTCCCCCCAGCGGCGACGAGATCGCGAGCCCGGCACCCGAGGACGAAGGCAGCATCGCGGTGGACGTCGCGATTCCCACGCCTGTGCCGTTCTCGAGTTGGACGATCCACATCGCGATCGGCGAGCCGCGGCTCATGCCGCTCGTCGACTGGGTCACCGCGCGACGGCGGGCCGACGCCGGTCGCGGCATGTGGATCCGGAAGGCACGGGGCCTGCTTTCGCTGGTGGGGTGGCTTCTCGTTGCCGCCTTCTTCGCCGCGATGGCGGTCGTGCCGGCGCACGCGGATGTGCTCCGCGCGGCCCGCGACACCGGCAGCGCGCTGATCGCGATGAGCGTCCTCGGGATCGGCGTCGGACGGTGCCTCGTGCATGCGGCCTGCGGAGTGCGCGACGCTGGTCTCCGCGAGATCGCCGCGTCGGTCAGCTACCTCATTGCCGTCGCCGCTGTGTTCGCCGCCGCCTGGTGGCTCGGCCTGCTTGGCAGCTGGCTTGCGGTCCTCCGCTGGATCTTCTAAGCCGTTGGCGCACACGCTCGTCAGGCCCTGAGGCCGAACCGCTTTACGAGAGGACCGATGTGCTCGGGTCCTCGCCCTACGCGATGAGCGACCTGCCTTGCGCGGAAAGTGCGCCTCCAGGCCGGGCTGCCGGAAGTCGAGCTCAGACTGGCAAGTGGGTTGAGCGGCAACAGCGGTCATTCGCGCGACGAAACGGCTGCGCGCGTAGAGCGGACCCGGACGTAGTCGGCGTAGGTGGCGCCGGCGAGGCGCACCCTCTGCGCTGCGCGCGCTTGGTGGATCCCGATCCGCTGGCGAGGATCGGTGCCGGGAGCCGGGCGGCGAGTGCGAGCAGCGCGCCGTGGCGTCCCTCGGTGCTGCGCGCGATCCCGTAGCGCTTGAGCCGGCAGCGGAGCGTGTCGGCGGTGATGTGGGTTCCCGCGTGCCGGCCCGGGAACAGCCAGCCCTCGGTTCCGAGCCTCGTGCGCTGGTAGCGGAGCGCGAGCGCGATTGCGGCGAGCGGCTCCGGTAGCGGTATCGCGCCGCGGCCGAGCTGGAGCGTCGTCTGGCCGTCCTGGTCGACGCCGATTGCGGAGGTCTTCAGCGCCGCAATGTGGATGAACGGCCGGCCGTAGAGCAGCAGCACGGCGCCGGCGAACCGGTCGCGCAGCTCGATGTCCCGGTCGTGCAGCAGCCGACCGAGGAGGGCGAACCGCTGGTCGTCTGAGAGCGATGGTCGAGTTGGGAGGCGGTCGTCCCACTCGACGTCGAGCGGCCCGGTCACGCCGGCGCGCTCTAGCCATTGCAGGAACAGCCGGATGCGCCGGCGGATCAGCGAGCCGCCGGCGACCCATTCGTCGACGAGGTCCTGGCGCAGGTCTGCGAGTTCGAGCTGCTGCTCGTGCAGCCAGCTGACGAGCTTGATCGCCTCGGTCACCTGCGATTTGGCGTACTTCAGCGGCGGGTAGCTGCTGCGGCCGCGATGCTGAGCGCTGTGCGCGAGCTTGTGCGCCACCTGCCAGAGTTGCGTAGGCGCGCACGTGCGCGCGATCCGGACCGGGAGCAATCTCGCGGACGGCCCGGGCGTGCCAGGCGAACCGCGCGCTGTACTCGTCGCGCGGCGCGAGCACGCCCGCGTCGACCAGCGCGGCGCGGACGAACGCGACCGGATTGGGCACCGCGATCGCCGCCTCGTCAAGACCGCGATGGGAGATCTCGATCTCGCCGGCTAGCAGCCGGCGCGTGACATCGAAGCCGGGGGTGTAGAACCAGCGCAGCACCGAGGCCGGGTTCTCGGCGCCGACCAGGCTCTCGAGAAACGGCGCCAGCGCGGCTGCGACGCTCGGGTCGGCGCCGGCCGCCAGCTCGGCGACCCGCTCGCGCAAGCGGCAGCTCGGGCACAGCCCCTTGATCAGCGGCGCCGTCGATTGGCAGGCCTCGCAGGGGCGGGTCGTTCCGCCGCGTTTGCGATCACAGCTTGAGCAGATCACGCCGCCATCGACGCGGCGATGCCTGGGTCGCAGCTCGCCGCAGTCCATGCACACCGTCGCCCGTCGCAGCCGGGTGCAGTTCTCGCACACCGGCTCCGGGCTGCTGGCGTGAAAGCACGGGCGCTCGCGCCTGCAGTCGCTGCACACTGCGAGCGGGAGCTGGTAGCAGCAGATCCCGACCGCCGGCGAGTCGTCGGTCGCCTTGCAGGCGATCCTGGCCGTCTTGCCGCACAGCCCGCACGTTCCCGGCCGCCGCGGTGCGCAGCTGACGCAGATGTCGGGTGCGCCGTCCCGGGCGCGGATCTGGATCCGCCGGACCTTGCCGCACACCCCGCACAGTCGTTTGCCCGACGGTCGTCCCACGGCTTCTCGTGATCACCGTGCGGGTCGCTTGAGCCGCGCATGCTTGGGCTTGAGGTCCTTGGGGATCTCGCGACTGCTCGCCGGCTCCTCCTTGGCTGGCGCGGCGACGTCCGTGCGGCGGACGAGCTCGCCTGGCTGGCAGCCCAGGATCTCGCGCAAGACCATCAGCAGCCTGAGGTTCAGCCGCTCCGGCCGACCGGTCACCAGCCGGAACACCTGCGAGTCCGACAGGCGGATCCCGTGCTCGCGTAGCCGCGGAATCAGCTCGGTTGCTTTGAACATTCCGTTCTCGGCCATCAACACCCGCAGCCGCCACTCGTAATCGATCGCCATCAGCCGCCACCTCCGAGCTGCGCGAGCTGCTCGTCGATCGCGGCGCGCACCAGCCGGTCCTTGAAGTCGTCGCCGACCGACACGTAGATCGCGGTCGTCGCGGCGTGGCTGTGCCCGACCTGGTCCTGGATGAACTTCGCCGCCCACCCCAACTCCGCCAGTTGCGTCACATAGCTGTGCCGCAGACAGTGCGGCGTCAGCATCGGATCAAGCCCCGCCTCCGCCCGGATCTCGGCGAACCGCTCATTCACGTACAACAGCGACAGCCGCGTACCACGCTCGGTCACGAACACCGCCGGATGCGCCGGGCAGCCAAACGCCGGCCGGATCTCGGCCAGCTACTGCTCGACGACATCGACCGCCCACTCGAACACCGTCAGCACCGTGCGCCGCTGCGGCCCACCGCCGCGCTTGGCCTTCCCCCACCGCACGTGCACCTGCCCGAACGCTCCGAACTCGAGCAGCTTCGGATGCGGCCGAAAGTCGACCACGTCAAGCGAGGCCAACTCGCCACGCCGCAGTCCCCACGCGAACTTGACCTTGAACATCGCGTCATCCCGCCACGCCTGCAGCACCCCCTTCCGGCCCCGCGAGCGGCAGCTCTCGATCCTTACCTCGCCCGCCGCGAAGAACGCCTCCAGCTCATCGACCGTCAGCGGCCGACGCCGCGGGTCACCCTCAAACTCGTCCAGATGCGCCACCAGGTTGCGCTCGCCGAACAGCTGCCCCGGCACGTGGCCGAACTCCCGCTGACAGATCGCCGTCCACGGGTAGCGCCGGTCGCACACATACTCCGAGAACAGCTTCAACCGCAGCTGATAAGCCCGCAGCGTCGAGCGCGCCAACCGCTCCGGCCGCGACAGCAGATCCTCGAAGTACTCATCCACATGCGACGCCCGCCACTCCTACGGCCAGCAGCCCACATGCTCCCGGAAGCGGCGCACCCCAGCGTCGTTCGCGCGGATCGTCTTCGCCTTCAGATACCTGGCCGCCTGCTGACTGCGCCACCCCGACAGCATCGCCTCGAACACCGCCTGCTCCATGTGCAGCGGCCGGACCCCGGGCCCGAACACTCGCGCGAGGGCGACATCGACGTCCGCCTCCGTGTACACGCCGTGCGGGCTCAACAAGCTCTGCATCAACCGCGACTAGATCGCATCAGATGCGAGTCCGCCACCCACGGTCAGCAACGATTCCGCTCGTTGCGAGCAATTCCGCCGCGATCACCATCGACGACCGGCGCCGATCGCTGCCAGCATGTTCGCTCGCAGCGACCGGGTCGACTCGCATCTAATGCGACCACCGACACTTCGAGCCGAATCCCGAGACCTCGAACGGTTTGATGGAGCAGGTGAGGTCGTCGTTGAGCTCGCGGGCGGCGCGCTCGGCCTCGAGCTCCGCGAACGTGAAGCCCGTGCTGCGGATCGCCTGTAGCCGGCGGATCTCGGCGCTCGCCTGGGAGCGGTTGTGTGGGGTCGTGAATGTCTGGCCGGCGCGGTGCGCGAGCTTGCGCAGGTAGGCGAGCTGCTTGCGGGTCGGGGCCAGGGGGTCGCTGGCGATGTTGGGCACTGGGTCGCTCCTGTCGGTCGGGGTGTGGGCGTGCCCTGCCCAAACCGTGCCGGCGTGTGCGATGTCAAGCCGATGAACCGGACTCTCGTCGTACCGCCGCCCCGGGGCCGGTCTCGGCCCTCTCCTTTCCCGCGGGGCGGCGGGGCTTCTCATCGGCTTGACAGGTGCGCGCTGGTGCGATGGGCTCAAAGGGCTGCCCATCACCCGGCCGGTAGTTCGGCGTGTCCTTGTGCTCAGACCACCGCCCGACACGCGCCGACCACAGCCGCACGGTCTGCTGCGAGCTCGCTCAAACTTGCCCGGCGGCACTACTCCGGTCGCGACCTCGCGGTCAGCTGAGACGCCGGGGGAGTCGCCCTGGGAGTCAGACTGACCGCGGACTTGTTCCGCCGCGCGGTGAGGCCTCGACGACCGGTTCGCGGGCGGTGCAGGCGCGGCATCGGCAGTCGTGCCTGCAGGTGCATTCGACCGTCGGGCGACCGTCAGCGCGAGGGTGGCCGTAGGGTAGGTCTGACCAGCCGTCGCGGCGCAGCTTTGCCCACACGTTCACGACGGTGTGGAGACCGCCGGTAGCGATCAGGGTGCCGTGGCGGGTGCGAAGCTCCCACACCCCCGGGCTGATGCGGGTGATCGTCATGCGACCACCGCCGCGGGCTCGCCGACTTCGTTGACGTTGTTGTCGGCCGGTTCGGTGTGCAGGGCGGTCTCGATCCTGCTGGCGAGCCGGTCGATCAGGCCGGCGGTCTGCTCGAGCACTTCCAGATCGGCGTCCTCGGCCCATGAGGTGAGGTACGGGATCGAGTATTCCTCCGCTGCAATTCCAAGCGATCTCACGCATGTAAAAGCGACCGACTCAGCCACCAGTTCTTCGCTGGCGTAGTCCAGCTCGGGGTCTTCGGGCTGCCGGTCCAGGCGGACGATTGCGTGCGCGAGCTCGTGGCAGAAGGTCTTGACCTTCTGGTTGGCGGACAGCTCGGCGTCGATCGTGATCCGCTGGGTATTGATCTCGTAGCAGCCGTGCGCGCGTCCGGGGAGATCGTCGAACCGGACGCCGACCTCGAGGTCGGATGCGAGCGCGATCAGCCGGGGGAGCACCGGTGCGAGGTCCTCGCCGTCGATGTCACGGATCGGCGGTACCAACGGCACCGGGACCGCCGGGGGAGGCATTGCCTGAACTTGATCTTGAGCGAAGACCGGGACGAGCTTGAAGAAAGTCCGTGGCCGCTCGTCGGGGTTGGAGCCGTTCTGCTGCCAGCGCTCGAGCTGCTTGCGCGACGGTGGGCACGGCGCCCAGATCTTGATCGCCCACGCGCCCTCGGGCACGTCGTCGGGCCGCTTCTGGACGCTGTAGCCCAGCTTCAGCCACGCCCGGAACCCGGCGACGCGGGTCGCCGTCGGCCTCGCCATGGCAATCTGGAGCTGGTTACCGAGGCTGTAATTTCTGAAGCTGGCGCGAGCGGTCAGCCAGGCGTTCCATCCGTCTGAGCTGCGGAGCTGCTCGACGGCTTGGCGGGCGTACTCGCGGTCCTGCGCTCGGCGTTCAGCGCGTTCGTCCTCGGTGAGCTGGGGCTTGTGCTTGACGGACATGAAGGCCTCCTGTCGGTTGGTGGCCTCGCCCGGGCGGCGGGCCCGATCCCCGACCCCAACGCACCCGCCAGGGTGCGAACATTGGGAGGGGTCGTGCCCTGCCGCACGGCCGCCACCTCACCCCGCCGTGCCGGCCCTCGACGCGCCGCCTACGGGCGCGGCGCCCTTGGCGTTTCGTGCCGCCCGGCTCGCCGGGCGCGCTTCTCGTCGAGCACGCTCTGGCAGACGGTGCTGATCGCGCGACGATCGGGATTGTGCGGATCGCGGTCCTCGATCTCGGGAACGAGGAAGAACCTCGTGGCGCCGAGGATCGCGACGAGCTCACCGTTGCGCGTGACCAACTGCATCACCATGTAAGAGCCTGGGAGGGACCCGTTCTCACCCCCCTTGCTCGGCGAGCGCGGAACGGAGCTTCCGCCGGGCGCGCAACAGCTGCCGCTCCACCGTCCGTACGCTAAGCCCCAGCATCTCGCTGATCGACTCGTATGTGTGCCCGGCTGCATGTAGTGCCACGATCCGAGCCTGCCGGGCGGTCAGGCCGGCGGCCGCGATCGCCTCGAGCGCCGCGAGCGTCTCCAGCCGCAGCTCGGGGTCGGCGCGCTCGTCGACGGGCTCGAGCTCGCCGCCGTCCTCGCAGACAGGGAGGCGCCGGTCGCGCCGGCCGCGTTGATCGAGCTTGACCGCTTCGCGGACTGCGACCGTGAGCAGCCACGAGAACACGCTCTCGCGGGAGGGCTGGTAGCGCAACAGCTGCAGGAACGCGAACGAGCACGCGTCCTGCACGTTCTCCTCGCTGGTGCGCACGAGCCGGCGGACTTGGCGGGCGAGCTTCGGATGAAGCTCGGCGAACAGTGTCGTCTCGTCACCAACACGGGCTGGCGCGGTCGTGGACATTGAAGGCCGTCCGTTCAGTCAGGTGGCCCACGCCCGGGTGGCAGGGCCGATCCCCGACCCCCACGCGCCCGTAGGGTGCGAACATCGGGAGGGGCCGCGCCCGCCGCCTGGAGCCTCAACAGCAGCCGTTTTGGGCGACGGGATCGGTCGCGGACGGGTCTTCAAGCCCCGCAGATGGCCTCAGAACGCACGGTTACCCGGCCGTGGCGCGCGAACCGCTGGCTCTACTGTGCGCTGGGGTCTCGGCCGCGTTCGTGACCGGGATCCCATCGCGTCAGCAGATGGGTCAGGCGGCCTCTGGCAGCCCGCCGTCGTGGTCGACGTCCACGTCGTCGTCGAGGCCCTCGCCGGCGAGCTCGCCGCCCAGTTGCTCGTCAGCGACGGGCGGGTCCGTGCCGGCGGCCGCCTCGCGCGTCGTTGTGGCGCGCTGCGCGTGTTGCGCCTCCTCGGCGTGCTTGTTCGCAGCTGCGACGGCCTTCTCCAGCTGCTTGAGCGACCCGGGCAGATGCGGGCCAGCGAGCTTCTTCAGCGCTTTCGCGGCGAGGTCGTTGTGCGACCCCCACTGCTGCCGGTAGGTCCCCTGGCTTGCGGGGAGCACCATCCGTGCCGCGTAATGCTCCGCGGCGATCACCACGATGCACCTTCCATACAAATCGCCAGCAGTCCGCCCCGCGTCTACGTAGCGCCACAGCCACTTCAGCGCCGCATCGGGCTGGCGGGCGTCGCCGTCGTCGATTCGCAGCCGGCCGCGGGTGCCGTCCTCGCGGGTCTTGGTCACGTCCTGCCGCAGTTCGCCGATCACGAGCCGGATGCCGGCGACCGCGAGGTGGTGGATCCGCTCCCCCGCCTGCCCGTATCCCGAGGCGTAGTCGGGCCCGAGCAGCGAATAGACGAGGAAGCGCGCGACGTCCATCGATGCTGGGTCGACCGTGGAGAGGTTGTTCATCAGGCTGTCGCCGAGATCGAGGTTCACGCCGTGCGCCTGCTCGGCGAGCTCCCGCAGCTGCCGGCCGCGCTCCCGGTGAGCCTCGGCTACGGGATCGACCGGCGCGCCGCCGGTCCGCTTGCGGTCCTGCTTGCGCTGCTCGGCAAGCTCAGCGGCCTTTACGCGCAGCTGCTCGACGGTTCGCTTCACCGCGCTCTTGACGAGCTCCCGGTAGAGCGGCCGGTCGACGATGATCGCGGCGCCCCGCTCGAACTCGATCAGCACCCCCGCAGCACGCGCCTGGTCGACGTCCTCCTCCGTGAACCGGATCGGCGGGCCCCCATAGGAGTGCGGCGTGATCTGCTTGTGCAGCTTCTCGGCCTCGACGTACAGCTCCTCGGTCTTCTTCCCGAGCCGCAGCTCGGAGATCTCGTGCGCGCTGGCCTGGTTCATGTAGGCGGCGAACGCCTTGACGTTCCCGTCGCGCAGCGCCGAGTCGAGCACCCACCCCGGTTCGCGCGCGAGCCGCTCAGCGGCCCACTCGTTCCCGTCCGCCAGGAACGCGATCACCGCGTCCAGCAGCCCGGACGACACCTTGCCGATCGCCCGGAGCTGATCGACGGCGCTCAGTGCGATCACCCCGGAGCCGATCATCTGCTGCGCCGGCTCCGGGAGCTCGAGTATCTTCACGCGGGCGCTGACCCTGACCTTCGGCCACCCGAGCGCCTGGCCGGCACCGTCCTCGCTCAAGCCCGTCTCCAGCATCGCCTTCTATGTGAAGTCCGGCGTTATCTGAACTCGGCGCCGGAAGGCCTTGACTGCGGCGTTGAGCGGCGTCCGGTGCTTCGCATAATCACAGTCCTTCGAGGAACGCGAGGAGTGTGTCGGCTGGTCGGTAGCGGCCGGGTCGGGTGCCGATCGGTGCGGCTCGTTCGATCGCGTCCTGCTTGAGCTTGTTGTCGGCGTGGAGGTAGATCTCGGTCGATTTGACGGTGGCGTGTCCGAGCCAGAGAGCGATCGTGTAGATATCGACGTTCTCGGCTCTGAGCAGCATCGCGTTGGTATGCCGGAGCGTGTGCGGAGTGATCCGCTTGGTGCTGAGCGTCGGGCATGCATGAGCTGCTGTTGCGATGTGCTTGTCGAGCCGTAGCTCGAACGCTCGGGTGGTGAGCGGCCCACCGCGACGGGTCGGGAACAGCGGATCGCGCGGCTGGCCCTGGCGTTCGCGGAGCCATGTGCGGAGGACCGCGACGGTCTCGTTGGTGAGGATCGCGCAGCGCTCCTTGTTTCCTTTCCCGATCACGCGCAGGTGCGCGCCGGTGGTGAGGCTCGCTTCGGCGGTTGTGAGATTGACGAGTTCGGAGACGCGCACGCCGGTCTGGATGGCGAGGAGCAGCATCGCGTGGTCGCGGCGCCCGACCCATGTGGTTCGATCCGGCGCCGCGAGCAGCGCGTCGATCTCGCTGCGGTCGAGGTAGGCGATGGTGGTTTTGCGGTGGCGTGTGGCGGGGATCTCGAGCACCCGGGCGATGCTGGCGGCGTGCTCGGGGTGGCGCAGCGCCGCGTATCGGAACAGCGAGTGGATCGCCGCGAGCCGGGCGTTGCGAGTCGCGGGGCTGTTCCCGCGCTCGCAGTCGAGGTGCTGGAGGAACGCGCCGATCAGCGGCGCATCGAGGTCGCTGAAGTCGAGGCGGCTTGGCGGCTTGCCGGTCCGCTCCTGCGCGAAGCACAGGAGCAGGCGCATCGAGTCGCGATATGCGGCGATCGTGTGTGGGCTCACCTGGCGCTGGGTGAGCAGTCGCTCGGTGAAGAACGCTTGCAGGGTCGGGGCGAGCTGGGTCATGACCGACCTCCCTGGATTCCTTCGAGCTTGCGGGCGATGGGGAGCATCAGCTCCGGGGTGGCGTGCAGGTACCAGTAGGTCGAGTGCGGATCGATGTGCCCGAGGTAGGTGGAGAGCAGCGGCATCGTGCGTTCGACATCGACGCCGGCTTGATGCCAGCGCACCAGGGTCTGAACAGCGAACGTGTGCCGGAGGTCATGCGCGCGGCGATGCGCCTGCTCGACGCCTGGCCGCGGTTCGACCTGGCGGATCAGCATGCGGAACGTCCGGTCGAACACGCTCACGCTGCCGCAGATCCGCGTCCCGTCCGCGCTGAGGAAGAACGCCGCCGTCGGTGGTCGCGGGCACGCGCAGTCGCGCGCGCGGACGTACTCGTCCAGGGCGTTGGTGGTCGTCTCGTGCAACGGCACGAGGCGTTGCTTTTGCTGTTTGGCGACGCGCAGGCGCAGCATGCCGTCGTCAAGTGAGACGTCGTCGTGGTCAAGCGCGAGCGCTTCGCCGATCCTGATTCCGGTCACGGCGAGGAGTCCGATGATGGTCCGGTAGGTTGCGCCGCGGAGCGTTGGCGTTAACGCGCCAGCGGCGGCCATCAGCTCGGTGATTTCCCGTTCGGAGTAGAGGTAGGGCGTGATCCTTCTCAGCCGGGCCGAGAGCAGACCGGAGGGCGGGATCTCGGATTCCGGATCGAGCGTCGCGAGATATTGCGCGAAGCCGCGCACCATCCCGAGCCGCAAGCTGTGGTAGCGCTCGCTCGCGCCTGGCTGGCACGCCCACCGGAGCGCCAGCTCGCTGGTGATCCGCTCCGCGCCAGCCTGCTCAAGGAACGCGACGAATCCGGTGAGCTCGCGCCCGGCGCGTTCGAGTTCGAACCCGAGCTGCCGCCGGATCAGCAGATAGTCAACGAGGCTCTCGTTCAGCGAGTTCATGCCGCACCACCTTCCGGCCACGGCATCGCGACCGCTCTCAAGGCCGCGTGGTCGACCCGCGCATAGATCGCGGTCGTGTAGAGCAGCTGGTGGCGCAGGACCTCAGCGACCTCCGCCAGCGAGCAGCCCGCACGAAGCATCTCGGTCGCCGCGGTATGACGCAACCGGTGAGCCGCGATCCGTGGCATACCGGCTCGCCGGCAGGCCGCGACGACGGCCTGAGAGACCGCTTGCCTTGTCATCGGCGCGATCGGCGCGGGCAACCGCATGAACACCGCGCGAGAGTCGATCGCCGGCCGGTGCATCAGATACGCGGCGAGCGCCTCGCCGACGTCGACGGGCAGCGGCATCCGATCCTCGCGGCCGCCCTTGCCACGCACGAGCAGCTCGCCCGCGCGCCAGTCGATGTCCTCGAGCTGCATCCCGGCGACCTCGGCGCAGCGCAACCCGAGCCGCGCCAGGAGCAACACGATCGCGTAATCCCGCCGACCGCACGGCCGGTCGCGGTCACAGCTCCCCAGGAGCGCCGTGACCGTCTCGCGATCGACCGCTCGTGGGAGCAGTCGCCCGTTGGTGTCTGCGACCCGTGGCACCGCCCACCGAAGCGGGGCCTCGATCCGCCCGGTCACGTGCAGAAAGACGAGCAGCGGCCGCAGCTTCGAGACCATCCCACGCATGCCACCGATGTTCAGGCGCCGGCTCTCGCGCGCCAAGAACTCGCTCACATCAGCCGCGACGAGTTCCCCGAGGTCCAGCGCGCTGCGGTGCCGCTCTCGATCCTCCAAGAACACGCGCGCGACGCGCTCACATCCCTCGACGGTCCTTGGCGCGAACCGCCGTTCGAGCACCAGATACTCGCGATAGTCGACGAGCAGACGATCGACCGGCCCGGCCGGGGGCTCCGTCTCCGTTGGCACGGCGCCGATCTCACGCAGATACTCCAGCGGCACCCTCAGACTCGATGGCGCCACCCAGTCAACACAACCCGCCGCCCGACGCTCGGCCAGATGCTTCTCCGTGCAACGTCGATCGAGATCGCGTGCCGACAAGCCCTGGCCGTCGAGCCACTCGCTGAGATACGCGAGCTGCCAAAGGCGATCGCGAACGGCCCGCCGACAGATTCCCCGACCCTCAAGCCATACGTCGTAGCCGGCGGCGAACCCGGCCAACGGACCCGGCACCCTCGACGACAACCTCTGTCCAGCCATCGAACACCTCCTGTCGATTGATCGCCAGAAGGCTCGCCCGTAACGGCCCGGCCCGTTGACTTCTGCTCACCGATCCAAGCCCGAGGCTGGGTTAATCCGGCGGAGTGCTGGTTTCGTTCCCATGCAGAACTGTCGCTGGCCGGTCTGGGCAGGCGCGAGGCTGCCGCTGCTTCGTGAAAGCAGGCGTCTCGTTTCGCCTGATCGGAGTGCTCAAACTCCTCACGAAGGAGAGCCAGGCGACGTCGACGCGGACTGCTGCTTCGCCGCGATCGCTAGCAAGATCGCTGCAAGCATCCCGGCCAGCAGGCTCTCCCTATCCGCGCAAGGCAGGGCGGTGCCTGAGCGCGCCGACATGCCCGCGCCACTGTGAAAGCGGGGCGACCTATACGCTCGTTGTGGGAGATGCTGCACCACGCTGGCAAACCAGGAGTCTGCGGCCCTTAGCGAGCTGATGACCGTCGTCCAGAGCGCAACTGCCAGCGACACGATCCGCTACGGCCCAGCAGCAGAGTTCGAGTGGGAGCCTGGACGCGGCGAGCACGGGGCACGAGGATGAGCCGAATCTCGCGGCAGAGTGGCGGCTACATGTGCGTCAGCTGTGCTGGCAAAGAGCGGACCATCGGATCGCGAGTCGTCAGGGTTTGACCGGGATGACGTCGAATGGTCCGTGGAAGATGATCACGAAGAGGCAATGCTGACCGGGAGCCGGGGCGTGCTGCATCACAACTCCGGCGGGGTGGTGGGCGTAGGAGCCGGGACCAAGCTGCTGTCCGTCGAGCTGCATCGCTCCGTCCAGCACGACGATCGTGTGGGCGGCGCTGTGGCGGTGCGGCTGCGTGCGCAGACCCGGCGGGTACCGAACCACATAGTGCTCGGCGCCCGAGGAGGGGTCGTGGTAGAGCAGCCTTAGCCCGATCGGCCGGTCGTACACCTCAGGCTGGGATTGCTCCAGCTCGATTGATGCCAGATGATCCAGGAGAACTGTGGATGGCGTCGTCATCTGGCGTCGCTCGGCCACCGCTGCCACAGACCCTCGTGGTCTTCGACGAGAACCGAGGCGTAGTCCTCAAGCAGCGGCATCAGCTGGTCCTCGAGCTGGCCGGTCCACTCCGGGCCCTCATAGAACGCCCGCTTGAGCGCGTCTCTGCTCGCCCCGGTCGGGAACGCACGCAGCCACACGAACGTTACGGGGTCATCAAGCGACGGGAACGGACCGAGCACTCTCATGCCTAGCTTGCGGTGGAGTGGAAACGCGAGCTCGCGCATCAGAGTTATCAGCCGCTCGCGCTGGCCGTCACGGGCGCGGTAGGTGCGCACCTCGATGACCGCCTGCTTTGCCTCCGGCTCCTGCTGCATGGTTAACATTTAGTCATCGCCGACGGCCCAGCACAAGAAGGCACTTTCGCGTCACCGACGCACCTCGCGGAAACCTCGCCCCCGGCGAGCCCCTGTCCGCTAACCGCCGCGCTCGCTGTCTTGGGCGGTAAGTGGAACCTGATCGTGCTCTACTGGCTGGCCGAGGGAACGCAACGGTTCAGCGACCTACAACGGCTGATGCCTGATGTAACCCACAAGATGTTGACCAGCACTTTGCGTCAGCTCGAGGCGGCCGGTCTGGTCCAGCGCTGTGTCTATCCCGAGGTGCCACCGCGGGTCGAGTACTCGCTCAGCGACCACGGGCGAACTGCTCGACCGGTGACCGATGCCGTGCGGCTGTGGGGGCACCAGCACCTCAAACACAAGGCGACATCGGACGCCGACCACCGATCGGACGACGCCGTCCGCATCGAGTAGACAGGCGGTACTTACTCCATTCCGCGATGCAGAAGTACCGCGTCGACGCTAGAGCAGGGCTCTCGCCCATCCCGGGTTCGGGACCTGATATTCGCCAATCTCGCGTCGCATGACGGCGCCCGACTCGCGGTGGAACGCGAGCGCCCTCGTATCCGCGCAAACCGAGACCGACGTCAGCGGCGCCGAGATGCCCGTCGGAGCTCAAGAGCAGGTCCGCGCTCCTTTCGTTCCGTAGCGGGATCGGACTGCGGGACGGTGAGGGCAGCGGTTAGATGTCCGCGGGCGTCGCGGTCATTTCGCCGCCGGCATCGCCGGTGTTGACCGTGCCTTTCGGCTCGATCAGGAGGACCCTCGCTTCCTGCGTGGCCTCGGGGCAGTGCTCGACACCCCGGGGGACAACGAACAGCTCGCCAGCCTCGAGCTCGACGTCGCGCTCGCGCAGATGAATCGTGAGTCGTCCCTCGATTACCAGGAAGAAGTCGTCAGTCTCGTCGTGCTTGTGCCAGACGAATGGCCCCTGCACCTTGACGACCTGGAGCTTGTAGTCGTTGAGGTACCCCACGATCCCCGGTGGTACGCCTCGTTGAGCAGCGCGAACTTCGCTGCGAGATTGACCTTGTCGTTCATCTCCTGAGCGTCCTTTCGATAGCCACGACCCGTGGATACGGGCAGACCGTGACAACTGCTGCGCCTTATGTGCAGCCCCGACAGAGTCTCGCAGCGCGCGGCCGGATCGGAACGCCGCCCCCGGGAGCCGCCGCGCCGGCACCGGCCGCGCCGTCCACGAAGCTTGAGTCCGAGCGCGTTGGCTGGCGGCTCACCCGGCGCTGGGTGCCGCAGGCCGATCCCCTATCGGCGGGCGAGTCAGTCGCCGGTTGGTACGACCCCGGCGGCTTCGACCATGAGAATTGCCGTGCGCTCCGGCGCGCGCGTGCGGTGCACGACGCCCTTGGGCACCGTGTAGCCCTGATGGTGGGCGAGGACGACCGTGTCGCGATTCTCGAGATCGATCAGCAGCTTGCCGTCGAGGACAAGGAAGAACTCGTCCTGGTCATCGTGCTTGTGCCAGTGGAACTCGCCTTCGATGATGCCGAGGCGCACAACGGCTTCGTTGACTGTGGTCAGCGTCTGGTTGAACCAGGGCTCGTGGGCGGCGATCTCCGACGGGAGATCGATCAGCGTAAGGCTGCCGTACTTGTCGTCTAGCTGAATGTCGTAATCGCTCGGGGAATTCATGGGGTAGCGCCTCCTCGGGTGCATCGGTGTTGGAGCCTCTATACGCGCCCCGAAGACTACGAATGAGCCGCGCGACGGACAAGCCCGATCGAGCGTCAGCACGTGAGCCCGCAACGTCGGTCGGTCGTCCCAGTCGACGTTCGGCTTGCGGTGATCCCGTCGCCCCTCGGCGCTCGACGCCGGGCGGCGTGCCGGTGGACCTTCGACTATCGGGGCAGCTCGGGGTTTTGCGCGGGCGCCGGGCCGGTGGAAGCGCGCGTGATGAGTTCGGTTGGCAGCGGTTGTGCTGGGTTGTCGACGTGTCGGTTGAGTAGCTGCAGGAGGGCGCGTGCGGCGAGCTCTCCCTTGCGCCGGCTTGGTTGGCGGATGGTGGTGAGGTCTAGGCGGGCGGCGGGTGTCGCGTCATCGAAGCCGATGACGGAGAGGTCGTCGGGAACGCGCAGGCCCAGCCGGTGGGCGGTGAGCAAGGCACCTTCGGCGAGCCGGTCGCTGAGGCACAGCAGGGCCGTGGGACGTGGCGTGGTAGCAAGCACCGCGGCGGCGCCGGCTTCGCCTTCGGCGATGGTGCTGCTGATGCCTTGGGCAACGGGTACCTGCGCCCAGTCAAGGCCGCCTTTGATCGCGGCAGCGCGGTAGCCCGCGAGACGGCGGCGAGTGACAGCGTAGGTTGCTGACTGCTGGGCTCGCTCGTCGACCAGGCCGCGGATCGGGGATCGGCGCAGCGCGAATGAGACGACTGCGAGCCGTCGATGGCCGAAGGCGAGGAGATGCTCGGCGGCGGCCCTGGCGGCGGCCCGATCGTCGATGCCGACCCAGGCACCTTGGCCGCCGCCCAGTTCCTCGAGGTGGGCGGGGTCGGGTTGATCGATGACGACTAGCGGGAGTCGCCGCGCGAGCGCGGCGGCCAGCAGCGGGTCGTCATCGGCGAGGGAGCAGGCGATAAGCCCGTCGATGACGGCGCCGTTGACGGCAGCCGCGCTGCGCTCCGGCGTGGCCGAGCCGGGCACCAGCAGCAGCCCCGTCCCGGCGGGTTCGGCGACCGACGTGACCCCAGCCAGCAGGGCGACGGCGACCGGATCCTCGAACGCGTAGGACAGCCGGTTGGCGTAGGCAAGGCCGATCGCGCCGACCCGGCCGCGGCGCAGACCGGCGGCGAGTGGGTCGGGCCCTGGATAGCCCAGCCGCGCGGCGGTGGCCAGGATCTGTGTGCGCAGCCGGTCAGACAATTGGTCGGGTCGCGTGTATGCGTTGGACACCGTCTTTGCCGACACCTCGAGCTCGGCGGCCACCTCGCGCAGGGTCACCCGTCGAGGAGCAGCAGTCATGGCATGATTCTCCTACTTCATCGTTGAAGAACGGAAGAGGGGACTATGGCATCTGACCGTGCCAGCAGACCAGCGGCTGTGGCCGCGTTGTGCCTGGTGCAGTTCGTCGACGTGCTGGGCGTGACGGTCGTGGTGACCGCGCTGCCGGCGATGCTCAAGGGCGTGGGTGCGCCCCGGTCGGCGGCCGGCCTGGTGGTCACCGGCTACGCCATGTTCTTCGGTGGCCTGCTGATGCTCGGCGCCCGGCTGGGCGACCGCTATGGGCACCGCCGCGTGCTGCTCGCGGGTCTGGCTACGTTCGCGGCCGCCTCACTCCTCGCCGCCACGGCGACGTCGCTCGCGGCGCTGATCGCCGCCCGCTGCGCGCAGGGTGCGGGCGCCGCTGGGTCGGTGCC
>OCZT010000350.1_pt1 | contig 44932 bp, 59 predicted proteins | sample 1539031 | NCBI WGS metagenome assembly OCZT01 (sample SAMEA3539308, study PRJEB22396) | soil metagenome | biome: tundra; feature: field; material: soil | place: USA | collected 2010-05 | depth 0.15 m
TTTCCCAATTATAGGCATCGGCACGTCGAATTTGCCAGTTTTCGTCTACAGAGATAACCTGCTCCGCGAATTGCGTTTTCGTGGCAGACCGGCCAGCCATCATTTTTGCCTTGTGTTCGGGGGATAGAGTTTTCATGGCTTCATCCAATTTCTTGACTTGCAAGCGGGGCACATGGCCGGATTGGATGTCCGAGGATGCCATTTATACTTGCATTTTTTGCAGCAAAGTTTTACGAGCCATTTATTTATTGTCTTCATTGACGATGATGATAGGTAAATTATGATTTGAGTTCAATCCAAAAATCTGCGTTTAATTTTCATCCGCCGGCGGTGCTGGCACTTCTTTTGCTTGCTCATCCTCGCGCCCGATGTCGTGGTCTCGATCTGCCGCATCAAGCTCCCTGTCAATCTGTTCCTGTTCAGACTCGTCTTCGTGAATCAAATCAAAGAACGCATGGCGCGGGCGATAGCGGCGTGAAATCATAGCAGCGCGTAGTAAATCAATCCCGACGCCAGCGCGAGCAGCCACAAGGCGACTAGGGCGATGCGTTGACGGCGCACACGGCGATTGTAGCTGGCCATGAAATCAGCCGTTGCGTGAAATCCGGCGTTGTCCTGATAGGCTTCACATATTTTCATTTTGTCCCTTTCCCGCGCGCATTCTAAAAATTGATGCCGCGATTTCTGGCCAATTAAGAGGATCGGCCTTTGCTGCAAGTTTTGCAAATTCCACCTCGTCGTCAAAAGCGTAGAGGGTGAATTTATCCCACCGCTCGATTAACGCATTCATTGCCCGCGTCTTCGCCGACGCCTCGATTTTGATTTTTGGAAAGATCATGCGGCCTCGCTTTCACCGCGTGCGAGCGCGATGGCTACGCGGGCGGTTGTAATTCTCGCGCGCATTGTTGCCGCCAGATTTTCGACCGTTAGGTGTTCACGAATCGCTCCATGCGATAGCGCGTGCAGGTCGTCCAGCGCGGCCAGCAAGTCCGGCGCGGACGCGATAAGGCGCGCATTATTTGGTGAATAAACGGTGGCGATTGGCTCCTCGTTTATGTTTCCATTTTTAGAGCCATCAGCGATTCTGATTGTTTGGAAGCCGCCAGCATCCGGGCATTCGTCAACAATCCACGCGCGCCGCGCTTCCCCTTCGATCAAGTCCGAGCAAATCGGCTTGACCGCAGCGACGGCGGGCGTGCAGGTGACTTTCAATTCCCGCCCTATTTCCGCCAGCCTTGCGACTTGCTCGTTTGTATAAACCCCCTGAACTTCCCCCGCTTGCTTTATTGCATCGCGCTCTTGAATGAGCGGTTTCGTTTTAATTGTGTTTTTCATAATTTTTCCAATTTTGGTTTTGCGCGTTTGCTCGGTTTCCTTTTGTATGCGCCCTTGTTTTTTGGGTGACCGCCAAGCTTTCCGTTCTCGCGTGCGGCTTTGGACTTGGCCGCGCTTTTAGTCAGCCCGCCCTTGCGCCCGATGTCGGCGAGATATTTTTTCACAGTGAATGTTGCTTGCACGCCCTGAAGATACCAAAGCGGCTTCGGTTTGCAAGGATTATTTTCACATTTCGGACGATTGTTTGCAAGTCATTGACCGGACTGCGTTTTGGCACTTGACATCCATCCCGATTGGCGGATAATCGGGGCGTGAGCAAATTAACGGAATGAATGCTTCAAGCGGCCATTATACCGGCCCGGAAGAACGAGGCAACCCACTTGACGCCGCAATCTTTGGCGGGGATTCAAGCTGGACACAGGACATTGCCCGTGAATGCGGCGTTTCCGAAACCGCGGTGATAGAAGTGGTCGGGTGTTACCAAGAGAAATCGCCGCACGGAAAAATTGACGAAGTGCAATTGGATGCCGCACGGGAGGTTTTAACCCGACACCGCGACGCCTTCCACTACTTGATCGAATATCAGTCTCACCAAAAAACCACAAAGGAAACAAGGGCGTCAACGCGGGTAATGGCGCTTGAACTTGGGCATTATACGGCCGCTGGAGCGAACAACATTGCGACGCTCGCCAAGAAAATGCACTTCAAAAAGCAGACCCTCAATAAAATGTCCGCCGCTTTTCAGGCGCGGCTTCAATTGCCGCCTCGCCCCGGCCAAAGATCGGATGAAGGAAAACAGCACATGACGGATTCAATCAACCAACGGATAAAACAACAAAGCAAATTCAACCACGAATTCCTATGAGCAACGAACTCACATACCCGGAGCGCGCCGGGGCAATTGCCCGCGATTCAAGAATCAACTGCTGTGAAGAAGCCGGTTGGCATTGGCTGGCGGCAGTCGAGGCCAAAAAAGAAATTGAGCGCGAAAAAATAAGGGCGTTCAACGAACTGCGCGAGGCCGGGATTAAGCTGAACGAAGCCAGCGGCAGGGAGCAGCTTACCTTCAACCTCAACGGCAAAGATTTTGTCCGCAAGGAATTATTGACGCACTTGCCGGACGGAATGACCCTCTCCCAAGTTCAATGTTGCTGCCACATCGCCAACACCGTTCAAGAGCCGGTAAAAACGATTGAAGAACTGCGGGTTGAGGAAGAAAAAATGCAACCGTTCTTTGAGGAGCATTTCGGCGAATCGAAGAAGAAGATCGTCCTGACCTCGCACGCGGCCAAAAACCTGTTTAGCACCATCGTCACTAAAACGCAGGACTGGTCAAATATCTTTGATGAGCTTGTTGAGGAGGAACCGATTGAAAAATGGTCGGGAGAACAACTTGATGAATTCATCGAGAAAACAAGGCCGATTGTCGAACGCCGAGATCAGGCCATAAAAATCAGGCTGCACACGGTCTAAATCTGTGTCTAAAGAACGACCATCAAGTTCCGCGCCAGCGGCAACATTGCCGGAGAAAGAGTCTGAACTGATGGCTCGGTGTGCGTTGTTGAAAACGCCGGAATTGAGGGAATGGGCGGAAAGCAAGGTTCGAGATTTGAGGTCGGGCGATATTAAGCAGGGCGAAATGCGCGAACTTGAAAGGCTCGGCATATTGATAAAAGAGACGGTCTCTGGCGACAGTCATTCATCTGCCGGACTTCCACAGTATTGCAATCAGTCGGAATTCGCCGACATTCTTAACGAACGGTTTGGGAGACAATCTGGTAAAACTTACGTCCCGATGGATGTCACGAGGTTGAAGGAAAAATGGAAGGCGCAACCGTGGTTTGAAGAAGTGTTCTTGAAAAATGGTTCGGTGCGTCCGTCTCAAGGACTGCGCCGGTTTGAAGAAAGTGAGGCGGGACAAGGCGGCTCAACCTTGGCAGCGCGCGATGATGCGATTACCCGGCGTCAGATTGCGGCGGCGGCGCGGGAAGTGCGCGCCAATGAGGAGGAGTCGCGCAAGATGGATGCAAGGTGGATATTGGAAGAAACGCTTGCTTTATGGTGTATCAGCACAGCGACCCACATGCGCCAATCCATGCTGGCGGAACACAATAAGTTTTTGGGCTTGGCAAAAACGGCCGGCAAGGAGTCGGGAATGGACGATGTTTCGATTGAAAAGCAGCAAACATTATTACGCCCCAAAATGGAATCGGGATTTGAATCTTGGCAGGCGGACTTTTCCAACTTTGCGGAAGATTTGGACAAAACAGTGCATGAATTGAACGAACAAAAAAAGTCCGAGTTGAAGGTCAAAAAACCGTGACAGTCTATAATCAAGCATCGGCGTTGGCCGGGTTCAAAAAGGCGATCAACCAAAAGGCGTTTCGCGGAGAAATTTATGACTATGCTCGCACTATAAAGCTTGGATCAGGCTATATCCTTCCACAAACAAACGTCTGCCGAAACTGCCAAGCCAAAGGGATTGCCCATTGTCGCCATTTCGAGATTGATACCTGCCGCCAAGTCATGTGGGCGTTTAAGGCTTTGAACGATACCAATGTTGACCGCGTTATGTTGATTAAGGCCGTGCAGACGCTTGGTTCGCTCGTATGGGATTTGACGCTTCATTTTCTGATTATTCATTCACCATACTGCCGGATAAAGGTTTTCATAGACAGCATTGAAAAGACAGACAGGTATTGCGACGACAGGCTTATGCCGACGCTGAAGGGCAATCCAGAAATCGCGCGGCTTATTCCAACAGGGTTACAGCGATTTGATGCGACCAAGACGGGCATCAACTTTTTGAATGGCAAGACCATAGAAATTCTGGCATTGAACGAGAACAACGCATCCTCTTTGAGTGCTGATTTCGTGGTAATTGATGAGGCGTGGTTGCACGGTTCGGACGGACTTCTTCAAAAGGCGATTGACCGCACCAAACAGGCCGTGGCAAGTGGAAACTGCAAGGTCTTTATTGTCGGTCAGGCTGGCAACAAAGATGAGGATCAGGACAAGCAATGGATGTCTCTTAATGTTCGAGTTCGAGCGAAATGGAAGTGCCCGCGCTGCAATGGCGAGCAATCCTTTGGTGAACGCGCGCCGGGATTTATTCGGCCAGATGATTTCAAACCAATCTGCTTTGAGGGCGTTGTTCCGCCGTTGCCGGGCACTTATGCTGGACTTAAAATACACCGGCGGCCTTCAGAGCTACATACACCATCCGAGATCAAAAAAGCATGTGCCAATGCTTTTTTGGAGTGTCTTTGGTGCGGGTTTGAGATTCAGGACGCCCCGGAAATGCGGCGCAAGATTTTGGAAACCTATGACCAAGACTATCGCCTTACATCAGGCGACGGGACAAAATATACGCCGGAACATTTCAGCGTTGGATTTTGGAATCCAGACCCGGCCAGCGAAACCATTCCATTCAGCGAAACGATGCGCGAATACATCGCCGCAAAAAAGGCAGACGAAGATTTCAAGCTCAAAATTCCGCTACGCGACTTTTACCAAAACCGATGGGCGACCGCATGGGATGAAAATTTGATAAAAGTTATCCGCGCACGAATGCAGGAAAAGTATGATGCCCAAACAGACTGGCCGGAGGAGTGGAAGGGGCGGCGGTCGCTGATTGTAGATTGCCAATACGAGTTGCAACATTTTTGGGGAAGTGTCTGGTCGGTGTCGCAGACCGGCAAGAGCCGGCAGCTTTGGCGCGGGCTTATGCGGACGTTTGGAGACGCGAAGACCGTTTCCAAATGGACGCCATCCTTAAACGAAACCCCGACCGTGACGGAAGTGCAAAAACATTTCGGCGCGCTCGATCAGCGTGTTTTTCTCGACGCCGGTTATATGCGAAATGAATTGGTTGATGAATGCGCCAAACACGGTCATTGGGGAAAGTTTGATGGCGAGCGGGCGTGGTATTGCTGGACGCTGCTGGTGGGTTCACCGCAAAAAGACTTTCAGCACATTGAAGAAAAAAATCCCAAATTAAGATTCCCGGTCAGCGACCCCGTTTATGAATCCCCAACCTTCAAGGTGGACAATCAGCGGGTTGAGATTGAGACGTTCTATTTCAGCAAATTGCAAATGAGCCAGATGGCAGCAAGGTATCGGGATGGCAACGGGCCAGAAACGCTATTCCTTCCCGAAACAGACAACCAAGAAAACCAGCTATCTTGGACAGCTCAAATTTATGCCTGCGCGCCACATTATGAGCCGAGCAAAAAGACCGGAGAATCGTCGGAGATTTGGAAATCGGATAAGCAGTCAACGCCGCATCACTACTGGGATGTTCTCACAATGTTTTGCGCCGTCCTTTGTTTATGGGACATTGGCGGGTATCGGCAGTTCACCGAGCCGCCTGAAGTCGAGGCCGTAAAACAAAGCGCGCCTTAACTTTGACTTCCCGCCATTTGCGTGAGTATTTCCTTACGCGAAATGGAGTTGACGGTCGGCCAAAGCATCGTCGAGGATTTGGACGGAGCGACGCTGACTTTTGACACGCTGCCGCAGCCGATCACGATTCCCTGCACGTTCACGCCGATTCTCAAATCCATTCAAATGCCGCTTCTTGGCGGTGGATTCTCGCCGACAACGAGCATCGGAATTGTGGTTTTTCGCGCATCCACGCTGGAAGGTTTCGCTGATGATTCAATCATTAAGCAGGGCCTGCATTGCGTCCTGACCCCCATCCCCGGCGCGGAACCAATGGGATTGCAACTGTGGCCGGGAGGTTTTATGCCGGGAGCCGGACTCTACAAATTTCAGTTGGTGGACGAAAACTACAAGGCCTGACGCTTTGACTTAACCACTTTTGCGATGGCCGATTTCGTCACATTATCATTAAGCGACAAGATTTCACTTCTGGCGCAGTTGGAGCGTCGCCAAGTTTTAGGCTCAATGAAGTCGCAGGGTTCTGGCGAGCGGGTTGCAACCGAGTTCACTGGGGACACGGCGCACCTGCTGAATCAAATTTCAAAGCTGCAAGAAGCCATTCGACGCGATCCAGACTTTAACAATCAAAACCCGCTTTGGGAAGCATTGATGCGCGACCGACCCCAGGCACAAACCCGCGTCAGCTTCGGGGGTTCACAAGGAAACGCGGGGCATTATCCAAATGGCTACTAAAACGCCTACAATCAAACAACTTGTGGACATCATCCGCGAATACAACGTGGCGCGGGCGCAGGAACTTTCGCAGAAACCGGCGGCTGGCTGGCCGGAAGGCTACAAGAATCCGCTGATGGACAGTCTTTACGATGCTGCCGCCAATGCTGGCAGGGCTTTAGCGATGGTGACAATCACTGGAATTGCGATTGAAGTTCCAATACGGACAACTAAATGAGCGACCCCAATTGCACATTTGACCAGCGCGGCAACTTCTGGGGCGGCAACACCCTGATTAAAACCCCGTCGCAAATGGGCGGCGATATGCGTCCCATCGCCCGCCCTCGTGCCAAGACTTATGAGGCGGTTTCAAGCTGGCAGCGTCGGGAAATGGTTGACGTTTCCCGCGTCATAGCGGCTGGCGTCCAAAACATCCGCACGGCGCTGATTCAGGCGGGCGAATACTCCATAGGCGATTCGTGGCATATCAAATATCGCGGGACAAACAAGGCATGGGGCAAGCGGCGAGATGAATCTTTCAACGGCACATTTTTCCGCGATTGCAACGCGCGGGGGCGGCAATCAGATTGGTGGTCAACGCTGCGCCAGTTGAATTGGACTCGGAAAGTTCAGGCCGATTACGGAATTTTGTTCGATGGGAAACCCCATAAAGACACCATCACCGGCAAGGATGTTGACCCGACCGGCCAAATTCAAATCGTTACTTTTGACAGGATTTCAACCAGCATCATCGGCGGCTCGCAACCCGGCGTTGTCCAGCCCGGCAACGGCCTTGACCGGCTCAAAGAATTGCCGAAAGTTCAAGGTTACGCTTATAGTTCAACAATTTACGGTTACGCATCATGGCCCGGCATTTACATCATCAATGACCCCGCCAGCCTGTTCGACGGCTACCGGATTATTGACGGCATCATTGTTGATGCCAATATGCGGCGCGTTGGTTTCCGTGTGACTGGATTTCTTGAAACCGGCCAGCCGACCTATGTGGACGTGCCGGAGGCGCAAATGCACTTCAATTTTTCAGCGCGTGAACAGACGGACATGATTCGCGGAATTCCCGATATTGGGTATAAAATAATTCCGACCATGCAATTAGATGATATTGCCCATCTGATTTCGATGGCGATGAAGCTGGCGAGCGCATTGGCGGTGACGCGCGAAACTTCTGATGGCAGCCCGCGCACGACCCGCGCCGCCTACGACGAAGAAACCCTTGACGCCAGCGGAAGCCCGGTGAAATGGAGGCGGGCAGTCCAAGAGATTTATCCCGGCCTGTTTGAACTGGCGGTCAACAACAAGGAGTCGCTTAAAACGCTCGGCTTTGACCGGCCTACGATGAATGAGGAGGCGTTCATCGCGCGTATTGAAACGAGCGTCTTGCATGACCTGTGGCCGCGCCCGCTGATTTACGCCGGCGAAAGCGCCCGTGCAGGAACGCGGGTTACAGCATCACAGGCGAACACGATTTGCACATGGGACCAGCGTTGTGTTGAACGTGATGCGCGCTGGATTTGCGACCGGCGAACTGAGTTTGAAATGCGGATGGGCTACATCCCCACAAATAACAACTTGGCAGACCCATACGATTACGTCTTTACCGTTCCCGGAAAATTTACCGTCGATGAAGGCAATGATTCCAAGATGCGATTATCCTCACTTGGACGATGCACAATCTCGCGCGGCCAGATTTGTGAACTTGACGGCTACCTTGCCGAAGAAATCGAAGAACAGCGGTTTGATGAGGAAGATCGGCTGATGGGATTGGCCGAGAAACTCGTAGCGAAACACGACTGGCTGACAGAGAAAGAAGCGTTGCTCCGCCTTGATTCTGGCGAGGCGAACATCAGTTACGCCGACAACCCGCAGCAAGAAGGCGAAGTGCCGCCACCGGGAGCCGCGGGCAATGCCACTTCCAAAACTCCCGGCCCCAAAACACCGGATAAAAAGGACAACACAAAATGAATATCTGGCGCGGAACAGCTTTGATTCTCGAAAAATCGCACCTTTACCAGCGCGGGCGTGTTTTGCGGCATCCGTTGAATCGCGTGACCGTCGCCACTACCAATTCGCAAAAGGCGGCTGAAAAGTATTGCGTCCAAAATGGCTACGCATGGATTCTGCCGCCATCGAATGTTAACCTTTCAAAACTTGAAGCAAGAATATGAGACTACCGAAATTACTTGAAACATTGACACGGACGCCATTGCTGATGACGCCCGGATCGGTGGAATCAATTCTGACGCTTTTCCAACAGCACGCCATGATGAGTGCGGCGGATTACAGGGCAGCACGCGAGGGCAAGGATTTTTGCGGTGACAATGTGGAATTGGAGCAAATGACCATCGAAGGCCGATTCGCAATTATTCCGGTCAAGGGGCCGCTTGGTATCGGCTTGGACAAATTTGAGAAGGGCGCAGGAGCCACGGACTATGCTGACATCATGGCGGACATTTCAAAGGCTAACGAACTCGCCAAAGAAAACTCAAAACTACAAAACATCCTGTTTCTTGGTGACACCCCCGGCGGAATGTGGGGCGGACTTGTGGAGTGTGCCGACGCAATTTCCGAAAGCGAATTGCCGACATGGTGGTATTGTCCGCCCGGAGGCATCACCGCCAGCGCGGGAATGTTTTTAGCCGCTTCATGCAATGGACGATTTCTCGCTCCATCCGCACAGGCTGGCTCGATTGGCGTCTACTGCGCTTATACGGATATGAGCGAAATGGCCAAGCAACGCGGATTGAAGGTGAAGGTCTTTTCCAGTGGCACTTACAAAGGCATGGGAGTTCCGGGAACGACATTGACTCCAGACCAAGAGGACTTCCTTCAAAATTCTGTTATGGAACTGGCGGATGAATTTTACAATCACATTCGAGCCAACCTCGGCGAAGTTCCTGATGACGCAATGCAGGGTCAGATGTTTCGCGCACCAGAAGCAAAGGCGATTGGATTCTGCGATGAGATAGTCAAAAGCCTCGACGAAATGAAAACTTTCCTGCGGTAAAAACCGGCAGCATGGTTGACTCCATGAAATTGTCAGACGCGGTTAATCGCACTAAAATTTTATGGCACGCAAACAATCTGCAAACTTTATTGGAATGAATCGGGAGCTTTCGGCGTCCGATGAAGCCATCGCCCCGCTGCTCGAAGCTGCGAAAATTTCCACAGTGGCCGTTGACGGGAAAGATGTTCCCGCTGCTGACGCTCCGCTTCCGGCTCGAATCTCTGCGCTTGGCGCATTGCTCGCCAGCGGTGACAAGACCGTGCCTGATTCCCAACTCGTCAAGGCGAACGGCGATCTGGCCGCGCAAGTTTCCACCCTCGAAGGCAAGTTGACGGTTTCCGAGTCCACCGCTTCCGCGCAAGTCCAGAAGCTCAATGAACTCACCGGCTCGCTGGCTACCGCGCAGAACGCCGTAACGAAGCTGACCGCCGATTATACGGCGCAGGATTTGCTGCTCAAGGCTTCGGTTGCGGAGAATACCCGCGTCACCGGAGTTTTGAACACGCAAAAATCCGCTCTTGCCGCCCGCTGCATTGCCGCCGGCTGCATTGATTTCGCCAAAGACGCGACGGAAGCCGACAAAGTTGCTGCCGCCGAGAAGCTTTCCTTCGATGACCTGTTCAAGTCCTACAATGGCGCGGTGAACGCGGCCATCAAGAAAACCGGCGTATCGTTCGCCGACGTGCCTGCGGCTCCCCCGGCCAATGCCGATAAGAAAGAACTGACTGGCCGCGCCCGGTTCAACGCCTCGGTTGCGAAGGATTTCGGCAAGAAATAATCACCAAAACCAAATCAAATAATTTATGTCAAACGCACTAGTATCACTTTTGGACATCACGAAACGCAAAGGCGGCGACAAGGAAGTCGGCCTGCTCGAAGATACGATTATCTACGCGCCGGAACTTTCCGCCGTCATGGGCCGCCCGATTGATGGCACGCAATACAAGACCATCCATCGCACGCTGCCGACCGTGGCTTTCCGCCAGGCCAACAATGGCTCGGACACTTTGAAGGGACAGTATCGCCAGTCGCTGCACGAGTGCGCGCTGATTGACGGCCAGCTTCAAGCTGACACCGCAGTTGTGGACGCCATCGCCACCGGCACCGGCCCCGAATCCGATGTGGACGGCGACATTCTTTTTGACGAGGCACAGGGCGTCATCCAAGGAATGTATATTACCGTCGGCGCACAGATGTATTACGGTGTGGCGAACGATGCGAACGGCTTCGGCGGTATGGCTCCGTTTGTCGGCAGCCTCAATGCGGCGACAAACACCACTCCGGTTTGTGTTGGCGCAGGCGGAACGGGCGTGTCCTCGGCTTATCTAGTATGGGAAAACATCCGTGGCGCCCACTTCATCTTCGGCAAGAACCGTGGATTGACCATGTTCCCCGAATGGCGCGTGCAGCAAGTGAACGGCGCGAACAGCAAACCGCTCACCGCCCTTGTGAACAACATCCAGGGCTGGCTCGGTTTCGCCATCAATCATCCGCTGTCCATCGCTCGTCTGGCGAATGCCGACACCGCAAACTCTCACCCGATCACGGACTCGCTGATTGCGAAGCTGCTCTCGTATCTGCCGCTGCAAATGCTGGCGGAAGCGAATGCCAACTTGAACATGGGCGGCCCGAACAAGTTCGGCCCCGGCCTCAAGATTTTCATGAACCCGATCCAGTTCTACGGATTACAGAACAGCCGCACGCCGGTTGCCAGCGGTGGCGCAACTGCCTTAACCGCCGCGACCCCGCTGCAATATCCCCGCATGGATTTGGTCAGCAACGGCATCCCGATTGTCCTGACGAACAGCATCACGAACTCTGAAGCGGTGGTCGCATAATTGCAAACAACAGAAAACAAATAACCAAACAAATTTATGGGTTTTTCCTCACAAGTTACTGGCCGCGTCCAAGTTGACGCGCTGAAATCAACGACCATCGCGCTGCCGATCATCAGTGGCACGGTGAACACCAACGCGATTGACACCGAAGTTGTCAACGTCGCGGCGACCAGCGGCGGATTCCCCGCCCTTGAGGAAGTCAGCTTCCTCGCCAGCACGACCTCTGCCAACGCCAACAGCGGCAACTCGGCTGTCATCAGCGTCCAGTTGCAGCACGCGAACGTGAACACGTCGGCGAACTTCGTCAACGTGCCCGGCACTGGCCCCACTAACATCAATTCCGTGAACGCGCTGTATCCGGCGACCAATATCAATTTGGCCGTGGGCGATACTCTGTTGCAGTTCGTCCGGCTCCAAGTCACACAAGGCGCTGGTGGCGCGAACTCGGCGAACGCCGCGAACGTCACTTTCAGCTTGGCGTTTTAAGTTTTGTCAGTTGGTTTCGCGCGGCGCGGAGTTTTTCACCGCGCCGCGTTTTTACTTTACGATTATGAGAAAACACATTTTTTGTCTTGGCATTCTTTTCGCCTTGGCGGTTCACCCGGCCTTGGCGCAGATGGCGCGTTATTACAATGTGTTCAACTTGGCTGAGGGCACGGCGAACGATTTGACGGCCACATTGCCGGCGGGAACCACGAATCAGATTTTGCTGTTGTCTGGCACGGTGACGAACCAAGTCGGATCGCCGACATCCATCACGACCATCACCGGGTCAAATATCGTCGTGAATTGTTCGGAATTCAATTCGGCTGGCTTCACGTTTCAATCCACGGGCGTTGCCGGTTCTACCAATGCGACTTTCGGCGTGCTGATTTATGGCTCGGCCAGCAGGGGCGCGGTCTGGGATGCTTCTGCTAGATGGACTTTTACCACGACCAACGTTGCCCCAGGCACACAGACTTACACCGTTGTCACAAATCTTGATCTGACTGGCCTTGATCGGCTGGCATTCGTTTTCCTTAATGGATTAAATACAGTGAATGGCCTCACCAACAGCTATCAGACGAACGTGATAGCCGGTGTGCGATTGAAGGGTGCCAAGGCGATGACCAGGCCGTCCGCAGATTGATTTTGTCGCGGTTCGTTTGTGTTTCCCGCCAACAGGAAGTTGTCACCTGTTGGCGGTTTTGTTTTTAAGAATTGTTCTTGATTTACGGGGTGGATTATGTCAATTTGAAACCGCATGAAATCCGAATCGCCTGAACTTCGTGAATTAAAAAAGAATCGTCGCGCCAAACCGCAGGAACCTCCCGCAACCGATCCAGCCGCAGAGAAGGCCATCAAGGATGACGCTCACAAGCGGATCATGGAACATCAGAAAAGCCAGAGGGGTGAGATATGAAAAGGGCTGTCACAGCATTTCGTAATTACAAGCGCACCAACGAATCATTCGAGGAAATCTGGAACGGTTGCTATGAGTGCGACCTGATTGTTTCCCCAAAGACCGTTCTGGACATCGGCGCGAATGAGGGCGCTTTTACCGCATGGGCTTTGGAGAAGTGGCCGGATTGTTCAATAACGGCCTTTGAGCCGGTTTCAGAAAACGCGGACATTTTCCACTTGAACCACTTCGGAAATCCACGCGTCGGGTTCAAACAGGTTGCGATTTCAAACCAGCCGACGCTCAGAATTCATCTTGGTAAAGACAATTCCGGCGATTGCTCGGCTTACGACATCGGCGACCAGTTGCCCGATACCGTCACCGTGGATTGCGTGCCGCCATCGAGTTTGCAGCAAGCTGATTTTGTAAAAGTGGACACCGAGGGCTGCGAACTGGAAATCATCTCCGGCATGGACCTGTCCAAAACAACTGCGCTCGTCTGTGAATGGCATAGGGACGACGATTGCCGGAAGATAATTGACGTAGTGACAAAGGCTGGACTGCGGTTATTTCATTGCAAGCCGTGGTTTAAGAATCGCGGCGAAATGGGTTTTGCTCGCCCCGGCGCACGGAAGCAGGACATCTCGCCCGAAACCGAGTTGCCATCTGAAACTAGATTGTCGGGCAATACACCGGACGGGAAATTGGTTGTGCTAACCGCCGGCAACATTCGCAACGAGCATTACGACACGCGATTGAAGGGCATAAAATTGTTCATCGGGCTGCCGGTTTATTCCACGATGGTCACTCAATTCGTGCAATGCCTGATGGAATTGCAGGCGCAAAAGCCGTGCCCGATTGTGGTTCATATCGGGCAGGGCGATGGTGTTGCCCGCACGCGCAATGTGCTGACGGCGGCGTTCCTGAAATCGGATTGCACACACATGCTGCTGATGGACTGCGACCTGATTTGGAAGCGGCGCCACGTCGTTGATTTGTTGCTTGCCGACAAGCCTCTGATTGGCGGGTTTTACCCCAAAAAACAGCAGGGCAAACTTGAATGGGTTGTGAATTCGCTTAACCCACAGCCACCGGCGCGCGACGATCACACGCAACCAATGAAGTATGTCGGCACGGGATTCATGTGCATCAAACGCGAAGTCTTTGAGAAGATGATTGCCGCATATCCAGAAATCAAATTCCGGGAGGATTATGGAAACCGAGAAATTGCGTATGATTTTTGGAGCATGGGAGTTTATCGTGAGCCTGCTGGAATGGCGGTTGAAGCGGCGCAAAAGCTGTTACGGTTTTTGAAATCAAATCCCGATATTGTTTTGGAAGCAAGATTGGAAAATCTGATAAAATCCACACCCGAAAGCGAATCTCGATATTTATCGGAGGATTGGTTTTTTTCGCAGAGGTGGCTTGACATCGGCGGAGAATGCCTTTGCCATACGCGAGTTGCTGTTCAGCACGTCGGGCCAGTGGTGTTTCCTTTGGACACACAGCTTGCAGAAGTCACCAATCCGACTCCGTGACGTGTAAGTAGAACACCCATATCAATATCCGGCACGGTGTGATTAAATGAACACGCTGTCTGAAACCGGACCCGAAATCTGCATCGAAGCCGGAGAGGAAAAGCAATGACCGGCGCGTAAAATCGCCGGTTCTTTTTTGACTGTCCCCATTTGTGGGCGCGGTGAAGCGGTTCAAGCAACCATAGTGGCGGATTAAATTCTGCCAAACTTTACCTCCGCGTTTCAACTGCGCCCGTTTATTTTGAGCAAATGAAAAGCTTGTTGAGATTCTGGATGCGGCGATTTGTGGATAAGCCGACGATTCGCAACTGGCATTATCTGCAAATCCATCTGGCCGGATTAAATCCGAAGCGAAAGACATACAAGGTTTCCCGGTGAAGCACTACAAGGCCATCGTCAAATAACAATCTCCCGGAACGGCGGTTAATTCCCCCGCAAAATCATTGGTTCCTCCACCACAGAAACGCCAGCATCAGCACGGCGAAAATGAAGATGGTCATTGCGGCAGGATTGGTTTGAATCAGATGTTGAGACATAAATTTTATTTTTCACAGTTTTACAAGCCACGATTCCCCCCCGCTGGTGTTGTCCGCGCGAGGTTCACGAACCTTGCCATCGTCAGTGATGCACAGCCCCATAATTTTGATGAGCGAACCCTCTTTAACGCGGTCACATTTTCCCCCGCCAAGCTTGCACCGGCCACGCGGCTGTTTGCTGATCGGGTCACGAATCCCCACGCTCTGCGTTCCGGTAACGTCATAGACCTCCAAAACGCCCTCCCAAGTGCCTTTGACAGCCAACATTGCGCCATATCCGGCGTTGGCATCCTTGAAAACTGCCCCTTCCCCACCATCGGCAAGGCATTTCTCGGCAAATTCCCCACCGCAGCCACAGTCGGCCAGAAAAACTCCATCGGATGCACGCAATAGGCTTTCCACAAGCCTAGCGTAATGCCAGCGGCGTCGTGTCGGATCGTTCCATATGTCCAGACCATCCACGGATAGAACGTCTGTAATCGCGTGCCAGACGCCATAACGCTCAAATTTCCCCAAATCAGACGGCGTATAAATCCCCCCCGACCGTTTCCGCATGATTTCAACCTGTAAATCGGCAATCAGACCGCCTTTCCCCCCGCCCGAAGGTGCGCGAAAAGTTGCGGTGGCAAATTCGCCATCCATCTTGCGCCAGCAAAGGCCACGCCACGCCGACGCCTCGGCAGTCGTCACCAGCCGTTTGACCGGCGGCGAAACGATTGGTTTATCGTGAATGGTCAGCATGGTTTCCCCCTCCCGTTCAACATTCCGGCGATACCCGGCGGCACGGCTCGCCCGGCCTTGAACTCGACTCGGACGATATTAAGCGAGTGTTCAACTAAGCATTCGTGAATGAAGTCAGTCAGGTGCATGGATTCCCCCGCCCGCGCCCGCTTGGACGCCCACTTGACAAGGCCAAATTCCCCAAGCTCAAGCTCGGCATAAACAAGCTCGCGCCGTTCAAGCGGCACTTCGCAGTCGCGGCAGGTTGGCGAATCACCGCTCACCCAGCCCTTGAATGTGCAGCGCGGGCAGTTGTAGAAGCGTTTCATGGCGTTTTCCCCCTCTTGGCATCTGCCACCAGCCGCCGATAGGCCAGCTTGATTGCCTTGCGTTGCCTCGACGCCTCCTGCGTCGTGTAGCAATCTCGCCAGTTGGATTTAATGAAGTCTGCAAAAGTTTTCACGATTTACCCTTCCAGTATTTGCGCGCGGCGAAAAGGGCTTGCCCGTATTCAGTCGCGGCCTTGTAGAACTGGCGGCGCGTCATTTTTTCAGTAGTCAGATTCATGCTTTTTTCAGTGTTGAGTTTTGTTTTCAGATTCTTTGTTTTTCAATTTCCATGAGATTCCGTCGCATAGCGCGCGGGCAAATCTTTCCCGCAATCGTCGCATTTGAGCGAGTCAGGATGTTGCCCCGTCAGTCCGCAATGCGGGCAGGTCTGGCCACTTTCCCCACGCGCGCCGGCAATCGCGGCGCGGGCATTGGCCACTAATGGCACGTCCAGAATCGCTCCGTTTGCTCCCGCCCCGCCCCCAATCAAAGTATAATCAGGATTCGGATTTACAATGGCGTCAAGCGCGGCCAGCAAGCCCGGCGCGCTGGCAGCTAACCTCGCAATGCGTTCCGCGTCTTGGCTTGGCAGCTTGTAATCCGCGTAGCCGTCTTGTGTTTCCAACAGCAGCGCACCGGCCTTGTCGCGGACATTCCATTTGTCGCCGTGCCCACAAGCACGCCATTCGTCGTAACAGATTTCAAACGTGTCCAATTCCCCCGCCACCGGTCTGACCGCTTTGACGGCGGGGGAGCAGGTTAGCTTTTTTGGGAGATAGGCTGTTTTGATTTCCTCAAAAACTGCCGGATACATTTCTTTAAGGAGTTTTTCGCATTCCCCAAACGGTCGAGGATTTACATTCGGCCCGTGCTCCGCTCCCAAAATCCCGCGATTTCGTAAAGCCGCCCGGATTCGTTCGCAATAAACTGCTTCGCTTTTTGTGTTTTTCATAATTTATCCAATTTTGGTTTTGCGTGCTGGCTTAATTGCCAGCGTTCGCTTGCGCCCGCCATGAATTTTCCCCACGGCGGGCGTTTAGCAAACGCCGTCAGGCAGTCACCCGCCTTTCAACCGCGTAAATCCCCATATCAATTTCAAATTGCCAGATTGCAAACTCATTGCCGAATCCCCACGGCGTAATCGTTCTGAAATAACCGATTGCCCGGTTCAATCCGGTGCGATCATGCGCCACAAATTCAGTCGGATTTGTGCAGTTGAATTGATTGTTGCGGAGAACCATTTTTGCGCCCGGTGTGAGGCTTGAAATAGTTGGCGCGGATGCTTGCGCCTCGGTTTTGCCCGTTGCCTTTTCAAGCCGCTTGGAAAATTCTGTCAGCGCGGCATTGCAGCATTCAACATACATCCCCCCGCCGTCCGAGCTCCTGTGGATATTCCACTTGTGGGAGAACTGGTTAAATTCCCCATGTAATAAGAACGGGCAATCCCCGGAGTTGTCGTGGAATTGCAGGAAAACCCCTTCGCTCGAATACTTGCGCCAGCCATCGCTCATCGTTCCATCAATACTATTCCACGGCAGGCCAATGCTCGCGTGCAGATTTCCCCAAAGGCAGGGAATGATGAAAGCGGAGTTTTCCCCGCCCGTGTGTTCCCCCCGCTCGTTACGTTCCCCGCCGAACGCTTTGCACAGGTGAACAAACTCCGCTTTGAAGTCGGCGAATTGTTTCTGTAGTTTTTTGGATGCTTTCACTTTACACCCCCGGCGATTTTTGCGAGCAGCAGCAAGCAAGCCGGGATGCTGATCCCCAGGCTGGCCGCAATGCGCGCGATTTGTTTAAGTGTCAACTTCATTTTGTTTTCTTTCATTTTGTGCGGCATTCCGCCGCCGGTTTATTTTGTTTCCGGTTTAGCGGGTTAGTCACTTCCCCGCCGCCGTGGTTACGATCACGGCAAATTATTGGTTCAAGTCAGGGGCAATGATGCCATAGCCGCCCATGTCAGTGTGCAGCGCGGGCAGCTTGGCCGCGTATTGCTTCGCGTTAAATTCGCGTGTCCAGCCATCGTCCAGTTTCAAAGCGTGTCCGCGTGGATCACGATTGATAAACAATCCCGGCAGCGTGTTTCCGATGCGTTCAATATAATCCGGCGCACCCATGCCCAACAATTTACAAGCGCGAATTTCAGCCGATGAGCAAAGGGCGTCCAGTTGCTCAATTTGCATTCCGTTTTCTCCGTTGGTGTAGTCCAGAATTGGCCGCCCAATAGCCGATTCAATCCGGCGCAACTTTTTGCAGAGCGCAACTGGGTTTTTCTCAATGGCATTCGGGAAGGCGCGCAAAAGCGCTTCGCCGTGCTGTGTTACTGCTTTTAATGTATTTGCATTCATGTTTTTGTTTCTTTCGTTTTCGCCATCGCTGGCGTCTAGCTTTTTGGCTAAACCTTGCGCCTCGACTTGCAAGGCGCAACGTTTAATCAGTGGCCCCGAATTGCCTTGCATGATTCAGCGTGCATCCAGTCGTTTTTCTTTCATTCGGCATTCGCTGCCGTTGCGTCTTTCACTAAAGACAAGATAACCGATGCACATTTTAACGCAACAAAAGACTGAAAATCATTTCATGCCAAAATGTTTGGATTTATTATTTTGTGTGATTATTCGCGGCGTGGCATGGTTTAACTTTGTGGTGAAGCATAGACAAGGCAGCGCCTGCCCTGCTGCCTGCCCAATGGTGAACACCGTCAAGCCAGATCAAACCCGGCGCGCCATAGCCAATCACGCGGGGAAGCCAACAAGCACCAATCCTATTGCGTCCAATAGCGCACACCAATAGGAGCTATACAGCATATAGCATCACCAATAGCGCATACCAATACGCTCTGTGTGGCATATAGGTTTGACTGATTAAGTTGTTCCACATGGAACATTTTGAAGCCATTGCCCAGACGCCCGGACACCAGACGCACCACGACGCCCGCACAATACGCCAGGACAAGCTAGGACGGGTTTTGATTGCCAGCCAGGACAAATCCCTTCCCGGCGCAATCCGCGCGACGCCATCGCCAATCCACCCCCACCCGTCAAGCGAGTATCCTTGACCCAAACCCACGATACGTAGTGACGGAACCCCTTGATTTGTCAATGCGCGACGTTTTTCAAGCGTGCTAAACATGGAACATGAGAAAAACTGGTGAAAGCGTGATTTGGTGGTGATTTTGGTCTGTTGTAAGATCAAGAGGGGGTGATTTTGTGGTTTTCTTTTCTTTTCTCTTATGTGCTTACGAACAGCAACTTAGTTTAACTGTTAGCTTGACATATTAACCAAGCCGTGGCATGATGTCTGGAATGTCAATCAATTACACGATACTGAAAAGCTCAATAATCAATTCGAGCATCTGGAATGAGGATGCGGAGACGTGCAAGGTCTGGATCACTTTGCTGGCCATGCGGAATAAGGATGGTGAAATCTTCGCGTCAATGGGGGGGCTGGCTCATCAATCACGTTTGCCAGTAGATGTCACCAAGCGCGCCGTGGACAAGTTTCTTTTGCCGGAGGGTGATTCATCCTCTCGTGACGATGGACGGCGGATTGTGGAAGTTCCTGGCGGTTGGAAGCTGCTGAACCACGAGAAGATCAAAGCCGAGGCGTCAGCGGCCAGCAGGCAGAGTTACATGGCTGAATACATGAGGGAAAAGCGTTTGAAAGAAAAGCCGGGGCGTAGAACCTCGGTCAAAACCATGCCCGACATTGGGATGATTCCCGACGGCGGCGCGCGGGCGGAGGCGCAGGCCGAGGCCAAACGGGCGCGGGAGGCGGGAGAATGAAAGCCCCGCGCAAGCCATCGCTGCATGAAATGATTCGGCGTTCGGTTGAGAACGACCCGCTGACAATCCAAGACCGGCGCGTCATGTGGGAGAAATTCGGCACCGATTGCCGTGCTCCGAAACGGCAAAGATTAAAATCAAAATGAAAAATGAACCACTGAAATCCTTGCGGACAACTGACAGCGCCAACGGCGGTTGGATCCGGCGACTTGTTAGGCATCAGCGATATAACAATATGAAAACTGAAACGAACCTCTTGAACGCAATAACGGAAGCCGGGGACGAGAAGTTTTGAAGATGCGAGCAATCTCGACAGTTTGATCTTCAATAAACCTGTTGGCCGATTCCCATTTAATTTCGTCAGCGGATTCTTGGCTTCTCATTTTTTAGATTGGTTGCATCAACCAGCGCAAGTCAAATTCAGTCTTTGACTACGCGGCTTTTTTGTAGAAATGGCCTTGAGAAATAAAAGATGTTTGTGTGGATCGCCAGTATTCAAGCGTGGCGCGTGCGAGTTTTGCTATTGGTGCGAGACGCAGTTGGCGAAGGGCGGCGAGGTGCGGCGTCGGCGCGAATCTTTGCCGCAGCCGGTTGTGGTGAGAATCCCTGAATGGCATGAAATGGTTGAGGCAATTCGGGCGTTGCATGGGAATGTGCGTTTCTGGGCGCAACGGGATTCGGTGCAGGAACGGTTCAATGCGCTGTTCCGGCGTGGTGGAGTGAAGGTTTTATGAATTTAACTTGCACGGTGGACACATCGAATTTGATGCGGGCGCAGACGATTTTACTGCGCCACAGCACACGTTCTCCGGCACGGTGCATCAATTCCACGGCGTATCATGTCATCAAAGATGTAGTCGAAGCTGATGGCGGGTTTCCAGTGGTTTCGCAATCAACTATTGATTCGGATATGGAAGTAACTTCTACTCCAATTCTTTCAACGCGAGGTTCAAGTCGCGGAAAACCGCTCGCATCCGGCGCATCCGACATTGAAGTCCCCGACATGAGCGTTGCGATGAAGATTGTCATTGCGAGAATGAATCCGCAATCAGCATACAGCCTTTCAACCGGAAACCGCTGGCCGGTGGCGACACAAGGCGGATGGCACGCCATGATCCGTGGATTCGGAAAGGCTTATGGGTCGCAAAACGCAATGGCGATGGCGATGGATGCTATTCGACAGATTGCCGAGCGCATGGTCAAAGCGCGCCATTCCTCCACCGGATTCTTGAAAAAGTCTTGGATTGATTTGAAAGTCGCATTGATTCCATTCGCAATGGGACAGGCAAACTCATTCGGCGGCGGTGGAATGATGACAAACTACTCGGATGTTTCACCGGCTAAAGAGGGTTCCGCGCTGGCGGTTTGCCGGGTGTCAAACACGCTTGGCACTGGTTACGAAACCACAAAGGAACTTTCCGAAAAATACAACGAGGCGAACCATCGGATTGCCGAGCCGCGTTTGCAGGCGGCAATCAACCGTGAATTAAAATCGAAAGTGGATTTGGCCGACAAGCAGGAATGGGCAAAATCTGAACCAGAATTGAGGGCATTGGGGTTGCTGGTGAAGCCGTGATTTTGACTTTCCCGCATTAGCGATGGGCTATTTTATCAGTCCCGCGACAAAGTTAGAACGCGCGATGCGCGCCCTACTGATTTTGGAGGGCAAAACGACGTGGGATGATGCCTTTATTTCCAATGATTCCCGCGCTCGGACGCTTCCGAACCGCACTTTTGTCGTTCGCAGCTTCAGCCCGACGCGCGGCTGGCGACCTGAAGGCGTGTGCCAGATGGAAATTCAGCATCACTTCGCGGCAGTTGACCAGCCGAACCAAACGCCAAACAGCCAACAGGTTTCAATGGAGAATTATGTCGGGGATACGTTAGACACGTTGAATCTCGGCGGACAGGCGGAAGCAACGAACATGAGTGCTTTGGCGGACGCGATAACGAACGCGGGCCGCTGGCTGGCTATTCCAGACCCGAATGGAACACCGGGAGACGCCGCCGATTTGATCGTTAAAGCGAACTTGGACATGGCGAATTTCCGCTGCGATTGGGTGAAGCTCTCAACGCCACACATTACGCGCGGAAACGATACCGCAACGACGAATTGGGTTGAAATCATCCATCTGTCCGCCTTTGTGAGCCATTCCAACGCCGCATTGCCAAATTGAATTTTATGAACTCCACTCCTCTACAGACACCAGCTTCCTCCGTGCCGCAGCCCGTGCCGGCGACGACCACGAAGCCGCAGCCGGACCTGCCAAAGAACGCACCGCAGTTCGCGCCGGTGAAACACCCGCTGCTATTTGCCATCCACGGAAAGAAACACCTGATTGGGCCTCTCAAGGAACTGATTACAGCCGATCCAGACCTTCAAGAACCCTACAAGGCATTGCTGCATCACGAGCTTTCATTTGTGGCAACGAACGCGGCTGAAATTGATTTGCACGTCGTCAAGCACGCCAATGGCGACGTTTCGTTCCAAGGACACATCAAACGCATCCGGTTGGGTTGAATTTATTTGCCTTTTTACGGTTTTCAATATCCCAAAGCGGTTGAAGATTAGAGAAGTGGAAGCACTTCAAAACATCTGATTGTTGCGTTAGGTCAAATTGGTCGCACGGTATTTTGTGGTCAATAACCCAACCGCCAATCCCATAATTATCCCAATTCATTTCAGGTGTAAAAAGGGATTCAAAATGCCTCCGAAGTTCTGGAACTGTGCATCCAATAATAAACTCGGTTTTGGGGGACTTTCTCAAAAGTTTGCAGCGGGTGAGGGATTTCCACATTCTCGACCTCAATTTGTGAATAATCCGCCTATACGGGCTTTTTATCCAAAGTCGGCGCATGTATTGCCTTACTCTTTCTGCGTTTCTGATTTTAGTTTGGAGCTTTGATTCTTCCGACGTGCGGACGTTTTTGTAACGCTCCTCTATGCTAATCGCCTTCTGATGAATCCCCTTTATTTCTTGGAATTGGGATTGGATGAAAAGGTAGCGCGTCCGCTTGCCTTGTTTATTTATTGAGTAAGGCTTTATGCGGCCATCACTAATTAAAAGGGAAAATGTGGCCGCTGGTATTCCCAAGATTTGTCGCACTTTGTTTCCTGACAGTAAAGTTTCCATGCCAGTATTATGAACGATTACACCCCAATGTCAATCTGAAAAGACGAATGCGGCAGTGCGGTTGACTCTTGGAAATTGGTAGCGGAAACGTGATTATGAAACGATTTTTATCCATTTTGATTCTGGCGGTGTTTTCGATTTGCATTCAGATGCAGGCGGCTCCGGTTCTGATTATCGGATCGCTGGTGACGGTGAACAACACCACTGCATACAGTTCAACCAATGCCTGTTTCACCTACAACCCGACTTTGCAGCAATTCACGATTCAACATGGTGCGTTGACGGCGACGAACGCGCTGGTTTTGAACATCCAATGCACCGTTGACCAGACAAACTTTGTGACGGCTTTTACTTGGTATCCAAGCACCACGAATGCGGCCACGGAATACATTTACGCCGGCGCGGTGCCGGTGACGAACTATTTCCGAGTCCAATGCGTCACCACCAACAGCGTCCAAGTCGGCGGAAACTACGGACAATAATTTTTATGGCCGATGAATCTGAACAGCTGGCGAAACTGGTAAAAGAATTCCGCGCGCTCAAGACGCACGAGGAAAAGTGCGAGTTCCTGCACCGGCCTGAAAACTATCCCATCCTCGGCCGGATTTACGGTCCCGTCCATTTTCCGAAACCACAAACGAAATCCGGCGGTCAACAGACCGCCGCTACAAAATAATTTATGCCAGGCCCATCACCCCTCAACATTGTCGAGCAGCAGATTGGCGCGGTCGTGTATCTGTATGGCATCACCAACAACGGCACGACCGTCACGATTGCCGGACTGGATTCGTTTGAATTTGATTCGGACGAGCTAACCCTGACGTGGGATGAAAAGGCTAACAAGGACACGACCGGGAACATCCAGAACTTCACGCAGACGAATTTCCGGTATGAGCGGTCGTTGAAAATCTATCCGTCCGGTGCCACGCGCGCGGCGGCTGCAACCGTGGCCGGCGAAGCCATCACACTTTTCTCCGTGGTGATTGCCAATTACAAGGTGGCTGCGTTCAACGGTAGTTGGCGTGTGAAATCGGGCACGAAGATCAACCTGAAGATGGACGACAACGCCTCGATTGATTTTGGAATGGAGCGCTATCTGAACGCCGGACAGAATACGGCACTGACGAGCGCGCCAATCGTGGGTTAGTTTCGGTTTTGACAATTTATGACGGCGGCAGCGGAGCAATCCGAAGCCGCCGTCTTTTGATTTAAGATGCACGAACAAGATTTCAGCAATTCATTTCAGCCGCCCACCACAAAGATTTTTGGCGTTCGACTGGAAACCTTTGCCATCGGGCATGAACTGGCGTTGATACGGCAGGGCAATCCGCTGGCGACATACACCGAATCTTCTTTTGCTGAACTTTCCGACGATGCGAAGAAGCTGGCACTGGCTCTGGCCGTTGAAATTTGCGGCAAGTTGGGATTTTTGGGGAAGTGGAAATTCGTCATCGCGGAGTTTCGAACCAAACCGGAAGAACTGGAGGCGGAGATAAAACGATTCCGCGATTATCGCGCCACCGGGAGTCGGGATTTACCGTTGACGAAGATGCCGAAGCAGCACGGCATCCCGTTCCGCTATTTCGGGGCGCCGGGGCTGGCGAGCCTGCTCAATTACGTCACGGCGCATCATTCGCTGCTCATCCAGTCGCATTTCAAGGGGTCGCCTCTGAATTTCCCGCTCGGGCTGGCACAAATCCTTTACACGACGCATTTGGAAACCACCGGTGCGGTGTGGGTAAAGAATCATCAGGAAATGGAGCGCGAGAAGCCGCCGCGCGAAGGCACCCCGCCGCCCGGGCAGAATGAGCGGATCTATACCGGCGCGGAAGCGGAGAAGGTGTTTGCCGAGGCGGCTAAAAAGGCCGCGGAAGGGACCAACTAATCATGGCATCGGCTGTTACAGTCATTTTTGGGGCAAACTCAACACAGTTCCAGGCGGAACTGAAAAGAATGCAGGCGCTGACAGCGACGGCAGGCCGTTCAATGTCATCTGGAAGGGGCATTGCGGAAGGGCATGTGACAGGAACAACTGGAATTATCCGCGAATCCACCGTCATCGCCCGAGAAATTGCAATGGGGCGCGGCATTGGGCGCATCGCGGGTTCCTTCACATTGTTGATGCAATACATTGCAAGCTCCGTGAACGCGCATAAAGACTTGGGCGCGGCGGCGGAGGCTTCAACCGCCATGCTTAATGAAGAAGCCTCGGCGGCGAGCGTGCTTGCCACGGAATTGAAGGCAAAGGCGGCCGCTTCGGCATTGGCATCCGCAAAAACTTCACAGGATGCCAAAGCCGCATTATCCGTGGTTAATCATTACGAGCAAGAATCAATTGCCGCAAGACAGGCCGCCACGGCGCTAAATGAAAAGGCGGAGGCTTCCAAGATTGCCGCCGCCGCTAGCTTGCAGTCCAGAAAAGACAGCCTTTATGAAAAGGCCGTCCAACAAATTTACTTGGGGAACGGTCCTAGCGACCTTGCCAGGTTAAAAGGCATCGAAAAGGAAAAAATTGAGGCGGTTTTAGAGGGATCTGGCAAGAAAAATGAAATATACAAAAAATTGGCGGATGCAGCGATTGTGACCGGCGATGCCGAAGTGGTCGCATTATCAGCCACAGCCGAAGCCGATGTGAAGGCGGCGGAGGCGTCGGCGGTAAATGCGGAAATGATGGAGTTCAAATTCGGTGTGGCTCAAACCACTTTGGCGGCAACGGTTGAAAATGCGGCTGCGACGGAATTGGTTGCCGTAGCCGATTTGGAAGCTGCCGCCGTGCAACAAACCTACGCGGTTACATTGACCGAGACAGCCGTGGCCGAACACTTGGCGGCAATGGGCGCGGCTGAAATGGAAACTGCGACCTTGCCGATATTGCCCATCTTAATCGCAATCGCCGCCGTGTTGTTTGTGCTTTACGGCGCCTACAAACTGGTCCACGGCGTCATCCATTCTTTTACGGAAGAAAAAATACGCGCGGCCGAGTCGGCGCGAAAGGCCGCCGTGGATTTTCAAGAAGAAGCAGCGGCGCTCAACAAGCTGGCGGAGGCGGCCGATAAAACCGAGGACGCCATCCGCAAGATGAACATGGCGCATGATGAATATGCCAAAAAAGTTGACGCGGCGGTTGAAGCCCAGAAAAACCTTTACGAACACGCCAAGAAACTTGCCGGCCTGAAAAAAGACGCCGATCTGACCAAGGTGGACACCGCTGAAAAATTGGGGACGATAACCCATAATGCGGCAATCAAACAAAAAGCCGAAATTGAGAAAAAGGCCAACGCGGATGCCGCCGCCGCCCAGACGCTTCAATTGGAAAATGAGGTTTATTTTCTGGCGGCGGCCAATCAGAGCGCGGCGGCGGATGAAAAACAAAAACAGGCCGCGGCGCGGACGGCTTCCGATGCCCTCACCAAATCCGCTGAAGGCATCGCCAACGTCAAGGAACTTGACCGGGTTCAAAAACTCGAAACACAAACCCGGCGGGAGGCGGATACTGCGGCGGATGAGGCATCCAAAATGGCTCCCGGTCACGAAAAAGATCAGCAACTCGTGTATGCGCGCAACTTGAATGCGGTTGCGGATGTTGCCCACGACCGGGTTGTGGAACAGCGCGCCAATATGAAGCCCGGCGAACTCGCCGCCGCCGATGCGCTGACCGCGGCACAGGAAGCAACTGCAAACGCAAAGAGCATCAATGAAAAACTCGTCAAATCAACGGCTACCTGGGCGAATCAGGTCAAAAACTCGCCATCCGAGGTGACGGCTGAAAATGCAAACATTGACCTGAAAACCAAGGGTGAATTGTTACCAAAAGGCGCCGAAAAGGGCTACTCACTAAACAGCCAGCAGCAGATAGGGGCTTATGCGGCAACGGCCCCGGTTCTGTTGCAGCAGTTAAACGTGCTGCGTTCAATTGACCACAAGGTTACTCCCGGACAACCGGCGAGCAATCACCCGCCGGGAGAACGCAAGCCGCAACTTGGAACTCGCCCGCAATCAACCGTTAATACTGGCAGCGATGGCCATGTAACAAGACACACGGTTTATTACTAATTTTATGGCAGGATTTTTACAAAGTGTTGGCTGGGCTGGATTAACCTTCGGCCCACTCAAAATTGATTACGGCCCCAAGGGAACCACGACGCATTTCACCGCGTCATGCCCGACGATTGGCCCGCTGGTCAGTTATTACAATTACATCATCCAATTCGGCGCTTCAGGGACGTTTTTGGGCTGCGACGTTGGCGTGGATAACGTAACGGGCGCGGAAGTAAAAAGCCTTGAAGTGTCCGTGCCGGGGCTGGTCAATGGGCTGTCGAATTTCCTCGCAGAACTCTACTTTGATTCGTGGGAGCTGCTGACGAACGAAAACACGGACTCTATTTTCAATAATCCGCTGATCGTCGGCTCGGCCGGCTGGATGACGGACAATGACAAGGTGGTTTTGTCTTATCTAGCCACGAATGGAGGAAAACTTTCCGAGGCTGTGCAGGAGTGCAATTACAGATGCAATGACACGCCACAATCCTTGCCCTATCCCGTGTCTGGCGGCACGGGCGCATCGCCATCTCAATATCAATCCCCTTCCGATTCCCGTTCACAACAAATCTTTCTCGAAATAATGAAGGGGCAGACGGAGTTTGGCCGACCTTCAAAGGTGTTGCGTCACACCAGCTATTGCAGTGCGGGATCACTTTACAACACTGGGATTGGATATGAGGAGTGCATTTATACCCCAGCCCAACTACTGACGGAAACAGGAAGCGGATGGACTTACAATCTTCCACCGCGTCTAATTTCTGAAATTGCCGCGGAACCGTTCCAATACGCACCGACAACTGAGGCGAGCTATTACCGATGGGGCTGGCGCAAAACAGTTGGCCGCGAACCTGTTTTGAGCAACTTCATTGTCGAGCGGGAAGTTGAATACGCACTTGGACTTTGGAGCACAATCCGATACGCATCCCGCTAAATGCGCTCCAAAAACATACAATCAGACGGCAGCGGCAACGGCCCGGACAGTGACTTCATCAATCGCGTCCTGGAGCGCCTGAAGGAGCTTCAGTTTTATTCAACCGCTACTGTGACGGTGGAGCAGACGACGCGCGGGACACGATTTCACGCCAAACCATCGCGGGGCGCATCTGGCGGCAGTGGAAGCACAGGCCTCAACTATCGCGGCCTTTTTTCATCCGGCACAACCTACAATGAGAATGATTTAGTGTTGGTTCAAACCGGCGTGGCGGCTGGCGGATACATCTCAACGATTGATTCAAATAACAATGATCCGGCGACTGGAATTGGATGGGTTCAATGGCCTCAAACTCAATCCGTCGGCTCTTGGACATGACGCATGGCCACAACTCCAAACAGTCCAATTTTGCAGTCTGACATGGACGCGCTGTTCACGCTTGCCAACGGAAAGTCAACGCTGCCGGGAACACCCTACCAAATTATTGAAGCAGACGGTTCTATATTCGTCCAGTGGAGTCCAGCCTACACTTACAACAACGGCGTTGGAGTAATTTTCAATGGCAATCCATTCATCTCAAAAATCAACGGCAACAATTTCATGCCGACAAACTCGGTTGTCTGGCAGGGCGTCACCGACCAAGGCGCTTGGAATTCGTCGCAGGTCTATAATGCGCTCGACAAGGCGAGCTATGGTGGGTATGAGTTCGTCACTCCACTCGGTTGTGCGGCAAACAATCAGCCGTTGAATGGCAGCGGAAATCTCAACACGGGATGGATGCAGATGTGGCTTTCGGCTTACAACCGGCTACGGAACAACTGGTATTCTCTGGTTTGGAACCCTCCCGTTTCCGGGCCGTGGCCATTTACAGGGGTTTCGTCTGCGAGCTACACAGGAAACAACAGCAACATAGTATTCTTTTTTGAGGACACTGGGAATCTGGAGAGCGTTGCAATAACAACGCCCACTGGAACAATCCCGTTTGCACAATATTCTATTGATCCGAATATCGTTGCAGCAACTTCGAGCGGTGGTTCCGCAAGTCCATATTCCTCATTCACATCATACATAGCAATTGGAGGAAACGTAAGCGTTAATCTTGTTTGCAGATTCGTCACTCATGGCCCCGGAACTACAACGTGCACAAGCAACACGATGGGGCTTTCATTTACATCATCTGGAAGCGATTGTTATTGCGACGTTAATGGAACCTTTGCTCCGGGAATCTATAGCTTTACATTTTTATTCGCAGTTCCCGCTCTGGCTGGAAACGTTCCAGCAATGTCTATTACTACTTTCGGTGGCGGCAGCGGCCTGGGTTACATAAGTTTTACAACGTCTGGCCAGACACTAACGAACGGAATTGATTCTACCAAGGATGTCTATAAAATCGTCTGTCCCGTCGTTCCTGTCGGGCCGCTTCCATTTGGTTTTTATGCGGTTACTATCGTAGCCACCCCAAGGGGAATAGATATTAAAATTCCATATACAGGGACTACAGCAAATCCAACATTTGAATATGCGTGGGAGTCTGCTTTCCCAACTTACACGCCGTCATGCGCCGGGATTTTCTTTGGAAACACCGACCCAATACAATCACTTGGCCTCTTGATTCAACCCGCGATGCCTTGGAATCTGGTGTATTATGCGTCAGGAACATACGCCTTGAAGCCCGTCGTTCAAATTAGTGGGCATTGGCCGCTTCCGCCGCTGCCTCTAAACCAACCCTATAAAACCACGCTAACAATCGCCGGCTCTTCGCCATCGCAGACTATTGCTGCATCGGCCTACACCGCTGCCTACGGCCCGTGGGAAAAGGAGAATTGCCCGTCGCGTTGGAAAGCGAACACTTGGTATCCGACCGGATGGCAGATTTACGATTCAAACGGAAACATTCAGACTCTAACTTCGGCTGGCAGTTCAATAGGAGCTTTGAGCGGTTCTTCTGAACCAACTTGGGAAACAACTCTTTATGCTGGAATAACTGAAGGCGGTTACACGATAAACAGCGGAATGGTTCATCAATGCGGTTGGCAGTTGACGAATTTGTTGAATAAAAACCTTGTGGACGGATGGTTGCCAAGCACGACATTCATCCCAAACCAGACGATCACGGACAAAAATGGCAACACGCAAAAAGTTATTTCCGTATCCGGTTCTCTATTGACCGGCGCAACCGAACCAGCGTGGCCGAGTGCAATCAAACCTGTCTGGCAAGGTTCAATCCCCTGGGAGTTCGGCGTTATCATCTTGGATTCAAATGGAAACTTGCAGCAGGTTCAGACGACTGGCGGCGGGGTAGCTGGCGCGACTCTCCCGGTATGGGCAACCGTTCTAAACGTCACGACGACAGATGGCGCGCTCACATGGAAATGTGTTTTGGTTGGAAATGACCAAACCGTTGTTGATGGCGGAATCACCTGGCAACTGGTGTCGGTCAACGGCCTGCCGATGGTTCCCGCCGTTGCTCGGCAATTCAGCATTCCAAAATATCCAACCTGCCGCGACACCGCACCCGTTTCGCTTCCAACGGCCTTCAACCCGGAGGCGTGGTGGATTTATGAGGTGTCTCTGACCCGGCTTGGCATCGTGGATGCCAATGGAATCTCACAGCCCCAGTCCGGCACCGTGGCCGTCACTCTCGGTTGCATTCGCAATGGGTCTTTCGTTTCTTTTGGAACATGGAATACCGGCCAGATAATTCCTGCCATGTGGCCAATCTTCACCAACCCAAGCGCGGTTTATCCAGTGCTGCCCGCCGCGCCGCTTGTTTATCAATGCACCGAAGCCGTTGACGTTCAAGCCGTGGCAATTTCTTGCGGGCTTGGCTATTCAACCGGCGGGACTGTGACATATCCAATTTGCGCCGCGTTCTACAATGACATGGCGGCACTGCTCGCGCTGATAACTTAAAAACCGCTTGAATAATATGAAAACAACATGCTGTTCTGGAAAACAGCGCCAGTCCGGTGGTTTGAAGGCGGCACTCCGGCTGGTTGGATTTGAGTGCCCGCTGGAGGTTTGACTTTGCGGCATTGGCATGAAGTTCATCCGGAGTGTATTATGCCCGTTGCTTGCCTTGTTTTCGCTTGTCAGCGCCGGTTCCTCACTGGCGCAGACGATTAGCACGAACAACTTGATTTTCAACTTCTCCGACTTCGGCCTGAACCCGAACGTGGTCTATGCCGTTACCATCACGCCACGTCAATGGCTGGCGGTCAATAATGGATTCCTGCTCAATTATCCGAAGTCCATTTCCAGAGCAATGCAGCCCGGCATGACGAATGGATCGGTGACGTTCAGCAACCAGATTTGTGGCGTTCCATATCAGGTGCAGTTTTCGGGTTATTCGGTGCTGTCAACCAACTTCTTTGTGCCGGCGAACACGAACTCCAACGTGGTGGTGAATGGCCAATACACGGGGCAATACGGCAGCCCGACGGTGTTCTTTTATGCAAATCAGACGGTGATAATCACGAACGTCTATATTACAATTTCAACAAACGGCGGCAACACCAACGCGCTCACGGCGTATCAGCAGGCCACGCTGGACTTGTCACCGACAAACCTTGCCAGCGGAAGCGCCAACAGCCTCGCAGGGCACACCCTGACGTTGAACACAAACCTTGAAGCTGCGGGCGCGGCACAGGCGCAGGCCATCGCCTCCACCAATTTTTCAATGACCGTCAGCAACAATGTTTTGGTCAACGCCACTAATTCGGCGGCGGCGACGGCGGCGAACTTGATTAACGGGATTGGATCGCCCACAAACGGCGCGACGCTGACTCAAGTGACGAATGTGGCAAACGCAGCGGCCCAAGCCGCGACCAACGGCCTGCCAAACGGCGCATTCACGGTGGTTGGAAACGCAGCAGTTGGGAACACGAACACAATGAAGGTCGCCTCGGCGACAAACGCCGACTACGCGGCCAGCGCCGGGACTGTCAACCCTACGAACATTCCGGGTTACATGGCTTACGAGACAAATGTTTCTTCAGCGGGATTGCAGCCGCTGGTTTCGGATGGCACAAACATTCAGCCAGCATCCCTCATATCCGCGAACATCAGCGGCAACGCGGCGACAGCGACCACGGCGACGAATGCGCTGGGATTAAACGGGATGGTTGTTTATACAAACCCTGTTGGCTCAATAATAATATCAAATACGGTTGTCTCTTCTGGAGGAACCAATACAGTCGGAGTTCAGTTTTTTGACCATAACGCAAATTACGGACTAAGATTACAGGCTGCGGATTTTTTAATAAACGTGGATACTGAAATAAATGGTCATACCTACGTTAATGATTTATCCGGTATCTGGTTTGGAGGGTCAGGTCATATTGACTTTTCAAGTCCAAACTATATGCGGATTTATGAAACCGATTCCGAATTGATTTTTTCCAACGATGCGGCTATTTACATCCATCCTTCATACGGAGAAGATGATTTTGGGAACCCACTTTACGGGGGATTGATCAAATTTGACACGAATGCAATTGTCCATGCGAACGGATTCGCCGGCAACGGCAGCGGGTTGACGTTCACGAACGGTGGTTATGCCGTCGGTCAAGTGGCCACGCTCAAGGCCGATGGAACGCTTGGGGCTTCGAATGCACCGGCTGGCGGTTCTGTCACCTTCCCTTTCGCAGCGACCACGGCGACGAATGCGCCGGGCGGCGGCAACTTGAACAGCGTGACAAACTTACTGGGCATCACTCAAAGCGGACTTATTGGAGCAACAGCACAAGCTGCCATGACAATTCAAACGCCCGCCGAGGATATGGGGTATGGCTCCTACTGGGACTTTTCAGCCGGTGCCTCATATGCACAGATTCAGGGGGTCATGGCGCTGCTGAAAACCAATGGGCTTTTTGACTTTGGCTACAAGCACATCCATCTTGATGCAGGATGGGGGACAAACATTGATTTGCTTGGCCATCCTGTGGTTAATACAAACCTTTGGCCGGGCGGCATGACTGTTTGTTTAAGCAACATCCAGTCTGCCGGTTTTACCGTGGGGCTGATCACTGACCCAACTGGTGGCAGTGGCTTTTCAACTAATTATCAAGCTCAGACCATTCTTGATGAACTTTCATGGGGAGTGAGTGAATTATACATACAGGGGCGAACGCCAGCAGGCTCCCCAGACTATTTTGAACTTCCTCTAATTCGTCAAAATACTATAAAACCAATATGGGTCATGGTGAGTGCTCCATCCGGTGCCACCGGCACTTGGAAGCCTCAAATCGCTTTTTCAGGCAATGAATTTCAAGACGAGATGAGTGACAATACCGGGTTTGCCGCCGCCGTTCAAAATCTATGGCTTATCATCACCAACAGGGTGATGTCAAACATCCATCCAGGATTCACCAGCGCCAATGCTGGAGAGCTTGGCTATCAAGTTGGCCCTTACGTTTTCAATGGGCAGGGTTCATACAGTGCCAGATGGCAGGTGGCTGCTGGTGCAATAATTCATAGCCCCCTTCAAGTAGGGCTTTCTTTCAACGTTCCCATTTACTGCCAATACCTTACCAACTCCGACGTGAAGTCAATTGATTTAGACCCCGGAATGTGCGCTCCCTTTTATGTTCAGGGATCAGTTGACCCCAACAACATACTGGCCACAAATTGGAATTGGCTGGCACTCTGCTCACCGCTTGGAAATCCAAACTCAAGCCGAAAGGCCGTGGCTGTTTTGAGCACGGACACAAGCCCGAAATTCTACAACACAGACATTACCGGCGCTGCCAACTCTGCGGTGACGTGGACGAACTATTGCCTGAACTGGACAAACTTCGGTTACGCGGCGAATCAAACGCTCCTTGTCAAGCAGTGTTACTACCCGCGTTATGGGAATCGTGGCAAAGGATACTATGCTGATGCTGGTGGGGAATATATGCCCAACTGGCCGGTGCCAGATGCTTATTGCTTGAGCGTTGGAACTTACACGAACACCATCAATTCTGCTGACGCAGATTTGCTGATTGTTGAGCCAGCCTCTGACCATCCCATAATCTATACCGGGACGGTTCCCCTGAACCAGATAACGCCGTTTAATGAAACCAACAATGGCGAGACATCTTATTCCACCATCTTGAATCGGGGTGGGGGCGATGGTGTTGTTGGGGTTGTTAACGTTGTGACAAACACAACCATTTCTCAAATATGCGGGGACGAACTGACCTTTTACACGCCGGGAATCCAAACACTTTCCGGTCTTGTAGGGCTTGGTGTTGCCTCCACTGGAGGTTCAGTAACCAACAGTTTCATAGCAATCATCAAGACAAATGGGGTTGCGGCATGGTCGCAGTTATTTCAAAGCACAAACGCTTCGCCATTCACGCCTTACGCCACAGTCAATCTAAACATTGCAGGAACGACCAATCTTTCTTTGCAGTGCATCGGAACAAACTATTGGCAAAATTCATTTGGCATCCATGATGATTATAATTATGCCGCGTGGGTTTTGTCAGGGCAGTTTAGCCCAAACTACCTCGTATCAGGAGGCCCCGGCAGCGGCTCCGGGTTGACGAACACCGAGTCTCTGACGATTCAAGCCGCGACCAACTTGACCGTGACGTTCAACGGAACTCTCCAAAAGATTGTCATCACCAACACGCCAAACTTTTTCCTGACAACGGCTGGCGGCTGGGGCGACGCGAGTTTTGTATTCACGGCGACCAACAACCTGTTTGGCTCGCTGTTTGGCAACCCCTCTGTGACGTGGATTTCCGGCAGCAACAACATCGTGACAAACACAGCCATCCTGTCAATCTCGTCCTACGGGACAAACCTGATTCGTGCTGCGATGGTTCAGCCATGAAAAAGACCATCTTCATTTCTGCTTTCTGCTTTCTGCTTTCCGCTTTTGTGGGCGCACAATATCTGTCCACTGCTGATGGTCTGGCGCAGTTGACTACCGTGCCATCGGCGGGCGGGCCTACAAATGTCGTGAACGGGCTGGTTGGCTGGTGGAAGTTTGATGAGGGAAGCGGGACGACGGCAAATGATTCGTCTGACAGTGGTTTCACAGGCACAATCAATGGCGGTGCGAGTTATGTTTCTGGCAGGGTGGGCACCTATGCTCTTGCATTGGATGGGAGCAGTGCTTACGTATCTTTCGGCACTCATGCCGGACTCCAAAATCAAGTGTTTACTTACATTGCTTGGGTGTTTGTAAACAACGTTAACAATCCCAACGCAATCTATGGCGCTGGATCAACACTTGGAGAGCCATGCCTGAGAATCAATAACGGAACAATGACGCTGACGGGCGAGTACATTTTTGATGTAGGCATGTCAGTTGGAACGGTCGCAAACAGCACATGGACACAGGTTTCTGTTACTTATGATGTCAGTGGCAATTATGCGTTTTACACCAACGGAATTGCAGCGGGTTCAGGGAACAATCTGCAGACGTTTATATTTGTAGGAAATGCTCAAACAGGAAGAATAAATGATACTGCAAGTCCGACATGGTTTTTTGGTGGTTCAATTGACGATGTCCGTGTTTATAATAGAGCTTTGTCTTCAGATGAAGTGCTTAACATTTACAATTTCACGAAATGAACCGCATCCTCACCATCCTTCTCCTGTCCCTGCTGTCCTGCTCGCTGCGGGCGCAGACATGGGTTTCCCAGTCCGGTTCTGGAAACAACAGTGGCAGCGACACGAATAACAAGATGCCGATTGCGACCTACAATTCCAGCGGGTCGGGAAGTGTTAATCTGGTCGGTGTTTTAACCACTGGACTGACTGCTACAAGCGGCACGATTTACTTTGAACCCGGAGCGAAGTTCTCAGCGCCAACATGGGGATGGGGAATCATCACTGGCACAGGTGGCATTACTATTGACGGCGGTGTCAATGGCCTCATCGAGGCGACGGCCAATGGCACCGGGATGACATATTCAAACAGCATTTGTGCAATCGCACTAAATAATTGCAAAGGTGTGGTCGTTAAAAATCTAACCGTTCAGAATATGTATGTATATCAAGGGCCATCTGATGAACAGCCCGGCTTGACTGGCAGTGGGTCAGCAGTTTTTATTTCTGGAAATTCCTCGAATATCACCATCACAAATTGTCTGTTCCACGACTCATTTTATGGTATTTTTGATCAATACACTTCCGGGTGTTCAAACATTGTGTATTCGCACTGTGTAGCGTATAACTGTAATTGGGGTGGTGGGGGTGGTGGTGGCACCTATGGTGGCACCTATAGCGGTGACGTCGGTGGACAAGGAATAATTGTTGTTATTTATCACCCATGAAACGTATCTTCACCATCTTGCTCCTGTTCCTGATGACATGCTTGCTTGTCAGGGCATCTGATTATTATTGGACGAACTCACAGCCAGCTTCGGCAACGTATCAGGCAGGCGACACAGTTCATTTGGTCGGGACATTCACAGGTGGAATCACCATCACCAACTCTGGCACGACTGTCAATCCCATCACCTTCCTGTTTGAGCCAAATGCCAAGTTTTCCGTGCCGACGTTCTCCGGCGTTTTGATTCAATGCAATCAGTCCAATGTGGTCATAGATGGTGGGCAAAATGGAATTATCGAAGCCACAGCCAATGGAACGGGATTGGCGTATTCCAATGATTTTGCCGCCATTCAAATATCAGGTGCATTTGGTGTCTTGGTCAAAAATCTCCTGATTCAAAATTTATATGTCAACGTGGCCGGGTCTGATGAAAACGGGGCGACTGCCGGGATAGAAATTTACAATACCTGTGGAAACATCACCGTGACCAACTGTGTCATTCACGACATGAAGGCCGGGATTTGGATTGCCTTTGGAGCGGGTTGTTCCAACATTCTTTATTCCCATTGCACGGCCTACAATTGCAACTGGGGCGGAGGGGCGGGAGATACCGGCAGTTCCTCAACCCTCAACGGTCTTACGGTTGACCATTGCCATTTTTACAACTGGCAGAACTGGGACGATAATGGCGACTGGGACCATCACAATGGATTTTATTGCTGGGCTGGGCAAGGTGCGGGAGGCTTGGCATCTAATGTGACGTATTCCGCCAACCATGTCGGGCCGGGGTATGGGGCACACAATACGGCGGGGCTGTTTATATCGGGGAATGTTGATGCCATATTGGTTTTCAACAACCTATTTGATGCCTCGGACGGTTCTTCGCCGGCCAACGCCCAACTGAATGTTGGCTTGTCGAGTTCATCCACAACCCGCATTTTCAACAATACGTTCATAGGTGCGCAAGGATTTGATATTGGTGGTGGTGGTGGTGTCAGCACCAGCTCCTTCCTGGCGTTCAACAATGAGTTTTATAACTGCTCTTTTCCAATTGAACTCTGGAATAATGTCACTTATACTTTTTGGTCGGACACTAACAACTTTTACAGCGCCGCAGGTAATCAGCAATTCAACGCATCCAACAACGGGAATGGGGCTTTTTACAATTTTGCAGGTTGGCAGTCTTATGGTGGTTACGGAAGTCCGTGGGATGCGCATAGCACAGCCAGCAATCCGAACCTGAACAATCTTTACGAACCGCAGGCAAATAGTCCCCTGCTCGGCGCGGGCGTATATAACTCGCTCGTTGCCGTGGATTACAATGGGGTGACAAGGCCAAATCCGCCGAGCATTGGAGCGTTTGAAGTGGCGACAACCAACGCGCCACCACAACCCATTTGTTTCACACCATTTTACAGACCAACACAATAATTTTATGAGCAAAAAACCAACACCAGTTAAACCACCCACTCCGCCGGTAAAGCCGGTTGTGGTCAAACCAACGCCAGCAGTGGTAACACCGCCCGCACCTGTCTGGACGCGGCTTGACCTTCAACCCAACTGCACCCGCCTTGACATCAATCAATTCGTTGCGCACAGCGGGGCAACTATTAAAGGTTTCGATGCGAATGGAATCCAAATTCAAGGGAATACCTACGGTCTTGGACTCATCAATATCGTGCCGACGATTGGGATTTGGGCGGAGCAAATATCAAATGATGGTGGGAATACTTACAAGCCAACTGGACTGGTTCTCAATCAAATTCACGCTGGGTCAAATCCCGACCACACAATCAATCTGAATCTTGACGGGGGAATTGGGCCGCAAGAACTCATGCGGTGGTTGAAAGTTTAACACGGGAAACAATTAGGGAAAAAGGGAATTGAATGAAAAAACCGAATCAAACAAACGATGATATTGCGAACGCGTCGAGTGATGCCGTTCAAAAGCTGGCGCACGCGGCACAAACAGCCGTCCAGACAATATCTGACGCGGCATCGGAAGCGACAAAGGTGGTTGCAACCGCAGCGGCAACCGCAGCGGCAATGGCAGAGGCGACCAAACTGAAGGCTATTGCCACTGATAAAGATTCAAATGACCATGACTTGCTGGTCAGATTGGAGACCCAATTGTTAGGATTAAAGGAGGACATCGGCAAACTGCGGATTGAGCAGATTGGGCGCGTCAATGACCATGAAGCAAGAATAAATGATTTAGAGCGGTCAAATATAAGGCAAACGGTTTGTGTTGCCGTTGGTGTGATATGGCTTACAGCCCTGACGGGGATGACGATTTACCATCTGTTTAAGATTCCGGTGTAATAATTTATGAAGCACTTTGACGGATACCTTTACGAACCATGAACCCAATGCTTTACTCCGCTGGCGGCTCGCTCCTGCGTTACGGGCTGATGATTCTGGCAACCTATCTAGTCAAGCATGGCATCTGGTCGCAGAGCGCGGCGGAGGGTTATGTGGAGGCGGCTGTTACTGCATTGTTGGCGCTGGGCTGGTCGTGGTGGAAGATTCACGGCAACCGGGTCAAGCTGCTCGTTGCCCTGATGCCGGGAGCCAAGACCGAGGACGAAGTGATTGCCCACATCGCCGCTGGCCTGCCAGTGCCAAGCGTGTTGACGCCATCGAACACTGTGCCAGGCGTGCCGGCTGAACCAACAAAGACGCCATGAACCGCTCCAAACCAATTTCGTCGGGTGCTTCTGGCAAGCTCGATATGGATAATCCCAGCCCGACACCAACGCCGGTAAAACAAACAACAAACTGAAAGGTAAAATATGACACTATTGAATACACTGTTCTGGGTAATCCTAATCCTTTGGGCGCTTGGATTCGCCATTGTCGCAAACACCACCTACCCTCATGCAGTTTTATACCACAGTGGCGTGCTGCTGGCGTTATTCGTCATCATCGGATTGAAGTGTTTCAAAACTCCAATCGTCTGAAATGAAAGCCTGCCACAACGGGACATTTTATACAGAGCTTGGACGGCTAATACGAGCAAACGATTTGTTGAATGACATCAAATCCTGCTTGAATGATTACAAACAATTTCAAAAAAATCAAATTTCCGAGGGTCGCACCTTCGGGGAAGAAATAAATGAGAACCTCGAAATACTACGGCTGGAACCCGTCACGTCCTGACTGGCGTGATCTCAAGTTCAAGCCTAAGGTCTGCCATCTGGCCGACAGGGTTGACCTGCGCGGCGCGCTCATGCCGCCGGTTTATGATCAAGCAAACATCGGCAGTTGCACGGCCAACGCCATCGCCGCGGCCTATGATTTCTCCCACGCCAGCGAGGGGCTTGGCTTTATCAATCCATCCCGGCTTTTCATTTACGCCAACGAGCGGATCATGGAAGGAACGGACTTGACCAACGACAGTGGCGCGCAAATCCGTGACGGCGTGAAGTGCGTGTCCACGATGGGCGTCTGCCCGGAAACAGAATGGCCTTACGTTGAGGGGCAGTTTTCCGCGGCTCCGCCAAAGGAATGTTACGAGAGCGCGTTGAAAGACTTGGTTCTCGAATACCAATCAGTTGACCAGCGTGAAATCATGGCGGCATTGAATCAGCCGAAGCCGATGCCGGTGATTATTGGTTTCACTTGCTATGAGTCATTCGAGAGCGATGAGGTTGCCCGGACTGGCATTGTGCCGATGCCGCTGCGCAACGAGTCGGTGGTTGGCGGGCACGCCGTGCTTTGCGTCGGCTACGATTTGAACGCCGGGACTTATCTCTGCCGTAATAGTTGGGGCGCGGATTTCGGGCAGGGCGGTTATTTTACCATCCCGATTTCTTACATTCACAACCCCGATTTAGCTTCGGACTTTTGGCTATTCAGCAAAGTTTCAAGTTGACCCAAAACAAACATTGGGTTAAAGTTTGGGGATGGATAAACATTTTGAAAAGTTCGGACATGAGAAAATGGAGCGCACTGGAAAGCGCGACTGTCTCATCTGTCACCGTGAAAGAGAATTAAAGCGCAGCAGATTGGCCGGGGCGAAACCAAGACCAACGGATTATGAGGTTGGAACAAGTGAAAAGTTTCCATGTGGCCACAGTCGGAGCTTGACAAGAAAAACGGTGCACGGGTGCGGAGTTTGCCACCGAGAAAAAGAGCGTGGCAGGTATAAAACGAAGCCTGAACATTACAGGATGAAATGCGCTGAAAGGCTGGCTCGCTATAAAATTGAAATGCCAGAAAAGATTATTGCCAGAACCAAATTAAACCATGCGATTGAATCTGGAAAAATTAAACGACAGCCTTGCGAGATTTGCAAAAACCCAAGATCGCAAGGCCACCACAGAGATTACTCAAAACCGCTTGAGGTTAGATGGCTTTGTGCGCTCCATCACTCCGAATTGCACGCCCAACTCGAAAGTTGAATGAAAAACAACTCCGTCATTTTGTTTTTGGCCATTGGCATCGCACTCATATTCTGTTCGGGCTGCGCGTTAATCAACGGCATTCGTCAAACCGACCCAAATTACAAGCCTTCTTACGGGGCAGCGAGGTCTCCGGTAGTGCAGGAGACCAATGCAACGGTCAAACTCAAACTGCTTCCGAAACTAAACCAGCTTCTGATTGTGCCGTTCACACAGGTCAACCTTTTTTACACCAACTTCTACAACGCGCATGAGCTTGAAATCATGGCCGGGGCGTCTGACAGTCTGATCAACTATCGAAACAACACCGGCTATGGATTGGAGTTTGGAGGGACATACTGGACGACCCGCTACACCGGCACCGGCGTTCGGGCAGGGATGGACTTGACCCGGCCAAACGTCAATCTGTTTAACTGGTCGCAAGTGGATTATTCGATGCGCTGGCCGATGTGGAGATTTGCACCGGAAGCGCGAGCCGGGCTGGGCAAGAGCTTCGTGGATGGATCAACTTACACCAAGATCGAAGTCGGGAGCGAGTTCCGATTCTCGCCGACATTCGGCTTTGAGGCGATGGCCGGAAACATTTTCGGCAACACTCCCGCGTCGGGGGTATGCGGATCGGCAGCTTTAACTTGGTCATTTTGAATACGGTCAACAAACAAAAACAAATGAAAAATACACTTAAAAACATCGCATGGGCAATCCGCCATCCGCTCAATGCGCTATGCTGGATTCGTCACGGCCAACCTTACTCTGCCGTGTATGGCACAATAGTCACCCTCATCGCCGCCACCGCGCTCGTGCTCGGTTCTGGCTGCGCCACCACGTCCGCGCCCTCGGCGCAGACTTATCAACTGCTCGTCACCACCGCTGCGGCTTCCGCAACGATTGCCGACCTGCAATCCAACCCGCAGGATGCGCCTTACTTCATCGCCGGCGCGCAGGTGTTCGCCACCATCGGCGGCAGCACCAATCAACTGACCGTCGCTGAAGTCGAGGCGGCATTGAAAGCCGCCGGCAATAATGACAAGACCATGCAACTTATGGTGCCGCTCGTTATCAACCTGATTGACGCCTACGCCAGCCCCACTGGCACAGGAACAAACAACACGGCGCAAAACATCTGCCTGTGGATTTCGCAAGGCATCAACGAAGTGGCCTTGGTGCCAGCCGCCAAACGCGGCGACGTGCTCCAGAATCTGAAATTGAAAATTCGGCGCTGAAAGTAACCTTTGCGCCGGGCGGCGATGGCTCCGTATGGGGCACAGCCGCCCGGTAAGCTGACATGATTGACACGTTCACAATCTGCGGTTTTCACCTTGCGCCGGGGCAGTTCTCTACGAGGATTGCCTCGACTGACACCGTAGATTTCAGGCACTTCATCCTGATGGACAGCGTGGAGTATTTTTCGCTGGCTGGTGACTTGTTTCGACTGCCACGGTTCGGTAAAAGTGATCTGGCGAGCATCCCGCGCCCACTGTGGGCGTTGCTGCCGCCGCAAGGCGAGGATGGCGCGGAGTATGGATTGTGTGCGTTTGGACACGACCTAGCCTACCTTGACACTCTGCTGGTGTGGCCTTCCAACCATGTGCTGGCCGGAGTTCCAATACCTAACGACAACACTGGATGGATTAAAGCCTCACTTCCAAGGCCAGAATGCGACCTGCTCCTGCGCGAAATGATGCTGGCGTGCAAAGTGCCGGAAGCCATCGCGGAAGAAATCTATCTTGGCGTGAAACTCGGTGGACAGTGGGCATTCGACAATGACCGCGCATGAAACCCCAAACCGCAAAGCAGCACAACGCACCGCAAGTGGGCGAGTCTGAACTGCGCGAAACTCCGGTGCAGAAATTTGAGAGCATGATGAAATCATTGGGATTCAAATTCGTTGACTGCACCCCGCCGCCAAATTTTACCGCCAAAGTCATGCGGCGGATACGGGCGGTTAAAGGGGAAACAAAATGCAAATCCACACGCCAGAAAAAACAAAAATCGTCCGCGACTATTTGACCCTGCACAAGGATGACGAGCCGCCGCTTCAAAACCGGACTGCGGCAAAGGTTCTGCATCAAAAACATCCTCACCTTTGGCCGAACTTTGAGGCCGTAAGAAGCTCCATACGCACGGTTCGCGGTAATAATGGAGAAGCGAAACGGAGCCAGTGTTTGCCAGACCTTTACCGGCCAAATCAAAAGGCGGGATTCGTTTGGAAATATCCCAAGAGCCAGATAAAGCCGTGGACTCCATTCATTCTCAACACGCCGAAGAACCTCATCATATCAGACGTTCATGTTCCTTTCCATGACAACGGCGCGCTGGAGGCTGTCTGGAATCACGCCGACGCATACAAGCCGGATTCAATAGTTCTCAACGGAGACTTTGGAGACTTCTTTGCCGTTTCTCGTTTCCTAAAAAACCCGACGCTGATTGACCTGAAAGGAGAAATCCAGGCGCAGCGGCAGATGCTCGGCTGGATTCGCCAGAAGTTCCCCAATGCCCGCATCATTTTCAAACTCGGCAACCATGATGAGCGATGGGACAAATATCTTTGGTCGCAAGCCCCGTTGCTGGTGGGTTTGTCGAATGTGCTTTTGGAAAATGTTCTCACGCAGGAATTAAAGGATGAATCCGGTGAAGTTATTGAACCCGCCATTGAGGGCGTCGAGTTTGTGAAAGATCAGCGGATTATCATGCTCGGCAAGTTGCCGGTGTTGCACGGACACGAGTTCGCTTCAAAGAACAGCAACTCCGTGAACGCCGCTCGCGGGGCTTTCCTTCGTGCCGTCCATCACATCATGGTCGGCCACAACCACCAGTATTCGAGCCACGCACAAGCAAACATTTTGGGCAAGGTGTTCGTCTCTTTTTCAACCGGATGCCTTTGCGATTTGCACCCGGAGTATGGACGATTCAACACAAACTGGATGCAAGGCTTCGCCACGGTGAACGTGAAGAATAACCATGAATTCACCGTGAACAACTACCGGATAATTGACGGAAAAATCTTTTGACAGGGACGTAGAACAGCAAATTCACTTGTGGTTTTGACATAAATTTGAATATCTGGTCGCGTAGTCCCGTTGCGTCCTGTTGGGCTTGAGACGCGCCGATGGGCTAAACCACACCAAAGCCACCTGAAAGTCATTCAAATCGTTCCTGCAAATCCGTAGCTTGATAAAACGGGCTTCCATGACCCTTTGCGCGACGACTCGGTTATCTACCTCAATCCACCACTTTTCTCCGGTTCGTGCATATTTTGACCAAACTGGGGGTGAAATCTGATAAAACCCAAGATCGCCAGAGCATCCAACCTGATTTGCCGCCGGACAGCCCTCAACTTGGTGCAACGCCCACCAGTCCACCTCAACCGCTTTGCACTGCGCGACGGAGAACAGGATGGCGATGGTGATTGTTTTCATAATTTCACGCCCGCATCAGCACTTGCTGGACTTTCTTGCCGGCCAGTGTAGGAGATATTGACCAGCCGCCACATGGCATTCTGTAAAGGCTTATTTGCATTTGCGGTTTGTCATCGAACCAAAGTATAACCTTGGCATTGGCCTTTGGTCGGCAGTTGAATACATGTTCATTCTCCGGTATCAGCGCAGCCTTGGTCTTGTGCTGATAGTATGCAGCTATCCCATCCCGCTTCCGTGCCTGCTTCATCCTAGCGTAACGCGTTGAACGAAAGTTGGACATAAAATCAAACTGATTTCTGGTTAGGCATATCTGCTTTGTTAGACGGCTCGGCCACATCTTCCATAGTTAGTGTGACTCCATCCAAAATAATGCAGTCTATCGTCGGATTTTCTTCCGCATCACAGGCGGTTATTTTCTCCGCTGTTCCGATTGGTTCGAGTGCGCAGCTTTCGTCCGGGTCTTCGTCATCGCGGTGGCGATACACTGGTAGGTTTGGTAGAGCCAGAAGCTTCGCGGCCAAGTCGTGAGACTTTATGACCTTCGCTCTTTTCCATTTGCGGAGCAGCCGGCTATTGTGCCTTGCACCTTCGCGGATATATTCGTCGAGTCCGGGCGGGTTGTATGGTATTTCATCATTCATATTTATTTTTGTTTATCGTTAATTCGCCGTCTAACAATTCCATTCAGCCAACCGCCGTTGGCCGATTCAGTTGCATTTGTTCACCTCAGCCCGGCGGTGGCTGATGTCAGCGTTAGGCGGCTCGACACCGACATCTTTGAGCCAAGCATCTATGCAGGGCAGGCAGATGTAGTAGCCGCACCATTTTTCGCTGTCTATCAGGGCGCGCTCATATCGGCAGCGTTCGCCCACTTTGATTGTGTGAGGCTTTTCTGGCGGGCACATTCCCATCCAGCATTTGTGCTCTGTGCGAGCCTTCACGATTCGCACCGTCCGCATTTTCACATCCACGTCTCGGTCGCCTTCAAACGGGTCGTATTGGACGTAGTATGAGTCAGGATATTTACCGCCGTCTAACACCCGCATGGAGCCAACGGCGGCTGCGCCTGTCAGTGAGATTTCAGAAGTGTTCATGGTTTGAGTTATTCGCGCCGTGGCTCATGCGGAGCGTTAGGC
>OCZT010000351.1_pt1 | contig 44921 bp, 29 predicted proteins | sample 1539031 | NCBI WGS metagenome assembly OCZT01 (sample SAMEA3539308, study PRJEB22396) | soil metagenome | biome: tundra; feature: field; material: soil | place: USA | collected 2010-05 | depth 0.15 m
CGCAATCCACAAACCCTCTTGCTTCTCCCGCTGCTTGCGCGTCCCCATCGCCATGCGCCGATTCTACAAACACACCCTGTGCATCCTCGAATACTTTCGGCTCGCGAATCAGCACTTGCACCACGGGCTGCTAAGGATGATTGGAGGTGCTGAGCGGCTGTCCCTGGGTGTGGCATTGCATGCACACGTCGTTGCCGCGCACGTGATTGAGTGTCTCAGGATTCACGATGTTCGTCCGCGTCGGACGTGCAACATGCAGGCTGCCCGGCCCATGGCACTTCTCGCAGCCGACATTCCACTCTGTAATCTGCTTCGTTTGGATTTTGTAGTTGACCGAATGGCATCCATCGCAGGTGGGACCGGTTGGCCGATCGAAGTTGGTGGGGCCATAGAATGGAACCCACCAATCGGTACCGGCGTCCACGTGGTACGGAAGCCATCGTTTTCTTCGCGATGTCCCATTGCGCGGGCATAGGGTAGTAGTCGTCGCCGCGCTTCACAAAGTATCGCTGCTTGTATCGGCTCCCATAGACCAACGCAACCTCATCGATGCCGAATGTGCGAAGAGGGTCGGCATGCGTGAAGTCTCCCACCACGGCTTCAGGATGGAGCTTGGGATCGCGAACAACGTTGGCCATTCGGGTTTTCTTCCAGCCCTCGTAAGCCTTGGCATGGCATCCTTTGCAACTTTCCGATCCAACAAACTGAGCCTTCGGCTCCTGTGTAATACCTGGGAGGGTCCAGAACGACATCGCGAGGATCATACATACGGGAACCCAAAGGTAACGTTTTGGCGAAGTTGGTGCGTGTAGAAGAATGTGCGCGACCATGGTCTCAATCCTTTGCTCAATGGAAATTGCCGTCGCCGCTCTATTTCGCTGTCGGCTTTACAGAGTCCGTTTCGTCTAGAGCTGACCGTAGCCCGCGTGCTAACGTGACCGCGTCTGCGTTCGCCCAGAAGTGCATGAAGTAAAGATGGGGCTCATCGAAGAGCATGTGGTTATCCGATGGGCAACAGCAACCCGGTCTTTCAGGCGCAATCGTCCGGCCTCTACAACCAGAACCTGCTGATCACCAACCTTGCCGCCCAGATAACGAGGGACACGTCCCTCTTCGGCTCCTATACGTACGGCAAGACGATGAGCAACACGGACGGCCTGACCACCTTCCCGGCGAATCCTTACAGCATGGCCGGTGAATATGGAGCGGCGTCCACCGATGTGCGCAACTTCGAGACCTTTGGCGGGACGATTCAAGCTTTCTGGAAGACGACGTGGAGCCCGCTGCTCACGGTCAGGTCGGGGCCTCCGTTCAATATCACGGTTGGACGTGACCTGTACGGCACTACGCTCTTCAATGGAAGGCCGGGCATCGCGACCGACCCGAGCAGGCCCGGCCTAATTCAGACCTCATATGGGTTATTGGATCCTTCTCCGACGACGGGAGAGGCAATCCTGCCGCGCAACTACGGGCGAGGCCCAGGTTCCGTGCAGTTCAATCTGCGGTTTAGCAAGACGATCGGATTTGGCTCGGTCAAGGCACCTGCGGGCACATCGGAGGGCAAGCGGGAATCCCGGTATGGGCTGGTCTGCACGTTGCAGATGCGGAATCTGCTGAACCACAACAATCCTGGGCTAATCATCGGCAACATTGCATCCCCTCTGTTCGGCAGAGCGAATCAAGCTGCGGGGTCATCGACTCAATCGGGGACGAGCTTTTCTGAGAACGCAACGAATCGGCGGTTTGAATTCCAGATGCGCTTCACGTTTTGAACATACTTCGCTCTTTGCAAAGACGGTCCAAGAGCGTCAGACGAGAGCACGAACGGCAACCGTAATGCTGCGAGGTTTCGATGAGATATAGCTCTATCGTCCTTCCGACACTTGTTCTCTGCGCGGTTTCTGCCGCCTACAGCCAGAAAGACAGCCCGCTCGTGCTTTCTCAGACGGTCTCCTTTCCCAGCGTGCAAGGAGGATTCAACCATATGTCGGTGGATGCCGAGCGCCAGCGGCTCTTTGCAGCAGCGTCCACCAATACGACGCTGGAGATTGTTGATCTGAAGCAGGGCAAACCATGGCGCACGCTACCGGGAGAAAAACCCGCAGCCGCCCGCTATGCTCCCGAGTTCGATCAACTCTATGTGACACGTGGCCAGAGTTTGTACATCTACGATGGTAAGACGTACGACGTGATTGCCAGAATTGATCTGGGGAGCAATCTTGACGAGTTGCAATATGATGCGCGGACCATGCGGTTGTACGTGGGGTGCATGTCGGCGGACAAGACGGGTATCGCGGTCATCTCGATTCCGGACGGAAAACTGCTGGGCAAGATTGTGCTGCCGGACAAGCCACAGGGGTTTGCGGTGGAACATTCAGGCAACGGATATTTGCGAATATGCCCGACCTGCGGCAGGTGGCCGTACTGGAAGTAGAAGGTGTTGAGGAACTGCTCGGCACGCTGGGAGCTGATCTCGCTGAGGGACTCCTTCATGGAGAGCGAGGAGCGCGAGTATTTGGCCATCGCGCAGGCGAGGACTTCAGGATCGGCGCCGGTGATGGCGTAGACGTCTGTGGCCGCTGCGGGCGCGGAGGCTGGTTTCGGGTCGGCGATGGCGGAATTTTTGTCGGACATGTCTGAGCAAGGATAAGTCACGCGGCGAAGTGAGGGCGTGGATAACGTGTTTGCTACTCCTATCCGGGGCGGCAGGGCTACCCCCCTCCCCCCTATATCTAAATTGCAAAATCTTCGAAACAAAGCACTTAGGTTTAGGCAGGTTTTGTAAAATCTTGATTTCAAATGACTTAAAATACAAAATATCTAGAATCAGCAGGTTACAGAATAATTCGTCGTGTCTTCGAGTGAGAAGGACAGGGCCAGGCGCGAAGCCGCGCTCCTGTGGTTCCTTCTTTAATTATACGAGGCGTGTCAAGGAATTCGCGGTGGATAAGGGGGCTGCGGGCTGTGGTGGGGCGGGTGGGATGAGTTTGTGTCGAGATTCCCAGGTCTCAGATACGAGACCTGGGGCACCCGACTATTCTGCAACTCTCGGTTCACTCGTTGGCCTTAGTTGCCGTCGCGCCGGGCTTGATCTGCGTCCGCCGCCAGATCGCGCATGAGCGCGAAGAACGCTTGCGACTGACCGATAAAGAGTCCCATTGCCGTCAGGAAACTCAGAGCGCCCATGGCAACTCCTTTGGTTTCCGTGGGCCGGATGATCGAGCACGGTGGGAGCTTGCGGCTGAGGAAGGGGCAGGGTTCGGGCATGATGAGGTTGGTTTGGAAATCCTCGCCACCGAACGGCGAAGAGTTCAAGTCGGGAAACGTTACGGATACTCCCGTTACCGGGTCTTTCGCGGTAAGTGGAGGCGCGTTGCCCGCCTTGTCCGCCCAGGTTTGGAAGTGCATGGTTTCTGTGGGGCCGATGCTGATCAGGATGCGAAGGACCTCCACGCTGTTGGCCCTCTGGGCCATTGACGGATAGAGGCTGTTGCCACCCTGTTCGATGGTCGGCATGTGGAAGCCAGCGGTGTTCGCAATCGCCTGGAGGAAGTTAGGATCGGCGGTATCGGCATCGGTTCTGGGGATGGCGGTGTGCTTGCCGACTGCCAGAGTCGGGATCGCCTGCGGGAAGGTGAAATTTGGGTCGAGATCGGGGTTATGGGTACTGCTTCGATACCGCGTCCACCAACTGGTATCGAGCGTTAGTTCCATCAGGTTTGTGAGTCGCAGTTTTCCGCTGGAGCCGGTTGCAGTGCTGCCGTTTAGAGTACGAAAAGGCTCAAGGCTCACCGAATCTGCGCCCTTGGAAGCCAGATACGCGTTGAGAAAGTTCTGGTGGGTGAATTCATCGTCGGTATTGTCGTGAACGTACTGGGCCATATCGGCGTCCAAAACCGATAGGGCGGCGGTAAAGGCAGGATTTCCAGTTCCACCTGGGACTTCGCTGTCCGGGATACCGCACAGTTCGTTGTACTGCACCCAGAAGTCCGTCTCCAGGATTTCCGCTGCCGCGGCGAAGCGAAGCAGGGCTGCATCTCCCCGCGAAAGGTGGCCGCTTCGTTCCATCGGCTCGCTTTCCGCCAAAAGCGACGTACCATTCGCCAGGAGTCCGACACCGGCAGTAGCGACCCCTGCCGCGGATAGTCCTTTCTTTACAAACGTGCGTCGGTCAATCTCGGTTTTCATGTTGTTCCACATGGTATGCATAATCTGAGAAGCCTCCATGACTCGGAAGCGTGCGCCTTCCTCGCGCGGCATTTGTCAGCGCAACGTCAGAATGTTGTCACTTGTGCAGGCGCCTGCCGCTAATGTAGTCACATGAAGTTTCGATCATGCCGGATCAAAGTTCGATCATCCTGTGCGGAGGATTCTGCTTTTAAATTCCGCTGAGGCCATAATAATCACGGCGGATTGGCCGAGGCAGCCGCTCTCTCACCGGCCAATGCTCCGTTTCCGAATCTTCCTCGCCTCGATACGAGTGGCGCGGGCTTTCCAGGGGGCCGTGAGTGGGGGGATCAGGATGCTGCTTACGATGCCGCTGCCTGTGCCGGAGGTCTCCGGAAAAGATGAGATACAAGTTCCCCCCGCTCCCCCCGTCCCGCGGGCTTAGTCACGTAGTCCAAAGGAAACGGAAAAAGGTGCGCATCAGGCCAAACACATGTCGCGGCACGCTCTACTGGCACCTCACACACAATTGGTCCGTCAAAACCAACTGTGCCAAGCCGAAGGAAGTGAAGCAGGAAATCGATCAAGGGAACCTGGTCACAGCGTTTGAGCTCCTCCGTCACTAGCGTAGTGCGTCACAATTGGAGGTAAGTATGGCGATGGCTTATACCTCTCGGTCATTCCCTCAGGGGCTAAAGCCCCATTGATAATAGGCTATTTGTGGCGGGACTAAAGTCCCGCCCTATCAAAACCAATTATGTCCATCTGAGTGACGCACTGCACTAGCATTGCCTACTACTTAGCTTCTGGCTTCTTTGAATTTGTCGCGTCCAATGCAACGCGAAGCCCGTGGGCTAACGTGACCGCGTCTGCGTTTGCCCAGAAGTGCATGAAGTAGAGGTGCGGCTCATCGAAAAGCATGTGATTGTGCATCGCCTCCACGTCGATTCCGTGTGTGTGGAGAGCCCGGATCACCGGATTCACTTCGCTGGCAAGCAGCACGAAGTCTCCGGAGATTGCAGCCTTTCCACCCCCTGTCGGCTGGAAATTGACTGCAGTGGCAGTTCCCATGGATGGCGGGACCTCCATGCCACTGTCAGTGATCTTCTCCATACGCGGGATGCCAAATTGCAGGATGCCTCCGCTCACCTTGCCCGGGCACCCCAATGCGCTTTCGACGGCTTTCGTATCGAGGTCGATCGGCGTTGGAGCGGCTGACGGTATTCCGGCAGCCTGCGAGCCGGGAGTCTTGGTCAGAGCAAGTGCGGATGAAAGTGAGGTTGCGAGTTTTACAGCGTCGCCATGCCCGGCGATATGCATGTAAACGATGTGCGGTGTCTCTCCGAGGAGATGGTTGTGGATCGAAGTCTGTTCGATACCTTCCTGCTGAAGCTTCAGCATCACTGGCTCAACCTCATCTTCGGCAGAACAATGTCTCCCATCAGCATTGTTTCGCTGCCCATCGTCTTGAAGGCCGCCCATGACCCTAGCGCAAGGCCCGGCGCAACGAGCACGCCGTCTTTCGTCACCTTCAGGTCTTTTCTCGGCATCGCAAACTTGAAGACGTCTCCGGGCTGAATCTGGCCGGATCTTCCGAGAGCCGCCTCTACCGGCTTCCATGCGTCTGTGCTGATGGCGGATTGCTGGGCAAGTACCGGCGATGTCGCCAATATCAAGAGAGTCATTGCATAACAACGGTAGGGCTTCATATGGATATCCTCGGGCTGTTGAAGTTATTGGAGGGCGTTGTAGAGACCGTCGATCAAGTCGATAACTTCAGGCGGAATCGCGAGACGCTGAAAGGCCCTCAAATACGGCCACGGAGGCCTGAAAAGTTCGAAAATCGTTCACCAGGGCCGACCAATTCTCCCGAACCAACCCTATTGAAGATCGAACGGCGCGTATCCGAATAGACCCTTGGGTCTGCTCTCGATTAGCAACGATAGAGGACACCATATCGGCGCCCTCTATCGTTGAGTTTTTCGATTATCGCTGGCCTAGTTAGCGTCCTCATCCTCGTGATCACGGTTGTCGTGTGCGTTATTCTGCGATTCTGTTATCCGCATAACGACTCCCGTCGTTCCCTGGACTGTACCCGTCTGGCTGGCGAGAAGATAGAGTTCTCCCTCCCGATCCTGGGCGAATCCGAGTACAGCAAGACCCAGAACGCTCCTGCCCTCCACGGCAAGTTCCTGAATCTGGTGGTTGGGCCCGCGAAGGACAAAGAGGTGACCTTCGATGGGCACGGTCGCGCTGCCGTAGTCGCCAAAGACGTACTTGTTACGCAGAGCGTCGACGCCGTCACCACGATAGACGAAGCCGCCGATAATTGCCTGACGCACATGCACGCCTGAGTGGAGCGGAGCGGTTTCGCCATCCCCGTGATCGTACTCGGTGATCGGATCGACCAGGCCAGCCGGAGAGCCGGGGCTATTCTGCCAGACGAATCCGGTGCCGCCGCGGCCGGGCAGGAAACCATCGAAGAGGAAGGTGCCTTCTTTGATGGGCCAACCGTAGTTCATCCCCTTATGCACGATGTCGACTTCCTCGATATCGTTCTGCCCGACGTCGCCCACATGGAGTTCGTCGGTCTTGGTATCGAAGGACATCCGCCACGGATTGCGGAAGCCGTAGGCAAAGATCTCGTGCGGTTCACCCAGGGAAGCCATGGGACTCGCGAAGTCGTTGTCGGACGGAATACCGTACTGGCCATTGGCGGAGTTATGTCCGAGGGGATCGATGCGCACGATCTTGCCGAGCACGTTGCCGGCGGCGAGTGTCTGCGCATTGCCTGCGGCGGCATGTCCGACGCCGGAGTCGTTGGCCCCACCACCATCTCCCAGGGAGAGATAGAGCAGGCGGTCTGGACCGAACATCAACGCACCTCCATTGTGGTTGAACTGCGGTTTATCGATGCGCAGAATCTCCCGGGAGCTACTGGGATCCACGACCATCGTGTCGTCGTCTATCTGGATGACATGCCACTCCTTGAGGACGTTCTGGCAGTTGGGCGCTACGCCTGGAGGCATGGTGCTGAAGGTTGGGATGCCGGTCGCCGGTTGCGACGCGTAAGTGTAGAAGAGATAATTCTTCCGGAAGTTGGGATGAAAGGCGATGCCGAGCAGACCACGCTCATCGTACTTGGTGGGGCCCACGCCGAGGGGGACAATCTGGTTGCTGATATCGAGGAAGAGTTTACGTTGCTGACCACTGCCGTGGCGCGAGATGTCGGCGACCCAGACTGTTCCAACCTGGTCTGCGATGTAAAGGTGCTCGGAGTCGCCTGGAGCGATTGCTCCGGCTGTGGGTTGAACGAGACCTGACATGACTGTCTGCAGGCCGATGGTGATGCCACTGGACGGGATTGTGGCAACAATGGGGTCAATCAAAGGCGGGTGAGCCTGAGCCCAGGCTGGCGTCGACACGCAGCTTGAGCCAACCAGGATGAAGGCGGTTAGAAGTGCATTATTTCGTTGAGAAAGATGTGTCATAAGTTCTCCTTTGTGCCCCCTGCGGGAAAGGATCGAACTGGTTGCTGCGTACTCCTCCCTGCAAATGACTCAGATCAATCTAGGAGGATCGAAAAGCATCTATGTCATCGGGGTGTCATTGCTTTGTCAAAGTCGGGCGAGGTGCAGGAGAACGTCGACGAGCCCACGCAGCCAACCCGCAAGGGTGGAAAGTTCGAAAGCCGTCTACCAGGGCCGACCAATTGTTTTAGACCGTAGACAGTCGATAGGCTCACCCCTGCAGGCTAAATCCCATCTTGCCGTCCCATGCTGCGATGAGCAGAATCTCAAAAGCTCGGTTGTTGCGGAGGCCATAGAGCCTGGGTTCTTCAACTTCGAGGAAGGCCTTGGGACAACACCCTCTGTTCGCCTCGTTGCGGTGGATGGCTCCGTGTTAGCATCGTGTGGTTCAATATCGCACTCTTGAGGGTGAGTCATGAAGCAGCCTCCGTCGACCGCCGATAGGCGCAATTTTCTGAAGACCGGTGGCGCCATTGCCGCTGGTTTCCTCACTCACGGGTCCGTGCCCATGAGCGCGGCAGGCTTCCTGCCTGCTTTGCCCGCAAATTCCAACACTCTGGCATCTATGCCGACGCGCAATCTCGGCAAGATCGGCTATAAAGTCGGCATCTTCAGCCTTGGTGGCCAGTCGGCTCTCGAGAAGCCAAACAACTTCGACGCAGCTGTGCCCATCATCGAACGCGCCCTCGATCTGGGGATCAACTACCTGGATACGTCATCCATCTACGGTGGTCCGGAGCGATGGAGTGAGCAGTATGTTGGTCGCGTCATGAAGACGCGGCGCAATCAAGCATTTCTTGCAACCAAGACAAAGGAGCGCACACGCGACGGATCGCTGCGCATGATCGAGAAGTCTCTCCAGCTGCTGAACACGGATCACGTCGATCTTTGGCAACTCCATGATGTCGGTCTGCCTGAAGACGTCGACGCGATCTTCGCCAAAGGCGGGGCCATGGAGGCGCTGATCGAGATGCAGCAGCAGAAGGTCGTGCGTTTCCTGGGCGTCACGGGACACTATCGCCCTGAAGCTCTGATCGACACCATCAACCGGCACGCGTTCGACACGATTCTGATGGCCCTCAACGCCGCGGACACGCACATTCACAGCTTCACGGAGAAGCTGCTTCCCCTTGCGGTGGAGAAGCAGATGGGCATTATCGGCATGAAGGTGCCCGCGCGCGGACGGCTGCTTGCGAGCTGGACACCGCCTTCTCTGGAGGCCCAGCAACATTCATGGGAAGGGTCGGCGATCGCAACGCAGTCGGGAGTGATGAGCATGCGCGACGCCATGCGTTTCACTCTCTCTCACCCCGTCAGCACGGTCATTATCGGCTGCGACAACATCGCGCAGCTCGAAGAAAATGTGCAGATCGCAAGAGCCTTTACACCGTTGTCCAACACGCAGATGGCATCCCTCAATGCACTGGCGGCACCCGTCGCCAAGCAGTCGCTCTTCTTCCGCTTTACGGATCGAAGCAAAGGCTGACCAATGCGTAGCTAGTGGCCTAACCTGGTGTTGAAAAAGTGCGCCATAATTTCGTCGGCCTCCCTGGTTTCCGGAAGGGAGGGATCGTTCCAGAAGGCATGCGGCAATGCCTCGAAGACCACGAGCTGCGCGTCGTTTCCTGCCCGCAGAAATGCGCGCTGCATAATCGTAGTCCCGCTCAGCAGCAGGTCGCGCCCGCTGGTCACGAACAGCGTAGCCGGGAGACCGTGCAAGTCGGCGTAGACGATAGAGAGTGACGGATCGGTGAGCGGAAGCTCGCCGGCATAGGCATTTTTTCCCGGTGATTTGGTTTGTGGTGGATCGAGATGTCCTGACAGTCCATTCAACGCATAGAGAGACATGGAGTCTCCGCTTTTGTTGAAGTCGCCCATGCCGGAGAAGATGCCGAGCGCATTTGGCAGCGGGAGCCCGAGATCGCGAAGCTTGACCGCCACTTCGCCGGTGAGAATCGCACCGGCTGACGTACCGAAGATGCCGATGTTGTCAGGTCGATAGGTTTTCAAGAGGTTGCGATAGACAGCCACCGCATCCTCCACCGCTGCGGGGAACGGGTGCTCGGGTGCGAGACGGTACAGTACCGCGACAACCTTTGTCCCGGACAGGTAAGCGACGGGGATCGACTCGGTCAACGAACCTGAATCAGAGTCAAATCCGCCTCCGTGCAGGTTGATCAAGACGCGTTTCCTGTTCAAGGGCGGCGTCGTGAGTGGAGTGATGACTCGAACCGGAACACCCGATATCTGGGTGACCTCAACGGTTACCGGGTACTTCGTCTGAAAGGCCTTACCTGTCCGGTTCTGCCACTCGTCTGTCTTGCGCCTGCGCTCGGCGAGCGTTTGGGGGACCGCGGCGTCACTCGCGGGTCGAGCCAGGAGTCTCTGCGCCTCCTCACTAATCGTCTTGGGAACAGGGACAATTCGGGTCACGATAGCGGTTCCGTCGGGCGCGATCGTGCTTGAATCCACCTGTCCACTCGACGTCGTCGCCTTCGTCTGTGCGGCTGCCAGCGATGCGGCTGCGGTGCAGCAAGCCAGAACCACCACATGCAATGTTTTAAATGTCGGCATCATCTGGTCCATTCGTTTTTCCTGTTGTCGTGCATGGCGCCGGGCATCGGCACTAGCATGAATGCAAAAAGGGGATCAGTATACAGTCGGCGAGTGAATATTGCCCCGGCGTAGGGGCTCTCGTTGCGGACCGGATACTCAGAGATGTCTCTTAATGTTAGGGTTCTCAGGATGAACGTTTTGCCTCCTGACATCACCAGTATCGAGACGAACCACCAGCGAGTGAATTCCATGAGCATCAATTTGACTAAGCACGTTTTTCGCAGCATCGGTGCTACAGCCTGCCTGATCCTCGGAACTGCAACTTCCTTCGGACAGCAGAGCCAGCCGACCATTACCGGAATTTCGCACATGTGCGTGTATGCGAGCGATCCCGCTGCGAGCGATCATTTCTATGCACACATTCTTGGAGCCAGCAAGGGAAGCGACCCGCAGGATACGGCTGGCACGCGTTACTACTTCAGCCCGACCCAATTTGTAGAAGTCCTGCCCTTACCGGCCGATCACACTCTGAGCAGAATGGCGTGCGTGGCCTACAGTACGGTCGATGCGGCCGGCTTGCGCGCGTATTTGCGCGGTCATGGTGTAGAGAACGCCGGCGAGGTGCAGACCGGAACTGATGGCAGCCGCTGGTTCAAGACGAAGGACCCGGAAGGCAATGAGATCCAGTTCGTGCAATCAGGGCGGCTTCCCGTGCTTTCTGCAAATGCAAATCCTATCAGCACCCGCATCATTCATGTGGGATACCTGGTCCATAGCAGGGCGGCTGAAGATCCCTTTTACCGGGATGTCCTGGGATTCCGGCCGTACTGGTATGGCGCGATGCAGCCAGAGCATTTGGACTGGGTGTCGCAGCAGGTGCCGAACGGGCACGACTGGCTGGAGTACATGCTGGTGGGCGATGGGTCGACGACGCCACTAAGCCGCGTGGACGCGCATCAGCTCGGTGTTCTCAACCACTTCTCGCTTGGAGTTGCCAACATGGAAAAGGCGGTGACCACGTTGATCGGAGAAGATCGGTTGAGTCCCAGACATGACGGTCCGCAGATGGGCAAGGACGGCAAATGGCAGGCCAATCTCTACGATCCAGATGGAACCCGCGTCGAGTTGATGGAGTTCCAACCGGTGACGAAGCCATGCTGCTCGTCGTTCACCGCCGAGAGCCCGGTCAACTAAGTCGCCGTAGGGGACGCCAGCTCGGTTAGCTCCGCTTCGTTCCGCAGGAGCCCCGTACCACCAGCTCCACTGGAAGCACGATGCGCTTGGGAGGACTATCGCCCTTGCCGTCTGCGAGCCGCGAGAACAGTGCCTCGGCTGCGGTGCGTCCGAGCAACTCAACCGGTTGACGGATGACGGTGATACCCGGCTGCAGCAGTTCGGCGGTCTCGAAGTCGTCGAACCCCACCAGCGCAATCGGCTCGGGTGGATGGATCTTCAGTGATTGAAGAGCATGGAGCACGTGCCGCGTGACTAGATTGTTGGAACAGAAGAGCGCGGTCGGGGGCCGCTTACCCGCGACAAGGGTACGTATAGCGGCGTCGGTGGTTTCGAGCACGTCTGTAACGGTGTGCACGTCCGCCTTGAGCCCCGCCGCCGCCATCGCGTCGCGATAGCCCTGCTGGCGCGTACGCATCGTATAGAGGTGCGAGCCGAGGCTAACGCACGCAATCCGCTTATGGCCCAGACCGATCAGGTGTTCGGTCGCGAGTTGTCCACCGCGCTTATTCTGCACCAGGAGGCTGTCGCAGCGACTACCGTCCAGCGGCCGATCCAGCGTGACCAGCGGCAGATTATCGAACTCTGGCGACAGCAGGCGGGATGATCTCCGCGCGCGCGTTGCGGGAATGACTACGACACCCTCCACGTGGCGATTCACCATGCGGCGCGCTTCAGCGAACTCGTCGTCGGGATCCTCGTTCGAGGTAGCGATTACAACGGTGTAATGATGCTGCTTAGCGACGATGCTCACAGCGTGGGCGCAGTTGGCGAAGAAAGGATCGAAGAGGTTCGGAATCAGGATGCCGATCTGCCGGGTGCGCTGTTCGCGCAGCGATCGTGCCAGTTCGTTCCGCTGATAGTGAAGCTTCTCGACCACGGCGAACACGGCCCGCCGCGTTTCTTCGGTTACGTGGGGCTTCCCATTCAGAACGCGAGACACGGTCATCATGCTGACCGCTGCCGCTTTTGCGACGTCAGTCATTCGGACACGTCGTGCCATGATTCCTGTCAGCCTCCAGTTTTCGCAGATGTCTTCTTGCGATCAGTGTATAGGGCTTGGCTCAGAACTAAAGGTTGAGGCAGGAAGACCCGCCGAATTGTACAGGCTGTGGGTCACCACGCTGTTCCAGCCATAGCGCACAAACCGCGGGTGCGGCAGGCTATTGGATGAAACCACAATCGTATTGCCGTCAATGCGCGACTCGGCGGGTAGAAAATGGTGGTCTTCCCCCGCGAGTTCGAAATCTCCTGTCGGCTGGCCATGAGAGTTCAGGCCTTCTGCGTGGTCGAACCAGACACGCATAGCGGTTGTACCGTTGGACAGAAGCTCGCTGGTCGCACGCCTGTACAAGGGCCCGGTGTAACGAACGCTTTCTCCATAGACCATGCCCCGCGCAGCCAACGCGAGCCGCGCACCGACGGTTTGCTTGTCCGGGGGATGCACATTGTCCGCCAGCCCCACATCCAGTGAAACGGCCATGGCTGTATTGGCTACAGACAGGACGCGACGCTGCTGCTCACGGACCAGCCCCCAGTCCTCGCCAGGAGAGTAGAAACTGGAAATCTGCACATACAGGAACGGCAGATTTCCTTGTTGAAAATGAATGCGCCAGTCTCCGATGAGACCTGCAAACAGAGTGTCATACACGGGTGCGCGGTCGTGCGCTGAGTTGGTCTCACCCTGATACCAAAGGAAGCCCTTGATCGTCATCGGCGTGAACGGCGCGATCATGCCGTTGTAGAGCGCCGTGGGACTCCAGGAGGTCTCCGATGGGTGCCACGGATGCTGTGGCGCCGGTTTCCCTTGAGCCTTCGCGGCCTCGTCTTCGCGCTTCTCGGTGGCGACGGTCAAATCCAGATCAACCTGCGAATCGGCGAACCGGGCACGGCTTGCCAGCGCTGGCAACAACTCAGGATGGGTGCCCAGCGTGTCCAGCGAAACCCAGGAGTCGGCCGGAGTTCCGCCCCATGTGGAATCGATGAGACCAATCGGAACGTTCTCCTTCGCGGCGATCTCTCGCCCGAAGAAGTAGGCAGCAGCAGAGAAAGTCGCTGCTGTGTCCGGTGTGCATTCTGTCCAGGAAGTGGTGATGTCGTTGAGCGGGTAGTCCGAACTCTTGTGCTCTACGAGCAGCAAGCGCAGTCTGGAATTGCTGGCGGCGGCAATCTCCGCTGCTGCGTTCTTGACGACCGCCGCCGGAGGGAATCCATTCAGCGGCATCTCCATGTTGGATTGTCCCGAAGCGAACCACACATCGCCCACCAGCAGGTCGCCGATCATGCGGTCGGTGCCGTCTCCGCTCAACGTCAGCGTAAACGGTCCGCCTGCCTCTTCGGGAGCGAGATAGAGGCTCCACTTGCCCAGGGTGTCGGCTCGGGCCTGGACTGTCTGCTGGTGAAAGCGTGCCGTGAGGTGAGCCTCCGGCGAGGACCACCCCCAAACATGAATGGGGGCTCCACGCTGCAAGACCGCGTGGTCGCTCAATATTCTCGGAAGGCGAATCTCAGCCGATGCTGAGCATCCACCAGCGGCGAACAACGCGAAAATGGCGGTGAGGACGGACAGTCTATTTTTCAATTTGCCACCAGGTGACCGGCACATGAGAGTGGAGTTGAAGGTGCGCCTAAACCGTGAAGATGGGGCAGCAAGGCAGCGCCAAGAAGACCTGCTGACGGACCCAGCACGGCCTGACAGATAAATGTGTGGCCCTGCTCGATCGTCAGTGTTTGCGTGGGGGCCATCAGGCGATACACCAGGCTATGGTCATGCACCGCCTTGAACATGCTGGACGCGAACAATGGCCACGCGGTGGCGACGCCCCCGCCCACGACTATAAGCGGCAGGTCCAGCGTACTGATCAGGTTTGCGATCCCGATGCCCAGGTACACTCCGAGTTGCTCAAACGCAAGCTGCGCGCCTCGGTCGCCTGCCTCAGCAAGTTTTGCGACCTGCAGGGGAGTGAATTCACCCGTGCCACCCGCCAGTTCACGTAAAGCCGCGGTGCCATGGACCGAGACTGCAACCGTCCTCGCCAGCCGCATAAGGCCGTTGGCCGAGGCGTACATCTCCAGGCAACCGGAGCTGCCACAGCTACATGGGAGATCATCGGGAACGATTATGGCGTGGCCTACCTCTCCTGCCATTCCAAACATGCCTTGCCACACTTCTCCGTTGAGAATGAGACCGCTGCCAACGCCGGTGCCGAGGGTGAGCATTGCCATCGACGACAGGCCTGTCGTCTTACCGGCCCCCAGTTTCCACTCGGCGATCGCGGCGGCGTTTGCGTCCGACTCGAGGATGACCGGCAGGCCCGTGGCTTCGATCAGCGCATCGCGAAGCGGAAAGCCATCCCAGCCCGGGAAATTTGCGAGCAGGCCCAAAACGCCGGTGCGTAGATTGATCGGTCCCGGACTTCCGATTCCTATTCCAATAGGAGCGTAAGGCTTCCCCTGCACCACAGGGCGGTCCAAAAGAGAGCGAACGGCCGCAGCCATGTCGCCAACCACTGCCTGGGGCCCGGCCGCCACGCGGGTTGGCATCGTGCGGCTGCCCAGAATTTTCATACCGCCGTCAAGAATTCCGACGCGAGTAGTGGTGCCTCCCAGGTCGATTCCAATGGTGATGAAATTTAGCTCTGACATTATTTGGCTGGCTCCCGCATAAGGTTCTTGCTGTTGGAAGCCGAGAAGGCGGCTTGGTCGAAGGCGTCGCGAAGGCTCATGACCTTGAGGTTGCGTTCGAGTTTAGCTCGCGTAGCAGATCCTTTTACCTCAACTGTTAAAGGGATGCCCGGCAGAAGATCGAAAGAATTATCCGAAAGCTGAACATCCAGATCGTCGAACCCGATCCACACGTTCCGCGCCAGTGTGGACGAATGCAGCGTAAGCAGCGTTCTTCCGCCCGAAGAACTCCACGCGGTCTCGATGGCAGCGGCCGGCAGCCGCAGGTTTCGCACATGGTCGAAGTAGACCGTGCGATCCGCGACCTGCCGGTTGTCAACGGTAAGGACAAACCGTGCGAGCGTGTCCGCAGCGGGATGAGCACCCAGCAGACTCGCCACCGTCATGTGTGAAACCCTTTTTGCCGACGCTGCGGGAATGCTATAGGTCTGATCCGAAGTCGAGTAGACCTGCCCATCGAAGCCCATCACGCTGACGCTCACCATGGCCTCTACGGGATGATCGAGGTCGGAGATGATGGTCGTATCGATGACGCCATCGTGAAGGTACGGCGCGACTGCTAGATCAGCGTAGAACTTCTTCGCGTAGAACTGCAGCGCTTTCCATCGCCCGAAGTAGTCGATCGAGGCCCAGCTTGGACCCGGCCAGCAGTCATTCAGTTGCCAGTAAAGGGAACCCATGGTCCGGGGGCGCGCACTGCGCAGATGTTCGGCGGCCGTTCGGATCGCTTCTGCCTGCTGCACCTGGCTGACATAGACGAAGCTGGCGAAGTCCCTGGGGGTAGGGTATTCCGCGTCCATGTATTTCTTGATGCGCTCATTCCCGCCGCCGTTCTTCTGATGCGCCATCATGACTGGCGACGTAAGTTGTTCGTCACCGGGCTCGGCGAAGCTGGCGATGGTGCGCATCTCCGGGAAGCTCTGGAAGCCGTACTCGCTCATGAAGCGGGGTGTGATGTTGTTGTACTCCGCGACCGGCGTGGTCTGGCCCCATACCGCCCAGTAATGCATGTCACCCGCGGTTTGTATGTCGGGCGCCTGGTCGTATTCCGCATGCGGAGAGCTGGGAGTGTAGGGAGTCTCCGGCGAGTGCTGCGCGACCGTCGACTTCAGCACATCGTCCATGATCAACAGGTAGTCCTGCCACACCTTCTGCTGCTGGTCTGCAGTGAGCTTCTTCTTGAAGTCCAGCCGGTCGCCCCAGTGAAACCATCCGGTCTCGACCTCGTTGTTTCCGCACCACAGCACGATGGACGGATGATCGCGTAGCCGTTCTACCTGTTCGATTGCTTCCTGCCGCACGTTGTCGCGGAAGTCCGCGCCGCCCGGGATTTGCGCTCCGCCAAACATGAACTCCTGCCACACCAGGATGCCCAACTCATCGGCGATGTCGTAAAAATCATCCGTCTCATAATAGCCGCCTCCCCACTCCCGAACCATGTTCATGTGCGCATCCACAGCCGACTGCAGTATCTGACGATGCTGTGCCGCGGTCACTCGGGGTGCAAAGCTGTCGAACGGAATAACGTCAGCGCCCTTGGCAAAGACCGGCTTGCCGTTCACGACAAAGAAGAAGCTGCGGCCAATGTCATCCCTGGTTCGCCGCAGTTCTACCGATCGCAGACCCGTGCGCACGGCAGTTGTCTCATCGAAGCCGGGACCGGACAGCGTGGCGCGAAATTCATATCTCGATTGAGCCCCATAGCCGACGGGGTTCCAGAGCCTGGGATGCACAACCTCCAACGGGACCCGGATCGTGTTTTCACCCGCGGCAAGATGAACGGTCCGTGTGCCATGGGTTGCGGCGACTGCGCTAGCCTGGCCCATCAGCCTTCCGTCCACCGACATCGTCGCGGTGGTCTCATGGTCGGCAAACATGTCAAGATCAGCTTCAATCGAGGCAGAAGCCGCATCAACGCGGGGTTGAGCAATATGCAGATGGCCTATCCGCACATTGTCCCAGGTGACAAGATGCACATCCTTCCAGATGCCTTCGTTGACGAATCGCGGACCCCAATCCCAACCGAAGCTGTAAGGCGCCTTGCGAACATACGGGTCGGTCGCGATGCCCTCCTCCGCGATTGCCTGCACCTGCATTACGGTCGGCAGCTTCACGTCCATCGCTTTCACCTGGGGGAGCAGGGATGTGACCGCGGAATGGAACACGACACGAATCTGGTTTGCGCCGGGGTGCAGGAGCGGCTTCGCATGCGCGCGCCATGAACGAAACATATTGTCGGCCTGGAGCAGAGGCTGGCCGTTGAGATAAACCTCGCTGAAGGTATCCAGGCCGTCAAAGACCAGTTCCACATGGCGATGGGTGAGTTGCGCTGCACTGACGTTCAGCGTGTTGCGGTACTCCCAGTCGATGAGCCCGATCCACTGCAACCTTGCCTCGTTGTCACGATGAAATGGGTCCGGGATCGCATTTGCCGCAAGCAGATCGGTCAGCACCACGCCGGGTACCGTCGCTGGACGCCACGTAGCGGCCTCCGGATGATCGGGCGCGTCCAGCGCGTGGAACTCCCATCCCGTGTTGATAAGAACATCGTGAATGGCGCTGGCAGAAATGGGCACACGCTGGGCAGGCACGGCCTGAGCGGGGATAGTGCCAGCGCCTAGAAGCAGCAGCGAAAGAGTGAGGCAAGCCGGGCGACAATTCATTGACAAACCCAGTTGAAGTTATTCTGAAATCGGTAAGAATTGACTTTGTGAACGATATCACGACTTTTCTGGAATGGGCATCCCCCCAATTTAACTGCCATTGAAGTGTGCAGAAACCGGGCTACTCGGCCGCCTTCCAGTGATAACTCGCAATCATCTTCCCATCCACTCCCACCATCACAATCGCGCCTCGACCGGGCTCCATCACCGTCGCGAATGTCTTCCCGCTGCGCCGATCCTCAAAGCTCACAGTCCTACGCTCCGTCTCCGAGCTCAGCACATAGAGCGTCGCATCCTTGTATTCCGTGGGACACACGAGGATGCCTGGCTCGTTTTTTCCGCTAACCACCTGCGCGACTATTCCGCTTTTGCGCATGGCGTACGCGTAGACGCGCCCCACTCCCTCCAGGTTGTCGCTCAGTTCCAGCGGCAGCGCCGAAAACAAGATCCGCCCCGAGCCCAGAGCAATCTCCTTCCACTGGCTGCCATCGGCCAACGCCGCCCGCATCAGCACAGTCGTCTTCTTGCCCGCGTAGGAGAAGACATCGTCGCCTCCCGGCCAGTTCATCTTCTCCTCGCGCAGGTCGAGCGCCACTGTCTGATAGTTCAACCCGAGTGCCTTAGCTCGATCCGTCCCATGCAGATGCGCATCCGCATCAAACGGCCCAGTGACCAGCAGTGTCGCGCCGGCCCGCACTCTCGTCTCGATCGCCATCCACGCACCTTCAGTCAACCCCAGCGGCGAAGGCAGTAAGATCAGCTTTGGCGTTCCCAGCCGCTCGATCTGATATTCCCCGACGACATAGGCGGAACCGTGGGCCTGCTGATACAGCGCACGTACTGCATTCTGCTGCGCCTGCAGCGCATACGCGCTGAGCGCTGACATCTGGAGCGACTGCGGAAGCACGATCGCAATCTTGGGCAATTGCAACTCTTGCGCATGCGGCGCCGCAGCTTCGGCAAATGCGCCGAGATCGCGCATCATCCCCTGCCATTGCTTCGCCGACCCATCGCTGCGCAGCATGCCAAAGTCGACTTCCCGCGCCCAGTCCCACTGCATCGCACCGGTCGATCCCGCAGCGAACCCAAGCACCCACTTCCGTTCCATCAGGCCCATACCAGTCAACTCGTCGTACCGCCAATTTCCATCCGGAGCCCATGCCGGCTGATACCCCGTCTCGCCCGTGATATTCGGTATCCCTACAACCTTCGCAGCCACCGAATCCCAGAGCAGCGAGTCATCCTCCCAGTAGGTATGGTTTGTCGTGAAGGAGACCCCCGCATCCGCGTAAAACTGGTTCAGCACGCGGTTGGTCACACCGCCTTCGTCCTGTCCCACGTCGATTACCTGCGTACTTCCGGCATCATGAATCGCAGACACCATGGAGTGGACCCAACCGCGAAACATCTGCTGTGCGAACATGTTGTAATCCAGCGCCCGCACCTGCCGCGGATCGCCAGAACGGCCATAGTTCAAGTCGCCAACATCGGGAAGAGCGATGGAATCAAACGTCCCAAGCTCCTCCGGCGTCATCGACCATGCGTCTGCCAAAACTGACAGATCGGCATAACGCACGCGCAGCCACTTACGCCAAGCCGCTATCTCGGACGGATCATTGTTCGGGTAATTTCCCTTGAACACATTCCGCGGATTGGAAAAGCTAGGTTCATTGATCAGATCCCAGCCAAGAAATGGCACCGAACGAAAACGACTTACGATCGACCGAATATAAGACTGCTCCTGCCTGAGCATTCCGGGGTCCAGATAAGGATTCTGTGCTGGCGTCGAAGCATCGTCAGGCCGCGGATTCCCCACCTTTGGCGTAAACGCGTAGAAAGTAAAGTTGACCGCAATCCCATGGTGCTGCGCCGAGAGCAGAAACGCCTCCAGGTTCCTCAAAAAACGCTCGGTCACTGCACCCAGGTCGCCGTCGACGAACCGTGCATTCGGCATCCATACGCCCGTCCGGACGAAGCTCACCCCATGAGCCTGCATCTGGGTGAAGTCATGCTCCCACCCTGCCGCATTTCTCGGCCCGGAAAAATCCCAGCCGGCATCTTCGGTCCCGAAATAGTTCGTGCCGACGGGCAGGAACGGCTTGCCGTCGCGCGTCAGGATATTTGCCTGCACCCCAAGCCTCGGCCCTGTATACAGCGCATCTGCCGCCGAGACCCAGAAGCCGTTCCTATAGAACTCCCGCAGATGGCCCTGGTCGCTCCACGTCGCTGCAATCTCGTAGAATCCTGGGGGAAGCGCTGAGTGAAACTGCATTGGAAACGTATCGCTGCCATCTGCCTGGACCGGAAGGTTGATCGTCTCAAGACTCTTCCCGCCCGAGGTCAATTCCACCTTCACCTCGCCGGCAGCCTTCCCGCGCAAGGGGCGCAGATGAACTGAGACGACCGGAATCTCTCCCGGACGCAACGTCGCAAACAGTGTTTCCACCGAAAATATCGCAGGCTCCTGCCGCGCAAAGTCCGCGGCCCGGCGGATCAGCGCGGTCGCATCGGCGCTCTTCCAGTACCCATCCGCAGGCTCGAAGTCCAGCGCAACAAAACGCCCGGGCGCGCCTCCATAGCGGCTGCCAACGACCACCGGCGCCGCGACTAACTCCCCATCGGGGGTGGCCATGTAGCCCAGTCCATCCAGCCGACCCTCCACCGCAAAGAAGCGCTTTGCCCGAACGCTAAGCTCAGGACCTTCCGCATATCCTTGCTTCCACATGAACCTCGCATCGCTCGGTACCGGAATTTCATACATATGCCGAAGCCCCAAAGCACTCGCGTAGCTATCCTGCGGCCTCTCTGCCGTGTAGATTCCGCCTTTGTAAGTCACCGGCACACGCAGCGGCTGCCCACCCAGGATAAGCAGGTTGCCTCCATGGTTTAGATAATCTTGAATGCTCTTCCAGCCATTCGCCGGAACCGCCGATCCATAAGGCAGCACGAGCAGGTCTGCCTGCTCCAGTGTCTGTGCGTCGTTCAGTTTCGCCACATCGGCGAATAGGACGTCGGCCTCTCCCAGCGCCGAAGACAGTGTTTCCTGTTCAATCGGCTGACTCGCAACCGTTGGGAAGCCTACTTGCCAGAAGACCACAGTCTTCCCATGATCCTGCGCCGCAGCAAGAGACGAAGCCACTAAGAGAATTAACATGTGCACGGAAAATTGCCTCATTAGTTTCGAATCTCCCAATCCTCGCTGCTCGAAATGGCCCTGACCTTTACCGGCGAGGTCACGTTTGCAGCGAATCACTCGTGCGGAGAATGGTATAGCTCTCAAGGCCCGCTGTCTTCCAGTGCTCGATCTATGGCGGCTATCAAGACCAAGCGACGGTATTGGCTTGCCGTCGATTGCCATGGGTAGCGGGCCCAAGTTGTCGCGTATGAGGGTCTGAGCAAACAATGGCGCTTCAGTTGAGCCTGGCTAAGCTGGCCCTCGAGACCTGCGCCTGAGAATGAGGAGAATTTCAAGTTGTGGAGATGTCGGATAATTCACCTTTTGACTTTCGCATGCTGACAAAAGCTGGCACGTCAAGATTTGTCGTCAAACTGCCGCGAGTGCATACTGAATTCCGCCCCTCAAAATTTTTACTTGACGAGTTCGGGTATGGCGCCTCATAATTCTCACCGCTATCCAAGTGCAAGAAGAACCGCTCTCACAAAATTTGTTGATTTGTGCATTTGTGATCGTTATCAGAGTCTATGTGATCGTTATCAGCTCCTGTGCGATTCTGGTTACAAATTTGTGATCGTTATCAGAGAAAGTTCTATCGGGTTAGGGAAATGGTACCGAGGGGGTTGTTACGATGACGTTATTTCCTAAGATCAGGCAGGTAGCCGCGTTGTTGGGGCTTATCATGTCCGGACTCCTGTTGTGGCAACCGCCCGCTCTAGCGCAGGGGACTACGGGGACCGTGACCGGCGTGGTGAAAGACTCTTCCGGCGCTATTATTCCGCATGCGACCGTGGTGCTCACCGACCTCGAGAACAAATCCGAGCGCAAGACGACCAGCAATGGGCTGGGAATTTTCACGATCGCCTCCGTACCCTCCGGTCTCCAGTACCAGGTCGTCGTCTCCAGTGGAGGGTTCACAAACTGGGAATCGCAGCCCTTTCCATTGCGCCCTGGCGATCAGGTGAGCTTCACCGACGTCAGCCTGAAGGTGGGCTCTGTGACAGAGCACGTGACGGTGGAAGAGATGGCCAGCCAGGCTGTGAAGCCTCTGGATACCCCCGAGCGCAGCGACGTGATTACGGCGAAGGACCTTGACACGTTGGCGATCCAAGGCCGGGATGCGACCGAACTCATCGCGATGCTCCCGGGCTTTGCGCTGGTCAGCCCCGGCCTGAACAACCAGTCGCCCAACGATGCGGTTGTGGGCGTGAGTAGTGCGACCACCGGAAGCTACTCCTCGAACGGCACCGGCACAACAGGAATCGCCACCATCGTCGACGGAGTCTCTCTCACGGACATCATTAGCAATTCCGGGACGACCCAGACTGTGAATTCGGAGATGGTGTCGGAGATCAAGGTTTCCACGTCCAGCTTCAGCTCGGAATTCGCTCACGGACCTACGGTGATCAACGCGGTCACGAAATCGGGAACTAAGTCTTACCATGGTTCAGGTTATTTATATGCCCGCAATACGGCCTTGAACGCGAACGATTGGTACAACAATTTTCTTGGCCAATCGCGACCGGCAGGCCGCTACTTCTTCCCGGGGGGAACGATTGGCGGACCGCTTTGGATCCCCCACACCAAGCTTCACCGCGACAATACCAAGCTCTTCTTCTTCGCGGGATACGAGTACTACAACCAGCTCTACTCGCCGTATACGCTGAGCGCCTGGGTTCCCACCATGGCACAACGGGCCGGCGACTTCAGCGTGGCGTCGCTCAACGCGCAACTCTGCGGTGCGCGCCCGGATGGCGGCGTCAATCTTAATGCCATCCAGCCCATGTGCAATGCTGAGAACTTTCTTCCTAACGGCGTTGCAGTCAACAATGGGAATCTCGCCGGGCAGGGCAACAGCAGCGGAATTGCCCTCTTGAACTGGCTGCCACTCCCTAACTCGGACCCATTTACCAATATCAGCGGGTACAACTACGTCCAGGAGGTCTTGCAGCAACAGAATGGGTCGATGTTCCACTCTCGTGTGGATTACTCGATCAGCGATAGCAACAAGCTGAACGCGACCTATGGCCGTCAGTCGCAGGTCACGCAGGATCCGGTCGCTTACGGATACGCGCCACAAGCGTCTGTCCTCTTTCCCGGACAGGTGACTAGCGGCGACATTTCCAACATCTTTTCTCTCACCTACACCCACGTCTTCGGTGCGAGCGTCACCAACGAACTCAACGTTGCGCTTTCTGTCATCAGCGATCCGGCCAACGAAGGCAATCCTGCGGCGGTGGGCCGCTTCAGCATCAACGGGTACAACTGCAACGATCCAGCCAAACGCGCCGCGGGAACCTGCGGCAGCAGCGGTAACGGGAACTTCAACTACCTGGGCGAGTTCAAGAACGCGGGTGACTATTCGGTGCCCGCTCTATCGGATTACAGCAATCTGGGATATCCCAATGTGGCGATGAGCGGCGGCTTTTACAACAACCAGGTGCACATGAAGAAGGAGGTTCCAGACGTTCAGGATGCCATCAGCTGGTTCAAGGGAGCCCACACCTTAACCCTCGGAGCATATTACGAAAAGGGTATCCTCAACGGTCTCGCGAACTACGGCGCTTATCCGCAGGGGCAATACACGTTCAACCCGTCCGCCTATCAATACAACAATGCGGTCGGCCAAAACTCCCAGTTCACCAACTGCGCGAATCCGAACCCGGCGGGAAATGGCCGCTCGTCCGGTGCGGCTTATCTTGGTAATTGCATCAATCCAAACGCGCTGATGTATCTGGGCTATGCGGACACCTATACGCAGACGAACTTCTCCCCCATCGTCAATATGCAATACACGACATTAGCTGGGTTCGTAAATGACACCTGGAGAGTCCATCGCATCACTTTTCAGCTTGGAACTCGCCTTGAGCACCTTGGACCCTGGGTGGACCGTCATGGCAACGGCCTTGCAACTTTCTCCCCCTCGCTCTACAACAGCCAGTGCGCGGGCCGAATCTGCGGGAGCCAAAACGATCCGGGGATATCGTGGCATGGAAACGACATCGGGATTGCGAACTCGGTCAATAATCCTTCGACCGCCTACTTCTCGCCACGTCTCGGCCTGGCCTGGGATATATTGGGCCACGGCAACACGGTGGTTCGCGGCGGATGGGGCACCTATCGCCATGAGGAGGAGTTCGCGCCCTACGCTCTCGCGGCTGCAACAGCCCAGGGTTACAAAACAACTTTCCAGCAGGCCACGCAGACTACCAGTTTGAGCTTCGACGCGGTCGACAGCCGGTCCCCGGTCAATCCCTCCGACTTCAGCGTTTACACGGTCTCGCGCGACGATACGGGGCGGCCGGTTTACTACGAATACAACTTGGCGATCTCCCAGCGCTTGAAGTGGCAGTCGCTGCTGGAAGTTGCATATGTTGGTAACAATAGCCAGCACCTCAGCACATACAACAATCAGGCCAGCGGATACAACGGTGCGTCGGACGTCAACCTAATCCCGGCGGGCTTCTTCTTGGATAACGCTCAGGGTGTGGGCTTCATTGGCAGACTCGGATCCGACCCATCAGCCCCACCCGGGGGCACGCCCTTCTCTATTGGCAGCCTTAGCACCCCGCAGAACGACTTTTTCCGTCCATACCCCTTCTATCAGCACATCTACACGCTGCAGCATAAATACTATGCGAACTACAACAGCCTTCAGGTGAGCTGGAACAAGTCGAGCGGTTTTGTTCAATTCGGCGCGAACTACACCTTCTCCAAGAATCTGGCCACTGCCGCTTCCTATAACAACGTGATCCCGGATCCGCTCAACCTGCGGAACGAGTACAACCCTGTCCCGTTCGATCGCACGCAGGTTCTGAATGTCCACTATCTGATTGATATCGGAACCCGCTACCATGGCGACCACCGCCTTTTCGCGGCGACTGTGAACGGATGGCAGATCTCGGGGATTTCGAGTCTTCAGAGCGGGCCGCCTCTGGCTTCGCTGCAAGGGGGAAACTTCGGCTTTGGATATGGTCTGATCCAGCCAGTGCAGGTTTCCATTGCTCAGCAGGAAGGCAACGGGGCGGATCAGACGTGTTCCCAAGTCTATGGCATTCCTTCCGATGCAAACGGCAATCACTTCTGTGTCAATAATGTGAATCCGACCGTGTGGCTTGGCTCCCCGGACTACCAGTTGATGCCGACCGTCCTCTGTAACCCGACAAGCGGCCTCACAAAAAATCAGTTTATCAATCCGACTTGCTTCGGGATTCCGCTGCCCGGCGGTCCATCCACCGGTACCTTTGCGCTGTCGTCCAATCCCACCGGTCAGGGCCAGTACCGGCTGCCTTATATTCACGGCCCTGCTTACGCCAGACACGATTTGACTTTGCTGAAGAATTTCTCCATGGGCGAGTCGAGGAACCTACAGTTTCGGCTGGCGGCGTTCAACTTCCTCAATCACCCACTTGTATCCTTCAACAATAACGACACGAGCAACCTGCAGCTTGCGTTTCAGGGTGCAACGGCCGGCAAAGCGCTCACAGTCAATAGCTTGACGCACCAACAATTCGGGATCGCCAATGTTAAATATGGAGCGCGAAATCTGGAGTTGAGCGCCAAGTATCAGTTTTGAAATCAGTTCCTTCGACGCGGCCTCTCTCACACGGAGCGGGTGCCATCGGAGCATCGGATCGACGGCAAGACGTAGTTGCCGCTTGTGCAGGAAGGGTCGGCCGCAGCGCTAAGGCGGCAAAAGATGCGAGTCGGCGGCAATGCCACTTGCAAGGGTTTTGATCGAGATGTTCTGGAGGGTTCTCATGGCCATCGAGTCTGCAGCATTCTTCCGCCGGCTTATGCGCAGCGGTTTGTCGGTTTCCCTTGGGATGGTGTCTGCGTGCGGTTTCGCCGTGGCGCAGACGCCGGTTACCAGTGGATCCCCCATACCGACGACGCACTCCACGTGGGGTCAGATCATGAAGGTCCAGGTTGCGAAAAATGGGAGCGCCGTATTCCTGGACTGGTCGACGAGCAACCTCTACCAGTTGCGGCCCGGTGCAAGCACGTTCAACACGATCGCCTCCGGTGCACCTCTGGAAGCGTCTGGCACCTACTGGAACTCCGGTATGGTCATGGACGCGAAGGACACGATCTACATCACGGATCGCTATGGCAGCGCTCATTTCTTTCGTATTCCGTACAATCCTGCCGATGGGACCTGGGATTTCACCTCCGCCAATGCCTGGGGAGCCACGATCGGAAACGGCAGTGTCACGCTCAGCACGTACGACGTAGCGTTCATCAATAGCAGCGCCGCGGACGGGAGCGGAACCCTGGTCGTCGCCACCGAGACCAGTCCTGCCATCTGGACCGTACCCGTGGACAATCAGGGAAACTGGGGCACGCCCACGACAGTGATCAAAGGCCTTAAGGCAAGGGCCACACACGTCGCCGCGGACGTGAACGGAAATATCTACTTCATAGAAGATGAGGGTACCGTCGCGTCCTCGCGAATCACGGGCGTCTTCTTTATTCCAGCCGGGAAGAACGGTATCTCCGGAGCCGGCGATGGAAGCGCCGAGGCACAGCTCTCGCGGATCGACCCGACAACAAATCAGGATCAGTTTAGTGGGTTAAGCCTGGATGCGGCTGGAAACATATATCTATCGAGCCAAATCGACTCGAACGGCGGGGCATTCAACGGGGTGCTCATGGTTCCCAATGTGAGCGGAAGCCCAACCGGTGTGACGTCGCCCGCAAGCTTCGATTTCGACAAGGCCACCTTCATTGCTCCGGTGCAGAGCGGCTCTCCCATCGCAGTCGACCCTCGAGGATATCTCTGGATCCCGACCAGTACGAGCGGTTGGACACCCCCGGGATCGACGGCATATCCAGGAACGAAGAATGTGGTGCTGTGGCAGATGGGATCTGCCGTAGCGGGCACGTCTCCGGTAGGGACCGCGAGCAGCCCGGGTACGGTGTTCTTCAACTTCAGCCAGTCCGTGACACCGGGCAGTTTCGTTTTCTCGCAGCCAGGCGTGGGCTCTGATTTCGTCGCCACGGCGACCAACCCGATCGCAGATCCCGCAGTAACCCCTCCACAACTGCCTTGCACGCCAGGGAAACAGTATTCGGCGTATACCACCTGCCCGTATTGGGTATCGCTCAATGCACATCGTCCAGGCGCCATTTCTGGTGAAGTGATGATGCTTGATTCGAGTAACAAAATCATCCCCCAGAGTAATACCTACCTGAGCGGAATCGGACAGGGGCCGGACATATCGCTGGCTGTTCCGATTATGCAGGCTACGCTTGCGACGGGGCTCGTTTCGCCCCAGCAGGTGGCCGCTGATGCACTCGGCAACTCGTATCTGGCGGACTCCGGCCAGCACAAGGTATTGATGTTCACAGCAGGAGCGACGTCTGCTTCGGCAGGGGTTTCGATTGGAACGGGTTTGACGGCTCCGACAGGCGTAGCCGTCGACGGCTCAGGCGACGTATACATCGCGGATTCGGGCAAGGTGATGGAAGTCCCGTTCGTAAACGGCGCCTTGAACACCGCCGGTCAAACGACCCTTCAAACTGGGCTGGGAACGAATCTGAAGCTCGCAGTCGATGGTGTGGGTGACGTTTTCGTTACCGACCCGGATAATTCTCGCGTCGTAAAGATCTCCAACCCATTGACGACGACCGTCGTAAACGGCATCGTCGCGGTAGGCTCGGGCTTCAGCAAGCCTTCGGCGATCGCGGTGGACAATTCCGGAGATATCTTCATCGCGGACGGTGCGACATTGTCGGAGATCACAGCGCCGTTCTATGGGCCACCGGTCGCCATCACTAACAGCCTGGCGGCTCCGGTTACGGGCCTTGCGGTCGATCCCTCTGGATCGGTAGATGTTGCACAATCCGGCGGTATCCTCCATATTCCATCCACAGCCGGCACCCTCAGCGCCAACAGTGCGGTTGCCATCGACAGTGGAGTTGTGACCGCGCCCAACAGCTTGGCGATCGACTCCTTTGGGAATCTGTATGTCTCTGACCTCACGGGCGGCACGCACAACCTTCTGCTCCTGAGCCTCAATGCGTCGTTAGGCTTTGGACAGGTGAGTCCGTTCGTGCCGAGCAATCCGTTCGATGTCGATGTCTTCAACATCGGAAACCTGCCGTTGACGATCCAGCCGGACCCGACATTCTCAGGTCCCATGGGGGCGGAGTTCACGACCACGCCTGCGTTGCAGAACGGATGCGACACAACCGGCGCGACACCGGTCGCTCCTGGATCGTCCTGCATCATCGATGTGCAGCTTACCGCGACCGATGTGGGGATCCGCAGCGGAACGATGACGGTTACCTCGAATGCGATCAATGCGCCCTCGGTGACCGCGTCTCTCGTCGGTACAGCAGTGAACAACCTGGAGCGTTCGAAGGTCGTTCTCGCTCTGGCTCCGTCCACCGGATTGACCTATCCGGGGGCGACGATCGCGACCGTGACCGTTTCTCCGACAGTGAGCACTACCGTACCGACAGGACAGGTGATTCTGACCTTAATCAATCAGAATGGGAAACTGCACCAGGTGACTACGTTACCGCCGGGCACAGTCACGGCGGGCGTTGCCACTTTCAACCTGACCGGAATTCTGGGCGGAACATATACCGTGCAGGCGGTATACCACGGCGACACTAATTTTAGCGGCGGCCTGGTCAAGACAACTTTGACCGTGGCGCAAGCAGCTCCTACGGTGACCCTGACCCAGCCCAGCAACATCACTCCGGTCCTCGGTGTCTACTATGTTCCTCTTGGATCGAACACCACGCTGCTTGCCGGGGTCGCTTCGACCAAGGGAACGCCAACCGGCAGCGTCTCCTTCATGAACGGATCGAAGGTTGCCGACGCGACGCAGAATCCCGCGACGCTGAACGCCAATGGAAACGCCACATTCAGCACGCAGAACCTGCCCGCAGGGACATATCAGCTCACGGCGGTCTATAACACCGATCAGAACTTCTCCTCAGTTACGTCTCCCGTGATCACCTTCCAGGTGATTCCGCCCAGTATCATCATCACTGCCAACCCGCCGACCCTGAACATCAAGGCTGGTGTCCCCGCGCAGACGCTGCTGACCCTGCAGTCGCTGGTAGGGTATGCCGCCGTAAACTTGAACGCCGGCGGGGTATTCATCGCCTGCGACAACACAACCGTACCGAAGTACTCGGAGTGCACGTTTGACGTTCCACAGGTACAGGTCACAGCCGGTGGATTCGGGACGACCACACTCACCCTGAGTACAAACTTGCCGGTGAATGTCGGCAGCCTGCGGACGAAGACATCACCGATTGCGTTCGTTGGTGTATTCGGGCTCGGGCTCCTGGGACTTGTATTCCGCCGCAAGGCAGGTCTCCATCGCGCCGCCCTCAATATGCTGTGCATGACTCTGCTGATGGCAGGGGCGGTCATGGGCATCAGCGGATGCACCAACTCGAGTTACACCACGACGCCACCGGCTCCTCACGTTGTCACGCCGTCTGGCACTTATAACATACGGATCTACGCTACGAGCCCTACTGACGGCACAGTCAAGTCGCTGCCTTTCACATTGGCCGTAACGGTTCAGTAAGCTGCAGAAAAGCAACGGCAGAGCATAGCTTCCGGAGAGCGAGCGATCTATCTCCGGAGCGGTCAGACCGAAGGCAGACAAGTTTGCAACTGCCGGGTACGTTGGTTCGAGGTTTAGGGAGAAATGACATGTTGACGACGTCCTTCATATCGTTGCGCCGGTTCGCCGGGTATGTGCTCACGCTTGTGCTCTCCTCTGTCTGTCTATGCGTGGACGTCGCCGCGCAGACACCGTTGGTGATATCCAGCACCGCTGCAGCTATACCTCATACGGGCCCTTACGGCGCTCCCTGGCAATCGGCTGTTTCGAATCGCGGTGACTTTGTCCTCTTCGACTTCAAAACTGGCGGGATGTATGTGTTTCCAGCAACTGGCGGAGCGCAAGTGACCTTCGCCCCTGGCGTCCTCTCCGGAGGATTCACCGATTCGGGCATTGCGATCGATCCCAGAAATAACAACATTTATCTGAACAACAACTACAACGGCGGCCTCCAGGTGCTTCCGTTCGATGCGGCGACCGGGGCATGGGATCTGCCCGCGAAGACCGTAGCCAGCGGCCTGGCCGGCAACCTGGGTGGTTCCTGCGGCAATTATTTTCAGAGCGCAGGCATGTCGATGAATGACAACGGCATCCTGGCGGTTGCCACCGAAAACGGCTGCGGCGTTGGGATCTTCACCGTTCCCATCGATGCCTCAGGAAACTTCGGAAGCGCTACTCCGATCGTCTCGAATATGAAGGCCCGCGCGAAAACCGTCGCGATCGACGACGCAGGAAATATCTCGTATGTCGAAGACGCAGGCTATCCCGGCGTGTTGTTCATTCCCGCCGGCACCACGGGCCTCACCAACGATAGTAAAGTTCTTGTTTTTTTCAATGCTCCCGCGACCGTAGATAGTACCGGGAAAACAACTTTTGCCGGGAACAGCGTCCAGGGGGTAACGGTTGATACGAATGGCAATCTGTACATCGCGGACCTCAATCTGGGCGAGTATTTTGTGCCTCTGGAATCCGGAACCCCCAACCCTGCGCATGCGGTCCTGCTATCCCCGGTTCTGGGCTCGGGCGGTCCAAGCATCGACTCCGCCCGTGGTGTTCTATTTACCCCAACCTACGGGTATAACAAGATCGTCGACGTTATCAAGATCTACCTGAACCGTTTGGACCTGGGCGCAGCGGCGGTCGGTACAACCACGGCCACGCCCGGAACCGTCAACTACTACTTCAGCGGCACGGCGACGCCTGACAGCTTCGTGATCGAGCAGGACGGAACTCCCGGCGATTTCGCATTTGCGACCGACCTTACAGGATGTGGCATCACGATCGGTGTAGATAAGAATGGTAAACCGACAAAGACGACGACAGCGTATAACGTCAACGGCACCTGCTCCCTCGCTGTGAGTTTTACCCCCCATTCGGTGGGTGGCATCTCTGCTACGCTGGTGATGCTGGATGCGAGCGGCAAGGTTCTCAACACAACGGTTCTGCATGGTGTGGGACAAGGATCTCAAATTGTCATGGCACCCGCGACGGAGTCCGTGATTGGATCGGCGCTCAAGACCCCCAGCCAAGTCGCAGCCGATGCATTGGGTAGTATCTACGTCGCAGATAGCGGGCTGGGCAAGGTCCTCGTGTATGCCAAGGGGTCGGGGCCGAAGACGGTACCTGTCAGCATTGGCACCGGCTTGACTGCTCCAACAGGCGTCGCAGTCGATGGCGCAGGGGATGTGTTCATCGCGGATAGCGGCAAAGTCATTGAGGTGCCCTATGGACCGGCGGGGCTGAATGCCGCAGCCCAGGTAACGCTGATGAGCGGTCTGGGCACCAACCTGAAGCTCGCCGCGGACGGCTTGGGCGATGTGTTTGTTGCAGATCCCGATAACAAGCGTGTGGTCAGATTAAGGAATCTTGTCAGCGGGGTGGACGCAACCAACATCACCGGCCTCAGCCAGCTATCGGCCATCGCGGCGGATGGCGGTGGCGACCTGTTCGTGGCTAACGGACCGAACCTCATCGAGTTCTCAAGCGTTGATGCGTACACGACCGTCCTGTCCTCTCTATCCACGGGCACCAATGGTCTGGCTGTTGATGCTTCCGGAGCTATTTATGCTACCTCGACCAGCGGAACCATCCGCGTTCCGAACGAGAGCGGCACCCTCGTCATAACGGATCGAATCACCCTTGCGACCGGCGTCACGACTCCAACGTCCATAGCAGTCGACTCCGTGGGCAATGCCTATGTGACCGACGGGACGGCGGGAAACATAGACTTCGTCAACGCAAATGGCATCCTTAACCTGGGTACGCTGACCAGCACAACGGGTGAGCAGACCGCGAATATCACGATCGTGAACGACGGAAACCTGCCGCTGAACATTACTGGATTCTCCAACACAGCCGATTTCAGCGAGACGGGAACTGCCTGTATCGGCACGCCGGTATCTCCTGGGTTGGCATGCACTGCAACCGTTACGTTCAATCCTGGAGCAGGCGATCAGGGTCCACTCTCCGGCCAGTTACTGGTCAAGAGCGATGCGGCAAACGCGCCTATCGGCATCAATGTCACCGGCGTGGGAGCAGCGCTCGCCGCTTCGACCACAACCGTCACGGTTAACAAGCCAGCCGTCACCAATGCTCCGGTGGTCATCACGGTCGCCTCCACGTCCGGCACTGGACCGGTTCCAACCGGGAACGTCACGCTCACGGTGACCGGCACTGGGTTCAGCCCGGTTGTGATTACTCAGCCGTTGAAGAATGGCACAGTCACCATCACTGAAACTGCAATCATGGTCGGCTCGGACACCTTCTCCGTGAGCTACGGCGGAGACAGAGTCTATGGCACCTCGAAGGCATCTACCACGGCAACGGTTGGGGCAGGGACGCTGATGCTGGTCCAACCCCCAGCATCCTCGGTGCCCACCTACGTGCTTGCCAATGGTACCGGCGCTCAGGAGCCATACGATGGCAGCCAGATCCCTTTCTACTATAACTACCCCGTCGTGGTGGTATCCGCCAATGGTGCTCCCCTGGTCGGTGTACCAATCTTCAATGCCAAAGGGGTACAGGTGGGAACTGATTACGGGCATGTAACCTACGTGACGGCGAATGGGGCGGCTGCCTGCCAGCCAGTCAACGTAAATGCCGACGGTACAGCACCGCTAGGGACCCAGTGCTTCACCATCGATACGAGTAACAATCAGATTCCCAATATCCTGACGACGTACACGGTCACTCCCGTGTACACCGGGAACACCGATCCAAACTACGCAACCGTGACAGGCACGCCCATCACATTTACTGCACTTCGCAACTCCATGGTGACCATTACCGCTAACCCGACTTCGCTCACCGTGAGTACGGGTTCCACGGCGACGGCAAACCTTACACTCACCTCACTTCTGGGTTATGGGATCGCCGGCGCGACGTCAAGCCTGAACAACTATTCACTCCCGCTGGAAGTGGAATGTGACAACTTGCCCGCGCACTCCAGTTGTACCTTCACCTATCCCACTCCCGATCCGTCGGATCCACAATCGGTTGCAGTTACAGCCACGACGCCGGGTAAGGTCATCATGACCATCAACACGAATCTGCCCGTTGGAATCACTACAGCTAGTCTTCGACGGAGTTCGGTTGCCTTCGCAGCGACCTTCGGTCTGAGTTTGCTGGGGTTGGCCTTCGGGAGGAAGAGGACGCTGAGGGCTTCGCTCCTGGGCATCGTTTGTGTGCTACTGTTCAGCGGCATGGCTGCTGGTCTCTCCGCGTGCGGCACGGCCCAAATTGGAACTGCTTCTGTCCTCACAACTCCGAAGGGAACGTATACGGTAACGGTGACTGCAAGGCAAGTTGGCACCAAATTGGTGCCCAATTCCCCAGCAAACCTCCCCCCTCTAACGGTGCAGGGGAACGGCAATCTGATGTCGCTTCCCTTCACGATGACCGTGGTTGTTCAGTAAGGACCGAAACCTGGAATCCCTCGAGCGGGAGCGAGAAGATCGCTCCCGCATACTTTTTGCGAACCAGGATCTGAAAGGGTCAGCGGCAACTAGATGCGGAATCTTAAAATTAGCTTGGTGTGGATGGGAATTGCGCTGGGCCACATGATGACGGGATGCGGTGGCCAGAATTCTGCCGGCACACCTGTCCTGACGACCTACGTGCTTACGGTGAACTCGATAAGCCCTGCCACCGGAGTGGCGATTGTCGCGACCCCGGCAGACATCAGCGGCGCGGGAAATGGAAGCACGAATTTCGCGCGGACCTATAACGCGGGAACATCTGTTTTGCTGACCGCGCCTGCTACATCGGGTGGAAGCACCTTCGTTTCCTGGACGGGCTGTACAAGTTCCAGCACCGTCAACTGTACTGTCGCGCTGAACGCCAATACGACTGTCACCGCCAATTACACGGTACCGCCCACCACCTACACGCTGACCGTGAGTTCGGTGAACCCAGGCAGTGGAGTAGCTATAGGTGCGGCTCCATCTGATACCAATGGCAAGACCTCCGGAACCACAAATTTAACTCTCAGCTATAACGCAGGGACATCGGTTACGTTGACGGCCCCAGCCAACTCAGGCAGCAATGCGTTTGCGTCCTGGAGCGGATGCACCAGTTCGAGCGGTGGCACCTGCACCGTGATGATGAACGGCAATACAGCCGTCACTGCCAACTACGTGCTCCCGGTGACCTACGTCCTCGCGGTGAATTCGGCTAACCCGAGCAGCGGCGTTACCATTGGCGCGGCCCCTGCCGACAACAACAGCAAGAGTGGCGGGACCACCAGTTTTACGCTCACGTACAACACGGGAGCATCTGTCGTGCTGACTGCGCCGGGCACCTCGGGCGCCTACGGCTTTGTTTCATGGACAGGATGCACCAGCACCGTTAGCTTCACGTGCAATGTGACGATGAATGCCAATACCACTGTCACCGCTGCGTTTAACGCGCCGTTGATTCAGTCGGTGAGCGTAACGCCAAATCAGGCGATGATGATCGGGGCGACGCAGCAGTTCGCCTCCACGGTTGTCGGTACCGGCAGCTATAGTAGCGCGGTGACCTGGTCGTTGGCAGGGCCTTCGGGTAGCACCTTAAGCCCCGGCACGCTGAGTACGAACGGGCTTTACACAACACCCTATCCGGCGCCCGCGACGGTAACCATTACAGCCACCAGCGTTCAGGATGCGACCAGGAGCGGCAGTGTCACGGTCTCCCTCGCGGCCCCCGCAGCCACCGTTGGCCCTGCGCTCACCGTCGATGTGGGCAATCAGACTCACGCCATTAGTCCGTACATTTATGGGATGAACAACTATCAGCTGAATCCCTCCGTGGCCAAGGGCGCCAATATCACCATTGACCGCTTTGGCGGAGATGCGACCTCGCGCTATAACTACCTGTTGGACGTGACGAGTTCCGCCGCCGATTACTACTTCGAGAATCAGGTGGGTGCCACAGGTCAGCAGAGCACCAGCCAATTCAACGCCCAGGTAACAAGTGACGCTGGCATCGGCGCCAAGACGATTGGCAGTGTGAACGTTCTGGGCTGGGTGGCGAAGGACGGCACGTCGTGTAGCTTTCCGCTGACGGCGTACCCCAATCAGTATGCCTTCGATGCCAATCGTAATTGCGGCGATGGAGTGCTTAAGGACGGCAAGACGAATATCACTGGAGCTAACCCTGGTGATACCAGCATCGCCGTTGGTCCCTCCTTTGCTGGGAATTGGGTGACATACCTTGTAAGTAAATTTGGCACCGCGGCAAACGGCGGTGTGGCCATCTACGATCTGGATAACGAACCGGCCTGGTGGGATGCAGTTCATCGCGATGTGCATCCGCTACCGTCCACCTACGACGAAGTAACGAATAATGGCATTGCCACCGCGCAGGCCATCAAGGCAGCTGATCCGACCGCGCAAGTAAGCGGCCCCGTCATCGACTACTGGTGGAATTACTTTTATTCCAAGAAAGATATCGAGTCGGGATGGGGTTCAGGTTCCTGCTATCAACCTTGGAGCAATCCGGTTGACCGAAAAGCGCACGGCGGCGTCCCATTTGTCGAGTACTACCTGCAGCAGTTTGCTGCGCAACAGACCACCAATAAGCCGCGCCTGCTGGATTACCTCGACCTGCATACTTATTTCGCGGCGAATTATCTTGGCTCATCGGTAGGCTTCGCTACGGCAGGAAATACGGGTGCGCAACAGGCGCGGTTGAACTCGACCCGGGTATTCTGGGACCCCACCTATACCGATCCAAACAATCCACAGCCGAATTATTCCACCGATCCGAACTACACGACGAGTTGTTCGGTCCCCGCGCAGGCTCCTCAACTGATTCCGATGATGCAGACGTGGGTCAAGAACGACTACCCAGGCACCAAGACCGCCATCACTGAATACAACTGGGGCGGGCAGGAAGCGATCAACGGCGCGCTGGCTCAAGCCGACATTCTTGGCATCTTTGGAAGCTATGGTCTGGATCTGGGCGCATTGTGGGGCCCTCCCAGTCCGACAACGCAGGTCCCAGGCCTGAAAGCATTCCAGATATACCGCAACTACGACGGAAACAATTCAATGTTTGGCAACCAGGCCCTGGCTTCCACAAGTGCGAATCAAGGCGCTCTTTCTATCTATGGAGCGCTGCGCACGTCCGACAGCGCCAAGACCGTGGTGGTCATCAACAAAACCTATGGCGACCTAACCTCAACACTATCTCTCTCGCACCTTACTGCAACCGCGAACGAAACGGCGCAAGTATTTCTCTACAGCAACGCCAATCTCACAGGTATCGTCGCACAGAGTGCGGTGCCCGTATCCCCACCCGTTCCCGGCGGCACGACCAGCACCATGAGCATGAACTTTCCCGCGCAGTCGATCACCCTGGTTATCGTGCCGTAGATTCCTATCAAGCTCGGTGCCGCGCAGGCCGACCCGGCAAAGTGGAAGCTCTGGGGCTGAAAAAGTAGCAATCCGAGGGCGGCGTCGCCCTTGCCATTTAGACTCTAGAAAGCATCCACCAGATCACCTTTCTCCGGAGCAGAGTCAATATGAACCGACGTAAATTCTTGCAGACTACGGGGCTATCTCTTGGCGCAATGCGCCTGCCCAATTTGTTGTCCGCCGACGCGGCAGTTCGGCCAAGTCTCGCTACCAACCAGTCGGCAAGTTTTCCAAAGGGCTTTCTTTGGGGGGCGGCAACCGCCTCGTATCAGGTGGAGGGCGCCATTCACGAAGGCGGCCGAGGTCCATCCATATGGGACACCTTTTCCCACACGCCCGGAAAAACTTTCAATGGCGATACGGGCGACGTTGCCGATGATTTTTATCATCTTTATGCCCGCGATATTGAGCTCATGAAAAATCTCGGGCTGATGACCTTCCGCTTCTCGATTGCGTGGTCCCGCATTTTTCCGAATGGCAAAGGGCAGCCTAATCAGCTGGGCGTCGACTTCTATAATCGCCTCGTCGACGCACTTCTGGCCGCCGGGATTCAACCGTACTGCACCCTCTTTCATTGGGATCTGCCTCAGGCGCTTCAGGACACTGGCGGTTGGGAGAATCGCGACATCGCAAAATCCTTTGCCGATTATGCCGGCTTTACCGCAGGCTTCCTCTCGGACCGCGTCAAGCACTTCATGACCATGAACGAGATTCGCAGCTTTGTGGAACTGGGCTACTCTCAGGGCATCCACGCACCTGGCCTCAAACTGGATGCCCGCCGACTTGCACAGTTGAATCATTACGTTGTCCTTGCCCACGGAATGTCTGTGCAGGCGATCCGAGCCCACGCGAAACCAGGGACGAAGGTCGGCATAGCTGATAATGTCGAAGCGACCACTCCGGTCCTCGAAACGCCTGAACACATCGAAGCGGCGCATAGAGCGATGCGAGAGCAGAACGCCATGTTCCTGACCGTAGTGCAGGAAGGGCGCTATACCGACCTCTATCTCAAACGTCTAGGTGCGAACGCGCCGACATTCACGGCGGAAGAGATGGCCATCATCAAGAGCCCAATGGATTTTGTAGGCCTCAACATTTATCAGCCTACATACGTGCGCGCCGATGCCTCGGAGAAAGGATATGCAGTCATATCTCCCCCTGCCTCGGCCCCTCACATGTACAGTCAGTGGCTATACGTAGGGCCGGAGGCTTTGTACTGGGCTCCAAAGCTTGTCGCAGACATCTGGAAGGTCAAGGAGCTTTACATCACGGAGAATGGCGCGTCGTCGACCGATAAACTCACGCCCGACGGCCATGTCTACGATACCGACCGTGTCATGTATCTGCGAAACTATCTCTGGCAATTGCATCGGACTATCGCCGACGGTGTTCCCGTCAAAGGCTATTTTCTTTGGAGCCTCCTCGACAACTATGAGTGGGCCGATGGATACGAGAAACGGTTCGGGATCACCTATGTTGACTTCGCCACTCAGAAGCGCACCCCCAAACTGAGTTCAGAGTTTTACAAGCAGGTGATTCGAGAAAACCGCGTCAAATAGCCCGTCGCTTCAACGTCAGCGATTCCGGGCGTTAGCGATGCACGGCGATAGCGATTCCGCCGCCTCCATCCGGGACAGTGAACGTGGTGGACTGATCCCCCGGGGTGGAGCTGATAGGACGGCCATCGACGGTGACGGAGGCTGGATTTCCGAGTAGGCCGTTCACCTCGATTTCGATATCCTTCCACCAGGCGGGATAGCGGCCTTGGTGTCTGCCGATGTGTATGGCAATCGCGTCTTTATTGGCTGACGCGTCGCAAGTAAATGTCATGCGGAGAAAGTCGCCCGCCTTGTAGGCGAAGGTGGCGCCATCATCCTGATAAAGAGCGCCTGAGCAATCGGACCCAGGAAAGACACGCAGTTTTAGCGGTCCTTGAGGCCGCTCAGAGGTGCTCTGGACGAGAGGCGCGATGGGGATGATCGCCCCCGGCCTGACGAAGACGGGCAAGCCGGCAAGCTGCGGGTGGATGTGAACGGCGGATGAGACTGCTCCTATTGCGGCTTCTGGTTGCAGTCCGCTGGCAATCACACGGGCCTGGCCTGCATCCACCCTCTTGCCTGTCCAAAAGTCAAACCAGCCGGTCGAAGGAAGCTTGGCGTCATAATCATCCAGCTTGTCGGGGAACGGTGGCGGGGTGACAAGCAAGTCGGGGCCGACCATGAATTCACCGGATGCGTCGAGGTCGACATCAATGGGATGCCGATCAGCAGTGGCGTCGGGAAACTCGAGGAAGAGCGGACGGAGCAGCGGTAGGCCGGTGCGCGTGTTGTCCTCCATCACCGTGTAGAGGTACGGCAAGAGCTTGTATCGCTCCTCGATGAAGCGACGACGAATCTGCTCCTGTTCAGGTCCGTTGGCCCACGGCTCATGGTCCCCTGTGCCTTTCTCGGCGTGGTCGCGGTCGATAGGTTGGAACGCAGCAATCTCGATCTATTTCGTGAGCAGCTCGGGAGTGGGCGTGCCGGCATACCCGCCGACGTCAGCTCCCGCGAGCAAGAAGCCGCTGAGCCCAAGACTCTTGAGCATGGGGGTGGTCAGGCGGAGATGGTTCCATGTGGCGGAGTTGTCGCCGGTCCACGTTGCGGCGTAGCGCTGACCGCCCGCATAGGACGCTCTCGTGAGCACGAAGGGCCTGGCGTTGGGTCTGAGAGCCAGTTGGCCGTCGAAAGTAGCCCGTGAATTTTCCATGCCGTAGACATTATGGATTTCGCGATGCGTGGCTGAACGTGCTGCGAAGCCGGGCTCGTCAATGCGATGGACCACTGAGTCGGGTATGGTCCTGAGCGAATCGAAGACAGAGGGTTCGTTCATATCGTTCCAGAAACCGTCGATGCCAATGTGGTCGAAGTGCTTGTAGAGCCTGCCCACCAGGCGCGAGTTTGCTGCTGTGTGAAGTCCGGAAAGACGCTGGGACCGGGCCACACCGGGCCAACGAAGGCCAAGCCATCTTTGTTGCTGACGAAATGGTTTCCCGCAATGCCGCTGTCAAAAGGGGCGTAGCCCTGGCCGGACAGATCGGCGATGTGGAGGTCGGTAATCGCCACCACATGGATACGAGTAGCTCAGGTTGAGAACCTGCGAACGGTCGAAGTTCATCGGCCCATAATTGTTGCCGAGGTTGAAGCTACCTACTTCTGGTAAGTTCAAGTCGATGGCCTTACCTCGATTCCATTTTGGGGCCGCGGCCTTCGGCTTTCTTGCTGATTGGCTGCCTTGCGATTGGCGATATGCACGGTCATCGCGTACAACGTCTTGCCGGTGAAAACTACGCCTCCGCCGAATCTGAACTCCTCCAGGCATCGCATCCATCGCGTTTCCCACCAGATTCGCCAGCACCTGCCGAATTTCGCCGGCGTAGCAGACCAACGGAGGACAGTCCCGGGTTTCCAGCTTCAACTCCACGCCCAGATGGATCAGCCTGGCTTTATAGAGTGCGAGGATGGAGTCCAAACCCGGGCGCTCGAACCCCGCACTATATACGCCGGCGATGGGCCTAAACCTTGGGTCCACCCCCGGTGGGAAGGGGTACCCCCGGGGGGTGGGGTGGTTAAGTCCCGCACCTGCAATGACATGCGAAAAAGTGGTCGCGTAAATATTAGATTCGATGGCACTTATAGACAAATATTAGATTCCATGCAGGTTAGAGCCAAATATAAGATTCTATGTGTGTTAGAGTCAAATATAAGATTCCAAACCGTTTACGAGCCGCCGCTATAGGTTAGGAATTTCCAGATGCACTCTGCTCCTATTTAAAGGATAGCAGGTCGACCATAACTAAAGTGCCAACTATATCTTATGGAGAATCAGTAGCTTAGGTCGTTTTGGGGCTTGACACGCGAGTTTGCTGGGGTTTTATGCGGATAATTCTTGGCAGGGCTCAACTTGGAGTAAACATACTTACAAGGAGGGCCGCGACAGGATAGCGCGCTTTAGGCGTGGTAAATGCGCTCTAACTGGCATTCTTTTGCGGTGGGGTCGAAGGTCACATTGAAATGCTCGAAGAACCCCGTCATTCCCAGAAGCCCAGCCACTGACAAATTCTCTTTGAAACCTGCGGTTATCTGGACGGGGCCGCCCGGAATGTAAAGCGTTATATCGTGCAGCCACGTCTCTTCCCGCTCCGCCGATCCCATTGGTCATCTGGAGTCTTCCGGACTTTAGATCAAGACCTAGAAAAGTGGCAATGTCGGCGTGAAGCAGACAGCAACTCACCCCAGAGTCCACCACGCATTCAATTCGCTTGGTGCGGGGAGAGTTTGGGTTTGGCAATGCAAACTGCACATTCAGCAATACCGAATAGTGATGAGACCCTAAGTGATCGGGAAATGCTCGGTATGGAAGCTGGAACGCAATCCGAGCCGCCATGAGGTCTATTGCGATTCCAACGCCAATAACTCCACTCTCAGCAAGCAATGTGGTCATGTCGCGATAGAGAGCTTTGTTGTCTTGATGACTGGTTGACGCGTAATCCCCTTGGTCGCTGTCGCAATTCTTGGCGTGGAACGGAATGCCACCAGTTAGCGCTACCCACTTCTCTTCGAGTATCTTCCATTGAGATTCCAAACCAGCAATACCCGCAACGGCACAAACGCGTTCACTGGTCTCATCCATGCTTTCATCGCCATAAACGAGAACCATTATCCGCTCATATCCTCTCAACAGAAAAATAAGTTGAGATATAACCATATCCGAACGCCGCCTTGGTGCGTCAGGTATGTTTATACTGGCTTACTCGCTTTGGAATCAGATACTTCAAGGCGAGATGGACGGCCTAGTTCTTGGGGAGTTGGGTTGTGCTCCATCCGCCGCCGAGGGCCATTTGTAGCTGGGTGCTGGCGACGACGCGTCGCGCGACGAGGGACGCGAGGGCTCGCTCGTCGCTCAACTGGATGGTCTGATTGGTAAGGACTTCGAGGTACACGGCCAGTCCGTTCTTGTAACGAAGCAGCGAGAGGTCGGTGCTTCGCTTGGCGGCGTCCACCGCGCGCTGTTCCACGGCCGCTTCCTGCTCGAGCACGCGCAGCGCGGAGAGTTGGTCCTCGACATCGCGAAAGGCGGAGAGGACCTGCTCGCGATAGAGTGCGGTGGCCTGCGCTCTCTGGGCCAGCGCGTAGTCGACTTGAGCCTTGCGTCTTCCCGCGTCGAACAGGACTTCGTTTGCGGATGGCCCCACGTCCCACTCGGCGCTGTCGGAGTTGAAGACACGACTTAGCAGATCGCTCTCCACGCCACCGGCGGCGCTCAATGCGATGTTTGGGAAATACGCTGCGGTGGCGACGCCGATCTGGGCGTTTGCCGATGCGACGCGGCGCTCGGCCGATGCGATGTCGGGCCGGCGCTGGAGCAGTTCGGAGGGCAGGCCGGTGGGCACAGAGGGAATATCTCCGGCGAGAGGCTGCTCGGCGATGTGGAAGTTGGTTGCAGGCTCGCCCACGAGAACGGCGATCGCATGCTCGTATTGTGCGCGCTGCACGCCGAGGTCGATGAGCTGCGCGCGGGCTTGTTCTACTTGGGCCTCCGCCTGGGATACGTCGCTCTGCGTGCTCACTCCGCCATTCATGCGAACCTGCGTGAGCTTCAGCGCCTGGGTGTATGCGTCGATTGTGCTGCGCAGCAACTGGGCCTGCAGATCGAGGCCGCGGAGCTGGAAGAAGCTGACGGCCAACATTCCCTGCAGGCTCAGGCGCGTGTTGGCAAGGTCTGCCGCGGATGCCTGCGCGTTGGCTGAGCTCGACTCGATCTGGCGGCGAATGCCTCCCCAGAGATCCGGCTCCCAGGAAATATTCAGTGGAATGAGGAAGTCCCAGTAGTCGCTGGACTGGGCCGTGGGACGGAGCGGCTTGTTGGCGGAGACGCGACTGCGACCTAGGGACGCGCCGAGGGACACGGTTGGGTAGAGCGCCGACCGATTTTCGCGCACAAGGTCGTGGGCCTGCTCGTACGCATGAAGCGCCGCGGCGATGCTTTGGTTCGCGGATGCGCAGCGTTGTTCGAGGTCGTTCAGCTCGGGGTTCGCATAGACGGTCCACCACGCGCCGCGGTCGGCTGCGTCGGCGGGCCGGGCGGAAGACCAGTCGCCATTGTGTCCGCTGTCAGAAAACGAAGGCGGCGCGGGCATGGATGGCGTCCTGTAATTTGGCCCAACCTTGCATCCTGCCAACGCCAGAGCGGCGAGCAGCGCAATCGATGCGGGCAGAGTGGGTCGCGTCATGGGTTGGTCTCCGCCGGTTGATTTGGGCGATGGTCGCCGGGCGTCACAACGCGCACCTGCTCGCCCTCTGTCAGGGAGTCGGGCGGGTTGGCAATGACTTGCTGACCGGGCTCGAGTCCACTCAAAATCTCCATCGTCGAACCGGAGTCGCGACCGGGTGACACGCGCACGATATGAGCGTGCTGGGTTGAGTCGACGACGGCGACGTGGAGTCCGTCGGGCTCGAGGATCAACGCGCTGACGGGAACGATCAAGGCCGGCGCGGGATTCGACACGGTCAGATGAACCTCTGTATAGCTGCCGGGCAACAGCTCGCCCGAGCGGTTGTCGACGTCGACTTCGGCGAGAAGAGTACGCGTCGCGGGATCCAGGGCGCTCGACGATCGCACCAGCTTGCCGTGGAAGATCCGGCCGGGAAATTGAGGAAGTGTCAGCGTGGCGGAAGCGCCGTTCTTTGCATCGGGCGCGTAGACCTGCGGAACATTGATGAAGACGCGGAGGGTCTGGATGGCCGAGATATCGAAGACCTCTTTGGTTCCCGAAACGGTTCCCGCACCCGCCGTGGTGGTGCTTCCCGAGGAGGTGATCAACTGTCCGATGTCGAGGTTGCGTGCGGTGATGACGCCGTCGAATGGCGCCTCGATGCGCTCGAAGGACTGAAGCTGTTCGATCCGGCGCACGTTCGCCTGTGCCGAGGTCACCTGGGTGTTCCTCGCCTCCAATTGGGCGGCGGCGTTGTCCGTGTCCTGTTGCGAGACGGCGTTCTGCGCCATCAATCCCTGGTAGCGGGTGGCAGTCACCTTTGCGAGTCCGGCATTGCTTTGCGCGGTTGCGAGATCGGCCTTCGCCTGGGCAAGCTGTTGATCGAGCTCGGGCGTCTCGATTATGGCGAGCAGTTCGCCCTTGCGTACATGCGTGCCGATGTCGTGGTACCAGGCTTTTACGTAGCCCGTGGTTCGCGCGTAGATCGGCGCCAGGGTGAAGGCCTGCATGTTACCGGGCAGCACAATCTCTGTCGCGCTCTTCTGGAAGACCGGCTGGGCAAGCGACACCGGCGGGGCGGCTACGGTATCGGTGTAGTGCGTGAGTTCGGCGCTGGCATGTTTGCGTTGGACGATGCCGAAGATCGCGATGGCCGCCGCCACGATGAGTCCGATTACGAGCAGCAGCAGCAAGGGTCCGCGCGAGGCTTCCGGGCGGCCGTGCTTTCCCGGCTCAGGCTTACCGTCCGCGTTCTCCGGCCCTACCGTTTCAACGCGATTTATTTCTGACATCTTCGACTCTCCGGCGTTTCTATCTGCGTCTCCGTACACGCGGTACGCGCTAATCCTGCGCAGTATTTGATGTTCATGCCTTGACCTCATTCGTATGGCCTGGCTGAGGGTGTACGACCGGCGGGTCGTTGCGGTGCATCAAGGAAAAGAAGACGGGAACGAAGGTCAGCGTCCCGAGGGTCGCCAACAGCAGGCCACCAATGACCGCGCGGCCGAGAGGCGCATTCTGTTCGCCGCCATCGCCCAATCCGAGCGCCATCGGCACCATGCCGATGATCATCGCAAGCGCCGTCATAATGACCGGCCGGAAGCGCGTGAAGCCTGCGGTGAGTGCGGCGTCCATCGCATTGAGGCCAAGCTCCATCTGCTCCTTCGCAAAGCTTACGACGAGAATGGAGTTCGCAGTCGCCACGCCCATGCACATGATGGAGCCGGTCAGCGCGGGGACGCTGAGGCGGGTTCCGGTAACGAACAGCATCCATACGATTCCGGCCAACGCACCGGGCAGCGCGGCGATGATGATGAATGGGTCGAGCCAGCTTTGGAAGTTCACCACGATGAGCGCGTAGACCAGCACAATCGAGAACAACAGACCGTACGCCAGTCCCTGGAACGAGCTGTGCATGGTCTGGATCTGCCCGCGCAGGAAGACCTGGGTGCCGCGTGGAAGCTTTTCTTTGCTGTCGGCGATGATCTTCTCGACCTTCGCGGCAACGCTGGCCAGATCGGTGCCCTCGACCGCGCCGTATACGTCGATGATGGATTGCGCGTTGTAGTGGCTCAGCGTGCCGGGCTCGGTGCCTCTCACGATCGATGCGAGGTTGCCGAGAATCTGCGGCTGCGAACCGGTGGCTGCAATGGGGAGATCGGAAGAGCAC